>Ga0207671_10000603_pt1 | contig 47713 bp, 35 predicted proteins | sample KBSC24metaG_FD_184352 | JGI IMG/M metagenome (GOLD analysis project Ga0207671, IMG submission 184352) | Corn rhizosphere microbial communities from Kellogg Biological Station, Michigan, USA - KBS C2-4 metaG (SPAdes) (version 2) | ecosystem: Host-associated > Plants > Roots > Rhizosphere > Soil... | reverse complement strand
AGAAGAATAATATGGCGGGTAAAACATCAAGGGCCAAGCTATCCCACTTTAATTGCGGATAGGTGGTGGCTACATCATAAATAAGCAGCCCCAGTGCTATGGCACCGCCAATGAGGTAGAGATATAAAAATTTTTTATTCATACTATTAATTCTGTAAATCCTGATCCTATTTCAACTCATATTTTTTGGGTACGTGTTTTGTTTCCTTCACTCTTTTAAATATAGTGGCTGCAAGTGGCGGTACGGTTATATTGATGGAGTTTTGGCGACCGTGCCAGTTAACCACTTCGCTTTTTATAGAGTGAGGGTTAGCTATACCGCTGCCCCAGAAATTTTCGGCATCTGAGTTAAATATTTCCTGCCATGAGCCATCGTCGGGTACGCCTATGCGGAAATCATGTCGGATAACCGGGGTCATGTTTAGTACAACAACCAGGTCATCTGCCGGATTATTGCCTTTGCGGGTAAATATCAGGATGGAATCATTGTCGTTGCCGCCGTCTATCCATTCAAAGCCCGAGCCTTCAAATGCTTTTTCGTAAAGGGCGGGTTCTGATCTGTAGAGTTTGTTCAGAGCTTTTACCGTTTCTTTTATACCCTGATGGTTAGGGTATTGCAGCACATACCATTGCAGCGATGCCTGGAAATTCCATTCATCGCCCTGGCCAAATTCAGCACCCATGAACAGCAGCTTTGTGCCGGGATGGGTAAACATGTAGCTGTAAAGCAAACGCAGATTGGCGAATTGCTGCCATTCGTCGCCTGGCATTTTGCGCAGCATTGAGCCCTTCCCGTAAACTACCTCATCGTGCGAGAAAGGTAACATGAAATTCTCGGTGAAGGCGTATATGAGGCTAAAAGTTATTTCATTATGGTGATACTTGCGGTTGATAGGGTCTTCTTTGAAATAATTGATGGAATCGTGCATCCAGCCCATCATCCACTTCATGCCAAAGCCTAAGCCGCCTGTGTAAACCGGGCGACTAACGCCTGTGAATGAGGTAGATTCTTCGGCTATAGTTTGTGTATCGGGAAAATGACTGTAAACAGCTTCGTTAAATTCTTTTAAGAATGATATGGCTTCGAGGTTCTCGTTTCCACCATACATATTGGCTTCCCATTCGCCGTGTTTGCGCGAGTAATCGAGGTAAAGCATGGAGGCTACGGCATCAACACGCAATCCATCCACATGGTAGCGGTCGAGCCAAAATAAGGCGTTGCTTATCAGGAACGCGCGCACCTCATTTCGTCCATAATTGAAAATGTATGATTTCCAATCCGGGTGGAAGCCTTTGCGCATATCGGCATGTTCGTATAAATGCGTACCATCGAAATTATACAACGCATGGGCATCGCCGGGGAAGTGTGAGGGAACCCAATCGAGTATCACCCCAATACCGGCTTTGTGTAGTTGTTCAATCAGGTACATCAGATCCTGCGGGGTACCGTAACGTGAGGATGCCGCATAAAAACCGCTTATCTGGTAGCCCCAGCTTGGGTAATACGGGTGCTCCATTATTGGCATAAACTCTACGTGGGTAAAGCCCATCTCATGCACATAAGGCACCAGTTTATCAGCCAGTTGGCGATAATTTAAAAATTCGTCGGGGCTTTCAACGCTGCGCACCCATGAACCTACGTGCATTTCATAAACCGAGTATGGTTTATCTAAACCGTTGTGTTCGTAGCGGTTTTTCATCCAGTCCTTATCGTTCCATTCGTAGAAAGTATCGGCTACTATGGAACCCGTACGCGGCGGAAGTTCCCAGCGCAGGGCGAAGGGGTCGCTTTTTTCCAATTCTTCGCCGCTGGTTGATTTGATGAAATATTTGTAAACCTCCCCTACGCCGATATTCGGAATAAAGCCTTCCCAAATGCCTGAGCCATCCCAGCGGGGGTTTAACAGGTGTGTGTTCCTGTCCCAGTAATTAAAATTGCCTATAACTGCCACATATTGCGCATTTGGCGCCCAAACGGAAAAGTAGGTACCCACCACACCTTTATATTCAAGCACGTGCGAACCCATGATCTCGTACAACTTAAAGTGCTTACCCGAACGGAACAGGGCGATGTCGAAATCGGTAAAACGGCTGTATGGCTCAACATTGAGTAATTCGGTAGCAGTTGCAGCAACTGGTTTGGTCGCTTTTTTAGGTGCGGCTTTTTTTGTCGGTTTTAGAGTTACAGCTTCAGCTTTAACAGGCGCGGCTTTTTGGGTACTTGCTTTTTTTGCAGGCACGTCGTTTGTGGGTTCAACTTTCTTTTTGGCCATGGTTGGTTTATATCGGATTTCTACCCTCGGAGCTATACGCTACCTTTAGTACTCATTGTTGGTTATAAGTGGCAGTTCAAATGTATATAAATATATTTCAAATCAGCCCACTCTAAATCTCCCCCGGTTGGGGAGACTTGACTTCGCTCTTTTTTAAAGCCCTCCCTACCGGGAGGGTTTGGGTGGGGCTTCTATTTCAAAATATCAATATGTTTAAAGTTCTTGGTAAAATTAAATACTACGTTTTTGTTTTTATCAACAATGAAATTGGTAATTTCCTTGCCATCAACCACAATTCGCGATGGCCTGAATGGCATGCCTAACAAGTTAAAGTTATAGCCATCGTAACGCGGCGTGTACAGGCCCTCCATACTTTGTTGTATGGTTAAGCTTTTTTCATCGCCTTTTACTACGAATTTTTTCTCCAGGTAAATATCCTGTTCATAAGCAAAGGTTTCACCGTAATCTTCAAACAGGAAGGAGTTTACTTCGTAATCGCTGTAATAGATGTTCAGTTTAACTTCTACAATTTCTTTTTCGCCAACGTATTGCATCACCGGGTATTCGGGAATAACCGAACCTGCTTTTACAAAAACAGGGATGGTTTCTAATGGAGTGGCTACAGTTGTTTCCTGGCCGCCGTCAACCAATTCGTTTGTCCAGAAATTATACCATTTACCTTTTGGCAAGTATACATTCCGGCTGGTTTGGCCGGGTTCCATAACCGGGCATACCAATATTTTATCGCCATAGGTAAACTCGTCCTGGCGGTAGTGGTTCATCAGTACGCCTTGTTCCTGCATTACGATGGCCCTTAATATGGGGAAGCCATAACGGTGATGTTCCCAGAAAACAGAATACAAATAAGGGATAAGTCTGTAACGCAGCTCGATAAATTTACGGTTGATAGCGGTAAATGGTTCGCCAAAGCTCCATGGCTCGCGTTCCTTGGTATCGCCTGCCGAATGCGCGCGCATAAACGGCGAGAACGTGCCCATTTGTATCCAGCGGGTAAAAAGTTCGCCATCAGGCTCGCCGCTAAAGCCGCCTATATCGGTGCCACAAAATGGTATGCCTGATATGGAGAGGCGTTGGCATTGTATATTACCTAATTTCAGATGCTCCCAACTGGCCACGTTATCACCTGTCCACACCGATGAAAAGCGCTGAACGCCTGAATATCCCGCCCTGGTGATGGTGAAAGGTCGCTTATTTTTCATGATAGTACGCAAACCTTCATAAGTTGCGCGTACCATTTGCATACCGTAAACATTATGCGCCTTGCGGTGCGAACCGCGGAAACCTTCATAATTATGGCGAACATCATCGGGGAAAGTACCTGCGCCAAAAACAGCCGGCTCATTCATATCGTTCCACACGCCGGCAACGCCCATCTCAACCAGTTCGTCAAACAAACCACCCCACCATTCCCGTACTTCGGGGTTGGTAAAGTCGGGGAACTGGCAACGGCCCGGCCATACGTGGCCCTCCATAAAATAATCATCGCTGCGGCGACAGAAATAGCGGTTCTTTTTGCCCTCCTTAAATACCCAGTAATTATCGTCGACACGTATACCGGGGTCGATAATTACCACGGTTTTAAAACCGTCGGCTGCTAATTCGGCTATCATTTTTTTCGGCTCGGGAAAATATTTGCGGTTCCAGGTAAAACAGCGGTAACCGTCCATGTAATCAATATCTAAATAAATACCGTCGCAAGGGATCTTATTTTCGCGGAAGCCTTTCGTTATCTTTTTAACTTTTGATTCGGGGTAATAGCTCCAGCGGCATTGGTGGTACCCTAATGCCCACAACGGCGGCATGGGATGGGTGCCGGTTAATATGTGGTAGCTTTTTACCACATCCATCATGTGAGGGCCGTGGATATAGTAATATTGCAGCTCGCCACCATCGGCCCAAAAACTGGTTTTGGTTTTATCTTCAGCGCCAAAATCGAATTGCGCTTTGAAGGTATTATCGAAAAAGATGCCGTGTGCAATATCATCATTCAAACTAATGTAAAAAGGGATGCTGCGGTATAGCGGATCCTGGTTCCAGGCAAAAGAATAAGCATCGGTGTTCCAGTTTTTTAAGCGTTTGCCGCGCAGATTAAATTCGGTGGGTTTATCACCTAAACCAAAAAAACTTTCCTCGGCCTGGCAGGCTTTGGTGCAGAATACATAATAACCGCCAAACTTTATATTTTCTTCCCAATGCATAGGCACCGCATCTGCGCTGGTTACATGGTCGTATTTATCGGAAAACGATATGCAGAAGTCGGCTTTACGAATATGGCAGTTTACTACCGGTGTTGAAACACAAAACTCGTCTTCATTTTCGAGCAGCGAAAATTCAGCCGCTTTATGCTCCAGCTTAGGTACGGCATAGGAAAATTCATCCAAAAAAACACCGTGCGGCGCAAGCCGTACACGAATTATCTCATCAGTTACTACTGTAACTTCAACTTTTGCATCGCTATCGCTAAAATAAAATTTATTGCCTGCCTGTTCGGCTTTACTGGGTGTGCCGAGATATTTTTTTATAACGGGCTTTATATCGGCAGCCGGATTATTTACGTGGTGAAACTCTTCTTCCTCCTCAACTAACCTATTGATTAACAAATCCGTATTCAGTATATTATCTTCCATTAAAAATATTATTCAATAAACAAAACGTATTAGCATATATGTTATACGCAATATACAATATAAAGTGACAATAAAAACGAATAATTGTTGGCGGTTTTTTGGCGTTTATTGGTTTATTGGTTCACCCGTTCATTAGTTCATTGGTGGGTGCGCTTGGTGAACTTTTGCGCGCTGTTAACTCACCCGGTCATAGCTTTGCTTAACCACCCTCTCTGCGGAAGCCGCAAAAAGGGTATAAGAAATTTCCGTAAGGAATTATTCAGTTATGTAGATATTTACGCTTTATATAATTAGAATTATTTTTAAGAATAAATTACCGCAATGAAAAAAGAACTGGAAGAACAATATATTTCGGCCTTAAAGATGCTGGATAATGTAATTACACTTTGCCCTGAAAAATTATGGGATGATGCTGTTAATTATGAAAACACTTACTGGCGGATAGTTTATCATACGCTTTTTTATACTGCTTTATATCTTGCCGAAAATGTCGACAGTTTTACGCGGTGGGAAAACCATTTACCAAATTATAACAGACTGGGCAAGGTGAATGACGATGACGAGCCAATTGTAATTACCACAAGCTATTCAAAAGTGGAACTTGGCGATTACCTGCAAAGTATATACGCAGGACTTACCAACAATTTTGATGAACATAATTTTAGTAATCCTTCCAACTTTGAGTGGTTGCCTATGACTAAGCTGGAGTTGCATTTATATAACTTGAGACACTTGCAGCACCATATCGGGCAGTTGGTTGAACGGCTGCATGGCAATGGGATTACAGGGGTGGAATGGTATTAGCCTTACCTATATTCTCTCCAGAGGCGAAGAATTAAATTTCATACTTTTCAATACTTTCGAACCCTCTTTTTTTGAGAGAATAGGCCGACTTATGCTATTGTTTTTGCATCTTCTGTATCAAAGCCCGCTTCAATAATGTTTATTTTCTTACCATCATCAACAAAAAGCACCGAGATAGCTGCCAGGAACATAAATACGCCTGCCACAACCAGGCCGTATATGGCTTCGCTGTTAAAGAAATATTTTACTATCAAACTGCCGGTAAGGCTATTAACTATTTGGGGGAAGGTGATAAAAAAGTTAAACAAGCCCATATAAACACCTATTTTTTTGGCGGGGATAGAACTGGATAATATGGCATAAGGCATTGCCAAAATGCTTCCCCAGGCAAGGCCCACGCCTATCATTGAGAAAAATAACAGGTGGGGGTTTTGTATAAAAAACACGGATATTAAACCAATGCCCCCCATTGCAAGTGAAAAGGCATGTGTTCGTATGCGGTTTATCTTTTTAACTATCCAGGGTAATGACAACGCATACACTGCGGAAACGGCATTATAAACACCAAACATTTTCCCTACATGGTCGCTGGCTATGGAGTACATGTGCGATGAAGTGTCGCTCGCGGGCAAGTGATAAATATGCGCCGCTACAGCCGAAGTAGTGAAAACCCACATGGAGAATAAACCAAACCACGAGAAAAACTGTACTACACCCAACTGTTTCATTGTTTTTGGCATATGCGCCAGGTCGTTTATAAACTCAGCTATGCCGCTTTTTTTGGCCACTTCAACATCGGGTTCATGGAATTTGGCATATTCTTCGGGAGGATATTCTTTTGTTTTTATCACTGTCCACAAAATGCAGCCTATCAGCACCACACCGCCCGCATAAAACGAGTATAAAAGGTTATCGGGCACAATGCCCTGTGGGGCAACATCAGAAACATGCAGGTATTCGGATAGTACAGAGGGCAAAAATGAACCCATAATAGCGCCTACACCAATAAGGCAGGTTTGCAAAGAGAAGCCTGTGTTGTGCTGGCTGTCGGGTAAATTATCAGCAACAAGCGCCCTAAACGGCTCCATTGCTACGTTGAACGAGGCATCCATCAGCATCAGCATACCTGCGCCAACAATTATTGGAGGAATTAGAAATGCCAGACCTGATGAATTAGGCAAAAAACACAGGGCCAAACCCGATAGCAATGCACCGGTTAAAAAATATGGCCTTCTCCGGCCGAGCCTGTTCCAGGTACGATCACTATAATGACCGATAATGGGCTGAATGATCATGCCTGTAAGCGGGGCAGCCAACCAAAACCACGATAAATTATCGACCTTGGCACCAAACTTTAGCAATATACTGCTGGCATAGCCGGTTTGCAGGGCAAACCCAAACTGGATGCCGAGAAAGCCGAAGCTCATGTTCCATATCTGCCAAAAACTAAGGCGCGGCTTGGCGACAATCTTGTGTGTGGTCATAATTTATGATTGGTTCATCAACAGTCCGGGAACATTCCCAGAATTTAAAACTGTTGAATATTTTTCAAATAAAAAAATTCTATGCAACGTAAACGGAATAAATTTTATTTTAATTGAGGCGTATCAGAACGACAATAGCAAACCTGCATTTGCGGGAATAATCACATCCAGCCCCTGCGATATATCGTTGGTAGCATAATTGGCATCACTTAACAAGTCGGTAAACTCAATACTTCCGCTGATATTTAATTTTTGCAACAGGTCGTCCGGAAACATAACCTGAAAGGGTCGTTCATACCTCGCGAAATTAGCTATTACCAGTACACGCTTATTGCTGGTGTAACGCAGGTAGATATATAAATGCTGATCAAAGTTGGGCTGGTGTTCATTTGCCAGCATCAACTCGTAAAATTCACCGGAATTAAGGGCCTCGTTGCTCAGCACTACATTCAATAATTTAGAGTAGAAGTTACGCAAGTGCTTTTGTTCATCTGATAATTGCCCGCCATCACATTGGCCATTGTTGTACCATTTCTGATGTTCAGGTATGCCGCAATAATCAAATATGCTGGTTCGCGGGCTGCCGCCGAAGCCTTGCGTGCCGTTGGCAGGTTCGCCTACCTCCTGCCCTGAATAGATCATTACCGGGCCTGTATTCAGCGTAGCGGTAACTATCATCCCCGGCACTGCCAGCCAGGGATTACCGGCGAAGGCATTATTGGCAATGCGTTCTTCATCGTGATTTTCTAAAAAACGAAGCATATGGCTATCAATACCGCGGGTCTCGTTGTTCCAAACGCTGTTAATGTCCCAGGTGGTGCCGTCGCCCTGGTTGCGGATAAGGCGTTTCAGTGCATCATACAATCCCACTTTGTCATACAGGTAATCGAACTTACCTGAATTGATATACAATTTATACAAGCCGACTTTATAAGCTTCACCAATAAAAATCAGACCCGGGTGCGCTGCTTTTAACTTAGGGATAAGCCATGCCCAAAACTCGACCGGCACATATTCTATCATATCGCAACGGAAGCCATCAATGCCTTTTTTCGCCCAGAAATCTAAAATATCATACAGTTTGTTCCAAAGTGGTGGCGGCGGATCGAAGTATGTTTTTTTGCTGTCGGTAAAATCAATTCCGTAATTCAACTTAACGGTTTCGAACCAGTCGTTTATTGAAGGCGAAGCGTTGAATACATCATTACCCGTTGCTTTGGCAGGGTTCTCATTGAACTTGCCATCTTTTAACGGGCTGGAAAAATTATCGCCACCGGGGTTATAACCCTCTGGAACTACGAATGCCTGCCCCGGTATATAGTAAAAATCATTTTTAGGGTCGAAGGCTTTGTTGTTGTCATCATCCTGGCCAATATCGCGTACGCCATCGGGCTTTACATCAGAGGCATAGGTGCGGGCAACATGATTAGGAACAAAATCGATAATAGCCTTCAACCCGCTTTCGTGGGTGCGTTTTATCATGGCTTCGAATTCCGCCATGCGGTTGGTTATGTCAGCAGCAAGGTCGGGATCGACATCGTAATAATCCTTCACCGCATAAGGCGAACCGGCGCGACCCTTTACTACATCGGGATCATCGGTTTTTATGCCAAATGCTGCATGATCAGTCATAGTGGAGTGCTCTATCACACCGGTATAAAAAATATGGGTGGTGCCAAGCTGTTTAATCTCGGCCAAAGCTTTAGTACTTATATCGTTGAATTTTCCACAACCGTTTTCTTCTATCGAACCGTAATATTTATTGGTGGTATTGATATTGCCGAATAAACGGGGCAGTAACTGGTAGATAATGAGTTTAGCCATTATAACTCCTTCAGCTTCTCCAAACTCATTTTATCCAGCCCACTGATCACCAGATCAGCTTCACCCAACACCGTGGGCGAGCCAATACCCACCGACTTCATCCCACCGGCAATAGCGGCCTCGATACCGGCAATAGCATCCTCAAACACCACGCATTGAGCAGGTGGTATGCCAACAGCTTCGGCGCCCTTTAGAAATACCTCCGGGTCGGGTTTGGCTTTGGATACTTTGTTGCCATCTATCACTGCATCAAACAAGCTTAGCATGTTTATTTTTTCCAGTATCATCATGGAGTTTTTACTGGCCGAACCCAACGCGGTTTTTATGCCGGCCTGCCTGCAGGCTTCAACAAATTCCTTGGCGCCGGGCAATATTTCAGCGGGTGTCATGTGGCTTATCATGTCCACGTACCAGGTATTTTTTTGGGCAGCAAGGGCTTCCTGTTCAGCGGGGGATTTGGTAACCCCGCCCCAGCCCAGTATCAGTTCAAGCGAGCGCACACGGCTTACGCCTTTTAATTGTTCGTTCTGTTCTTCGGTAAAATCAAACCCAAGCGAGTTCGCCAGGCGCTTCCAGGCTTTATAATGGTATACGGCGGTATCGACGATAACACCGTCGAGGTCGAAAATACAGGCTTTTATGTCAGTCATCAACAATATGTAAAGTAGACACTAAGGTAGATATTTTTACGAATTAGCCCCACTTAATTTGAAGCTTGCACCCCGGCCGTCTCATTTCAGCAAGTGAGACAATATGATACACCAATTCATCCTCTGATTTTACGAATTTCTCCTCGAAATACAACAGGCTGTATTTCAATAAATTAACTTTTACAAAAAATTCAAAATCGCTCAAAATACACCAAAATATTCACCTAAAACAGCCATTTTCATCAAAAAACCGCTCAATTTTCACCCAAAAACAGCCGTTTTCAGGGCTAAAACCACTCAAAAAACAACAAAAACAGCGTTATTTTAACCAATTTCCGGGTCTTTTAACTGGTAAATTGGCACATACTGTCTCACTTCGTCTCAGTTTTTTGCGGGGATGTACAAGGTAAAATTAGTGTACTCATCAGTGGAACTTACTGTGAGTTCGCCGCCATGGGCTTTGGCAATTTCCGACGAGATATACAAACCGAGCCCCAAACCCTGCTGCCCCGGCCGCACATCGCCGCGCGAGAACGGGTGAAACAGCCTGGCGATCTCCTTATCAGGTATTTTGGTGCCCGGGTTAATAACACTTAATGTAAACCCGCCATCGCGGTTGCTTGCCTTAACTGTTACCGGGGCATCCTTTTCGCCATGGGTTATGGCATTGCCCAGCAGGTTCGAGAATAGTTGCGCTATGCGCAGGCTGTCGCAGTAAACCACGCCGTTAATATCCGCCTGTAATTCAACAGTAGCATTGGGCCACCGCATGCTTAACTCTTCAACAACCTGTTTTAGCGTTTTTGTAAGTTCTTCATCATGTTTAGCATTCACGATTATCCCCTCGCCCAGGCGGCCGCGGGCAAAGTCGAGCATATTATCAACAAGGCCCTTCATTCTGTACGATGAATCCTGTATAATGCCGGCAACGCGCGTTATGCGTTCATCCGAAGGTATACGCAATAACAACTGCGCCGCGTTCAGTACGGCGCTTAAGGGGTTAAGCAAGTCGTGGCCCAGTATGGCTATAAACTGGTCGCGCAATATGGCAATTTCCCGTTCTTCAGTTAAGCTAACCGAGGTGGTTTGCAACTGTTCTATAGCATGAAGATGAAATGATATCAGGTCAGCAAATAAACGGAACATGCCGGTTATCTCTACCGTATTCAGTTTGGCCGGTTTAGGGTCGATAGCGCAAAGCGTACCGAAAAAGGTACCATCGCGGCGTATGATAGGCATGGAGATATAACTTTGAAAGCCGTACATGGCCGGTGTATGGTGACCGCGGAAATTATCATCCATATCCACATGGTCAATTATAACCGCGTTGCCGCTTTGCCTTATCTCGTGGCAAATAGTGGTTTCCACTTTTAATTCCGCGCCCGGCATAAGCCCGAACGCGATCTCGTCACGCACGCTGCAGGTTATCCACCGGTCTTCGGTTACGCGGGCTATGGCGGCAAAACCCATTCCTGTTGTGCGGCAAATTACCTCCAGCAATTGGGGCACCGCCGCTATACTGTTTACCGCGTCAATATCAGCCTGGAAATTCATTTCGGTTTCAGTCAACATTTTAATGATGAGGAGGTTATAAAATATCAGTTATAGTTTGGCCACGAAATATACCCTTAGCACACAGTAAATATAATACAAAAATTCAGATTATCAATTTAATTAATAATATAATTAATAAATTAGAAATAAATTTTATGTAAATTTGTCTCAATTAACAGATTTTAGATCGGTCGGTTAATAGTTGATATTATGAAAGCAGGAAATAGCGCAAGGCCAATCCTGCTTTTCTGTTTTAAAAAAATGCCTGAATTGTATATGGAGCGGGTGTCCCGGTAAATAACTATAGAGAGATATTATTCGCCGTTAAAAGAAGCTTCGGGCTTATAAGCCGATATATGCGTAGTTTTTATAGTTAACAGGAAGGTTTTTCCAACCGTTATTTTTACGTTCTTATCCTGTAGCATGGCTTTGGTGGCATCATCCGACTTCAGCGCCTCAAACAGGTCACGCGCAACTGCCGAACCACTGATCTTGTTCATCACTTTGCCGTTTTCCATAGTTAAGTTAAAGGTGTAACCTGATTTCCCCCTGTCGCCGGCCGATTCAAAATCGGTTATATTCAATTTAAAGCTTTGTTCAGAAACGAGGCTCCTTTTCAGGTGCAGGCGGATAACAGGAAGATACTTCTTCCAGGTTTGCAGATATTTTCTTTCTTCCATGTGCGGCTAAAGGTATGCTTTAATAAGCAGGATAACTAATAGTAAAAAAGTTTGCTGTGGGCTGTGGGTAGTTTGAAGTGGGCTATAAGCGTAATTTGCTTTTTTGCCGATTGCGAACCCAAGCAAACTGAAAAACTACCTGTTTACCAACCACGATGCAGATTTTATCAAAAGATTTTTCCTTACGTACATTTTTTCTGAAGCGTTATAGGCTTTAAAAATATCGGAGTTTGACCCTACACTCTCCGATTTACCCAACACCAGGTACCCATTCTCATTTAATGAATAATGGAAAATATTAAGCGCTTTTTTCTGCAATACAGGTTCAAGGTATATCATCACATTGCGGCAGCTCACCAGGTCTATTCTTGAAAACGGCGGGTCGCTCAACAGGTTGTGGTGGGCAAACACGCACATATCGCGAATGGTTTTGGTAACCTGGTATTTGCCGTCATCCTGCTTAACAAAAAATTGTTGCAACCTTGCTTCCGATACGCCTTCCAGTTCATGCGGCCGGTATACGCCAGCCCTGGCTTTCGTTAGGGTAATTTCCGATATATCGGTAGCAAATAGCTGTATTTTCATATTGGCAGCTTTGTCGCCAAGCTGTTCCTGCAGGCAAATAGCCATTGAGTAAGCTTCTTCACCGGTAGCACAGCCGGCTACCCATATCCTTAAAGATCCGTCAATGGTTTTTTGGCTGATAATTTGGGGGAATATGCTGCTACATAAAACCTCAAAGCTATGCTTATCACGGAAAAAATTCGTTACCGATATCAGCATGTCATTGTACAAAGCCTCTTGTTCGGTTTTGTTTTCCTGCAAAAAACGCAGGTAATCATCAGGCTTTTCTGTCTTATTCAGTGCCATTCGCCTTGCTATGCGGCGCTTTAAGGTACTTTGTTTGTAGTTGGTAAAGTCTACGCCGCGGCTTAAGCGCAATACCGTAAGTATCTGCTTAAATATTTCAACATCATGTTCAGGCATGGAAGCACCAACACCGGTTACATAAAATGGGTTTGAATTGCCGGCATCAGTTTTGGCCATTTATAAAGTGTTGTGCTAAGATTTGCTAAATATACAAGTAATCGGGCGGTTTTTTGTTTTGGTTAAATTTTGCGCATAAAAAAGCCACCAGGCATATCCCGGTGGCTAAAATTATTAAGGTTGAATATTCGCTTATTCGGCCTTCAACGTCGTCTTATTATTGTGGTAACTTACCGTATAATACTTACCGCCATACAGCACATGGTATAATGTACCCGACAGGTTTATTTTTTGTGTCGGCTTCAAGGTTTTGCCACCTATTGATGGGTCAAAGCCCATAAAGCATTTCAGCACCACCTGCGAAAAGTCGATCCCCGCTACCGCATCCCGACAGTTCCAGCCGCGCTCATCAATGCGTACACGCCCCTTTTTATTGAACTTGTTAGCGCCCCATAATTCATGCGATTGCGACCAATTGCCCTCAACTGTTACCGGCAGCACACTGCGATAAAAGTCGAGTGCTTTTTGCGAATAGCCTAACTGCACCAGGGCATCCATAGTGCCCGGCGGCCAGCCATCATAAGCGCCCAGCGGGCCGTGATCCGGCCGGTCGGAAGCTTTGGCGGCAACATCCTGTATGGATTGCGCCCGCATCCACTTATCGGTTATCAGTTCGCGGAAGGCAAAGTCGACCATTTCTTTCCGCATTTTTGGCGGAAGATCGGCAGCCACATATTTTGATACGTACATAAAATCAAGCACGTGCCGCAGCTGAACCTTTTTATTATCGGGATATAACGCGTTCCAAACTCCGTTTCCATCATACAACTTTAATACACGCTTCATCATTTCATTCGCATCGGTATTTATCTTCGCGGCTTTCTCATGCTCGTTGCGCAGGTTATAAAATTTGGCGGTTTCACGCATCATCCAAACATATTGCGCATTAAATGATGGCACAATGTGGATATAGGTCGGCACGCATTCCAGCAGGTTCCAGGGGTCGCTGCCAAAGTCGGCCAGTTTATAGGTATCGTCGTTGGCGCCTGCCTGTCCGTAAATCGACAGCTTTTTCCAGTTGTAAGCGTAATCATACAAATGGTCTATCACCTTTTTGCCATCTACAATTTCATCCAAAAACGCGTAATCCTTCGTCATGGTAACATACGAACGTATCAACTGGAATAACGCCCAGTAATTTGATACATAACCGTTCCCCTGCCCCTTCCCGCTATAAAAATCAAGGCCGAAATATTTATCGGGGTTAACCCTCTCCATAAATAATTTCAGTTGAGAGCGCATCACTTCCGGGTCGACCATGGCATACAATTGCGACCATTCCGCCTCGTCCCAAAAAAAGTCGATAGAAGCACCCCAGCGGGGGCCGCCGGTCAGTTCCACGCGTTTTTGCATAGGCAGGTTGGTATTCAGCATGTACAGCACCGTAAGCGGGCCTTCATAGTATATCTTTTTTACAGTTTTATCATTGGTTTCCAAAACCGGGAAAGTGCCAGAATACAGTTTATTATGCGGTTTGAACATTTCGGCCCAGCGGTCTTTCCAGGTTTGTTCAATACCGGCATAGGTGCTATTAAAGCTGTTGGCCCACTGGTTAAGGTTAGCGTTTATATCACCGTCATTATTGCCCCAGGTCATAAAAAACCTGATGGTTTTGCTGACGCCGGGTTTAAGGTCGACATTCCATATAGCCGTGCCGCCACTGTTTTGCAGCATGAGCTTATCCGGTTCATCTTCCAAATGAAAACCTACAAGGGCATCTGTTTCGTTATCGGCCACTACAAACTGATTTTTTGTGTAAGCGAGGATATGATATTTAGCGGCAGCCAATATATCCCCATCGGTCGGCCATGATTGTGCCGCTTTTTTAGCAGGGTCGTAGTTCTTATCGTTTTGGTCTGATTTAGTAATAATGAAATCCCTGGCATCACGACCGATATTATTTCGCACGTTCACAATTTCATCATCGCGTTCAACCGTTTTACCTTTTATAGTAGGATAAGGGTATTTCCACGGCCATTCGTCTTTATCATAATGGCTTATGAAGCCTATCATGTCCTGTTCAATATTGTAATGCTGGTTTTTGTGGGTGGTATTGGTAAGTTTTATTTCCCACATAACGCCATTATTATCGGGTATCATACGCACTGCCGATGATACACTGTAAGTTGGTTCGGTGGCTTTGCGCAAACCTTGCCATGGCTCCCAGCGCAGCAACTGGGCGATGGGCGCTTTGCCGTTTACGCGCAAAACGCCCGAGTGATACCCGCCGCTATAAGGCGTGGAGGCAAACCAGCTAAAGGAGGTCATATCCCTGTCGAGCAAGGCCTGTGCCCTGAAATTGCGTATGGACGGCTCAATACCAAGCGTGTCGGCGTTTATCCATATACCCGAAACTGACTCCAGTGAAGGCACATTTTTCTCTATCGCCGATTTGGGCTGACTGTGAACAGTTAAGGTACCCGCGCCTAAAATTAATACAAGGGCGGCCCTTTTAAGATTGCTGATGGCGTTCATATTTTTAAATAATCAGGTTAATGAATTGGCTAAAGCAAATATGCCAATATAGTTTGTCAATTTGTATGTACATGATGAAATATTTTTGTCGATGCCGTTAAAGCGGAATAAAAGTCGCTTCATTGGTACTATTTATCCCAGTGCCTGTGCCTCACAGGCACCTTCAAGGCTTAGCTTAATCCATACATTGTTGGTGTTGGGCAGATTAAAAAAGGGTGTCATGCTGAGGCTCTATGCCTTTGTTTATGTCCCCCACCATAAAGACCGGTTGATAAATACCAGAAAACAGCCCCCTGAATAAAATCTTCCGAACGCTATCGTGGGGACACAAGCCACGGAATGAAACATCCACGTTCATTAATTTATTTTTCAAAATCTTATTCCTGTGGCAACCTTTACCGTTTTCACAACGATTTATTTAATACAGGCGTGCTAAATATACCTGTTGATATATAATTGTTGGGATGACTGTTTCCGTTGTAATTATAACCAAAAACGAAGCCGAAATCATCGGTCGCTGTGTTGCCGCCGCTCAAAAAATAAGCGATGATGTGATAGTGATCGATAACGGCAGCACCGACGGCACAACACTCATAGCACTTGCCGCAGGCTGCCGTGTTTACCATGAAAACTGGGACGGTTACGGAGCCAACAAAAACAAAGGACTAACCCTCGCCCGGCACGATTGGGTGCTTAGCCTTGATGCCGATGAAATACCTGATGATCTGCTGATCGCATCCATCAAAAACCTTAAAATAGAAAACATTAATACCGTTTATGACATAAATTTCAGGGCGTATTATGGCAATAAGCCGGTACGCTTTGGTAACTGGGGCCGCGACCATCATATACGCCTGTTTAACCGCATCCATACGCACTGGACAGGCGCCATAGTACATGAAACGCTGAACAAACCTGCCGGCACTATAGTAAAAAAGCTTGCCGGCCATATACACCATTACTCGGTTAAAAGCGCCGGACAATACCGCGCAAAAATAAGTAAGTACGCACGGCTGAACGCCCGCAAATATCATATAGAGGGTAAAAAATCATCGCTTATTAAATTATATATTGCACCTTTATTTCATTTTGTAAAAGGGTATATTTTTTTGCTGGGGATACTGGATGGTAAGCGCGGCTGGATGGTTGCCAGGTTAGTGGCCGAACAAACATGGCTAAAATATCATTTTTTAAGCAAACAAGCCGGTTACACCAATGAAAAGCACTACGCAAAAGAAAACCTCTCGGTAGAATATTAGCTTTTCTTTAATGAAAATCAAGGCACTCAAAAACTTATCGGCCAATACATTGCAGTTGGTTATCAACCAGTTTTTTGCAGCAATAACATTCTATATCCTATCTCTTGGCCTCGATAAGGCAGCTTTTGGCCGCATCAACCTGGCGCTGGCCATATTACTTTCTGTTTTCAGCATACTATCCTTTGGCATCGACCAGCTAACCGTAAAAAAAGTTGCGCAGGGCCATGATGTGCCTAATGTTATGAACCTGTATATCGGGCATGTATTATTGTCGGGACTGATATTTTACGGCTTATTATTACTGGGTTACATCATATTCCATGCCTCGCCAAATTACAACCTTGTGCTTTGGATGGGCTTTGGCAAGTTGATGATGTTTTTCGCCATGCCCTTTAAACAGGTAACCAATGGCCTCGAAAAATTTAGCCTGCTGGCCAAAATGGCCATCATTTCAAATACCCTGCGTGCCCTGGGGCTTTTGGCATTGATGCTTTGCCATGCCCTGAATTTAACAACCGCTGTTATCACCTTCATAGCCGGCGACACGATTGAATTTATAGGCAACGCCATTTTATTTTACAGGCATACCAACTATCCGCTGCGTTTCACCTTCAACGGCATTGCCTACCGCGAATTGGTTAAAGAGGCAATGCCTCAATTAGGAGTAGTACTAATTACTGCTGCCCTCGGCCGGTTTGATTGGATATTCATCGGTTTTATGACTTCGGATGTAAAGCTTGCCGAGTACAGCTTTGCTTACAAAGTATTCGAAGTTTCAACCCTGCCCCTCATGGCGATAGGGCCATTGTTGGTGCCGCTGTTTACCCGCCACTTTATTAATAAGGCCGATAATTCCGTTCTGAAATTACTTATACGCGGCGAATTAGTTATTGCTGCCTTAACAGCGCTCCTGCTCAATCTTACCTGGGAGCCGGTTGTGAACCGGCTCACACACGGCAAGTACGGCACGGTAAACATCCCTGTGGTTTTTGTCCTTTCATTATGTATGCCGCTGTTATACCTCAATAATTTTTTGTGGACCATACAATTCGCCAAAGGGAACCTTAAATTGATACTCAACGCTTTTGTCCTCACGCTTACCATAAATATTGGCGCTAACCTGGTATTGATACCTCTGTACGGCAACATTGGGGCAGCCATCGCGTTCCTTGCCGCTACATTGGCCCAAACCATTTTTTACCTGTATAAAAACCCGGTTACAGAGTTAAAGCTTGTTTATATAAATGCGCTGCTATGTACAATTTGTGCTCTGGTCGCCGGTTTTGCAGGCAGGATGTTGCATGTAAATATTTTGGTTGAAATAATAGTTTCGGTTATAATTTACCTGGTGTTATTGTTTGTTACTATGCAATTGCGCGTTACAGATGTCCGTCAGGTAAAGAAGTTGTTTCAGTCATAATAGATTTGTTGTGTTTTTGTTGCCGAATGTTTTTTGTAAATTCGTATAATTTAAAATAATGTTATGGAACTTATAATTGATTTTGATAAAATTAAAGACCCCTCAAAACGCGAGTGGTTAATTAATTCACTGAAATTAATGCAGATAGGTTTCCATACATCAGAAAAACCGCAAACTGCTGCTCAATATAATACTGACCTTGAAAAAGGAAATACTGAAATTGAGGACGGTAAATTTACCAAGGCTACGGATTTGAAAACCGAAGCAAATAAATGGTAGTAGTATGGAGCGATAGTGCTAAGTCCGAATTAAAAAAAGCCTTTAAGTACATAGCTTTAGATTCATTACAAAATGCGGAAATGGTTAGAGATTCACTGATCGACCTAACTATTGAATTAGCAGAAAATCCCGAAAAATATCCTTTAGACAAATTTAAAAAAGGGAACGACGGTAACTGGAGGGCTTTTGAAAAGCATCATTACCGCGTTTCATATCATATTGTAAAACATCAGATACGTATTGTTCGCTTACGTCATACCAGTAAGTCGCCGCTTGCTTATTAGATCGCTGCAAAAAAGCTAGTTTACCCGTCCCCACAAGGCAACCATTGTAGATTTTCAAGCGTAATCTCTACAAAACTACACGGGTAAATGCCGGCTAAAATAATCACACATTATTGGGAAAAATTAGTTAAGGACCTTGACTGGAAACTGCTGGTTTTTTTGCTGCTTTTTTTAAACGTAAAACTGGCTGTAAAAATCCCGGCTATAATGCTCATCTATGCTTTGCAGTTCGATTTCAAATTCGGGTTCAGCCTGAAAAATTCAAGGTTGCCGCTTTTTTATCCCATTGCCATAATTATAGCGGTTATCAACGGCCTGTTAAATATCTCTGTTGAAAATACTAACTATCTTCTGGTATGGTTAAGCGGCATAAGCTTTTGGTTGCTATGTATATTGGCTATTCATCAAATTAAACTAGCAGTTGAGCGTAACACTGTTGAGGTTATTCACCGCACCATAGTTGTGTTTTTTGTCATCAATGCGCTGTTCTCCCTTTTTAACCTGCTGGCCATTATTTTGGAAATACACAACATCAACCCTTACACCTACCAGGGCGAATACCAGAAATACTTCATCGGTACAGGCGATTATATCAAAGGCATCACTTTCGATACATCAAATACCAATGCTGTAATAAGTGCGATCGGTGTCGTTTATTTCCTCGATAAAAGCAAACCGCTTTTGTTACTCATGTGCATGGGTACGCTATTGCTTACCTGCAGCAATTTTGTAAATATAACGTTGCTATGCATCCTGCTGATGCTGTTCATTTTCAAAAGCACCCGAGATCAAAAAAGCCTTATTGTGGCCTGCCTGGTTTTGCTGGTTGTGTTTATGGTGAAAATATCCCCGCAAAATAACCAGTATGTGATAGATACGGTTAAGTATAGTTTTTTGCATGAGAAGAAACCTGCGCCAGTTTTACCACCGGCACAAATTGCACCACCAGCGAAACCTGCAAAAACCATTCTTACCCCCGAACAGCAAAAGCAGCATACAGCGCATGTATACCTCGACAGCGTTAGCCTGGTTTTAGCCCGAACCCGCAAAACTGAAGTAGTAAAGGCTCCTGTTAAAATGGTTACTACCAATACCGGCCGCATAATTTTGCCGGGTACAAATATTAATACAGCGCCATACCAAAGCAGCACATTGACCCCACCCGAACAAGTTCCCCTTGTTAATTTTATCAGTGCGCATAAAAATATGCTGCCAGTTTCGCAGCAGGATAATTACAAGCCCACGCTGCCCGGCAAACTTTTGACTATACTGCAAACTGCCGATCTTTTTCATGCGCATCCGGCTAAAATAGCTTTAGGCGCGGGTATGGGCAATTTCTCATCAAAATTGGCTTTTAAAGCTACTGGTCTGGGGGTTTCTGGTAGTTATCCTGCAAAATTCGTTTATATAAACCCGGCCTTTATGGCAAACCACCTCGATTTGTACCTTAATTTTTTTAGCAAGCGGGCGGGTTTCCACTCGCTTACCAATAGCCCGTTCTCGGTTTATGATCAGGTAGTATCTGAATATGGCGTACTTGGCCTGTTGGCGCTGTTCATTTATTATTTTGGCTTTTTTGCCTCGCAATATCAGCTGCTCTCTTATGGCATCCCGCTCTTGTTTTTAATGGCAGCCGTGTTTTTTGCCGATTACTGGTTCGAACAATTGTCCGTCGTCCCGTTTTTTGAATTACTGCTCTTCCTCAATATAAAGGAAGTCAGCCTTTTTAAATCCACCAAATAATGAGTATCCATCATCCCACAATAACAGTCCTGATGCCAGCCTATAATGCCGGTAACTACATACATGAGGCAATTGCATCGGTGCTGGAACAGTCATTTACTGATTTTGAACTGCTCATTATAAACGATGGCTCAACCGACCAAACGATGGAGGTGATCAGCAGCTTTAATGATGAGCGGATAGTGGTAATAACACAGGAAAATCTGGGTGTAGCCGCAGCCCTAAACACCGGTTTACAATACGCCCGCGCCGACTATATAGCCCGCTTTGATGCCGATGACGTATGTTACCCCAACCGCTTACAGGTGCAATATGATTTTATGCAGCGCCATCCTGAATACCAGGTGGTAGGCTCGGCAGCCGATTATATGGATGTGGAGGGGCACCACCTGTTTACACAGGAACCGTCCGCATTCAGTAATAACCAGTTAGCGCATTTAAAGTATTCAGTTTGTCCGTTTATACATTCATCGGTATTGTACAAAAAGGATGTGGTGCTCGATAATGGTGGCTACAATGAGTGGGCCTATACTTTCGAAGATCATTTTTTATGGTTGCAGATATTAAAAGATCAAAAAGCCTGCAACTTACCAGAAGCCCTGATAAAAGTGCGGCTCAACCCTGAATCGGTTACCATTGATGAAAAATGGCGGCCGCGCAAATTTCTTAGAATTAAATATTCCGCGCTTAAAAAACGCAGCATAACACAGCACGACAGCGAGCGCCTGCATCAGATAGGCCGCGAACAATATTCGCACCGCATAAAGCACGGCTCATATTATGCCCTGTGCGGCAAGAAATTTTTGCTGAACAATTACCAACCTCAACAGGCGCGTTTGCACATGGGAAAGGCCATAAGCATACACCCTTTAAGGTTAGATAATTACCTGTTTTATACTTTAAGCTACATGCCCGAAAAGCTGATAGCCTGGCTGCACAAACTTACATCGATAAATCAATTAACAAGGGGATGAAGGTAGCATTGATCACACGGTCGACATTGTACACGGTACGCGGAGGCGATACGGTGCAAACCCTGCAAACCGCACGGCACCTGGTGGCTATGGGCATTAACGCCGATGTGCGCCTTGCTAATGAAGAGATTAATTATGACGACTACGACCTGCTGCACTTTTTTAACCTGATACGCCCTGCCGATATATTATATCATAGTCGAAAGGCGCATAAACCGTACGTAATATCAACCATATTTTGCGATTATACCGAGTATGATAAATACCAGCGCAAGGGCTTTGCCGGGCGTGTGCTCAGCTTTTTTTCGGCCGATGGTATTGAATATATTAAAACTATGGTCCGCTGTATCACAGGCGGCGATAAGCTTGCCAGTTTTGCCTATGCCTGGAAAGGCCAGCGCAACAGCATTAAAGATATATTGAAACGTGCCGCCATGATATTGCCTAACTCTGAATCAGAATATAGGCGGCTGGTGGAACAATATCCCGGCAAAATAAAATACATGGTGGTGCCCAATGGAACAGATCAGCAATTGTTCAGCAACATTCATCACCCCGAAAAAGATGATAACCTGGTGATTTGCGCCGCGAGAATAGAAGGCATAAAGAACCAACTGATGCTGATAAAGGCATTAAACAATACACAATTTAAGCTGATACTTATTGGTAACCATGCACCCAACCAGGCTGGCTATTATCAGCAGTGCCGCCATATAGCTGCTAATAACATTTCGTTTGTGGGGCATTTACCACAAGCGCAATTGGTCGATTATTACAGCCGTGCCAAAGTACATATTTTGCCCAGTTGGTTCGAAACTACGGGATTAAGCTCGATAGAAGCAGCATTAATGGGCTGCAATATAGTGGTGAGCGACAGGGGCGATGTGCGCGAATATTTTAGCGATGATGCCTTTTACTGCGATCCAACATCACCCAAAAGCATACTGGCAGCGGTTGAACGGGCTGCGACGGCACCCGTTAATGGAGGCCTGCAACAGCGCATCCTGCAAAAATATACCTGGCACCAGGCCGCGGTACAAACTTTTAAAGCATACCAAACAGCAATAGCATCATGAAACTACGCATTGGGATATTAGGAACAAGGGGCATACCAAACCATTATGGCGGGTTTGAGCATATATCAGAATATGTTTCGGCCGGTTTGGTTGAGCGCGGGCATTCGGTTACGGTGTATAATTCGCATAACCATCCGTATACTGCCGATACCTGGAAGGGCGTGAACATACAGCATTGTTACGACCCCGAATATTTAATAGGCGCTGCCGGTCAGTTTATTTACGACATGAACTGCATACGCGATGCCCGCAAACGCAATTTTGACGTAGTGCTCATCATGGGTTATACCAGTAGCTCTGTTTGGGGCCGCATGTATCCTAAAAATAGTACCATCATTACCAATATGGATGGCCTGGAGTGGAAACGCACCAAATACTCCAAACCGGTGCAGCAGTTTTTGCGCTATGCCGAAAAATTGGCGGTTAAGCATAGTAACTATTATATATCCGATTCGATGGTGATACGCTCGTACCTGGCCGAAAAATATGCCATCAACAGCCAGTATATTCCCTATGGCGCCGATATGCTTACCGAGGTAGAACGGGAGCAAATAGATGTAAATGAAGCATTGAACGAGGACTATTTCCTGCTCATGGCGCGAATGGAACCTGAGAATAATATAGAGGCCATATTAGAGGGCTTTAACAACAGCAATTCGCCGCGCAAGTTCAAGGTTTTGGGCGATACCGGCAACCGCTTTGGCAAATTCATCACCAACCGTTTTAAAAACGACGACCGCATACAGTTTAAAGGAGCCATTTTTGATAACACCAAAGTACGGGCGCTGCAAAACAATTCATACCTGTACTTTCACGGGCACAGCGTAGGCGGCACGAACCCCTCGCTGCTTGAAGCTATGGCCAGCGAGGCATTGATAGCCGCGCATGACAATCCCTTCAATAAATCGGTGCTGAATGCGGATGCCTTTTATTTTTCGAATGCTAAAGGTGTGCAGCAACTGGTAGAGAACGTACAACGGAAAGATACTGAACAACTGATGGTACGCAACAATCTGCAAAAAATACAATACCAGTTTAGCTGGGAAAAGGTGATTGAGGAATACGAATCGTTTATATTGGAATGTTACGATAACCTGAACTATGAAAGAGTTATTACCGGGCAGCGATAGCCTCGCCAATAAAATAAGCTTCTTTCATATCGCGCTGCTAATGCTGAGCCTGCCGTTCGACATGTTTTACAGTCATGTTATACTCATAAGCCTTTGCGTTCATACCATCATCCAGCTAAAAAAAGGAAATATAAGGCAGGTATTTACCGCATGGGTTTTAGCAATACAATCAGTTTTTTTTGTAGCGGTGATAGCAACTATCTATAGCCAATATCCACGGCAGGCCTTTGCCGAATGTGGCAGGGAAGTGGTCATATTCCTGTTCCCGCTTATTTTTTGTTTTAATACTATTGATATAAAAAAATACAGGGACCTGTTATTGTTTATATACACTATTGGCTGTACGTTAACAGTTACTTATTTATTTGTCGACGCATTTTATATTATAAATTTCTATCATATTCCATTTAATTCAATATTTAACCCCGCCTTTACCAACCATAACTTTTCCCAGCCTATCGGTATGCACGCCACATTTTTCTCATTGCAACTGGTTATAGCCCTGGTATTTATGCTGTACTATTTGCTGAACTATAAAACGTCATCACTATTAAAAATGATTTATATGGTTTGCTGCCTTATATTACTGACGGGTTTAGTGCAGCTGGCTTCAAAATCAATATTAATAACGGTCTTTCTCATCTTTGCCCTGGTGTTCCCTTACTGCCTTGCCACCTGGAAAAAACGGTTCAGGTTTATAGCTGTGGTAGCAAGTATAGCTGTAATTATTTTAGGGGTGATATTAACCACGCCAACCTTTCGGGCCAAATACATAACCGACCTGCAAACAGACCTGTCGCCACTAAAGCCTGGTCAAAATTCCGAACCCCGGCTTGCTCGCTGGGAGGTTATAACAAAAGTAATTAAATCCTCGCCGGTTATTGGCTATGGCTCCGGCTCGGAGATAACGGTTTTAGGCAACGCGTTCTATAACCACAAGCTATACGATTCATACGTAGAAAAGCTGAATGCGCACAACCAATACCTCAGCTTCCTGCTTAAATCGGGCATTTGGGGATTGCTTGTATACCTCGCGGCATTAACGTATGGTGTTAAAATAGCGCTGCAAAACAAGGATGTGATGTTCATTAGTTTTATGTTGCTGATAACTATGGTATCGCTGTCGGAGAATATTTTAGATGTGGATAAGGGTGTGTTTTTTTATGGGTTGTTCTTTACGATCTTCCTGTTTTCTTATCCGCAGAAAAATAACATATCGGCAAAAAATAATTTGAACACAATGGCAACCAATTAAACTGTAGCCTCGTCATATTTATAGTTAATCGATTCAAAGCTCCCACATTGATAAGGACATTATTAAATAATACTACATTGTCTGAAATAGAGGAAAACATCTTATCTGCGCTGGCTTATTTTGATCTGTTCAGCTATCCTTTAAACCGGGGAGAAATTTATTTGTTCCTGCCTGTAAAATGCGAAATGAACAACTTTAACTACGCGTTGAACAGGCTGGTAAATGAACAGCATATTTATCGTATCGAAAAGTTTTACAGCTTACGGAACGATTATTCGCTGATCGAGCGCCGCAACAAAGGCAACAAGCACGCGGCCGAACTGATGATAACCGCCCGCAGGGTTTGCAGCCTGCTGGCAAAATTCCCTTATGTGCGTGGTATCGGCATATCGGGTTCACTATCGAAAAACTTTGCTGATGCCGAGGCTGATATCGATCTGTTTATCATCACGGCAAAAAACCGCCTGTGGGTGGCCCGCACATTTATGCATGCCTTTAAAAAGCTGACGTTCCTGTTTAATAAGCAGCATTACTTTTGCATGAATTATTATATTGATGAGCAGAACCTGCAGATTCCCGAAAAAAATATATATACCGCTACCGAGGTGGTAACGCTTATACCCTTACAGGGCGATGTGCAGTTTGTGGACTTTTTTGCCGCCAATGCCTGGAGCCGCTTGTTTTTGCCGAATAATGTGATGCGTGTATCCCGCGCTAAACCCGAACCGAAAAATTGGCTGAAAACCGGCGTAGAAAAAATGCTGAACAACAAATTCGGCAATTGGCTGGATAACCATTTATGGAAAACAACAGCCGGCCGCTGGGATAAAAAAACCGCATCAAAAAAACGTAACATCAAAGGCCAGGTGATGGCCATGGAAACCGGCAAGCATTTTGCCAAACCCGATCCTGAAGATTTTCAGAATAAGTTGATAAAAAGGTACCAGGTAAGCGTGGCCAACGTAGTAAAAGAAAACCACCATAGTTTGGCAAATTAGCCCCCTCTAAATCTCCCCCGGTAGGGGAGACTTTAAAAAAGAGAATTGTTGTTTGTGTTATAATTAGGCTTGCGGAGTTAAAACTTTGCAGGCCTTTATTTTATTCTGCAGGCATGAAATTAAATGCATTCATAATCAGTAGATTAATTATTACTGACAAAACAATGTCACTACTTTCTCCAACCTAATTCCCGAAATTTGAATATATCGCAGTGATGCGTAAAACCCGTTCTTTGAAATTTAGTAATAAAACTAAAAGTCTCCCCTGCCGATTAGAGGGGGCTGCGTTTCCTCATCGAAATAATATAATAATCCCCAACATATTTCCACGGCCATTTGTTTTTCAACCGGTCTTCCTGTCTTACTAAAAAGCGGTACAATAGCGGGTCTTTCTCTGCAAAATTTTCGATGTATGATGGCGGTACGATAGTGCATAACCCCTCAAGCCCGGCAAGTTCAAATTCCGGCCCCAGTTTGTTGATGACGTAATCGGGATTATAATACCAGCATTTAAAGTATTCACCTTCCACACGCGCCTTGCGCCCTTTGCTGCTAAAGAACCGCCGGAACGCAGTTTTGAACCTTCCCTTAAACACCAGCAGCGTTTCCCAAAGGCAGAACTTGGAGATAATAACCAGCGTAGCTGTGCCGCCAGGTTTTAAAAGGCCATCAAATGAGGCCAGAACCTTATCCAACTCACCCGTACAATTAAGCCCGCCGAAATTGGAAAATATCATATCATAAGGCCCTATATTTTGAAGGGAGCCTAATTCAGTGTATGAGCATTGCTCAAAAGTTACAGCATCGCGATAAGCATCAGTCTTTTGCTCAAACTGCCCCAGCATGCCGGTGGAAAGATCGGTACCATGTACAGTAAACCCTTTTTGGGCAAAGAACAAGGCGTCCTCGCCAGTGCCGCAGTTTAGTTCCAATATGCTGCCGCATTTAGGTAACTGCTGTAAGGCTGCCTCTCTAACCCGCTGGCGTTTGTAGTTGATGATAGTGTTGTTGCTATACAACCCGTCAAAAACAGGCGCCTGCCGGGTGAATGCCTTAGCGGCATCTTGCTCGTTGATATGCAGGTTAGCGCTGTCCATTACGCGGTTTTTTCAAGTTGCCTTAATTTTATCATGGCTATTGCGGTAGCAGGCGTATGATAAAGTACTGATACTGCTTTTCTCAATCGTTTTATATTGAAACTCAGCGGATCAGTAAGCAATTTCTGTAAATTATATTTAGCCAGATGCGCATGATAGTTCTGATGTACATACTTATGCAGTTGTTTGTAATAAGCAGGCGCGAAGGTGTTGCTGAACATCAAAGCCATTTCATCCGAATCCGTCCAGTTGGTTTTTTTTACCAGGTCAGCTTTCACCTTTTCATAAAACTTGGTGCCGGGCAGGGGATAAGACACCGAGATGCCTATCTCATGCGGCAACAGCTTGTTTATCATTTTTATAGTAAGCGCAATATCCTCCTTAGTTTCACCAGGGTACCCAAACTGGATGAAGAACGATGGTTTTATACCATGCGCTTTCATTAAATGGGTGGCTGTTTCAATTTGTTCAACCGTAATGCCTTTATCCATTGCATCCAGTATGTGCTGCGAACCGCTTTCCGCGCCTATCCACACATTTTCGCAGCCGGATATGGCCAATGCTTCTACCGTTTCCTCATCCACTAATAAATCCGCCCGCGATTGTATCTTGTATTTAAATTGCAGCCCTTCTTCATTAACCAGTTCTGCAAACTCCTGCACCCAGCCGGGTTTCAACCCAAAAATATCATCGCAAAACCAAATATGGTCCATGCCATAAGTCTGCTTAAGCAGCTTCAACTCCCGCACCACATTTTGCGGGCTGCGTGAGTTATAACGATTACCATAAATAGGCTTGGCGCACCAATTGCACTTGAACGGGCAACCGCGCGTGGTGCCAATATTCATGGAGAAATAGCCTGCGTTCTTTAGCCAGCTATCGCGATAAGGCGTAATATCTACTAAATCCCAGGCAGGCAGCGGCAAGCTATCCAGGTCTTTCAACACAGGCCGTCCTAAAGTTTTAAACGGCGAGCCGTCCTTCAAATAAGCAAGCCCTTGTATTTGGTAAGGGTCACCGCCCGCTTTTATAGTATCTGTTAATTCCAGTAAAGTTTGTTCAGCTTCGCCTATGATGACAAAATCCGCTCCTTCTTCCAGGTATTTGGCAAACCGGTCGGTCGAATCCGAACTTGAAACTATCACCGTACAGCCATGCGCCTTTGCCATTTTGCACATATCGAATGCTGCCTCGCGCATATTGGTAAGGCACATTTTGGTAAGGTAATTGAAACCATCGTCATATATCACAAAAAAGCCGGGCTGGTTTTCTTGTATCGATGATAAAACATCTTCAGCGCCTTTTGCAAACATGGTATCATACAATGAAACATTATAGCCATGCTCCCGCATATTGGCCGCAGCATACATTGTACCCAGCGGCGCATACGGTAAACCTAACGACCATTGCTTAGGGTCGAATCGCAAAAAATACGAGTGGGTGAACAATATGTTATTTAACCTGCCCATGTGTTAAGCCAAACTTGTTAAGGGGGATAAATTCAGCGAACAAACGCATTTGGCACACGTTGGGTGACCAACTGTGTCCAGCCCTTTGCGAAAGCTGATAGATTGCGGACTATTCAATGCCAACGCCAGTTCGGTATCGGCAATGTTGCCGATGCTGTCCATAAAGAAGCAGGGTTTTATGTCGCCGTCAGCCTCAATAACTGCCGATACCCATGGCGCATTGCATTTTTTATAGGGAAACGGGTTATGCCCGTAAAAGGCGGAATAATAATAATATATGTTTTGAATTTTAGTGGTGCTTTCCGTGATGAACCCAGTATCAAATGAGTTTTTATAGTTGTTCATTAACCCGTCTATCACTTCCTGCAATTCCGGTAATTCATGCTCGGGTATCAGTATCTCTGTTTGCTTCAATACTTCCCAGGCCTGTTGCCGGTTAAAAGCGTGGCTGCTTACATCGGCAGGTAAAAAACTCACCTGGTCAATGCCCATATTCCGCGCAGCATCAATAATTGCCGGCCAGTTGCGGTAGTTTAAGCGATGAATAACAGTTCGCGCAGTAACAGGATAACGCGGGTTGATGGAGTGCAAATGTTCAACGCCTTCCTTCAATTTGTCAAAGGCATTGGGGATGTTACGTATCGCATCATGCAAAGCCTCGTCACCATCCAACGATACGATGACATCATCAACCCATTTCAATAAATTATCGGCATGCTGTTTTATAGTAAGCCCCGTGGTAAGTAAGGTTATTTTTATACCAGCGTTCTTTAATATTTCACAAAGGGTAAAAAAGTTCTTATTCAGCAATGCTTCCCCGCCCGACATCAGCACCCGCTGTGTATCCAGCCTTTTAAGCGAATGCATCAGCTTACTTACATCATCGGGCGTTATCTGCTTCAGGTTCTTGTTGTCTTTCCAAATGTCGCACATCACGCACCGACAATTGCAGGCACTATGCGGCATCAGTATTACAATAGGCAGCGCGCTTATTTTATGCGTACGTAGTGTATTGTAGCGTTTGAAGGTGTGATATAATGATTGACTGCCTGTCATAAAGCCCCCTCTAAATCTCCCCCGGTAGGGGAGACTTTAATTTGATTTTTTTTAAAGCCCTCCCTTCCGGGGAGGGTTTGGGTGGGGCCTATCCTTATCCAGTAAAACACATCCTTTTTTGTAATGCGGTTAAGCCAGTTTTTTGGGTTGAACATCGCTTTATGATCGTACCCGTCAAAACAATTCAAACTGTGATGAAAATAATGCCCCGCCATTTCGGCCACTCCCATGGTTGTGTAATAATTTTTACTTCTGCCGGCCGATAGTTTGGCCTGTTCGGTATCATAAAAATGGGTATCTAAAATATGTATCTCACCGCCAGCATTCAGAAGTTTACCCGCTTCATCAATAATGGCCCTGGCCGATGGAAAATACTGAAACGATGCCGCGAACACTATCACATCAAACTTTACAAAGTTGCCAAAGCTTTCAGGGTTAAAAGTATTGTATATAAAACGAACGCTGCTGTTTTTGAACACCCGGCGCGCCTGCTCTATTTCAGGCTTATTAGCATCCATTCCGGTAACCAAAGCGCCGTCCATTTCCTCCATTTTAGCCGAAAGCCAGCCGTTACCACAGCCAATTTCCAATATACTCAGCGGCCTATTCTTTTTTTGCAGATAACTAATGAGCCGGTTAGCCGAGCGCGCGCGCATTTGCCACTCATGAAAATAAGGGTGTATCTCATCTATTTCAGGCAAGCGGCTAACCTGTTCATCGGTATAAAACCTGCCTTCCTTGCGCCGCACGGTAAGGTATAAGTCCTCAAACTCCGTTTTGGCGCTGATATCTTCGCTTGCTGTAACTGATGCTGCTGTTTTCAATTTGTGGGTACTATAATTATATAAAAGCTGTCCAAATTTGATTTTATCTATTGCCGTTGGCTTTAGCCAACGGATTGAATAATAATGAAGGCCGGGCTTCAGCCCAATCATCTTGTTTTGCGGCTAAAGCCGGTAACTCTTTATTGCTAATTCGTTGGCTGAAGCCAACGGCAATTTTATTTAATCATTATTTTATGATGTTTAATTTTTATGTTTATTAAAATCCCTGTATCTCGGGCTGGCGATATTTCCAATACCGTTGCAATAGCTTTATCTCATAAGGGTATTTATATAGACTGGCCCTGTACCTTATTGCCGAAATGAGCTTGATCGTTCTGCGTTTCAGGTCATTCAACCTGATGTCGGTAACCGTCGGATACACCCCATTCAGCACCGTTTCAAAATTTCGTATCCTGTCTATCATCTCTGGGGTTAACCAGGGTGTAAGCGGGTTTTTGCGCATATCAAAGTTTTCCCATGCCGGGCTAACCCAGTCGTCAAGCGTTTTAGGGTATTCAAAGCCCGATTCCAATACCTGTTTAAACAGTTCTGAGCCTTCGGTTGGTACCGGGCTGTAGGTATATAAAACTATCTCGGTGCGCGGGTTTACCGCTTTTACCTTCTTAATAAAATCTATATCGAAATCTATCTGCGCCTGTACCTTTTCAGGGGTTGGTGCAGGGGTGCCGAGCACAAATGAGTATTCAGGTATAATGTCGAATTTCTTCAATCTTTCCGCAAAGCGGATGATCTGTTCACCGGTTTGTGTACCTCCTTTATCCAGTTGTGCCAAAATCTCATCATTCCCGCTTTCAGCACCGAAGAAGATGATCTTGCAGCCCGCCTCGCGTATCAATGCCAGCGATTCATCTTTAAACTTATCCATCGTATCTATCCGCGCCATACCCCACCAGCTCATATTCTCGTTCCGCATCAGTTTCGAAAATTCAACGGTGCGTTTCTCCGATACAAAGAAGTTATTATCATGGAACTCAATAGCATCAGCGCCCCACTTATCCTTCATGTATTTTACATCGGCATACACCCGCTGCGCTGATTTGGCTTTCCACCTTGCCTCATAAATAGGCACCACCGCGCAAAACGAACAGGTAAACGGACAGCCGATACTGCTATGGTAAGCCATAGTATGGTTGCCCAAATAGGTTTTGCCGAGGTATTTTTGCATCGGGTAAAATGTACCCAACTTGTCATATGGCAATGGTGGTAGGCTGTCCTGGTCAAGCAGGTCTTCCTTAATGGTTTTATGTACTTTGCCGTTGGCTTTGTATATCAGGTTCTTGATGAATTCATAAGGCTCGTGGTTTTCCAGCGCGTCTATAAGCCTGGGGAAAGCATTATCGCCGGGGCCGTTGATAATAAAATCAACATAGCCCGAATTTAATACCGCATCGGGCTGCGTGGATGGAAAATAGCCGCCCCAAATCATGGTGGTATTCGGGTATTTCGCCCTTATGGCTTTTGACAACGGAACTGCTTCGCGCAATTGCGGCCCGGGCATTACGGTAAAGCCCAGGTAGCTGTACTCGCCGGTTTCGAGGTAGCTGAATAGTTTTTTTAACGGGTCGGCTTCAATATTGCCGTCCACTATCACCCAATCATATTTCCCTTCAATAGCCGCTGCTATATTTAATATCGAATTTGGTATCCGGTGCTTGGCTACGGCGCTTTTCGGGTTGTATAATATTACTTTATTCATTTTTTATCTTGATTCTTGCCTCTTGATTCTCGTATAAAAGAGGTTAGGAAGAGATCATGAGAAAACCTCTTCCACCTCTTTTTTCCCTAACAGAAGTAAGTATGCCCTTCCGCACCCCCCTCAACCGCACTATACCTTTCTCTTCATTAGTAAGTACGCCTCAAAAATTGCCCCGGTTGCCTGTCGTTATAAATAAATGCGACATGGGGCAACCAATGTAAATGGTAAGGCGTTGTAAATTATAAAGCCCCGTATTACAGTGATAACAGCGATAAAAAATTATTTGAAAACCCATGTTGGTGCCGCTACGGCACTGATTGAGAAAGACAGCGCCGAAGCTTATGATATTTGGGCCGAAAACTACGACCATCAGCCGGGTAATTTGATGATTGACCTGGACGAGCAATTGTTCGCGGGCATGCTTAACGATTTGTCGGTTACCGGTAAACAGGTGGCGGATATAGGCTGCGGCTCTGGCAGGCATTGGGGTAAGTTATTTGCTAAACAGCCGAAATCACTAACCGGCTTTGATGTATCCGAGGGGATGTTGAAAAAGCTAAAAGAAAAATACCCGCAAGCCAACGTACGCCATATTGCCGACGACCTGTTTTCGGATGTGCCCGATGCTGGTTTCGATATCATCGTATCAACGCTTACCGTAGCGCATATCGAGGATATTGAAGTAGCCATGAAAGCCTGGAGCCGCCTGCTGAAACCTAATGCTGAAATATTAATAACCGATTTCCACCCGCATATACTGGCCTACGGCGGTAAACGTACTTTCAAACATCAGAATAAAAGTATCGCTGTAAAAAATTACGTTCACCCGGTTTATGACATTGTTGAATTATTACTGGGACATGGATTCCATCTTATGGAAAAAAAAGAGCTGGTGATAGATGAAACCATGCGGCATTATTACGAAGAACAAAACGCCCTGCCGGTTTATGAAAAGTACAAAGGTTTCCAGGTGATATATGGCATCCATTTAAAACGCTGACATGCTGCTCAATAATGTTATTATAGCTGATAGCGGGCGCAAGGTAAATATTCGTGTAAGCAAGGATATAATAGAACAAATTTACCCGGTAGACGGGCCCAAACATTCCCCTCTTGAGAGTAATAGCTCAATAACAGACACAACTTCAAAGGCCTGGGGAAAGCGCGATTCCCTCCCTTGGGAGGGGGAAGGGAGGGGTTTAGACGGCCAATACATATCTGCTATACCCCTCCCTTCCACTTCACAGCCCAACACACCCCTCCCAAGGGAGGGAATTAATTCAAGAGGGGAATCGCACACCCCCACCGCTTATGAAGATGAACTTGAGATCAATTTCACCAACGCTATCGTCTTCCCCGGCCTCATCAATTCGCATGATCACCTGGATTTTAACCTGTTTCCGCAATTGGGCAACCGCAAATACAATAACTACAGCGAATGGGGCACATATATTCATAAAGCATATAAAAATGAAATAGAAGCAGTCCTGAAAGTACCCCAAGCGCTGCGCTCACAATGGGGCATGTACAAAAACCTGCTTTGCGGTGTAACTACCGTTGTAAACCACGGTAGCGGCAGCGACATTGCCAATAAACTCATTACTATTTTTGATGATAAGCACGACCTGCATTCCGTAGGCTTTGATAACAAGTGGAAACTACGGCTCAATAATCCATTAAAAAGAAAACTGCCCGTGGTAATACATGCCGGCGAGGGTACGGATGATGCGGCAGTAAATGAGATAGATGCATTGATAAAGGGCAATAAACTGCATCGCATTATGGTGGCCGTTCACGGTGTTGCCATGCAGCCCAAACAAGCGCTAAAGTTTAATGCTTTGGTTTGGTGCCCCGCCTCAAATTATTTTTTGTTGAATAAAACTGCACCGGTTGATAAACTGAAGCTATACACGCAATTATTATTCGGCACAGATTCAACCCTTACAGGCGACTGGGATATTTGGGAACATATTCATTTGGCGCACAAAGAAGGGTTGTTAAATAATCATGAACTATATAATACTCTCACCCGTAATGCCGCGCAAACATGGAAATTAAACTCCGGTGAACTATCGCCCAATAAACATGCAGATATGGTAGTGGCGAAAATGAAGGCTGGTGAATCTTCCATTGGTTCTTTTTTTTCTTTAACACCTGCCGATATTTTACTGGTAATGCACAAAGGGGAAATACGCATAGTTGATGAATCTATCTACCTGAAAATAAAAGATAAATTAACAGCGCAGTACACGCGGGTTAAATTAGCAGATAGCTATAAATATGTACAGGGCGATCTCGGCGGATTAATTAAGACTATTCAACATTACTTACCGCAGGCTTTATTCCCGTTTGAGGTACAGGCTCAGGGATAAACAGGTTGAACACTTTTTGGGCTATAGTGTTGATGGGGTATTGCAATACTGCCTCGTGTATAAGTGTTTTATCCTTTAGCAAGGCTGCCGCTATGGCTACAATACCATTTTCGTTTTTCGCTTTGTGAAACTGCCAGGGCATTTCGTGCATTGGGCTTACCAAACTAATAACATGCGCGCCTGCGTAAAGCGCCTCGCTTAGCACCATGCCAAACCCTTCATACGACGATGTGTGCAAAAACACCCGCGACCGCTGCATCAGCGCCAGCACCTCTTTGTGCGGCAATTCACCCATCAGCTCAATGTTCTTTTCAAGCTTTAACTGGCTGATGCGTATCTTTAATTTGGCCATCTCGGGGCCCTTACCGCATATTACTGTTTTAATGCCGGGGAAACTTACGGTAAGTTTTTTCACTACATCAACAAATAAATGGTACTGCTTAAGCTCAATAAGCGAGCCCGCCCCGATAATATCAATATCCCGTTTGCGGGCAGGTGGCCCAAAGCTGGATGTATTGATACCCGGGGGGATAATATGCTGGGGCAATACACCATAATTTCTTTTAAATTCTGCCGCTAATCCGTCTGATAATGCTATGAGCCAATCGCCGGTGGCTTTGGTAAGCTTTACGTATTTATTGCCTGGCCGGGCATCCTGCCCTAAGAGCCAGCAAAAATGGGGTACATTATTACCTTTACTAAAGCGGTTACCTATGAGCGCGCATTCGCCCAGCCAAAAGCTAAGCAGGCCCACCACATCATGCTCGCGGTTAAGTTGCTTTAATATGGCCCAAACATCCATCCAGTTAAATATGCGGAACATGCGCCCGCGGTTACGACCACCAAAGGCAATAACAGGTATACCATGCCAGTGATAATTTTTCGCTTTGAACGGGTATTGCAACGATAAGATAATAATACTTAGCCGGGGATATTGTTCATGCAGCGCCTTTACAAAAAGCTGCTGCGGCGGCATGCAGGTACTGTCGTTCTCATCAGCAGGGAAGCCAGGTGTAATGATTAAAAGTGTTTTAATTCTTTCCATCCAGGTCAATAACTCTATTGCATCGGTTCAAACTATTCGGGTTATGCGTTACCAGCACTATAATTTTACCCTTAGTAGCTAATAATTGTAATTGTGTAAGTATATCATTTTCCAGGGCCTTATCCATTTCGCTAAAAGGCTCATCAAGTACCAGTACATCAAAATCATGATACAATGCCCGTGCCAACATGATGCGCTGCCTTTGGCCGCCGCTTATATTTTTGCCATTTTCGGTAATAAGCGTGTTTAAACCATCGGGATAGGTTTGTAATAAGTTATTGAGGCCGCAAAAAGTAATTACTTCGTTCATTTTATGCACGTTATAATTCCCACCATCTAAGGTGATATTTTTAGCCAGCGTATCATGGATAAAATAAGGCTGCTGTTTAACGTACGATATACGTAAACGGTATAAACCCGGATTTGTATTTTTGTTAATTTTTACGCTCCCTTTTTTGGGCGATAAAAACCCCAGCATTAGGTGTATGATGGTACTTTTTCCGCTGCCCGATCTTCCCCACAGCGCGGCCATATCCCCTGGTTCAAGTTCAAAGTTAAGGTTAGTTAAAACCGGTTCCGTATCATACGCAAAACTTACACCCTCAAATTTTATACTGCTGATGTTTTCGCTTATAGTTTCTGCGGTCGTTGTGTCTTCAAAACCTGCCAAACTGTTTAGGGTAGGCTCGTATGTGCGTATCTGCCCAAGGCTGTTTAGTATCTTCACCATGCCGGGGATTATTTTATAAGCCGCCGCCATAAAAACACCGATGGTAAAAAGGTCGGGCGCTGATTTGCCGCTGCTGTACTGGCTCACTACAGCTAATATAAATATGCCTAAAATGGCAAATACCTCCACCAGGCGGGTGGGCAGTGCCGTGAGTGTTTGCTGTGTAGCTATGTTGCTGTTCAACTCATTCTGGTATTGATGATACCGCCCGGTAAAAAAATCGCTCTTATCGTAAACGTTACTTTCGATATAACCCGCCAGCGATTCCTGCAAATGCTGTATGGTCTTTTGGCTGGCAGTTTGCACCTGTGCGCGGATTTGTTTCGAGCGTTTACGGATGATAATGCCAATTACCACCACCGGAGGCAGCAGAAACACCAGCAGCAATAAAAACAGGGCAGGATGATAAAACAATATGGCGCATACGGCAAACAATATCAGCAGGCTTTGTGTGGCTATTTGCTGCAGGTTATTGAGTATATTATGGCTAAACTCAACCGGCTGCTGGCTGATCTGGCGGATGCGCACCGATGAATCTACATGGATAAACTGTTCATAGCTGCTTCGCAAATAATAAAGCAGGTTTTTTTTCGATAACCGCGAAGCTACATCATAAAAAAAATGATGCTGGAATGTCAACAGCCGGTAGCCCAGCCAATTTTTCAAACTAAATAAAATAAAAAATATGCCGATGGCTATAACCGGGCTTATAATTGCAGGCTGCAATACATCGGCTATTTTAGGATTGATCTTTCCGTTGGTGTAAAAACTAAGCAGGAATAACAGTGCAGCCAGGAAGGCAATATCTAACAGGCTAATAATGGCATCAAAAAATATGAGGCAATATATTTTATGCCGTTCATGCCTGTTAAGCAGTTGTAAAACTTTAGCTATAAGTGGGCTCAATGTACAGTGGGATTGCGTTGCCGTTATATTAAAGGAACGGCTATATATTATGAATGGTTGCCTGTAAGCGGGGCGCTTATTAAATATTTGGCAACATTTTAATATAGATAACAGCTTATTGCCTGTGTAGCATAATTTAAAAGTTTGGCACAGAGGTAAAAAGCTACGCTGGATTGGCTTTTATAGCTAAACTGGGTATTTGGCAGTCATTTGCAGAAAATGACCGATTATTTTACTGACATTTTGGCTTTTAAGTGATCATTTATGGACTTCATGACAAATTGTCAAAAATATATTTCCATATTAAATAATACCATACCCTGCGTTATTTGCAAGTTTTGACCCATTAATTTTTTCTGCCGTGACCAAATTTTATTTGGCAACACCCGAAAATGAATGTAATGCCCTGCAAAATAATAAGTTGAAAAAGTAAACAGGTGTAAAGCGCTTTTTTATAGTTTGTATTCTGAAAAAAAAATATTTTTAGTCCTGTTTTTCGTTTTAAGACTGATTTTCAGCGTTTAAAAATTAAAAAATGCAAAAAAAAATGAAAATGAGCTGAAATTTCGATTTGTTTTTAATCTTTTACTGATTTTAAAAAAAAGGTTTTTGTGGTGATTTTTCAGAGGGGTTTTACTGGCATGTTTTTAGCCGTAGCCAGTACAGAAGAATAAAATCGTTCTTACATATATCTTTCTGAATGCACGATGTGCAAGAGTGATATCTTCTGAAAAATTAGTCAATCAGTTGTTAAAAATTTAAACACCAAAATCATGTTAGTAGTATTAGAAGTTGCTATTTTGCTTGCAGTTATCATTGTTCCATTGATCCCTGCTAAAAGCAGCGCAGTGAAACACTAAGCGTTAGTAGTAATATAAGAAAATAAAACGGCCCCGGTATAGTTTACCAGGGCCGTTTTTTATGAAATATAATTACTATTTAGTTCCCGGCATCCTCCGTTTCCTTCAACTCATCTTCTTTTTTACCGTGCCCCATTTTTATAACAGGTTTATCCTGCGTCCCCGTGATGGTCATAGGGATGCCGATGATACCGAAAGGTGGCAGCCCAAGTCTGAATTGAATGTTCATTTGCCTGTCGAAATTCACTTGCCCCTCAAACCTTGCCCTAAAGCCCGCGATACGCATTTTGGTACGCGGTATGGTGATGATGTTATTGGCGATGGTGGTTTTTATAGCCACATCAGCCAGGTCTGATTTATTGGTAACGCTGTCTTTGCCTGCCGATTTACCTATTGACCCCATTAGCTTAAAGCCGTGTACTTTTAGGGCTTTTGCCGATAATGTTCCGCCGCCTTTTAATGATGGATAAACCGGCATCATATTACTGTTGAGGCGGCCGCTCAACTGGTAGTCAAGTGATACCAGGCCTTTGGTATAGGCGGCGGTGGTAACTATATCATGGAATATTTTAATATCGGTGTAGGCCTTATGAATGTCGAAATCGGTGGCTTTTATATGATAATTAAAGAATGCGCTTTTGGGCCCGCTGCTGGTGTAATCAGCATCCATAGTAACGGGGGTACCGATGATGTTAAAACCGGTATTTTTTAGGCTAAGGTTGCCGTTGTTGATGGTCATTTGCCCTTTAGCGTTGCTGATGGTGAGTCCGTTGTATTTTACCTGTTTTACATCGGCAGTAAAATTAAGGTTGAGATTTTTTGGGATGATAATAACCCCCGACGCGTTGCTGCCTGCCTGCGGTGTACCTGAATAAGCCATAAAATCATCGGCGTTTACCATATTGCTGGTGAAGTTAAAATCGCCTTTCAGGGTTGATGTTGATGGTTTGGTGGCGTAATCAATAACATTTGATAAGGCGCCGTTTAAAACAATGGTCGAATTGCCATATTGCGCGGTAAAGGCATCAAAATTCATTTTATCCTGGTTAAAGCTGAAAACGCCGTTGCGGATAACGAATGGTTTAGGGAACAGCTCGGAGGTGAGCGAAATATCCTTCACCTTTAAAGTGCCCGAGTTGAACAACTGGTCGTACCGGCCGGCCACGGCATCGCTTTGCTTACCCCTGAATGATACATTGGCGGTCACCATACCATTCACATTATAACCCTTTATGGCAAACACCTGGTAAATTTTGCCAATGTTTATCACCCCGTGCGATTTAATGTTGTATTGCAGATTATTGAAATTATGCAGGTTGGCTTGCAGGGTAAATGGCTGCCCCTCAAACTGGAACGATATGGGTTTGATATTAACCTGTGTACCGGCCAAAGTACCCGTACGGTTCACGATACTGGTGCTCACCTGTATGTTCTCGATAGGGTGCGGGTAGTATTTTGTTTTGATGCTGCCATTGGCCATGCTGATGTTAGCCACCGTAACCGGGAACATTTTTTTTGCCGGCAGGTATTTGCCTTTGGTGGTGATGTCGGCATCGAGGTCACCTTCGAGTTCGGTGCTGTCTATGGGGTAGAATTGTTTAATGTCCGACAGGTGAAACTTGATTTTCATTGCCGCATCAACCGGGAAATCATCGGTATTGCCTAACCGGAAATAACCTTTTACATAGTTGCTTAAAGCGGTGGCAGAGAGGTTATCAACGCTCAGGCTGATGTGTTTAACGTTATTATCGGGACAGGTGGCATTAATGTTAAAGGTGATATTGTTCACCGATTGCGGCAGTTTGGCATACTTAATATACCCGTTGGTAAATGATGACCGCAACGTGAATTTCGGGATACTGGTTATAACCGTATCCGTTTTTTTGCGGATAGTACCTGTATGCACTATTCCTTTGGCATACTTGCCATCAACTAATAAATGCAGCGCGTAACGGCCTTTCAGGTCGATGGTTTTTATACCGAAAGCACGGTTCCATTTTTGAAGGTCGATCTCGGTATTTACACGGGTGTAAATGTATGGGGTTTTTAATCCCTTGATCCGCAGGGCGGCGTTAAAATTATCCTTATCGATATTAAAATGCAGCGAATCGATATTTACCGTTAAGCTATCAGGGTTCAAGCCGGGCAAATCAGCATCAAAATTCAGAAACAGATTGCGCACCGGCGATGGCGTTTTGTTATCAGCTATGTAGCCATCCCTAACCTTAAAGTGCATACTAAGGTCGGGTTTAGTATTGGTTTTGGCTATATATTTTCCGCTTAGTTCAATTTGTAAATTACCTGTGCCATCCACATCGGTATTGGCAACCATTTTTTGGTATTCTGCCGGTAATGCGCTGAATATATCGCTCAGGTCGCTCTCATGCGAATCGATCTTGAAATCCATATCGTAACCATCAGTTATGAAGGCAAACTTGCCGATAAATTGAACGGGCAGATCATTTATCATCAGGTCGTTTTTTTGGAAGATGAAGGCCAGCGATTTGGTGTTGATCTTGGTTACCAAATCGGCATTTACTTTTTTGTTGATGATATAGGGTTGATCGCCATAATAAAAATCTATCGACTTAATATCGGTATGGGTATGCAGGTCGAACACATCCTTTGATAAATCGCCGCTGCCGGTATAATTAAACCCCCGCGCCTCAATTTTTGTGGGGATGGAACGGTCGTTATAAATAAGGTGGCTGTTTTGAACCAGTATCTGGTCAATGCCCAACGAGGCACTGCTGGTGTCGGCCTTTGTATCGGCGTTTTGTTTCGAGCCCTTATAAATGTTGTAATTGGCGTGGCCGGCACTGTCTACTTGTATATTGATAAGCGCGTTATCAAGGTAAATTTTATCTATGGTTACCTTGCTGCTGAAAACCGATGAAAGATCGATGCCTAATGAAATTTCCTTGGATGAAACCAGGGTGTCCTTCTCGAAGGGGGCGCTGCCATTCAGATCAACATCGTACAATGTAAGCGTAAGCGACGGAAAGTGTTTAAAGAACGACAGGCTGGTACTGCTGAAGGCTACGTGTCCGTTGATGTTACCATTGGCCCATTCCTTTATTTTGTTGGTGATGGTTTGCGGGAAAAGAAATGGCAGGATAAACATTAATAAAAGCAGGCTGCCAATTACAATACCGCTTATTTTAAGGGTTTTTAGCAATATTCGTTTAACGGGTGAACTCATTGTAATAATTAGTTAGGGATGCATCGGCACAAAAGGGTAACTGTATCGGCTGCTAAAATACGCAAAATTGTATTTATACATTAAATTTGAGGTAGTTGAAGGGATAATAACTATGCTAAGGCTTATTTTTAATACGTTCCTATCATAAGCAAAAGTTTGTTCATGCCTTGGAAAAGTCTTTAATGAAAGACTTTATCGTTTTATGCGATGGTGACTCCCAATTGGTTGATAAATACCCGGAAATAGCCTCTCAATAAAACCTTCCTAAAACTTATCGTGGGGACACAAACACCGGATAAAATAGAATTAAAAATATAAGGAAGATCCTATTGCTAACTTTCATCCATCACCAGCATGCTCCAGCCCTTGCTGCCTGCGTTGCTGAGTTGTTTCTTTTTGTGGTCCATCAGTTTTTTTATGCGGGTGCTATAGGCCCAGCAGGTGCTTTGGCGTATGGCCACAATTTCGGATAGTTTGTGCGATGATATTTTGCCTTTGGTTGAATACATCAGGAATATCATGTAAAAGGCCTTGTTGATTGGTATGCGGGTGTTTTGCAGAATGGTATAGGCTATAACGGATTCTTCATACCCGCATTTGGAACAGCGGCGACTATACGGCAGGTGCCCATTACTATAATGATCGTTATGACAGCGGCGGCAGGAATAACCCTTCTCCCATTTCAAATCCGACAAAAATTTAAAGCAGGTTTCCCTGTCGGGATATATACGGCTGAACTCCTCAAAATCAACCTGGGTAGACATTACCCTGTCGTGCGTTACCTTTTCGATATTGGTATGCAGGGTTATGTTATCGTTCTCCAGCAATACGTTTATGCGCGATATTTCTTCCGCCTGTTCTTTTAGCAGGATGTTGACCGATTTCAGTTCCTCGTTCTGCTCCTCAATAACCAATGATTTTTCAACCAGTTCTTTTGTACGTTCGCGCACCTGCTCTTCCAACTGGCGGTTAATGTTATCTTTTAGCTCCTCATTCTGTTTCATCTGGCGGATGATGCGCCTTTGTGCATAATCCTTTTTCTTTTTAAGTATCCGAACCTTTTCGCCTATGGCAAAGGATATGAACAGCATCTCCATTATAAAACAAAAGCTAAGGCTGTAATGCGTAAGCGGGCCGAAGGGCAGCCAGGGTACATCAAAGGCTATGAGTACTTTCAGAATAAACCCTAAGAATAAGAAGCTATATCCAACAACAAAAAACCGGGCCGGCCAATAACCTTTATTCAATATATAATATCCTGTGTAACAGGCAACTAATAGCGGCACTATTTCAACTATACGGTAATTGAACCAGTTTTTATTAACAGTTAAGCACAGGATAAAGAATACTGTACGCAGGCCGATAACCCACCATATCAGTTTGTTTAATTTGGGGGCTTTTACCCTAACATATAACAGGCTGCGGGTAAACAGTACGCCAAAAATACTGGCAAAAAACAAGGCTATACCATAAGCATACTGGTTCCACTCCGGCGAGTGCGGCCACAGGTACTGATAGGCAATGCCATCGGCGCACATTTCATATAAGCCTATATTCAGGTTATATAAAATGTAATACAGGTATTGTATTTGCCGTATGGCGAAAAACATCATGAGGTTGTACAGGCTAAAAACCAGTAGCATCCCATAAAAAATACCGAAGAAAAAGTACTCATCGAGCGCGTAATGTACAAACCAGCTTACCGAGCGTAGTACTACAATTACGTTTGCCGGCTGGTGCGACCGTATGCGGATATAGTAAATATGGTCGCCGTATAAATTGCTGTTTATGTTTACGCTGAAGTTTTTATGCTGGAATAGGCGGTCGGCAAAAGGCAGGTCGCTGCCCATGTGTGTATAGCTATAGCCGTTATCGGTATTGGGCGAATAAACTTCGATATTATCAGTAGTCTGGTCGAAAAATTCCAGCAGCCAGTTGTTTTTTGTGGCCTTATCGTGGTTGATCCTGATGCGGTACCAGTAGGTAGTGTTAAGGTCGGTTACTTTGGGGGTGAAAATAGCGCTGGGAACAAATTTAGCGGCAATAGGAGGGTTATTTTTTACCTGGTCAAACGTGAGCTTTCCGCTGGTATCTTCCAACTGCTCTATCTCGTTGTACGAAAAATAATGCTGGGTAATGGTATCGGCAAGGGTTACGGTTTTTTGGGCGTAAACATGTTGCCAGGCGCATAATAATACTAATACATTGATATATAATACCCTTAGTAGATATTTACCCATACTTCAAATCAATCCGGCAGACCAGGAATAGTTAATTGGTTATATACACAAGTATACTAAAAAATACTTACAATGAGCGTAAGCATGGACATCCCGTTTCCCGCATTTCGTTCCATAGCGATGGGTTTAAAACCCAACGCTATAATTGCTGTCACTACTATTTGCTTAGCGATAATCCTAACGCCTCAATATACCCCTTATTGGGTGTACAATTCTCAAACTTACAATTCTCAAGTACACCGTTTAAAGCCTGCTTAATCTGCTCGCGGCTGGCGGGGGCGGCATCGCGGATGTCTTTGAAGCCGGTGCGGTCTTTATCGGTATATTCAATTAGCTTATTAAAACCTTCGGGCACTTTAAAGGTGACTATACCGCGCGGACTCTCCATTTTTTTGTAGGGCCAGTAATGCCAGCCGATATGATTTTTATCGAGCAACACCCTGAAATCATGGATCCATACATCATCGTTCTCGCCAGTTTCGCCGCAGTAAATAGGCACGTTGTATTTATTGCGATAGTCAAGGTATTCCTGTATCACATCCTGCGTAGTTGGCGTCCAGTATTTATGGAAGGTGTAAATGGTTTTGCTGTCGAAGGGCTTGCCGAACATCATCATTTTGCTGTCCCACTGCGCACCGCCTAATATCATGATGTGGTTCTTGTCAACCTTACGTACCGCCGCTACCAGTTTTTTGTAGAAAGGTACCAGGTAGTGGTTAAGGCTATCGGCATTAAAATAATGCGCCATAGGCTCATTCAGTAAATCGTAACCCATTACAGCGGTTTCGTTCTTATAGTGGGCAGCTATCCTTGCCCATATTTGTATGGTTTGCTGTTGGCAGCCGGGATTCAGGAACAGGAACGGGTAGCCATAGCCATCATCAATATTATCGCCGGTTTGGCCGCCGGGGGCGCAGTGCATATCCAGCACTACATAAATCCCTTCGGCTTTGCACCAGCCTATCACCTTATCTAAAATTTCAAAGCCACGATTTGGGTTATTTTCGCCCAAATAATCCTCGTAAGTAAATAGTTTGTAGTTGAACGGGATGCGGATGGAATTCATCCCTGTAGTTTTCAAATAATGTATATCTGCCCGGGTAACATAATTATCCAGATATTTTTTCCAGAAGGCGGTGGTCGCATCGGGGCCTATTAATTCTTCCAACGCCTCATTTATCAGCTTTGGCGAATTTATTTTGGTCTTCTCATTGTGCAGGAACATATAACCTTCGGGTATGAGCCAGTTGCCCAGGTTGGTACCCCGCATTAAAAACGGTTTTTTATCGGGGCCGATAACTTCTTTTCCGCGGGTGGATATAAACCCCTGCTGTGCCCTTAGTATAAACGGTGCAATGATGAGTATTGCAGCCGTTAATGCACGCAGGCAATTTTTTGTAGAAATATTCATAGTAAACAGGTTAAATATTACGACTATACTTATTCTATTTTGATGTTGGTTTATTGGCGTTTTTTAAAAAGTTTAATACTTTTTGCGATGCATCGGCATATACAGCTATATGGTGGGTGCGCACCTGGTAAGGTACATCCCTGCCTTTGCCGGCTGTTTCGACCGCAATTACGTTCGACGATCGTTTTGGCATGTGGCAATCTATGCAATTATTTTTTATTGCTGCACCTAATGTCGATGCCATAGGGCAAAAACTATGATTCGCTGTGTTATGGCAGCTCATACATTTTTGCGAATACATGGCCAGGTTTCCCCTATCGGTTTTATGTACATCGTGGCAGGTAACGCAATCCATTTTGCTATTGATGAAGCATTTACTGCTGGCTAAGAGTTGCGCCTGGTTGCCATGCACATCCAATTTAGTTGAATCCATCGGCGCCGGAAACAATGGCGTTTCTAAAAAATTCGAAAGTGTATCACCAGGCTTAAAATAGAAAGTTGGTCTTATAACGCGGGTTTTGTTCCCTGAATGGCAAACCGCGCACATATCTATCCGTTGCGCCCGCGATAGTGAAGCATACCTGGCCACATAATGCGGGTCTTTCTCATTAGGATATGCCGTGTGGAAATTTACGTGATTGGTCATGGGCCCGTGGCAGCGCTCACAATCAATGCCCAGCATAACCGATTTTTTATCTAACTCCTCGGTTTGGTCGAGACTTTGATTCTTCATCGGCAAATCGTTGACATATGAGGCGTGGCACTCAAAACAACGGCGACCTATCACCCTGCCGTAATCAGCATAAGTTGAGTCAAAACCCGGACTGTTCGTCCATCCCAAAGTTTTAAAATACGACAGCGGCAACTGGTACATTTTATTTCCTTTCCAGTATAAATAGCTTTCGGCCTTTACCCCGCCAAAGGTAATATCGAAACGTTCGGCCCTCACTTCTTTCCCTTTATCGTAAGCTACCTGGTACAGGCCATCTTTCCGTTGTTCCATTACCACCTTTTGGTCTTTGTTGAAATAGAACACGTTTTTACCATGATCGAAACTACCGGCAATGCTGTGAATATCGGTCAGGCGCGTAGTTGAAAAATGGGCAGTATGCACGTAACTATTGTATATATCCTTATGGCAGTTTATACAGGTTGTGGCACCAGCAAAAATAGCGTCGCGCGGGTCGGGTTTATTTTTGTTGATGGTAAGGCACTGCGAAAAAATAACCACAAGCGGTACAATAAAAACCAAGATCAAAAATAGTTTCCTGTTACTTTTCATTATCGCTTTACAAGCTATTTATATCGGCACAAGGCTGTAATTGGTAACAGCCGTTTATTATTGAACTATAAGCGTGGTAATTGAATGCGGCAAACTGGTTGTATTTGCGGCCATGCCTTTTATCCACAAGTTATAAGGCAAATTCTCATCGGTTAAATTTAATACAATCACCACTAATTTATTGTCTTTATTTATAAAAGCAGTGGTTAACAACTGGTCGCGGTTTGATGAGCTGATGATACGTTTTGCACCCGGTTTTATGAATTTTGAAAAATGCCCTATGTAGTAAAATGAATTCATATAGGTAAGCGCGCCGGTTTTAGTATCGGCATGTATGGGGGCGAAACAAAAGTTGCCCACATGGTTAGGGCCGCCATTTTCGTCCAGCAGTATGTTCCAATCTGTCCAGCCTACTACGCCGTTATTAAAATCATTCACCATTGATTTACCGTATATCTCGCCGTATTTCCAGTCGTTTATTTTGGTAGCATCGTATTTATCGTTGCAGCCTTCGGTAAATATTAAATTCTTACCAGGGAAAGCCTCGTTAACGCGCTTTACGTTATCAAATGCATCGCGCACATACCAATGGAACCCTACCCCCCAAACATATTTGGCTGCTTCCGGGTCTTCTAAAACAGTGCTTGCGCGCTGGTACAGCAAATCACGGTTATGATCCCAAATAATTAGCTTTTTATCGGCCATGCCGCTTTTACACAGCGTTGGGCCCAAATATTTTTTTATGAAATCGCGTTCGTCTCCGGCAGTGTAAATGCACGATTCCCATTTTTGGTTAGCCATGGGTTCGTTTTGCACGGAAAGCCCCCAGATAGGTATGCCCTGCTTTTCATAGGCCTTAATAAATTTGATATAAAAGTTGGCCCATGTTTGGTCATATTCCTGCTTTAACTTGCCGCCGTGCAGCATATCATTATTCGTTTTCATCCATGCAGGCGGGCTCCATGGGGTGGCATATAATGTTAGTTTACCGCCAGCGGCGGCAATTACTTGTTTTATAAAGGGGACGCGATATTTTAAATCATGGTTAATGCTGAATGTTTTGAGCGAAATATCATTATCGGCCACATAGCTATATGTATCACTTGAAAAATCGCTGCTTTGGATACTGGTACGCCCTATGGTATAGCCTATTCCTGTTTTTGTATTGTAATAGGCATTTAGTATTTCCTGCTGTTTATTTTTTGGTAATTTATAAAATGTTTCGGCCGAGGCATCAGTAAGCGCGCCGCCTATCCCTAAATAGGATTGAAAGGTTTTTGCCGGGTCGACAAAAATACAGGCTTCGGTTTCTATTGGCTGCTGATGCTCTTTAAATGTTAACGTTGCCGTTTTAGTAAGGCGGTAACTGGTGTTATCGGCAGTGGTATATACCATTACCGACTTATTTTTTGCCGTATACGGGGCAATAGTATGTATATGTTTTTTAATGGTAACTGCTTGCGCCTGTAAAATGCACGTACACGCACCTGTTAACATTAATAATAATGATCTTTTCATTTATAAGGTTTTATTGGGTTGAAATCAATCAATTTTTTAAATTATAATTCTGCCTTGCCATTCAATCTGATGTCGCGTGATGAACTACCAACAATAAAATCAAACACACCGGGATCCATTTCCCATT
>Ga0207671_10000602_pt1 | contig 47762 bp, 41 predicted proteins | sample KBSC24metaG_FD_184352 | JGI IMG/M metagenome (GOLD analysis project Ga0207671, IMG submission 184352) | Corn rhizosphere microbial communities from Kellogg Biological Station, Michigan, USA - KBS C2-4 metaG (SPAdes) (version 2) | ecosystem: Host-associated > Plants > Roots > Rhizosphere > Soil... | reverse complement strand
TATGGCGACCTGAACCCATTCTACAATGTCAGCGACCCGCATAATATCAGCACAGGCAATCCCAATCTGAAACCCGAGATAGGGCACAACTTTGAGTTTGGATACAATAAGTCTTTTGCTAAGGAAGCCAATATCTACGTTGGCGCGTTCTACAGGCATAATACCAATGATATACAACAGTATACCACGCCGTACGATACCTTAACCGTTGGCGGCCATAAGTACCCGGATGTCTTCTTAAATCAGCGTGCTAATATCGGTACCGAAACTACCGAGGGCATCAGCTTATTTGCATCGGTTCCTATTACCGAGAAATTTACACTACGTTCAAACATGATGTTTGGCAACAGGATCACTACCAATCCCGGCAATCCGGACGTTAGTGGGGTTACTTACCGAATCAACCTCAACGCTACGTACCAGTTCCCGCATGACCTTACTGCTGAGCTATTCGGCAACTACAATTCATCACAACGGACAATACAGGGAACACGCCCGGTATTTGCATTCTATAACCTGGCTATGCGCAAGCAATTCTGGAACAAAAAGGCCAGCATCGGCTTAACCGCTTCCGATCCTTTCAGCCAATATGTCAATCAAAGATCAACTACTAAGGGTACTGACTTCGACCAGGTAAATCTAAGGCAGGTTCCGTTCCGGTCATTCGGCATCACACTGAGCTATAAATTTGGCAAGCTCGAATTCAAAAAGGACAAGGATAAGGACGAAAATGACAAGAATAACAATGACAACGCGCCGGCTGATAACGGAGGTGGGAAATAATCGGATTAGGTTTAAATTCTTGCACAAACACCTGTAAACCTTTTGACGCTGTGTGTGTTCTATAAGTAATCAGGGGCAGGAGGCCCCGGTTATGAAAAAGGCCAGCAAACATTATAAATTCATTAACAGCAAAACCGGCTATGCCATTTATTATTATACCATAAGCGATAACCTTGAAACCAAAAAACTTAAGGAAGAACTGGAAAAGGTAAAGGCGCGGGTAGCAATTCAGAATGGTATTTATTTAGGTACTGTTTATTGGGAAGAGATTGACGAAAATTGAATAAATATATTCAGCGCCAATAACTTAACCCTATATCATCTCACGCCGTCAATTCCTTCCGGAATATAAAATCAGAGTTTTGGCATACTCTCGCCCATCGGGTTACCGTAACTTGTAATGTCAATATAAACCAGCTTTTATCAATAGATATTATTTGGATTTTTCAGAAAAAATAGGTATATTTATACAACCAATTATAATCTAAATCTGCCTGATTCTGCAGGTTCTTATTGATACATCGTCGAAGATATGCATGATAAGGACAATATCATGCCCGCCAGGCTTACAAGTATAAAGTAGAGTGAATTAGGGCAGCATACCCACATGGAAATCCGGAGCTATAATTAAATATGTTCCGGGATTTGTTGCCGGTCGCATAATAAAAAATATTATCACTTTTACTTACCTGTTCGCCCCGGGCAGTTTGTCTTACTATTATAAAGCGCTAAATATCAGGGCGCAAAACCAAATTATAAAACCTAACGAGTCTCTTAAATTACCCCATCATGAAAAAGATTTTTTTTGCATCCGCATTTTTTATCTTCCTTGTTAGCTTTAAAAGCTACAGCCAGACAGAGACAAGCGTATTAACCAACGCGATCTCCAAACTCAAAACATTATCAACGAATCACATTATTGAGAATGCCTACTTGCATTTCGATAAACCCTACTACGCGGCGGGGGATACGATGTACTACAAAGCCTATGTTACTTTGGGCGAACACCACGAGCTATCCAAACTGAGCGGCATGCTGCACGTAGATCTGATCAGCCCCGACAATAAGATCACCAGGTCAGAAAAGCTACAGGTAGTAAATGGCGTAGCCTGGGGCGATTTCGCGCTGCCCAGGACGCTATCCAAAGGCAATTACACGGTAAGGGCCTATACCCAATACATGCAGAACGGCGGAACAGAAACCTTCTTTAATAAAAAGATCGCAATTGGCTCTATCAAAGAAACCCCTTCTGCTGAAGAGGCAGCGCAAATTAATAAGGCCGATATCCAGTTTTTCCCCGAAGGCGGAAACTTGATCACAGGAGTAGAATCAAAAGTAGCTTTTAAAGCGATTGGCCCTAATGGGCTGGGCGCGAATGTAAAAGGTGTGATCGTGGATAATACCAATGCAGAGGTGACCAAATTTGAAGCCTCGCATTTAGGCATGGGTACTTTTTACCTGGCGCCGCGGGCAGATAAAACCTACAAGGCCAAGGTAACTTATGCCGATGGCTCACAGGCCACGGTCGACCTGCCCAAGCCCGAAGCTAAAGGGATTATGCTGGCAGTGAACGACTCGGCCGACAAATTCACGGTAGAGATCGTTACCAATAAAGCCTACTTCCGGGAAAACCTCAACAAGGAGCTGAATATCGTGATCTATGCCGGTGGTACCGTTAATTCAGTAAAAACCAGGCTGGACAACCTCATCCTGGGGCTTGATGTAAAGAAGGATCAGTTCCCGGCCGGAGTGGCCCAGGTAACCCTGTTCTCACAAACTGGCGAGCCCTTATGCGAACGCTTGGTTTTTTTGCAAAATAACGATCTTAACCTGGCGATAAAGAGCGATAAGGCTACTTATCCCAAAGATGAGAAAGTCCATATTGACCTGAATGCCAAAGCCCGGTTGGGTGATCTCACCAACGGCCACTTCTCGGTATCGGTTACCGATGAGACGATGGTGCCGGCAGACGAGAACAATGAGAGAACGATCCTGACCGACCTGCTATTGACCTCGCAGCTGAAAGGCTATATCGAACAGCCGAACTATTATTTTATCAACCCGTCAAGTATTACCCGGGATAACTTGGATGCACTGATGCTTACCCAGGGCTACCGCAGGTTCAATTGGGATAAACTGCTGACGAACGCTTATCCTGCTTTCACGATCCAGGCGGAAAACTCGTTCACGCTAACCGGCACAGCCAAACTGCCTACCGGACAACCACTGGCTAAAAAGTCGGTCATACTGAGAAGCACCTCGGATGAGGCATTAGGCAATAATATCCTGAGTGCGGAAACGGACGAGCAAGGTAACTTCAAATTCAGCAACCTGGCCTTTAAGGATACGGCCCATTTTGTGATTCAGTCGGAAATGTCAAAAGGTAAGACGGCACAGGTAACCGTAGATGGCGACAAGCCCGGCCCTGCGGTGAGCGCTATTAATTGGCCCGGCTTACCCACAGATGTAAACGCCAATATGCCGGCCTACCTGGATAACGAAAAACAAAAGCAGGCCTGGTACAACAATACCATCGCGCTAAGGCGAATTGATGTGAATGGCTACAAAAAAGCACCCTACCGGTCTTCAAACATCAGTGGTGCCGGTAATGCCGACCAAGTGATCAAAGGGGATGATATAATGGAATATAGTACGTTATCAGAGGCGTTGAATGGTAAACTTCATGGAGGATATGTTCAGGGTGGGGTGCCTTACCTGGAATCTGCAAGAACAGTCGTCGGCGGTTCGATTGTTAATGACCGCATGCTGGTGATTGTGGACGGGGTAAGTTCTCCGGTATCCAGCATGGGAGTTAACCTTGAGGATTTCAGTCCGGCCGGTATAGAAACCATAGAAGTGTTGAAAGGACAGAACGCCTCTGTTTACGGAATACAGGGAGCCGGTGGCGTATTGGTGATTACCACAAAACAAACCATGCTGGCACCGGTGCTGCACACTACCGGGATCGGAACCTTGCAATTCAGTCGCGTTGGGTTCTATAAAGCACGTGAGTTTTATTCACCGAAATATGAAAACATCACATCATCTGCAGATCAACCCGACCTGCGCTCAACCATTTTTTGGAAACCCGAACTGGTAACCGATAAGGACGGAAATGCATCGGTGGATTTCTATAATGCGGATACGCCGGGCAATTATCGCGTAGTTGTTGAAGGAATGGATGACAAGGGGAACATCGGTCGCCAGGTGTACCGGTATAAAGTAGAATAAATCGGGGCGACATATTTGAAAAACAAATCCCGGAGATGCAAGTGCTTGTGTGTCCGGGAGTTTTTTTTAATGGCGCACATTACCATGGCGGCCATCCTACTTCGCTTCCAGGTATTTCAATCTTCCTGCGGCGAAATCAGCTTTCGGGTTCTCGGCAATGCATTTTTTATACATCAGGATAGCCAGATCCTTTTTACCCGCCTGCTCCAAAGCACCCGCATAACCCTGGCTGATATACCAGTTATCCGGGTACAAAAGGCTTGCCGTTTTGAGTGCCTCAACGGCCAGTGGTATCTGTTTAGTCTTCCCGAATAAAAACTGATAGCCCAATTGCACCCAGGTCCAATCATTAGGCATTTGATATTTAGGGTTATCCCGCAAATACTGCAATTTCACAGTAGCGGCGTCGGCGCCTTCGTTCACCAGTGTCCGGGCATAGATATTAATCAGCGGTATCCCAGGGATTTGAATGGGCTCCCGGTTTAACAGGTGGTAAGCGCATACAGCAAGGGTATTACAGTTTTCCGGTGCGTTCTCCAACAGGATCACCGTTTGATCCGTACGCATGTTATGCAAATGGGCAGTCGATATGCCTGGTCTCCCACCATCATGGCAAACGATCCGTCCTTTTGTGGTATCGTTCAGCACAAACCAACCATATCCATAACCGCAGCCGCCCATGTCACCTAAGGCATCTTTGCCGTGGGCCGTTGTGCCATTATTCAGCTTAACGGGTGTTATTGCTTCTGCCAGGTTACCTGCATTAATCAGCTTTCCCGAAAAATAAGCATTGTCAAATCGTAGTAAATCATCGGCGGTAGTCGTTAGTCCACCCTGCCCATAAAAACCGCCCAGGTTAAAGATCATCTGGTGGTCATCGGCTATCGAATCCACAAGCACAAGCCTGGTTGCATAATAACTTGGGTACTCATAGTTAACCGTCCGGTCAGGATTGTTTTTTTTGATGAGCAGGTTTTCGATATAGGTATGGCGCATTCCCGCAGGCTTGAAAATGTTTTTAGTCAGGTAGCTTTGTAACGTCTCCCCGCTTAGCTTTTCGATCAGCAAGGCAAGCAGGCAATAATTCATATTCGAATACTGCCAGCCGTCACCCGGCTTAAAATACAAACCCTTGCTCCAAAGTTTCAGGGCCGGAATAATGTCTTTGTTGGTAAAGATCCTGTCCGGTTCTTTTTCGATCAGCCCGTCGAAGAGTTCATAATCCGGCAAGCCGGAGGTATGAGTTAACAAATGGCGTAGGGTGATTTCGGGGAAAGGAAAATCCGGGAAATATTGGGTCAAATGATCATCCAGCCTAAGTTTGCCCTTTTCTTTTAACTGCAGCACTGCTGTTGACGTGAACTGTTTGGAAACAGACGCCAACGCAAATGCCGATGAAGCCGTGTTCGGAATCTTTTTGCTGAGGTCCCGGTAACCAAATGAACGTTGATAGACGACCGTGCCGTGTTCGGCAACCAGCAAATTACCCATTAATAAGCCGTTACCGGACTGCGCGTTAAATACACTATCCATCTTCGAAGTGATATTTTGCGCGCACAGGCTTGAAGATGTCAGCAACAAGGCAGTAATTATAGTAAGGAAGAGAGGTCTTTTCATATCGTTGAGCTGAAACACCAAAACTAACCAGGGCGAAACGATTAAAATAGTATGGAATTAATGTTGCCTGAATTATTTATAAATTGCGTAATGCAAATACTGGAGCAAGGAGAATATGTAGGTCATATCCTTAAAGAACAACAGGCGGATGGTATCCTGGCCAGTGTAAGCGCTTATCATCAGGATCAGTTCAATGATAACTGGCATTGCCATGTCAACCCGCATATCAGTTTTGTTTTAAAAGGCGGATGTTCCGAAAAAAAGAAAGACAAATATGAGCGGTTACCCGGAAGGATCACCTTTTACCAGGCCGGAGAACCCCATCAAATCATTCGTATGCATCATTCTGTCCACGTTAACCTGGAAATGAATGACGCCTTTTTCTTACAATCGGGGCTTGGTGCCATTACATTCGAAAAAACGTTGCACCAAACCCCGGATGCCCAATTTTTGATGCTGCAGGTTCTCCGTGAACTGGCAGCGGACGACACCTTCTCCCATACATCCATACACCTGTTACTGCTTGAATATTTAAGCCGGGCGGAATGCTGGCAGGAACAGGAAAAAATGCCGGAATGGTTAAAAAAAGTCCATGAAGCGATGAATGACCGCTGGTTTGAGACCCTTACATTAAATGACCTGTCCAACGCTGCGGGGGTGCATCCGGTCACTATCTCAGCTTATTTCCCCCGTTATTTTTCATGCACATTCGGCGCTTATATGCGTAAACTGAAAGTGGAAAGGGCGCTGCAATTGCTAAAGACACCTGGCTTAAAATTAACGGACATCGCTTATAGCTGTGGATTTTTTGATCAAAGTCACTTTACCCGGACTTTTAAAGAGCTCACAGGTTTCCTGCCTGCACAGTATCATAAAATATAAGAGCGCCTAAAAAGAGAAACTCAACGGATAAATAAAAATATTATCATCTTACATACCTGTTCGCTTGGGGCAGTTTGTCTTACTATTATAAAGCGTTAAATATCATAGCGCGAAAACCAAATTATAAACCTAACAAGCCTTTTAAATTACCCCGTTATGAAAAAAATACTTTATACAACGGTGCTGCTTAGTTGCTTTATCAGCCTAAAAAGCTACAGCCAGACGGATAATAGCGTATTAACCAACGCGATCTCAAAACTCAAGACATTATCCACAGATCACATTATTGAAAATGCCTATTTGCATTTCGATAAACCCTATTACGCGGCAGGTGATACGATGTATTACAAAGCATACATTACTTTAGGCGAACACCACGAGCTATCCAAACTAAGCGGTATGCTGCACGTAGATCTGATTAGCCCGGACAACAAGATTACCAGGTCAGAAAAATTGCAGGCGGTAAATGGTGTAGCCTGGGGCGATTTCGTGCTGCCCAGGGCGCTATCCAAAGGTAACTACACGGTGAGGGCCTATACTCAATACATGCAGAATGGCGGAGCAGAAACCTTCTTTAACAAGAAGATAGCGATCGGCTCCATTTTGGAAACCCCGGCAACTGAACAGGCTGCACAAACCAATAAGGCAGATATCCAGTTTTTCCCTGAAGGTGGAAACCTGATCACAGGCGTAGAATCAAAGGTTGCCTTTAAGGCGATTGGCCCCAATGGGCTGGGAGTGAATGTAAAAGGCGTGATCGTGGATAATACTAATGCAGAGGTCACCAAATTTGAAGCCTCTCATTTGGGTATGGGGACGTTCTTTTTGGCGCCTACGGCAGATAAAAGCTATAAAGCCAAAGTAACCTATGCTGATGGCTCACAGGCCACGGTCGAACTGCCTAAACCCCAAGCCAAAGGGATCATGCTGGCAGTAATCGACTCAGCCAATAAATTCACAGTAGAGATTGTTACCAATAAAGCCTACTTCCAGGAAAATCTGAACAAGGATATGAATATCGTGATTTATGCCGGTGGCATGGTCAATTCGGTAAAAACTAAGCTGGATAGTCGCATCCTTGGGTTGGATGTAAAAAAGGACCAATTTCCAGCCGGAGTGGCCCAGGTAACCTTGTTCTCCCAAACCGGAGAGCCCCTTTGCGAACGCCTGGTGTTTCTGCAAAATAACGATCTTAATCTTACGCTAAAGAGCGATAAGGCCACCTATCCAAAAGATGAAAAAGTACATATAGACCTGAATGCCAAAGCCAGGCTGGGAGATCTGACCAACGGTCACTTCTCAGTATCGGTTACCGATGAGACGATGGTGCCTGCGGACGAAAACAATGAAAGGACGATCCTAACCGATCTACTATTGACCTCCCAGCTGAAAGGCTATATCGAACAGCCGAACTATTATTTTATTAACCCGTCAAGCATCACCCGGAATCACCTGGATGCGCTGCTGCTTACACAGGGCTACCGCAGGTTCAGCTGGGATAAACTGCTGACGAACGCCTACCCTGCTTTCACCTTCCCTGCCGAGAACTCGTTCACGCTAACCGGGAACGCCAAACTGCCTACCGGGCAGTCGCTGGCTAAAAAGTCAGTCATACTGAGAAGTACCTCGGATGCCGCATTAGGAAACAATATCCTGAGTGCCGAAACGGACGAACAGGGTAACTTCAAATTCAGTAACCTGGCCTTTAAGGATACGGCCCATTTCGTGATCCAGCCGGAAACTTACAAGGGAAAAATGGCACAGGTAACGATAGATAGTGACAAGCCTGGCCCTGCGGTGACTAACATAAGCTGGCCAGGCTTACCTTCGGATGTTAATGCTAATATGACGGCTTACCTGGATAACGAAAAACAACAACAGGCCTGGTATAATAGCACCGTTGCATTAAAAAACATTGATGTGAAAGGAACTGCAAAAGCGGCCTATCGGTCGTCAAACATCAGTGGTGCCGGTAATGCCGACCAGGTGATAAAGAGCGATGATATAAGGGGTTATAGCACTACATCGGATGCCCTAAACGGGCTACTACACGGTGGCTATGTTGCCGGCGGGCAAGCTTTTTTACGGGTTTCCAAAACTGTAAATGCTGGCGTGGTCTCAACTGAACCCATGTTGCTGATCCTTGATGGGACAAGCTCATCTGTAAACCTTGATGATATAAGTCCATCCTCTGTGGAAACAGTTGAGGTGCTGAAGAACCAAAACGCTTCCATTTACGGTGTCCGGGGTGCATCAGGCGTGTTGGTAATTACTACCAAGCGGGATATGTCGGTAGCTATACCGCATACTACCGGAATTGGAACATTGCAATTCAGCCGTGCAGGCTTTTATAAGGCGCGTGAGTTTTATTCGCCGAAATATGAAAATTACACCCCTTCTCCAAATCAACCCGACCTGCGCTCAACCATCTTATGGAAGCCTGAACTCGCGGCAGATAAAGACGGAAATGCCTCATTTGATTTTTATAATGCGGATACCCCGGGCACTTATCGCGTAGTTGTTGAAGGAATGGATGACAAAGGCAATATAGGCCGCCAGGTATACAGGTATAAAGTAGAATAAGTAATTAGCTTACTGCAACAGCAAATTCTGGAAATATAAATAACCGGATTCTGGAATTTGCTGTTTTTAATGCTTAATTATACTAAAAAAATGAACTAAAATGCTAAAGAACCTTATCCTCCTTATGCTATTGCCGTTATGCAGCGTTGCACAAACTGTGATTTCGGGCAAGGTTTTGAGCAAGACGGATGGTAAACCTATAGCCAATGCCAGTGTGTTTTTAAGCAATGCTACTATCGGCGCCAAAAGCGCGGACGATGGTACATTTTCCCTGCGTAATATAAAATCCGGGAAATATGACCTGGTAGTTTCCGTTACCGCTTTTGAAAGCTATAGTCAACCTATCATAGCAGGTAATAGCAATATTAAATTGCCGGATATCATTTTATCCCCCAAAAGCAATGTACTAAATGAAGTTACAATAAAAGTGAAACACGAGCCTTATCGTAACCGAAATCTTGAGTGGTTTAAAGATGAGTTTTTGGGCACATCCTATTTGGCCAAACAATGCAACATATTGAACCCGGATAAGCTCGATTTAGACTATGATGATGCTACCGGTATACTAACGGCGTCGTCATATGATTTTCTGGTGATTGAAAATCAATTATTGGGATACAGAATTAAATATTTTTTGAATGATTTTACTGCGAATTTGAAGGTTGGATCTGCAAAAAAGGTCTATTACAAAGGCTCTGTTCTTTATGAGGAAATGAAGGGAACGCCCTCACAGGAAAAGAGGTGGCTAAGAAAAAGACAGGAAACTTATGAAAATTCGGCAATGCACTTTTTGCGTGCAGCGGCAGGCAATTATATAGAAACTGAAGGCTTCAGGGTATTCAAATTTGCTGTTTATGCGAATCAGGAACGGCCATCCGATAGCATAATTAATGCCAGGATCAAACTTTATAAAGACTCCAAATCAGGGCGGGACTCATTATCTTTCTGGACCAAAAAATCTAAGCTTGCCAAAGTAATAAGAAAGCTGATACAGGTGCCTTTAAAAGATCGTGAATTCGTAAGATCAGCAGACCAGCAAGAATTATATGATCTTTTTTGTGATAGCGGGGCGTTATTTGTCACGTACGATAAGAGTCATCGTTTTCACACCAATGATCATATGGAATATCTGGAAGACTATCGTAATGTGGATAATAGCCTGGTGAATTTTAACACGCCGCATGCTCTGTTTTACAAAAATGGCATATTGGCGGATCCTTACAATGTATTATATAATGGTGTATGGGGACGTAACCGTTTGGCTGATCTTTTACCGGTTGATTATGAGCCACCACATAATACAACTAATGATGATAGTACGACCGCTGAAAAAATTGTGGCCAGGTTAAAATATTTTACGGAGCAGCATGTTTCCGAAAAATCTTACCTGCATTTTGATAAACCTTATTACGCTGCTGGTGATACCATTTATTTTAAGGCATATGCGACACTTGCGAAGAACATCAGCTTTCCAATCTGAGTGGGATACTGCATGTGGAGCTGATCAACACCGGGAATAAGGTTGACAAATCCATCAAACTACAGTTAACCAATGGCGTAGGTTGGGGCGATTTCGCATTACCCGATTCCCTGCCCAAAGGGAATTACCGTGTGAGGGCCTATACCAATATGATGCGAAATGAGGGCGATGGGGCATATTTTGAACGAACCATCCCTATAGGTTCTAATTATGCTGCTAAAATACCAGAGAGCAGTACTAAACTTGCCGGCGTCACAAACGCCAAAACAGATATTCAATTTTTTCCCGAGGGGGGCCAAATGGTCACGGGCATCCGGTCTAAATTGGCTTTTAAGGCCATGGGCAGCAATGGAACGGGCGCAGATGTTAAAGGAGTGATCATTGATAATGAAAATAATGATATAACCAATTTCTCATCTACTCATTTGGGCATGGGATTTTTCTATTTGAAGCCGGAGGATGGGAAAACCTACAAAGCTAAAATTACCTGGTCAGACGGAACGCAAAATAAGGTCGATATTCCAAAAGCTGAAGCAAAAGGGATCATTTTGTCCGTTAATAATGATTCATTGCCAAAAGCCTCAGTAAGGATAGAAGCTGCCAAAGCTTACTACCAGGAAAATAAAAATAAAGATTATATGCTGGTAATCTATTCTGGTGGCACAGCTACAGCTGTGAACTGCCCACTGGACAGCACCCTGATCACGCTTGATATTTTAAAACGACGATTACATACCGGAGTAGCTACGGTCACATTGTTTTCGCCGGCAGGCGAGCCATTGTGCGAACGCCTGTTGTTTATACAAAAATATGATCAGCTTAATCTCACGGTAAACGCCGGTAAAACAACTTATGCTAAGAAGGAAAAAATAGATTTCGGACTGAATACAAAAACACGTTCCGACGAACCGGCAATTGGGCATTTCTCCGTATCAGTTATTGACGAAACTAAAGTGCCTGTTGATGAAAATGCAGAACATACCATATTCAGCGATCTATTATTAACATCCGATTTGAAGGGCTTTATAGAACAGCCCAATTATTATTTCAGAAATATAACTGATAAAACTTTATCGGACCTCGACCTGGTAATGCTCACACATGGTTACCGCAGGTTTGAATGGAAACAGGTATTAAATAATACATATCCGGCGGTCGTATTCAAACCGGAAAATAGTTTTGAGATTTCTGGCACGGCCACCAGCTTATTTGGAAAACCCCTTGCTGGTGGCATTATATCTTTAATAAAAATGCATGACGGCGCCTTTATAAGAGATACAACGGATAATCAAGGCCATTTCCATTTCAGCAACCTGCTATTTACAGACAGTACGAGGTTTATGCTGCAGGCTATTAATGCGAAAGGAAAGGATAATACCAAGCTTGCTTATAACAAAGATGAGCCGGGGCCTGCTGTAAATCCCGCTCAACATTCAACGGGCGATATAAATGAGCTGATGGCTGTTTATCTTGAAAACGACCAAAAACAGCATGATAATATTGGGAAAAATAACATGCTAAAGAATATAACCATCAAAGACACAAAGATAAATACCAATCCTATATCCCCGAACAGAATGATAAGTCCTGAATTTGTAAGGCAATCGGTAAACAGTGATGCCTTAAACAGAACAGGTGGAGGGCCACTCTCTGATAGGCTAAGTGCATTATTTCATGGTAAGGCAATCGACGCCACTTCAGGCAGAATAAGAGCAGGTCTTGTCGTAATAGATGGTACATCAATGCCACCGGGTTTCAGGCTTGACGATTTGAATGCAGCCGAAATTGAAACTGTTGATGCACTATATGGTCCTGAAGCGGCAATTTATGGTATGAGGGCCGCAGACGGCGTTGTAATTATTACCACCAAACAAGGCAAAGGGGTTTCTTCAAAAGATATAGCATCTGTTGGTATTTTACCCATATCACCCCGGGGTTTTTACAAAGCCAGGGAATTCTATTCACCAAAATATGATCACCCGGTTTTGTCAGATGCTCACCCCGACCTTCGTACTACCATTTTCTGGAAGCCTGAAGTTATTACTGATCAGGATGGCAGCGCCTCGTTTAATTATTATAACGCCGATGGGCCCGGTACGTACCGCGTAGTTGTTGAAGGAATAGATGAGAAGGGTAACATCGGCAGGCTTGTTTACAGATATAAAGTAAAATAAACTAAAATCGCCTGCCTACAATAATCTTGATAATAGCACGGTCGGCCGCGCTGGTAAACCCTGCACCGAAACCGGCGTTAAATTCCCAGTTAGGGTCGACATTAAGATCAGTGGCAATAAATAACTGGTGGTCCTGCTCATGTATCGGGTCATAATGAAAAAATGGGCCGGTGCTACCATAGTATTCAAGTCCTAAGGCAACCGCTTTGGTCACGTCATAACTTCCTTTTACATTTGGCGAGAAAATAAGACCACGGTGGGCGTCTGGCCCGGCAAAGCTTTGCTCGAGCGTGGGATTTATAGAAATGTAGGTTTTACCCCATTTTTTATCGACTATCGGCCGAATTTCCAACGTGGCTGTATTGGCGGAGAAGGCACTTTTCTGAAAACCAAATTCGGTTGATAAGCTTACGCCAACCGGCCAGTGCCAGCTATCTGGCACTGCAACACGCGGCCTGATATGCGAACCCACATAAGCAGTGCGCCCATCGCTGCCAATGCTGTTAAAAATATAAAATCCCGTTTCGAACCATGTGGTCCAGCCATGCGTTATTTCAATGGTTTCATGAAGAACGTGGTTGGTAGGGAGTTCTCCGTCATCAACAGTTTTACTGCCGTCAATAGTGAAATTACTGTGGAGTTCCACCATGGTGCGCCCTTTTTCAACGGTTTCGGAGCCATAAACCTGTATCTCATAGTTTTCCTGTGCTTTGAGATCAGTAATCGTTACCAGTAAAAGCAAGGACAATAGTAGTGTTAAGCGCATAATGGTATTTGTAAGAACAAACCTAAAGATTTACGTAAAAATTGAAGATGAAAACTTGTAATAAAGCTATTACTGAAAATTGAAGAAATACTGAGTTTTCTCAGGTACTTCAGTTTTATCACAGAATCCGGAGTTAATTTTCAATATTTAAAAAACAATTACCGGAAATCACAAACATCAATGGCAGCAATTGAACCATCACGCACGGATATATCAAACCCCGCAAAGAAAAAGAAATACTCACCATCCCTGCGTTTATGGCACTGGCTTAGCGCTGCAGTCATTACCGGGTCGTTGCTTACAGTACTCACCAATAGTATTTTTACCAATGGGCACCAAAATGCTGTCGTAATACAGAAAGAATTGTCCGATCAGAATGTGTCAGTGACCACTGACCAGGCAAGGCACGCGGCACACGAAATAGGGGACAAGGTATGGGCCGTGCATACTTATTTTGGTTATACCCTTGCTGCACTTTTGTTGTTCCGCATCATCCTCGAGTTTTTCCAGGTGGCGGATCAGAAGTTGATCCGCAAGATAAAAATCGCCCATAATCATTATTATGTAACCAGGAAAGATGCCGAACTCGCCCGTCATGAATTGGTAGTAAAATCACTATATGTAGCGTTTTATATCGTATTAACCATCATGGTTGTCACCGGCCTTTGTTTGGCATTTGAAGATGATGTCCCCGCATTAAAGGCCATCCATGCCATTCGCGAAGTGCATGGATTTTGCATGTACCTGGTAATTGCATTTATCATCGTTCACGTGGTGGGAGTATTTTTAGCCGAAAGAAAGGATAGTAAAGGCATTGTTTCGGATATGATCAACGGTGGAAGTACTGATTAGAAAAGTCATTTGGTAACCAAATAAACACTATCCAATACCTTATATCGGGTGGCTTTATTAATAAACGCCGGCAAAATATTTTCCTGGGGATAGTTCTCAAATGCTTTTATTACTTTAAAATCAACATGGTTTTGTACCAGCGAATCCATGGACCTGTGGTTTACATAGAACACAGATGGCCCCGATAGCTTGAAATCTTTGAAGCTATTAAGGGGGATAAAATCAACCGGCCTCTTGCTGTAAAATTGAAACACATTGTTTTCTGTCCGCAGTGAATAGATATGGTAATTATCAAAAGATTCCTGGTTGATATAGTCCGCCGCTTTGATCTCCCCTTTATATCCCACCATCTCGTGATAGAAAATAGTATTGAGATAACAATTGGCAAAAAGTGCGGCAAGGCAGGTAAAACAAAAGGTTTTAAACGACAAGGTTTCTGCTTTGATTGAAATAATAAACGCCACCAGGCAGAAAATAATACAATCCGCTATAAAAACCAACGGGTGTGCCGGTTGGGATAGATAATGTATCGCCAGGATGGCCAGCGGGAATAAAATGATATAGATCCATAAGCCGATCGTCCGGTAAGCCGTTCCAGCCCGGCTCAGCTGTTTATAGCAAAAAGGCGCTGTAATAATGGCGAACAGCGGGAACAGGATATTGGTATAAAATGGCAACTGGAATCCGGACAACGAAAAGAGCAAGAGCAGCAACAGGCCACCGCTTAGCGTATAGTATTCAGCAAGTTTTGTTTTGCGCCATATCTCTTTTATATTCTTATACAAAGCATAATAGAACAACAGGCACCAGGGCGCGAAGGCCCATAGCAATGTATGCACATAAAAAAACTTATCGCCCGAGATGCGTTTGATCGGCCCGCTATTAGCAAAACGCCCGAATTGACTATTCCACAAAAACCATTTAATGCCGGATACATGCTGTCTGCCAAAAACAGTTTTCTCAGGATGCAGATCAAACTGGATATACAGAGCGTAAAATTCGGGTAAGGTAAAAAGCAGGGTAATTAAAGCCAGCGCTATCCATTTAGGCTGAAATAACTCTTTGTATTTTTTTTGAAAAAGCAATTGCCCCAATAATGCTCCATAAATGGCTACGATCACAAATATACCCTTGGTCATGATGGCGCAAGCCGTCAAAAGGGCGGCTAATAATAATTGAGAGTACGAAAAGCGTTCCTCCAAACGACTGATATGATAAATGCTTCCGATGATGAGCGCCATCAGGTAGGGCTCGGCCCGCACGTCGGTATTAGACATCAGCAAGTGCTGCGAGGTGGCTAGTATCAAAATAGCTGTCCAGGCTATCTCTTGCCCGTAATGTTTTTTGGCAAACAGCCAGGTATAAAGCAAACTCAGTAAAAAGAAAAGCAGGGCAGGCAGGCGGTAGGCCCATACCGATATGCCGAATATTTTAAAGCTTAGCATCACCATCCAAAATGGGAAGTGTGGCTTGTCCAACCAGTCCTGGTTATAAGTAAATAGCTGGAAAAAATCTTTGTGATAGATCAGGTTCTTTGATATGGACGCATAGAGGCCGGGATCGTCCGTAAAGAAACCCACGTTGATTCCCGAGAAATTTACCATCAGCGCAAGCACAAATAGCAGGATGTACAACGGCTTGTTTTTATCGCTCATCAATTGTTAATGCAGGGGCTTTTAGCAGGGCAATTTAGTCATTCAAAATAAAAACGTCTAAAATAAAAAATGGCCCGTTTTAATGGAGCCATTTAATTGGTTGTAAAAAAATTTAGTTTAAATATATCTTAGTTCAGCTGCGGGCCGGTGATGGTTAAGGTTTTGCCTTTTATTTTTTCGAACACATTCTTCATCAGCGGTTTGGTGATATATGATTTAACAAAAGGGTAACCTTTTGAGCGGTTAATATCCATTTGGAATATGGATGATGAAACCACGTAAACCTGGATCTCTTTCCGGAGGGTTTTATAGATTTCCTGTAAGCCGTTCAAAAAATCCCAGCCACTATTGTTTGGCATATAAAGATCAAGGAAGATATAATCAGGGAGCGCGCTGATCTTCATCCTGTTTTCCTGCAGATAGTCAAGTACCATCTTGCCGTCAAAAGCATAAGTTGTTTCTTTGGCCAGCTCATTTTTCGTCAGCATATATTGTACGATCTTGTGGTGGATCGGATCGTCATCGATGATTACAAGTTTTGACATAGAAGTGGTTTTATATAAGATGTAACAAAATGGTTTAAAGTTCGTATAAAAAGCAAAATTAATCGATATAACCGTTTAAAAAATGACGAAGAGGGGATGTTATGCCCCAATTTATCAACACTAGCTATTAACAACTGTTAAAAAGTCCGGTGGTATATCAATGCTAAATCTCAGATCAACATTTCTGGTGAATGGTCAATGCATCTGCACATAGACAATCGAACTTCATGCCAGTTTAACGGCACACTTCTTTTTTGATGCAACAAACTCGTTACAAATATACCCAATATAGCCTCATGCTGTTAAAAAAGTGTCAAATAGCCCCATTCTGTTGATAATATCTGTGTTATTCAGTTCGATTAACTGAAAATTTACCAATGAAAGGATATAATTATTCTCCACAATAGCAGAATTTACCCTTTCCTGGTCTTCATGGGAACCCAATCCTGTGACAAAATTCCGCATAACAAGTAAAAAAATTCCCACTACGATTACCTCTTCCTTCAGTATTGTAAAAATCCTGATTTCTTCCGCCTTATAAAAAGTTGACATTCCGGCTAATAAATTATTCACATAATTAATTATTTAGGGATAATTAATTATAAGGCAATATAATCATTCGTTGTAAAATTATCGCACAACAATAGGATGAATTAATAAGATTATAGTAAGTGTTTTATTATCAGCACAAAAAAAGCCCCTGCCATTAAGGCAGGGGCCCAAACTCACAACAATTGTTTAACCTTTCGGTCAATTCCTAATTGCAATGTGATTCATGATATTAAAACACTTATGCCGTTGATTGGTTTTACTTATTATATATAAATAGTGGTAATCGCATATTCTATCATTCAAATTTTCAGCTTATCTTTACTAAAAATCTAAAACCAATTAAAAAATTACTATGAGAAATTTACTTCAGTTAAAAGCAGTGTCACTATTTGTGATGGCTTTTTTAGTATCAACAGTAGCATTTGGACAAAGCCAGCAAGCTAGCCCCGCTGCTACAGCTACCGGCACGGCAGCAGGCGCAACCATCACTGTCTCTTATCACAGCCCCGGCATAAAGGGCAGAACAATAGGAAAAGAAATAGCCCCTTACGGCAAAATATGGCGTACCGGTGCCAATGAGGCCACTATTGTAACTACAACTAAGGATGTTAAAATAGGCGGCAAAACCTTACCTGCCGGTAAATACAGCCTGTACACCGTTCCTGATGCAAAATCATGGAAAATTATTTTCAACTCACAAACCGGTCAATGGGGCATAAAAATGGATGGTTCTACTACCGATGATGCGACTAAAGATGTATTAGTGACTACGGTTACACCGATGAAATCGCAAGCTACAAATGAGCGTTTTAAAATTGATGTAAACGCCAAAGGTATTGTACTGTTATGGGGAGATATAGCAGTTCCTATAGCGGTTAACTAAAATAATCAACGTTATTAACGAAAGCCTTCCGGTATTACCGGGAGGCTTTTTATTTACGTATAAATCCAAACGTTATATTTGTTTCGAATGGCGAAGCAGTCAAAAGATCATAAAAGGCAAATAAAATTCCGGTGGATCACTGTGCTGGCGCTGGCTTTGATATGGTTGCTGCTGATGTTGTTTGCTGGTCATCCGGCCGCTGTGGAACGGTATTACTCCAATGGTTTTTATCCGGTGGTCTGCCATATTTTTCATTCCGTATTTAATTTGTTTCCGTTCAGCGTAGGCGACCTGGTTTATATCGTTGTTGTTATTTACCTGCTTTATACTGTTATTAAGTTGATCCGCCTGCTGATCAAAAGAGAATGGAAGCCTTTGGGGGTTTCGCTGCTCGGTACTGCAATTTGGGTGCAATCGGGCATCATCATATTTTATCTTTTTTGGGGGATGAACTATTACCGGCTGCCTGCTTCTGTAAGATTAGGGTTGACTGATAGTACCTACACCGCAGTTGAGTTGAAAACTGTTACCGCCACGCTGATCGACAGCGTTAACGCCTGCCGCATCAGGGTAACTGCCTCCGATCTGCAGCAGGGCAACAAAGCCATATACGCTACAGCTATAAATGCCATCACCTCACTTTCTGATAGTTCGGCAAATTTTCATGCTTATCGGCCCGACATCAAGCCATCCCTGCTTACACCCCTGATCAATTATATGGGCACCTCGGGGTATTATAATCCCTTTACCGCCGAATCGCAGATCAACTATGCCATGCCCGTTTTTTTGCGGCCGTTTGTTGCCTGCCACGAACTATCCCACCAGGAGGGTTATGGCCCGGAAGATGAAGCCAATTTTGTCGGCTTCTTGGCGGGAATACGGTCAAAGGACCGCCTGTTACGCTATTCAGCTTATTATCTGGGCGTACAGGAGTTCATGTTTGCCCTGCGAATGCAGGACAGCCTGGCCCGTAAAGAGCTCAAAAAACGAATATCGCCAGAAGTCCTCAACGATTATAAAACTGAACGAACCTACTGGGTTTCCTACGAAGGAAAAATAGAAGTGGTCAGCAGTCTTTTTTATGACAATTTCCTCAAAGCCAATAACCAACCACAGGGACTACGCACCTATAACCAGATGATATGGTTGGTGATGAGCTGGTACCGTAAAAATGGAATAGTTCATTAGTATGAGTTCATAGTTGATAGATCATAGTTCATGGCAAAAGGAGGATACCCATCCCGCAAATAGCTATGAACCATCAACTATGAACTATAGGCTACTATAATACTACACCCGTATCCGCAAATTGTAATATGCTGTGGCCCGCAAGTACCGAGTTGGCTATGGAATTACCATTGATGAACAGCTTTTCGTTGTCGATTTCAATATGCGTACCGTCAAGCATAAAGTTGCCCCGGATACGAATAACCACGATAGGGGCGTGCACTTCAAATTCGGCGATAATATTATGCTCAAGTCGCATGGCAGATTCATCATCGAGCTGGTGAATATCGATCACGGTATCTCCGTTGTGATGGGTTATGAGTACCCTGTCACGGTCGCGTGTAATATTAAAATCTGTTGCGTCTTCGGCCTGGTTATCGCTTAGTTTCAAGTGCCTGTCTAATAGGTCCTTTATATCGAGTTCTACGGCTAAATGCGAGTCGGCAGCCGTATCGTGATAGATCGACCTGATGCTTAAAAAAGACTTGGTTTGACGTTCGCTGTCTGTATAACTGATTGACCCATTGGGTACTATAAAAGCGTTTGATCCTAAAATAAATGCGTATTTCATGGTGCTGCAATTTGTTAGTTATTAATACAAAGCCCGGTGGTATTTGTTTCAACTAAGAGCTGGGTATTACTGGTAAAACCTTTGATCAAAAGAGCCAATATTCCACTAAGCACGCTGTCTGGTCATTTTATTTCTCCATCCAATATTTGAGCGTAGCAGATAAAAGTTATATTTGGTTTCCATCAATTATAAACCTCTTTAATTATGATACAACGCAAAGTGATCATGTGGTCCGTTATAATGGCCCTGGGCGGATTCCTGTTTGGATTTGATACGGCCGTAATCTCAGGCGCTGAACAGGCCATTCAAAAATATTGGAGCCTTAGCCCGGCCCAGCATGGTCTAACTATTTCCATCGCCCTTATCGGGACAGTCATAGGCGCCCTGTTTGGCAGCATGCCGGCCGACTCCTTAGGCCGGAAGAAATCATTGGTGATCATCGCCTTTATATTTCTGTTCGCATCGCTCGGCACTTCATTGGCAACAAACTGGTACGTGTTTATGCTGCTCCGGTTTATTGGAGGCTTGGGTGTTGGTGCCTCATCAGTTATCGCACCGATCTATATATCCGAAATATCCCCGGCAAGAGGCAGGGGCAGGCTGGTGATCTTATTCCAGTTCAATATTGTTTTCGGGATATTGATATCATACTTATCCAATTACCTGGTAGGGCTTTTCTTTAATGATGCCTGGCGGTTGATGCTGGGTATTATGGCCGTACCATCATTAATATTTCTCATATTGCTAAAATTTGTCCCTGAAAGCCCCCGCTGGTTGATACTGAAAAAAGACCAAACCGAAGAAGCAAAACAAACGCTGGCGATCATTAATCCGGAAGGTTTTGAAGATGATTTTAAAAATATTATCAACAGCAGGGATGAGGAACTAAAAACAGAATCGGGGGATAGCCTGTTCTCAGGCAGGTACAAATTCCCGGTAATGCTGGCTATACTATTTGCTTTTTTCAACCAGGTTTCGGGTATCAATGCCATTATTTACTACGCTCCGCGAATTTTTGAAATGGCTGGACTTGGGGCAAACGCATCGCGGCTTTCTACTACAGGTGTCGGCCTGGTCAATCTTATTTTTACTATGATCGCCATTGGATTTATCGATAAAATAGGCCGTAAACAATTGATGCTGATAGGCTCTGTCGGCCTGATTCTTACGCTGGGATTGGTGTCGTGGTCATTCTATGAAAAAATTCCCAATGGTAACCTGGTCACCATTTACCTGATGGCTTATATCGCTTTTTTTGCCTTTTCGCAGGGCGCCGTTATTTGGGTCTTTATTTCAGAAATATTTCCAAACCAGGTAAGGGCAAAGGGACAAACACTCGGCAGCGGAACACATTGGGTAATGGCAGCCATTATTGCTTTCTCGTTTCCCTATATAACTGTTAAAATAGGTGGCGGCAATACCTTCGCATTTTTTACCGCGATGATGGTATTGCAGCTGATATTTGTTTGGCGTGTAATGCCCGAAACCAAAGGCAAATCATTGGAACAGATTGAGCACACGTTAACCATGCATTAAAAACAAAAAAAGCCGGTCCCTCGAGTCCGGCTTTTTACATCAGTTCAAAATTTGGTTTATACGAGGTTCTTTTTTATGTAGCCAATACTTTGGGTGATGCTGTTAAAAGGATCGCCCGGACAAACGTCCTGTTCTACAAAAAATGTCTTTAGGCCCGCTTTATCGGCATGTGCGAATATCTTTTTGAAATCGATGATACCGTTACCTACTTCGGTAAACATCTCTTTCGGGGTGTTATCCATATCTTTTATATGCCATAGCGGGAAACGGCCCGGATGCTTATCGAACATAGCGATAGGGTCTTGTTTGGCTTTGGTCATCCAATACATATCCATTTCCATTTTTACCAGGTTCTTATCGGCGTTCTCCAGTAAGGTTTCATAAGGGTATTTACCATTTTCCTGGATGAATTCAAAATTGTGGTTATGATAGCAGAACTGGATGCCTGCCTTTTTACAGGTTTCGCCTGCTTTGTTAAAATCTTCAGCTACTTTTTTGTAATGGTCGAGGCTGCCGCGTTCGGTGTCGCCTAAATAAGCGCAAACCATATATTTCAAACCTATCTCGGCCGCATCATCCACAGCCTTATCCCAACCGGTTAGTATAGTGCCAGGCTGATGCCCGCCATTCTCTTCACCAAGGCGGTAGTGGCAGCTCGGCATGATCAGTCCGTTTTGTTTTAAAAGGGCCGCAAATGCTTTGGTATCCACATTAAAGAACTTTCCCGGGCCGCTGTAAGTGCCTTCAACAGAGTTGAAACCTATTCCCGCTACTTTGGCCAAAGCCGCTACAGGATCTTTTGCCATCGCATCGCGCACGGTATATAGTTGCAGGCCGATATGTTTTTTATCGTATGCAAATAATTTAGGGGCCACTAACAGCCCGGCAGAAAGCACCGCCGAAGTTTTCAGGAATGAACGTCTGGTAGTCATAATATGGTTGGTTTTAATTGGTCTGAGTGTAAAAGTAACACATTAAGTTTATTTATTATAGACTAAATTCTTTTTGATTGGTTTATGCAACAGAACTTTTACCTGTACTAAATATTTTAGGCGGATTGTTAGGTATATCCGAAATATATTTATCTTAGGGCTTGCATCCTTAACCCCTCATAATCACCACAATGACAGCCGCCGTGACACCAGTAAAAAAATACCGTATTGAATCTATTGATATATTACGCGGACTGGTGATGCTGATCATGGCGATAGACCATGTACGTGACTTTTTCCATGCCGGTCAACCTGAACCAACCGACCTGGCCATAACAACGCCTATCCTGTTTTTTACCCGTTTTATGACGCATTTTTGTGCACCTGCGTTTGTTTTCCTGAGCGGGATATCAGCGTATTTAGCAGGAATGCGGCGCACGGAGAATCAACTGGGTATCTTCCTGATCAAGCGCGGCTTGTGGCTTCTGGTGGTCGAGGTGGTGTTTATTACGTTGGCTATTACGGCTAACCCGCTATATAATGTTTTCATTCTACAGGTGATATGGGCTATAGGTGGTAGTATGATCCTGCTTGGCTTACTGGTGATGCTGAGAACGCCGTTGGCGGTAATAGGGATTATCGGGGCGGTTATTTTCTTTGGTCATAATATATTCGATACCGTAGATGTGGGCGCAGTTGGGAAAACGGTTGCCTGGCGATTGCTTTTTTCCGCCAACGGCTTTAATTCGGTAGTTCCCCTTGGCGGTAACCGGTTTATGATGATCGCGTATGCACTGCTGCCATGGACGGGCGTGATGCTTATCGGCTATGTTTTCGGTTCGCTTTATAAGAGTACGGTTGATGCGGTAAAGCGCAGAAAGACATTGCTGTACTCAGGCCTGGGCTTATTGGCAATGTTTCTTATACTCCGGTTCATCAATAAATATGGAGACCCTGCACCCTGGGCGGTTCAGAAGACCACTGCTTTGACTATTATCTCCTTCTTTAATGTCTCCAAATACCCCTGCTCCTTAATGTACCTGGGTATGACTATAGGCACCGCTTTAGTTTTATTGGCGCTGATGGAAAACGTTAAGAATAAGTTGACGGATATATTTATTATTTACGGTAATGTCCCGTTCTTTTATTACCTGTGCCATTGGTACCTGATCCGGATCATTACAATTATCGTATTTTTTGCGCAGGGCTTTCCTGCCAGCGAGATCGTTACGCCAAATGTTCCGTTCCTTTTCGGTCACCAGGGCTACGGGTTCAGCTTATTTGGGGTATATGTAATATGGATTATCGTGATAACCGCGCTATATCTACCCTGCAAATGGTTCAGCAATTACCAAGAAAAGGCATCAGAATGGTGGCTGAGCTATTTGTAGCCGTAGTGATGGGTCTTAAACTACAGATTTTCAAAATTTTTAGGCCCCCACTTTCATCGTCAAAACGCCAAAAAAGAATTATCAGAGGCGTAGCCTCGATCTATATTGTAACAACGGATTTTAATCCGTTGGTTATAAAAAGAGATAAAAAAAGAACCATCGGTTCGGCCTATATGGCTCATACAAAATGGCAAATACTTCAAAGGGGCAATATGTATCGTGCCGGCGGCGCTCCTTGCGTGTCATATGCCTTGTTCTCAACGGGTTGAAACCCGTTGTTACATGATGTATCGAGCCGAAGGCACTTACTGTAAGGACAACCAATCTTTCAAACGCTCCTGGGGGCAAACCATCGCTATAATTAAATATGCTGCTCTATCACCTGCTTCAATTGGCTGGCCTGCATTACGCCGCTTTGGCGCCATTTGGTTTCGCCTTTCTTGAACAGCATCAGGGTGGGCACGCTGCTGATCTTATAAGCCTGGGCGGCGGATGGATTTTTGTCGATGTCAATCTTCAGGATGGTTATTTTGTCGCCCATGCTGTCCTTTACTTCTTTTAATATGGGTGGCATCATTTTACATGGCCCGCACCACTCCGCCGAAAAATCGATCAAAACCGGTGTTTCAGCATTTATTATCTCCTGGAAATTTGCCATTGTTGTGTTCCTCCTGTTGTTTAACGTTTTAGGGTGGGATGTGTTTCGATTTGTTGTAAGGTTGGAAAGTTGTAAGGTTGAAATGTTATTGTCCAATCGTTGGCCTATTTCTTCTTTTTGTTAATCTCAAACTTTTTCAGGTAATCAATCAAGCTTTTTGTTTTGCCGGAAAATTCAATGCTCTTTGAATATAATATGTTAAAAGTTTCGTCATCGATTTTACCCGCCCGGTTTAATATGGTAAGTTTATTTCGAAATTCACCCGAGGAGCCTTTGGCGTAATTTAAAAATCTTATGAAATCTGGATTATTATTGTATTCAAACCCTTCGGCGATATTGTCTGACATTGAACACGCAGCACGTCTAATTTGATCTTTCATGCCCCAATCGGACTTTAAAGGATCGCTATCGCACAACAAATAAACTTCAACAGCAATCTCAACTGCTATTTTCCATATCTCTAATTCCTCAAACTTTTCAATCTTGGCCATATAACCTTACAACTTTCCAACCTTACAACTTTTCAACACCCAATCAATGCATCACCTTAGGCCGATCTGTTGACAACTTAAAATAATTATTGTCCGATAGCCAATCAGCCATGCGTTGGGGCCAGGTATTTACCGATTTAAGTTTGGAGCGATAACCCATGTTAAACCCGTGATCTCCTTTTTCAAAAATATGTGCCTCTACAGGAACTTTGGCTGCGCGATAGGCCTGTAATAACTTTACTACGGATGGCGAGCAACACAGATCGTCATTGGCAGCGAGGAGGAAAATAGGTGGAGCATCAGCCGGCACTGCATCAGGGATGTATAAAGGACCAGGATATATCTGGATCAAAAAATCCGGTTTGGCGTTGGCTTTATCTACCTCATCACGGTTTGGAGCATCCGGGGCAAAGGCCGTCATATCTACCACCTCACCGCCGGCCGAAAAGCCCATCATGCCGATACGGTTTGGGTCGATACCCCACTCAGCTGCACGACTGCGTACCAGCCGCATAGCCCTACAGCCGTCTTCTTTGGCATGTACCTCAATTTTATAGGGCGAATTGGTATCGCGCGCTAAGCGGTACTTCAATACAAAAACCGCTATACCCAAATTACTGAGGTATTTTGCCGGGTCGATGCCTTCGGCATTAAACACCAGCAAACGGTGCCCACCGCCGGGACAAACCACCACTGCCGCGCCGGTTGCCTTATCTTTTGGCGGCAGGTAAACGGTGAGGGTTGGGTTGTTGATGTTCTTCACCCAATAATCTTTGGCCTGCTCCTGAACGTCTTTTAATTTTTCAAAACCCGGCGCGCCCTTGGCCCAAAGAGGAATCACAAAGGAATCGGATTGTGCCGATGCCACAGCGGGCAGCAGGCAGATAAGGAAGATGAGTTTTTTGAGCATAATTATAATTATTAAAAGTCTTGCTGAACTTGTTTCAGCATCTCATTATAAAGGTCGGCATCAAGCTGGTTATCTGTCCTGTGGGGTCCCGAAACAAGTTCGAGATGACCTAAGATCACTTCCCGATCATCGCCGGTTCAAAAATGCTTTTATCTATCGGGCCGCCGGGCACAACGTTGTGATATTTTTCAACCTGGAAAAGTTTATCATTCAGATAAAACGAACATTTGGTTTCGCTCCAGGCGTTTTTAAGGGCGACATGGTCTTCAAACGTGCCTTCCTCTTTGGAGTCCTTATCATATTTAATAAACCGCACGGGGATCAAACGTTCCTGCTCGATCCATAGCTGGTTCACTTTTTCGCGTTCTTTATCCGCACCTATTACATACACCGGTTTGCCTTTCCAGGTATCCGCATGAAATTTTGAAAGGTCATAATTTAACGCTTTGAAGTGTGCCAGCACCTCATCAAACGAGCTAAAATACAATCCGCCCAAAAAGAATATCAGCTCATTCTCGTTCTTTACAGCCCGCGTGATCTTATTATCCCTGAAGGAATAAGTTGAGTCGTGCCTGAAAATGATGCCATTGGTGCTGTTGGGTTTGCCTATGTCAATCCTTAACAGGTCAGGATAAGCGATACGTTCATACCAGGTATCTGATTTGATCAGGCTGTCGTTCCGGTATCTTTCGGTGGTTTGGTTAAAGCTTAAACTTTGGTGCCAATGGCCATGATACCGGGCATACATTTTTTGCAGCAGGGTAGTAGAATTAAGTTCCTTTTGCTTTGAAAAAGGCAGGAGTAAAAACAGTGCTATTGATAATATCTTCATACAAATTAAACGCTAAATTCTTCATAAGCGGCGGTCAATCCGCGATCAATGCCGTCTCCCTGCCATTCGGTTACGCCGGGTATGGATTTGGCCTGCAATATTTCGTTTTTGCTTTTACCGGCTTTGATGCTGCTTTGTACAAAATCTGCAAGTTTCACCATAAAATCCTGCATGGCTTTTACGTCTTCCATGTTCCCGGTCACTTTGAGTGGATCGAAGGCATGGCCGAACACAAACAGCGTATTCTTATCAAATTTCTTTTGGGCTGCTTCCAGCGCTACCGGCCAGTTTTTTACAGAGGCGCCTGCACTGCGGTCGATAAACGGATAGCGGCGATTGAATACCAGGTCGCCCATGTGCACGATGTTGGCGTGTTCAAAATGGATCATCGCATCGCCGTTGGTATGGCCGGGGCCGAAGTAATGAGCTGAAATTCTTTCGTCACCTACTTTAATTTTCCAGTTATCTTTAAAGGTAGTATCAGGGTATAACTGCTGGTCTTCCTTTTTTTGAGATTCGGCTACACGCTTTTGATTAGCCAATGAATTTTCATGCGCAGCCACATTTTTCACCAGGCCCTTGAAGGAGATATTCCCACCGGTATGGTCGCCATGGTGATGGGTATTGATGAGCCACTGGAAAGGCTTGTCCGATTGTTTCTGCAATTCCGCGATCAGGTGCTTTGCCGGGTCAGGGAACTCCGCATCCACCACTACGATGCCCTCTTTATTCACCAACCAGGCAATGGTGCTGTTCTGTTCGGCGAACATGCCCACATTGTTACGCAGCGGTTTAAACTGGTAAGTTGGATCGGCTAATAAGGATGCGAAACTCTTTTTGCCCAAAAGGCTGAAAGCACCTGCTGCTACAGCAGTGTTCAACAGGAAATTACGACGTTGCATAGGTTAATTTTTTTTGAAGTTATGGATTTTATGAATAATACTATTTGCCTAATGAAAATTTTACCCGCCTTTTTACAGCTAATCTCAATACCGGGTTAAATCCCGGCGGGTTGCCAGCCGAGATTTCAAATCATTATTCATTTGCCTTAATTCATTATTCGGTATTACCTTTACCTACTTTATGCAACAACCCTCTTCCGCTGATACCATCAAATGGCTTTACCTGTTCATCGCGGTAGCAGTGTTTGTGAATTTTAGCGGACTGTTTACCGCCATTATCGGCACCGACGGTACTCTGTATGCCTCCATTGCCAAAAGCATGGTGCTGCGGCACGACTACGTTAATTTATATTCCGAAGGGGCCGATTGGCTGGATAAGCCACATTTTCCATTCTGGATCACAGCCTTGTTTTTTAACCTATTTGGTTTTACTACCTGGGCCTATAAATTGCCTGGCATCCTGTTTATGATGATGGGGGCGTGGTACACCTATCTGCTTGCAAAAAGCTTATATAATAAAGAGATTGCATTATGGTCTGTTTTGATCCTGTTGACCGCCCAGCATATCGTCCTCTCCAATAGTGACGTACGTGCGGAGCCTTACCTGACGGGATTGATCATCGCCTCTGTTTATCATTTTTATAAAGATGGGGTTAAGCACAATTTATGGCATTTAATAGCCGCCTGCCTGTTTGCCGCCTGTGCGATTATGACGAAGGGCATGTTTGCACTGATACCGATAGGAGGCGCTATTGCAGGTCACTTGATCATCACCAAACAATGGAAACAACTGTTTAGCTTACGGTGGATTGTTGCTATTGTCTTACTGCTGATCTTTATCCTACCGGAGTTATACTGCCTTTACCAGCAGTTCGACCTGCATCCTGAAAAGGTAGTATTCGGACAAAAGGCGGTATCGGGTATCCGGTTCTTTTTTTGGGATAGCCAGTTTGGGCGTTTCTTTAATTCCGGCCCCATTAAAGGGCACGGCGATCCCACCTTTTTTATACATACCACCTTGTGGGCCTTTTTGCCATGGTCGTTTTTATTGTTCGCGGCGATATTCCAGTTTATTAAAAAAGGTATCAGGAATGTGCAAAGCATGGAGTGGTATTGCTTATGCGGATCGATGCTTACTTTTTTGGTCTTCTCGGCCTCGCAATTCCAACTGCCTTATTACCTTAATATCGTGTTCCCGTTTTTCGCCATTATTACGGCGCAATACCTGTATAATTTAAGCGCTGAAAAAAGTATCCGCGCAGTGCGGATCACACAGATCATATTTGTGAGCCTGATCCTGGTGATAGTGGATGCTATTCAGTTCTTCTTCCGGCCGGAGGATTTCAGATGGCTGGCGGGGACGGTGATTGGTGCATTGCTCATTCTCCTGTTTGTATTGCCGCGCAGGATCACACCACAATCTAAACCGATGTACCGGGTGCTGTTCAGTACTTTGCTGGCGTCGTTTATTGTCAACCTGTATTTGAATTTGGCATTTTACCCTTCACTGATTAAATACCAGGCGGGGAGCGAAGCTGCTTTATGGATCAATGCAAATAATCCGTCCCGATTGCCTGTGGCGCAAAGCGGGGATGTGCCTTATAATATGGAGTTTTACCTTGATCAGCCCTTGATCAATATCGATCCTGAAAAGAAAGAAAACATCCCTAACAAGCCTTTTATGCTTTACGCCCCAGCGGACCTGGTCAGGCAGTTTGAAAAATTGGGATGGCATACGCAGCCGGTTAAGACTTTTCAACGATACTTTATCTCCCGTTTGAAACCCTCTTTTCTTTACTACAGAACCCGACCAAAGGAATTAACGCCAATGGAATTGGTGATTGTTAACTGATCCGATTTGCTCTAAACAAAAATAGCCGAACCTCGCGCCCAGCTACTTTTACTCATAATTAATTTAAACTATAACAAAGATATACAATAAATTAAATAAAGTCTATCTATTTAGTAGAATTTATTTTTATTTTAGTTCATGGATTAATACTGGTGAAAACCCTGCGATACAAACTCAAGTACGTTAGGCAGGGATGCGCGCCAATAGGTCCAGGTGTGGGCGCCATCGCGGATACGAAACTCGTGCGGGATCTCTTTTTTGCGCATGGCGATATGCACCAGGCAGTTGCCCTCGTACAAAAAATCATCATCTCCATCATCAATATACCAGCGCACCGCTTTTTTCTGATCATCGGGCATGTTGTTCACTAACCCCAGCACACTTTGACGGTTATAATAAGCAGTTGCTACCGAGTCGGTTACGTTGGGATTGTTTCTTTGTAACTGCTTCTTTGCGTCCTCGATGGTGAGGGGGCCTGTAGCCGCACTCAGGGGACAAGCTGATGAAAACATTTCGGGATGGTGCAGGGCGTAGATAAAACTCCCTCCGCCGCCCATGGACAGGCCGGCTACGGCGCGAAAGCGTTTATCGCTCTTCACCCTGTATTTCTTTTCTACAAATGGCACCAATTCCTTAAAAAAGAAATCCTCGTAATTCCAGTCGCCTTTTATATCATTAAAATAACCCTTGCGCCCAGTGTTAGCATCAGGCATAATGATGATCATGGGTGTGGCAATACCATCTTTAATAGCTTTATCGGTGATGTTCAGCACTTCGCCGAACTGCACCCAGCCGGTCTGATCGTCGCCGCTGCCATGCAGCAGGTATAGCACCGGGTAGCTTCGGCCCGAGGTTTCATAATCCGGTGGCAGGTAAACCGCGTATTTGCGATCCATTTTTAATATTTTACTGTTCACGACCAGGTCGTCATAAACCTTTCCAGATTGTGCAAGCAATAATCCGGGTAACAGAATAAATAGCGCGAGCGCAAGGGTAGCTTTTCTCATGGCATTGGTAATAAATTGGTTTTAATTAAGGTGACGGTGGGGTATAGGATAAAGTTATGATATAAGCGAGGTATTGAAAAGCATGGGGCCGAAAAATATTTGATTGTTTCTGTATCATTTTTGATAGGCTTCCCGTAAGGTATAATGAGGTTAAAATTGATAATTGAATATCTAAACTTATGAAACGCATTTGTCCGCTGCTGAGCCTTCTCCTTTTATTTGTCGCTTTCTCTTCCTGCAAAAAAAGCGACGACAATGGTATTAAGCCCGACTCCGGTATTAACCTGGTTTTTACTGCTGCCGAGCAACAAAAGGCCGCAGCGGATAATGCGTTTACCTTTGACCTTTTTAAAAAAGCTGCAGCAGGCAATACTGATGGCAGCAACCTTTTCCTGTCGCCATTAAGCGTGAGCCTGGCCCTGAGCATGACCAGCAATGGCGCTAATGGGCAAACCCTTGACGCGATGAAGAAAACCCTGGACTTTGAGGGCTTTACACAGGATGAGATCAACAGTTATAATAATAAGCTGATCACTGAGCTACCCAAACTGGACGCGAATACTACTTTGAAATTTGCCAACTCCATTTGGTACAAACAGGGTTTTGATGTGTTGCCTGCATTTTTGCAAACCAACACCAACAGTTATAACGCGAAGATACAGTCGCTTGATTTTTCAAACCCTTCGGCGCCCACTACGATCAACAATTGGGTGAGCGATCAAACCAATGGAAAAATACCAACGATCGTTGACCAGATCAGTGGCAATGACATTATGTTCCTGATTAATGCCATTTATTTCAAGAGCACATGGGCGACTAAGTTTGATGCTTCTAATACAAGCAAAATGCCATTTACTCTTCCGGATAATAGCCAGGTAAGTACCGATTTTATGCGGAGCGGTGAGTACAAATGTAATGGTTATACCGATGATAACCTGACGCTTTTAGAAATGCCGTATGCTTACAACAAATTCAGCATGGTGATACTGATGCCGGCCTCGGGGAAATCTCTGAATGATGCCATAGCTACGCTTGATGCTGATACATGGAAGGGCCTGATGGCTAAAATGACTTCGTCTACTGTTGACCTCTCTGTTCCAAAATTCAAGTTCAGCTACTCGAAGGACCTGGTTAATACCTTGTCCAACTTAGGCATGGGGATCGCTTTTACAAGAGAGGCTGATTTTACTAAGATAAACGCTGCCGGTGGCTTGCAAATATCTGATGTGAAGCACAAAGCTTATGTAGCCGTAGATGAAAGCGGTACTGAGGCCGCAGCGGCTACTTCGGTTACTGTCACCACAAGCGCGGTACTTTCACACCAGGTTATCGTCAATCGTCCCTTTATTTTTGTGATTAGGGAGATGAATACCGGGCTCATCTTGTTTGCCGGTATGATGAATAATCCTCACCTGAGCGGATCATAACGATCAATAAAATATTTACTCATTCCCCTTTTTCTGCCGGCGGGCAGCAGGAGGGGAGTGAAAAATTATCAAAAATAAACCCTCTTTCCGCATAGCGAAAAAAGGGTTTGTTTATTTCGAACTTGTTACTATTTCTAGAAGGCCGCTAACACACCAAGGCCAGTGCAGGCGTCCCACCCGGGGCCGGCAGAGTATCCTGTATGTGATTTGGTGGTTTTATTATCGCCAACCGTGATATCCCGGCACAGGGATGGCTTGGCATATATAACCGGGTTGATAAAACCTGCCGACTTGCCTTTTTTCTGGTTAACACGGGCGATAAGGCCTGCCATTAACGGTGCAACGGCGCTTGTGCCGCCTATAACCATTTTCTGCCCGTCAACCAATACCTGGTAGCCTGTATCAGGATCGGCGTCGCCTGCAACATCAGGCACGCCACGGCCTTTAAATTTGGTATTAAGCGATACAGGCACTTTGGCATTTTTCTGGTAATCGGGTACTGGAAAAAAGTTGCTTACACCGCCACCGCCGGCAGATTCAGGAGAATCATGCCAAACTGTTTCGGAGCTTACTTTGCCGCTGCCGTTAACTTTTAAACTGGTGCCGCCGCAAGCCAGCACGTAAGGGCTTGATGCCGGGAAATCCACATGCACCTTGCCGTCGCCCACGCTGTCGTCTGATCCGCTGTCGCCGGACGCTACACATATAGAGACACCAAGAAGGGATGCCGCTTTGAAAGCCTCGTTGAAATTGGTGAGGGACTGTTCGGTCCAGTTTATTTCGGCGCCGCCCCAGCTAATGGATATTACTGATGGTTTGTTTTTGGTGTCATGTATTGATTTGGTGATGGCATCCAGGAAGCCTTTATCCGTATTGGGACAAAAATATACCACGATCTTAGCGCCGGGCGATACAGCTCCTGCAACCTCGATGTCCAGCATTACTTCGCCGTCAGCACTGTCGGCGTTGGAAGGGGCATTCTTTCCGCCATCAACAGATATTGCTTTTACTGTGGGTTTTTTGAGGCCCAGGCTTTTAAAGTAGTTGGTAATATCCTTGGTACGATATCCGCCTCCCAGTTCAATAATACCTATGGTTTGACCCTTGCCGTTTAAGCCGGATGGGAAACCGTAAATATTGGCCAACTGGTCAGGTGTAAAGGATTGCGGCGCTGCTGCATGCGAAACAAACTGGCCATTCCTCTGAGCCACTTTAAACATTGGGCGTGCTGCAGGGCGGTTATCCAGGCCAAAAACACCTTCGATAATGTCTTTCAATGCTACAGGGATGCAAATATCACCCTCCCTTACCCTGATCTTATTGCCGCTTGAATCTGTGGAGGCTTTTAGATTTACTTCAAATGCGGCTTCCATATCGGCTACACTGCCTTTCAGGATAACACTACGGCGGGCCAGGTCGGTTTCAACAGTACTCAAGTGATATTGATGGGCAAAAGCTTCTACCTTATCGGCATCCTTTTGCGAAGCGCCATACTCCTTCTCATAATTTTTGTGGGTAACCCGTACGCCTGTTTGAAGCTTAGGTTCGATTGATTTTTTCCTGCGGATACGAACGGTTACTTCAATATCTTCTGACTTGTTGACTTTACCGGTAGCTTCAGCGGCGTGCGCAGCCTTATGACTGCCTGGCAATGTGATTTTTTTTGGGGCTTTCATGACAATTTTTTTCTTTAGGCTAATAATTAAATGATAATTAAAATTATCAGTCGCCCTGTAGATTACAAGCAGTACAATTACGGTTTATTATACGTGTTTTTACGTGATTTAGGGCCTGATAATTAAGCTGGCTGAGCAGACGTAATGTGTTATAAATCAATTGACTTGAGCTGATGAAATCAACCCGAAAAAATTAGGAATAATGATTCCTGATCTCACTATTCAGTTGCGCCACAATAGCCGCATCCAGTTCGCACTGGCAGGAAACACAATTTAGATGTTTATCGTACCCGAATTGTCCGAGTATTTTGCCCTGGTCAACCACAAGAAATTTACCGGCTTCATCCGGCAAAACAGCCACGGCGCGCTCATCGTCACTAAAATTGATCAATATATGGAATTGATGTTCTGGCAGAAAACCTGTTTGCTGTCTCATAATAAACCCCTTTCCTGAAAATTTTAGGTAGAATTCTTAGTTAATCAAATTTAACGAATAGTTATTGACAATAGTGCAAATTTCCTTTACTTTTTTGTTAAAGTTAAGTTAAAAAAGACTGGGATAAATAGCGGCTAACTACTAGTTAAGGTACAATATCTTAAAAAACAGTAGCATGCGGTAATATTGTATAAATGTGAAAAAACTGCCGCCCACAATCAATGAGGCAATAACAGTCCAGGCCATGGCTGGTTTGTAAAATTTCTTTATAGAAAAGAAAAGATAAACACTGATACAAAGCGAGGTAAAGATGCTATATGCAATACCAAACTCCTGGGAATATTGCGCGTTTTTGTACAGCAGATTAAAAGGAATACTGATCACATAAAATTCGACCAGGACCAGCAATAAAACAAAAGAAAGAAAATGGGTGGCGAACACCATATGTTCCATAAAAAAGCGTTTAGTCCAAAAAAACAATCCGAAGAATACCAGGCCATAAAATGGTATGAATACGAATATAAACTCCTTGGAATTATAGGCTATCCTTTCATCAAATGACTGTTCATATTCCACAAAAGAAAGTTTTGTCTTCTCCAGTTTATTCTGCACAATCTCCCTAGTATGATAGTTGGTGTATGGTTTGGCGGAGATGTAATTTTGTAAAGGGTTATTATAGATATTACCTATCGTGAAAAAGAAAAACAAGAGGTTGGCGATGAAGAAAAACTGTATGGGCTTCATGTACTTTACACGGCGCCCTTCTGTATAGTCGAGGCTAAGCAAACCCGGGCGGGTGATCAATGTTTTGAAAGTGACGAAGAATTTATTGTCGAAATGGATAAAGCCATCAAAGGTCTCTTCCATAAACTGCATGAAGGATAACTGCTTATTGTCGAACGCTTTCTCGCCGCACTCAGGGCAAAAGTTTTCCTGGTGAGTATTTCCGCAGCTTTTGCAAATCATTATTCAGGTTGTTTTAAGGTTGACGCAGTATCTTATCCTGATACCAAGGTAGAAAAAAAATCCGATGCAGGGCCGATTCGATTTTTAGTTTGCAGAGTGATATTGACAATTTCTTAATTTAGCTATATTTACACCGATGGCCTCTTCTAACCTAATGTCAAAATTAAACTGGCGACTTATACTAATACATTTTGTCGCATGCTGGTTCTTTATCCATGCGTTCAAAGTATTGTTTTCATTGCATGACCATGAATTTTTAATGGGTGTGATTGCCAACAGGAATACCGGGGGGTTAAACGCCGGCCGGCTTGCCAATGATATACACTGGCTTAATCTTGCCGGTTACGCAGGGCTCATAGCCGGCTGCCTGCTCTCTGTTTTGATCTCGTTAAAAAAACACTGGTTTTTGGCAAATACGCTGATCGTGTTCGTGATCGCTTTTGTATTGGAGAAATATGAACTGCTTGGCTGGAACTCCCTGCAATCTGTTTTTACTTCTCCCGGGGACTTGCTCAACCTGCCATCGCCCTGGTATTTCCTGCTGAACGGCGGCATCATGGTCGCCATTGGCCTGGTACTATTCTTTTTAAAAGGGCCGGTACAGTTTATAAATGGAAGATCGAAAGCATAGCGAATTGGGTAGTCATTTAACCTTTTAAACTTTCGATCTCTTTCAGGCTCTTTGGTAAATATTTGCCTAATAAATGGTAGCCATTATCCGTTATTAAAAAATTGTCCTCGATACGTATGCCGCCAAAGTCACGGTACGTGTTCAGCATGTCGTAATTGATAAAGTCAGCATATTTCTTTTCAGCCTGCCAGCGATCGATCAGTTCGGGGATGATGTAGATGCCCGGCTCAACGGTCAATACCAATCCTGCTTCCAACTCACGGCCCAAACGCAGCGATTTTAGCCCGAAAACAGAAGTTTCTTTTTTCAGGGTATCGGTATATCCAACATACGGTTCACCAAGGTCTTCCATATCATGTGTATCCATGCCCAGCATGTGGCCCAACCCGCATTGGAAGAACATGGTATGCGCACCGACAGCCACCGCTTCGGCAGGGTCGCCTTTCATCAGGTTTACCTGTACCATACCCTCGACCAACTTTTGACAAGCAGCAAGGTGAATGTCTTTATATCTTACACCAGGTTTCAGCATACTAATCGCATGATCCATCGCGGCCAGCACCACTTCGTACAATTCACTTTGACGGCTGGTAAAGCTTTTGCCAACAGGGAAAGTGCGGGTAAGGTCGCCGCCATAGTGCATGGCATTCTCAGCGCCGATATCGCTCAGCACCATACGGCCTTCCTGTAAAGTATTACCGTAATAATGCGTGTGCAATGTTTGCCCGTGCGTAGTGATAATGGCGGGATAGCCCAACCGGGCATTTTGTGCGATAGCCGCCTCATGTGCTTTAGCTACCAGCTCATATTCTTTTATCCCGGGGCGGGTATGTTGTATCACGGCTAATTGCATATCCACGCTGATGGATACTGCTTTTTCCATTTCGGCGATCTCCAGAGGTGTTTTGATCACGCGCTGGGATATCACCGCTTTGATCAGTTTTATTGAAACGTAATCTGTCACATCTTCCAGGCTGGTATTGAGCCATTCAGCGAGCTTTATCTTATTTTCCGGTCGGTAGGGCGGCAGGATATGTACTTTTCTGCCAGAGATCAGCGCCTTATGCACATGATGGATGATCTGATCATACGGCTTGGTTTTGGTAACGCCAACCATGGATGCCATATCGCTGACAGTTGGTAAAGTGCCTGTCCAAACAATATCATCTATGGTCAGCTCAGTACCGAAGATCACTTCCTCGCCGCTATCGGTATCGATTATTCCGGCCAGCCCATGCGTATCCAGCCCGAAATAATAGAGAAAGCTGCTATCCTGTCGGAAAGGGTAACAATTGTCCTTATAGTTCATGCTGCTGTCTTCGTTGCCGATCAGCAGGATGATGCCATCCGAACCGATATTTTGTTTTAGTACATGCCTGCGGTCGATATAAACCTGTTTTTCAAAAAGGTTGAGTTCCATTCGGCAAATATACTTTGTTGGGTTGAATTTGGTTGGATTGGTTGAAGAAGTTGTATTGGTTGTAAATGTTGAATTGGTTGAAGAAATGGTATAATTTAGTTAAAGAAAAAAATAAATCGTAATAAAATAAAAAACCCTTACCCGGAAACAGGTAAGGGGGCATTGTTCATATATCAGATCAGTTAATGTATGAGCTTATTTTGTTGACCACGCGGCCAGGTTGGCACGGGATGAAGTCTTGGGTATGATAAACCATAACGTCAGTATAGAACCATAGCTTCCTCCGCGCTCTATCCATTCAAATATTTCCCATTTTGGATAGAAAAGCTCGGTTCCCATTTTCCAGATGAGCAGGGCGATCAGTACCGGGCGAAGTGGTTTGATCAATACCGATGCAGCCGCTGCAAGTTCAAATATTCCCGCGATATGCGCCACCTGTGCCGGGTTTGAAAAACCAATCGAGGTGTATTGTGCGATCAATCCTTTCTTTTCCACCAGGTTGAGCCAGCCATGGCCGGCTAATAGCATGAATACAACTACCCGCAGGCAGGTTGTGGCTGCGGCCAGCGTTTTTTCATCAGCAAGGATGTTGGGGCTGATCTTATTGAACCAGTTTTTAAAGGTTTTGCCGCTGATGCCGGTTAATATCAGTAAGGTTAACGGTGCACCGTAATTTCCGGCGCGCTCAATGGTTTCGGCAAAATTTTCACCGGATAACGGACGAAGCAAGGCAGTGATCACTCCCCAGATCACCAGCCATAGTAAAATGGCACGGGTTGGGTAGAGCAGTAAAGATATTCCCATCAGGATATCAACCGTACCCAGCCAGGGCATCAGGTGAAAAGCGGTGGCTTGGTCGATGCCAAACACGGCAAAGTAATTGCACCAGATCTGTTTGGTGATGATACCGAAAGCGCCATGCCCGATAAAGCACATGGCCGATGCAAAACGCAGGGTATAATGCAGCTTGTTAGAAGTTAAAGATGGATTTAACAGTTCCATTTGTTACTTCTTTTTCGGCCCATTAGCCAGTACATAATTTGCTACCTCACGGCCAAGCTTTTGCGCGGCTTCGTTTTCAAAAGGATAGTGGATACCGCCGTAAATGCGGCTCCAGCCATTTTCCTCTTCGCCGGTGCTTAGTGACTTAATGGTACGGGCAGGCTCGCCCGGAGTTGAGGTATGCAGTTCGATTGCGTCATTGTCACCATAAAACTTCTTCAATACTTCGAAGCCGGCAGTTACTGTTCCGCAATGGCCACAAGGGTAAGATGGATGCGGCGGAGTAGAAAGCAAGGGCGTCCATTTAGCGTAGTTGTTGGTTACGCCACCGTCTGCATCAGCATTCAGGGCAGTAACCGGGCGCCACAATAAATAATTGTATTTGGCATCCCACAAACCGATGCGTGCGTCCGCTTCGGCAATGTCGGCTAAAACAAACGCCAGGGCATTTACTTCAATAGAAGTTTTATGAGCGATAGCTAATGCGCGGGCCGCTTCGTTTACAGTCAGCTCGGCATCCTGCTTGTAAAACTGCGCGATATGGGTTTGGTCTTCGGTGCGTTTAGTGCTAGTTGTAGAACCTAACTCATCTACTAAAGCTAGGGCCTTTTTAAAACCCTCACTCCCAACAGTTGGCGGGGCTACCGGACGGAACTGGGTATTTGATTTCAGCAGGAATGGTTTTACCTTTCCCCATTGTTCATTGATGCCGGGAACAAAGCCGGCAGGGGTAGGGCGGTATTCGCCGACGCCTGGCTTAGCCGGGCCTGCATAGCTTTGGTTAGGATCGGAGCCATCATTGGCACGCAGGGCAATAATATCGGCAGCGGATGCCGCCCCTACGGCCTGGCCTTTATCAACCGGGCCATCATTGGCCTGGCTTAAACTGATGGTTAATGCGGAGTCAAGATGGGGTTTCTGAGCCGGGAAATAATTGACCAGCACATCATGCGCTGCCTGCGCCACTGCTGCCTGTACCGAGGCGGGGCTTGATGGTGGTGCATAATAGTGATAAGGTGTGCCTATCTTTTTAATGGAATTTACCGCATCATAAACCGCTATTGCTTCAATAGCTTCAATACGGCTACCGAGGTTGCTGTTATACTTGGCTGCTTTGGTGGCTTTTACGGTGACCAGGTTCCAGTCGGTAACCACATCTGCTGATGCCGGTTTGGTGAATGAGAATATCGCCAGGGTTGCTCCGGCTGATAAAGCGTATTTGTAATTGTGATGCATAACTTTCTTTTTTATCGTAAGGTTAATGCGTCAAACTTAAAACAAATATTTTAATTCTACAAACCCTATATGTTTAGTAGAGTAATAAAATTGTCAGACAATTGCTTTATAAAAAAAGCCGGTACTCAACAAGAATACCGGCTTCAATACAGGAGAACATTTTATGAAAGCCTAAATCTACTTACATCTGCAGCACAGATTCAAATGATTAACATTTTTTAACTTATCGTGGATGGCGGCAGATGGAATACGCCTCAAATATTATATTTGATGAAACAAACCAATTAACCAGTTATGCCACATTACTTTTTGAAACTAAACCCATGCCGGCCGACTTTTGCCATGGATATGACGGACGACGAGCGCGCCATTATGCAGCAACATGTAGCCTACTGGGGCGATCTAATGAACAAAGGTAGAGTAGTAGTTTATGGCCCGGTGATGGATCCGAAAGGGCCATTTGGCATGGGCGTGGTTGAGGCGGACGATGAAGAGCAGTTAAAAGAATTTATCAGGCATGACCCGGCGGCGACTATTAATAATTATGAATACTACCCGATGCGCGCGGTGATCCCGGCGAAATAGGCAAAAAAAATGCGTTCCGTATCTCACCCCGGAACGCACATCAACGTCATTATCAATGACACTGAATCAACTAAATCTCAGATAATAATTTGAATATTGATCCAAGCTCTTTATGATCGTATCGATCGTTTTATTTAAAAGGATATATAATATTGTAAATCAATTAATTGAAACATTGTTTTAGGAAAAAATGTTTCAAACTTTCTATATCAACCCAACAATATTTTAAATATTGTATTAATGTATTATCTTAACTGCTTATAACATTTACTTTAAACATTGCCAGCGCCTATTTTTATCCAGATGCTACATTATAATGACTGCGGAAAGAGTAAATTTGTTACTGTAAAAACTTTGTTACAATGAAGAAAAATCTACTTTGTATCCTGCTGCTATTACCATTGTTTTGTTTAGCGCAACAGCCCGCGAATCAGGCTCGGATGCAATTGAGCAAAGCGGATGCACAACGGATGTGGAACCAGGCCAGATCGGTGACGATTACCAGGGACAGGTATGGCGTATCGCATATTTATGGGAGAACAGATGCCGACGCGGTATTCGGGTTGATGTATGTTCAATGCGAAGAAAATTTTAAGGGCATAGAACGCAACTATCTGTATCAGTTGGGTAAACAAACCGAGGCAGATGGCGCGGCTAACCTGTATACCGATGTACAATTGCAACTGATAGCTGATAGCGCGGATGCGATCAAAGAATATAATGAAAGCCCACAGTGGTTTAAAAGCCTGATGAATGCTTTTGCCGACGGGATCAATTATTATCTATACCTGCACCCACAGGTTAAGCCGCTGGTATTTAAACATTTTGAGCCATGGTACGCCCTGATGTTTACCGATGGTAGTGTGTCTGCAACGGAAACGGGTGGAATCAATCTACATGAAACAGCGCAGTTTTATGGCGCTCCTCCGGTGGAAGGCAGCGGTGCGGTCTATCAGCCACATACCGTCGATAATATCATTATGGAAAAAGAAACCGGTTCAAACGGGTTTGCATTGGCGCCGTCAAAAACGGCTTCTAAGCATGCGCTGTTGTATATCAACCCGCATGTGCCCTTTTATTTCAGGGATGAGGTGCATGTGGTGAGCGAACAGGGACTGAACGTGTACGGCGCGGTTACCTGGGGGCAGTTTTTTGTTTACCAGGGATTTAACCAGCATTGCGGATGGATGCATACCTCGAGCTATGCCGATGTGGCGGATCTGTATGCCGAGAAGGTCACCAAAAAAGATGGGAAATGGTATTATCAATATAATGATACTCTGCGACCTGTTATCACAAAGCAACTGACGCTCAAGATCCGTAAAACGGATTCGACATTCGATCAAAAAACAATTACGGGCTATTATACTCATCACGGGCCGATATTGGGCAGCAGGGATGGCAAATGGCTGGCATTGAAAGCGAATAACCGGTCATACGAAGCATTGCTGGAATCGTGGATGATCACGAAAGCCAATAATTTTGAAGAATACTCAAAGGCGATGAACCTGCTGTCTAACGGCAGTAACAATACCGTTTACGCGGACGACAAAGGCAATATCGCTTTTTGGTATGGCAATTACATGCCCAAACGCGACCCTAAACTGGACTGGGCGCGGCCCGTTGACGGCACTACGTCTGCAACGGAATACAAAGGCCTGCATAGCGTAGATGAGACGGTGCATGTATATAATCCCGAAACCGGATGGATAGAAAATTGTAACTCGACGCCTTTTACTTCATCGGGGACCAGCAGTCCTGATAAAAGTAAATACCCCGCTTACATGGCCCCCGATGGGCAAAATTACAGGGGCGTTTATGCGATGAGATTATTAAGTGACGCTAAAGATGTCAGCCTGGATGACCTGATCGACAAAGGGTATGATCATTACCTGTCGCTTTTTGATGACCTGATCCCGGCGATGCTGAAATCCTACGATATGGTAGACGATTCGGTGAAAGACGCTTTAGCTGAACCTGTCGAGATGCTGAAACAGTGGGACAGGCGTTCGGGCATACATTCTATAGCTACCACGCTGGCAGTGGAATGGGGTACGCATTTCCTGGCGGCGTTGCCCAAAGCTCAAACTGAGGAAGAATCTACCTACCAGGCGCAGCGCGTGGAAGCAATGCTGAATTCGATGAGTCCGCAAAAGCAATTGGATCTGCTGCATGAATCCATAAAAAGCCTTCAAAAACGCTATGGAGTGTGGAAAGTAGAGTGGGGTAATATAAACCGTTACCAGCGGCGGCCGGATGGCACCACATTTGATGATAAAGCAGTGAGTATACCTGTTGGGCTTGTCGGTTCGCAATTTGGGCAATTGCCATCGTTCCAAAGCAAAACTATGAACACTCAAAAGCGTTACGGCTATAGCGGCAATAGTTTTATAGCCGCGGTGGAGTTTGGGCCGCGTATTAAAGGAAAGAGCATTATAACCGGTGGCCAGTCGTTTGACCCGGGCTCAGAGCATTTTACGGACCAGGCGCAGGGCTTTATAGACGGACAGTTTAAGGATATCCTGTTTTACAAAGCGGATATACTTAAAGGAGCTGAATGGACATACCACCCGGGGGAAAGAAATGTACCCGGGAAATAATATATTTGATAGACCAATTAAATGAGAAGAAAATACCCCTTACTAATCATCCTGTTTTTTGTTTGCTCGTATAGCTATGCGCAAAGCTTGTCGTTTGAAAACCTGCTGAGTTTGACCAGCATGAGCAGTGCCCAGGCGCATGATTTTTTGATCGTAGCAAAAGGCTTTAAGGCAACTGGCACACAGGCCGTAAACGGCAAAAATATGGAGGAATATAAGATCATCCACGGTACGGCAGATAAATCTGAAACCATACTGATCGGAGAGAGCATAAAAAGTGTGAACGAAAGCGTATCCCGCCCGGTTATTTATAATACTACACAGGAATCGGATATCGATAACCTGCTCACGGAAGCGAGGAAATCACAGCTTACCCAGATATTCCAGGGGGCAGACCTGAACCGGAATATTTACCGTTTTGATAATTCCCTGTTCAGGGTTGCCGTATCTATCGCCTTTGATAAAAAATGGGGCAGTGTGGATGTGCAGCAGAAAGAGTAGTTGATGTGCAGATCGATTTCCTTTTCTGATGCACAAATGAACTACTCTTTCAAATTGCCTGAATTTATTGATCAAAAGCTTTCTGTAAGCCTTCGATATCCAATTTACCCATTTTCATTAGCGCCTGCATTACCTGGCCTGCTTTTTCGCCGTTTTTATCCTGTAATAATTTCGTTAAAATGGTCGGTACGATCTGCCATGATAAGCCGTATTTATCGGTGAGCCAACCACATGGCCCTTCCTCGCCGCCATCGTCGGTTAACCGCTGCCAATAGTGATCCACTTCTTCCTGTGAATCGCAGGATACGTAGAACGAAACAGCGGGTGTGAATTTATAATGCGGGCCTCCGTTCAGCACTGTAAATTGCTGGCCGAATAACTCGAATGTGCCAGTTAATACCGTGCCTTTTGGCATGGGGGCATTATCGCCATAATGGTTCATGTTTAACACTTTTGCTTCCTTAAATACGGAACAGTAGAAATTCATTGCTTCTTCGGCCTGGCCGTCAAACCAAAGAAATGGTGTGATCTTTTGCATAATCCTGATGTTTTAAATTGATATATGCAAACTTACTGTCGCGAACCCGGGACTGAAACTCGTGAATACGACATTCGAAAGGGTTAATTGCGACAATTATATCCCGTAGTCATGCCGAACTTGTTTCGGCACCTCATTTGCTAAGTATACGTTATGCAAGCGCGGATTTTTGTTATAACTCCAGGTCACTTTTTAAGTCCCGCATTTCAGGATTAACAGATTTGATGAGGTTAACTTTCCAATCGTGATGCCAGTTTTTTAACTGTTTTTCCCTTGCTATAGCATGCCTGATATCCTCAAAGTATTCATAGTACACCAAATCATATAAATGATACTTTTTTACAAACTCTGAGCCTTCACCGTTAATGTGTTGCCAAACCCGAGCTCTCAAATCACTTGTTACGCCAATATAAAATGTCGTTCGGTATTTGTTGGACATGAAGTATATGTGCCCCTGTTTGAATAACATAATTTTGCGAATTTAATAATTATACACAAAAGGATATTGATGAACTTAACTGTACAGGCAGGGTGGTAACCCGTCCTGTGGGGTGCCGAAACAAGTTCGGCATGACATATGGGGATTTTGGTTCACTCTTTCCTCAACATACTGCCCAGGATAACCTGCCGAAGCGCTTCCACCACATTTTTGAGCGGATGCTGCATATTTTGAATATAAGCATCTACCTTTTCAGGTTCGGAAGGTTTGGTGGTGAGTTGTTGGGTCATAACGATTTACATTAATTATTCTTCAACAGGGTAACAAATTCGTTATTTTTAATGAAATTAAATTAACAAATCGTTATACTTGTAAGGACCTTATCACCCACTAAATGAAAAGACGATCATTATTACAGGCAACTGCTTTCATACTTTCAATTTCAATCTTTTTTGCTTCCTGTTCAAAAGGCGGCTCTGATCCTTCGCCGAAAAATAGCAATACTAACCCTACTGTTACCTCGCTAAGTGTCAATTCGGGGCCATATGCTACCCGGGTAACCATTACCGGCACGGGCTTCAGCTCCACTTTATCTGATGACAAGGTTTTTTTCAATGGTAAAGCAGCGGTGGTTATGGGTGCAACAGCCACGCAAATCATCACCTCGGTACCGTTGGCTGCAGGTACGGGGAACGTAACTGTAAACGTAAAAGGAAATATGGCAACGGGGCCTTCGTTTGCCTATCAGCAGGCCGAGGTAGTATCTACATTGGTTATCCCGGGGCCGCAGGCAGGTATAGGTGTTGCAACAGGCAATTTTCGACCTGCAGGGTTGGCGACAGATGCCGCAGGTAATATATACGTTGCAGACAAAGGAGCCAATGTGATCAGGAAAATAACGCCACAAGGAGCAGTATCCGTATTTGCAGGCGGAGCAGCGGGTACAGTAGATGGCACGGGTACTGCTGCGGGCTTTATTCAACCCACCGACCTGGCTTTTGACAGTGCCGGAAACCTTTTCGTTTGTGATAATGGCGGCCTGCTGATCAGGAAAATTACACCGTCAGGCGTGGTTACCACATTTGCGGGTAACGGCCGATCAGAGGTAACTAACGGTACAGGCACCGCAGCAAGCTTTAGCAACGCCCTTGGTATCGCTATAGATGGGTCCGATAATATTTTCGTAGCTGACCAGGGACAGGGTGTGATCAGGAAGATCACACCGAACGCTATTGTTACTACTTATTATAGCCCGGTAAATGATGGTACTTTTGATCCTTATGCGCTTGCGGTAGATAAGGCCGGTAATATTTATGTAGTAGTTGAGCAAGCCAATGCAGTAGAAAAAATATCAACGTCTGGACAGAAATCGCTTTTTGCCGGCGGTAATTTTCTTGCCAACCATATCGATGGTACAGCTAATGCTGCTGCTTTTAACAACCCGTATGCTATCACGATTGACGCAAACGGCAATTTATATGTGCTCGACTCCGATCGCACCATTCGTAAAATAACGCCGGCACAGGTGGTGACTACTTTCAGCGGGGGGGAGCCTACACAAATTGATGGCCCGATAGCTACAGTAACTTACCAGGATTTATACGGAATTGCTTTTGACAGTGCTGGTAACATTTATCTTTCGGACAATGGCGAGATCAGGAAGATATCATTTGAGTAAGGAGGATCGCAATTTTCCCGTCAGCCTTTAGGTGAAAATACTGGAGGAGTGGAAGATTTTATTTAACGTCATGCCGAACTTGTTTCGGCACCTCATATGCTAAGTATGCACCATGCAGGCGCGGTTGTTTTTTTGTTACTCAAGATCGTCTTTCAAATCCTTCATTTCCGGATTGACTGATTTAATCAAATTAACTTTCCAATCATGATGCCAATTTTTCAATTGCTTTTCCCGGGCTATGGCATGCGTGATATCCTCAAAGTATTCATAAAGAACCAAATCAAATAAATGATACTTTTTTACAAACTCTGAGCCTTCGCCGTTAATGTGTTGCCAAACCCGTGCCCTCAAATCACTGGTTACGCCAATATAAAACGTTGTTCGGTATTTGTTCGACATGAAATAGACATGGCCTTGTTTTAATAGCATACTTATGCTAATTTAAATAATTACATATAAAAAGCACCTGTTAACTTAACTCAAGGCAGGCAGGGTGGTAACCTGTCCTGTGGGGTGCCGAAACAAGTCCGGCATGACATGGTGGAAAAGATTTACTTCACCCTTTCATCAACGCCAGCCAACTCCTTTAATCCGCTTACCGGTTTATCCAAATAAAAATAAGCGGTTGCGGAGTAATCATCCACGCGATAAAAATTGACCCAACCTTTTGGGAAATTTGGGTCGGTTAAGGGTTTCGGGTGATCGATCAGGCGGGTAAAGGCTTTGTCGCCTGATACGGATACCGGGGTTAGTGGTACGCCCTTCGCTGCCAGGGCCTTTACTTCAGTATCATCCCCGCCGCCGATCTCCTGTATGATGGCCCTGAAATCCTGGTCGAAATAAATGGCATCGGGGATATGGAAACGGTAAAAAGCGTATTGTCTTTTAGTGGTATCGGCAATGGTGCAGCCCTGGTACAAGTGCGTGAACGCGCCCTCGCCCCAGCCGGTGCCGATATAATCCTCGGCGCCCGTACCATTGATAGTAGGGTGGCTGGTATCGCCATCGATATACATTTTTACCTCGCCCTCGCCCCACCAGGTATGGCCATAAGCGGCATCGACGTTGACACCGATGTTCACCCCTAAAAAGCGGCCCTTGCCTGTGATATGCGGCAATAACTCGAAATCCTTTCCCAATGTGCCATGTGCCGACCGGTTCCAGCAGGCATGAAAATAGAGGATGTCGGGTTGCGGCTTGTCGAGCACGGTATAGTCGATATCAAAAAACAGCAGGGGGAGATTGGTTTTGCTCTCGTTGGTGAGGACGATCTTAGCACCTGTTTTGAAGGGCATGGGGATATAGCAATTAAAGCTGCGCCCCTCGGGATTAGTAAATAGTGCTGACTGGAAAGCTACTGGTCGCCCCAGCCCGGCGCAGAAGAAGTCGCCCAGCGGTACGTCCACCGCGGGTTTGTCGGCGCCATCCCAATACATCCGTAAGCGCAGGGAACGCAGCATGGCAGGGGTGCGTTCATTTATGGTGATCCACATTCGTTGTATGATCCCGGCTGAGCTGACGCTTAGCAATGTTTTGCTTTCGCCCGCGCCGAGCGATTCAAAGGCGTTGCCTTTGGCGCTTTGGTTGGTTTTACCGCCTTCGCCTTTTACACCATTCAGGTTCTCGAAGCTGCTTACCCGGGAGTGCTGGCCTTTGGGCATGGTGTAGAGTTCCTGGGCAGAGAGATGGGTGGTGAATAGTAATATTGCTATGAATAGGAAATTGGTTCGCATTTTTAATTGGTTTATTAAAGGTAGTGAATTCTTCATGAAATGATCCTTCCCGCTCAGTTGCCGCGGGGGCTGTTACTTTTGGGGCGCCAAAAGTAACCAAAAGCGCTTGTCAGCGGAAATGCTTCTTTTCAGCCGAGGGCCTTTGTCCGCTAAAGATTCAGAACCGCAGGCTGGAATATTTTTGCCGGGGAGACCCTGACGCGGGGTGAATTTGTATGGCAAAAATTTCCTATGCCTTTTTCCGACGCACCGGCCGGCTGTTCTGAATCTTTTTTGCCGAAGCTGGTCCGCTGACGGGTTCATTTAATGTGTATCGCCATGAAGGCAAAGTCATTTTTGGAGACTATATACGTGTTAGACCAAATAAAAAATTATACCTTTAAATAACTCCCCAAATTTTAAGTATAACTGTCCCTAAGTTTGCGGCGTAACGAACCTAATACAGCTATAAATAAAAAATTAAAACAAAATGTAATCAATCTTTTTAAAAAAGAAGAACCACAAATAGTAGAAGTAAAAGGCCATCAACTTATTTGTCCTATTTGCTCAAACAATCTTTTTTTGAAAAAAAGTACATTAGGA
>Ga0207671_10000600_pt1 | contig 47921 bp, 37 predicted proteins | sample KBSC24metaG_FD_184352 | JGI IMG/M metagenome (GOLD analysis project Ga0207671, IMG submission 184352) | Corn rhizosphere microbial communities from Kellogg Biological Station, Michigan, USA - KBS C2-4 metaG (SPAdes) (version 2) | ecosystem: Host-associated > Plants > Roots > Rhizosphere > Soil... | reverse complement strand
TGGCTCTTCTGAGTCGCGCCGCCGGCAACCCAGCCTTTCTCTTTCGGCGTAATCTCCCAGATAGCCCCGGTTGGGCAGACCTCGGAACAGAGCACGCAACTTGGCTCGCAATAGCCGATGCGAGGTACGAGCGTCGGAGTCCACAAGCCTTCAAGTCCAGCCTCAGTCAGTGTCGGCTGGAGCGAGTTGTTGGGACATACCTTCATGCACTCGCCGCAGCGAATGCAGCGGGAGAGGAAGTCAGGCTCATCTACAGAACCGGGAGGCCGAAGAAGCCGTTCGTCGCGACTCTTACCCAGGCCCGTGTTGGCGCGCATAAGCGGAACAGCAGCAACTCCGGCGGCGAGCCCTGTCATAGTTCGGCGACGACCGATGTCGGGGAATGCGACCTCATCTTCTTTGCGAAAGAATCGAAACGCCAGAGCATCGTGCGGACAAGTGCCGACGCAATTCATGCACATCAGGCATTCGGATTTTCGCCAGGGCACTCCGCCGATGGGGTCGTCACCACCCTGGCAATCGAGAAGGCAACGATTGCATTTATCGCAACTTGACGCATCTTTGTGCAAGCCGAGAATAGACCAGCGCGAGGCTACGCCGAGCAGGGCTCCAAGAGGGCAAATGGACCGGCACCAGAAGCGGGTGACGCGCATGCTGGCCCAGAGGATCACGATGAAGAGCAGGCCGAGCACAATTGCCTGGCTGAAGTGAGCCTGCCGAAGATCGAGGACTGTTCGTTGCAGGGCGGTGTTCGCGTACGTGCCGAATATCTTGATTGCGTGGATATGGCTATGCTCCAACGGAATGAGCACCGCGCGAGTTCCGAGGTTGATGGCGGGCAACAGCGCAAGGCCGAAGGACCGGACGAGAAGGCTGAAGGGGTCGAGTGTACCAATCACCATCGAACCAAAAACAGATGCGACGAGGCCGGCGAGAAGAACAACGTACTTGACGGTTTGCCAGCGCTTGTAGCGGTTTGACTCAATGCGCTGTTTGCCGCGTTTTGCCTCGGACTTGAGCCTGCCGACCATGTGCTGGAGAGTGCCCATGGGGCAGATCCAGCCGCAGAAGAAGCGGCCCAGGAAGAGTGTGGGCACGAGAACGATGAGGCTTAGCAGCAGCCCGCGATAGAGCGAGTGCGTGGCAAGGGCGTTTGTGATGGCGACCAACGGATCGAGGATGAAAAACATCCGGACCGGTCCACGCAGATGGATGTCGGCCGATACAGTAGTTGCTGAACGCATCGTGGTCAGAATCAGGAGGGCAAGGAACAGAAGCAGAAAGAAGATCTGCGAGACTCTGCGGATTTGCGGCACTCTGGACTTTGCCACAGGCGACCCCTCGGCGACCGGCTAGACAAATGATTGGTGGCGGAGGGGTTGGCACACAGTGATAGTGATCACTTCGAGCGGATCAAAGCGATGTCGGAGCCATGTGCTGGTGGTCCCGGAATCGATGCGATCGCTCGCGGCTGGTCAATCCAAGTGATTGATGAGCGAGGCGATGCAGGCGGCACCGAAGCCGTTGTCGATGTTGACGACGCAGACGTTAGGCGAACAGGTATTGAGCATTCCAAGGAGGGCAGCGACTCCGCCGAATGATGCGCCGTAGCCGACGCTGGTTGGCACTGCAAGAACAGGCGCTTGAACCAATCCTGCGACGACGGTGGGAAGAGCACCTTCCATTCCGGCACAAACAATCAGCACGCGCGCGGACTGAAGCGATTGTTTCTGGGCGAGAAGACGGTGGATACCCGCGACACCCACGTCGGCGATTAACTCGGTCGTGTTTCCCATGAGCCGGGTTGTAATGGCAGCTTCTTCGGCGACGGGCAAGTCGCTGGTTCCGGCGCATACGACGCAGACGGTGCCCTTGCCGGCGGGAGCCTTGGTTTGCTCCAGAGTGATGGCGTGAGCGGCTTCATGGCAGATAGCTCGAGGTTCGACGCGGCTGACGGCTTCGAAGCATTCGCGAGAGGCGCGGGTCGCGAGCACGTTGCCGCCGGCTTTGGCCATATGCGCGAAAATGCGCGCCACCTGGTCGGGAGTTTTCCCAGCGGCGAAGATGACTTCCGGCATGCCGGTGCGGAGTGCGCGATGGTGGTCGAGCTTGGCGAAGCCGAGGTCTTCGAAGGGCAGGTCTTTCAGACGTTCGAGTGCATCGGGGACAGATGTGCGGTTCGTCTGGACATCGTTGAGCAGCGCTTCAATCTGTGAGCGGTTCATCAGCGCTTCTCCTCGCGAGCGGCAAAGATGCTACGGGCCTGCTCGGTGATGACTTTCAGCGGAATGGAATGAGTGACGGCAAGGCTTCGGCAGTCTTCGTATTCCGGTGCCGCGTTGGCAATCTCACCCGAGGGCCAACGCGCAATTTTGATTCTCACCGGACCCCACTCGGTCTGGACTTCTTTGAACTCGCGAGCAAGGGAGATCTTGTTCTCAACTCGCCAGTGCATGCCGATGGTAGTGGTTTCGCGAAAGAGCAGGTCGCGAAGATTGACGATCCGATCGGGGTGGCAAAGGACGGATAGGTTTACGCCGGTGCGGCCCTTCTTCATCTGCACTGGGATGCGATAAACATCCCACGCGCCTGCTTCGAGTAGCAGTTCACTGACATATGCGATGAGTTGGGGGCTGGAGTCGTCGATTACGGTTTCGAGTATGGCGATGGACTCCGGAGTGTTTTGCTGTGACGCTTCCTCGCCGACGAGAAGGCGCAGGAGGTTCGGCTGACCGGCAGTGTCGCGTCCTCCCGCGCCGTATCCCGTCGATGAAACGCGAAGGGCCGGAAGCGAGGTGTATTCAACATCGAGCATGCGGAGGATAGCCGCGCCTGTCGGCGTAACGCGCTCCATGGGAGGCCCGGCAGAGTAGATGGGCACATCGCCGAGAAGTGCCAACGTCGCTGGAGCAGGGACGGGCAACGTTCCATGGGCACAGTTCACTGTGCCGCTGCCGACGTTGAGCGGAGAAGAGAGCCAGCGATCTACTCTCAGGTGCTCACATCCGACGGCAGAACAGACGATGTCGACGATCGTATCGACGGCGCCGACTTCATGAAAATGCACATGCTCAACGGGCATGGAGTGGATGCGGGCTTCAGCCTCGCCGAGGAGCTGAAACGCACGCGAGGCTTGGGCCTTCACGGCTTCGGAGAGTGGAGCTTCCTTGATGATACCGAGAATTGCGGACAGCGAGCGGTGCGGCAGGTGTGAGTGTTCGTGCGCATGAACCGTGCCGTCGGCGTGGGCGTGTTCGTGAGTGTGGACATGCTCATGTGGATGATCGTGGGTGTGCGAATGTTCGTGAGCGTGCGGATGCTCGTGCTGATGGTCCTGCACGGGGTGAGTGTGCTCGTGCTGGTGATCCTGAACGGGATGAGCGTGATCGTGGCTTTCATCCGTGATGACGTCGACTTTGGTTCCAGTGAGACCGCCGCGAGTGACCTTGCGGGTTTCAAGGCGCGCGCCCACGTTCAGGGCCGCCGCGGTGCTCTCAAGAAGTGAGAAAGGTACGCCGGCATCGACGAGAGCGCCGAGAAACATGTCGCCGGAGATGCCGGAGAAGCAATCGAGGTACGCAATTCGCATCAAGGAAATTGTAAGCGGCTCAGCGGCATTGCCGCGGGAGAGGGGCGATCACGCGCCCCGACGCAGTAGGACTTCGGCGGGAAGGACGGCATTGAGGGAACCGGAGCGGAAGCCGGAGCAGTCCAGCGTGACGTACTTGAAACCGGCTTTGCGGAGTTCGGAAGAGATGGAGTCCATCATCTCCATAGTCAGCGCGCGAGGCATCTCGTTGCGGGAAATTTCGACCCGGGCGATCTCACCATGGTGGCGTACGCGGAATTCGCGAAAACCAAGCTGACGCAGGCTCTCTTCGCCGCGCTCGATCTGGTCGAGAACTTCACGCGTGACGGTTCGGCCGTACTCGACGCGGGATGAGAGACAGGGAGCAGCTGGGCGATCCCACAGCGTGTAACCGGCGTCTTTGGCGAGCGAGCGGATCTCCTGCTTCGTGAGATTTACGTCAGCCAACGGGGCTAGCACCTCATGATCTTCGGCGGCGCGCTGGCCGGGGCGATAGTCGCGGCGATCGTCGGCGTTCATACCGTAAGCGATGTGGGTGAACCCAAGCTCTGCGCCGAGTCTCTTCATGCCTTCGAAAAGCTCGGTCTTGCAATGAAAGCAGCGATTGGCGTCGTTACGCTGGTATTCAGGATTGTCGAGTTCCGCGGTCTGGATAACTCGAAGCGGGATACCTTGCGCTTCAGCGAATGCTCTGGCCTGTTCCATGTCACGTCGGGAGAGGCTGGGCGAATCGGCCAGGACAGCAAGCATGCGATCGCCGAGTACACGATGGGCTACGGCGGCGAGAAAAGCGGAATCGACGCCTCCGGAATAGGCAACCATCATCGAGCCGAGCGAACGCAGACGATCTTCGAGCGCAGTCAGCTTTGCGGCTGCCCCCGATGAATCGAGCGTGGTCGCAGGCGAGATCGACACAGTGCGATTATACCCGCGGGGTTGGATGCGTCTGATTCGGCTCACCAGCCCCTTAGGCAAAGCTGAACCCGCTCTTTTGCAGGGGCAATGTCCTCACCCGCTTCCCGGTTGCTGCAAAAATCGCGTTTCCGACTGCCGGCAGGATAGGCGGAAGCGTGGGCTCTCCCAGTCCTGAGGGCGGATTGTCTGTGAGCCGCCAGAAGAGGTCGATTTTCGGCGTGTGGCGCATGCGCAGCATCGGATGCCGATGATAGTTCGTCTGCTGCACCTGCCCATCTATCAGCGTGATCTCCTGCCCCATGTGGCTGAGTCCCTCGATGATCCCGCCGTAGCACATGTTCTCTGCCGCTCGCGGATTGATGATGTGACTACCCACGTCTCCCGCTGCCCAGACGTGATTCACCGTTACCCGGTTCTGCGCGTCGACGGAGACGTCGGCTACCTCGGCGAAGTAGCCCAAATGGCAGAAGTAGGCGGCGATGCCCATGCCGAGGCCCGGAGTCTTCTTCCGCTCACGCCAGCCTGCCTTCTCCGCCACCAACTCCAGTACGCCTTTCAGCCGCTCGGGGTTGAGCGGAGCATCCCCGCCTTGTTGCGGCTTATCGAGCGGTACAGAGGTCGCGCTGAGCAACTCGAGCTGGAATTCCAGCGGATCGCGACCTGCCGCCACAGCCAGTTCATCGATGAATGACTGACCCACAAAGCAGATCGCGTTCACTCCAGGCGCCCGCAGCCATCCAGTTCGAAGCAGCAGGGGCATTTGCGACGTATAGAGCGCATATGCCGGCACCCGGCCAGAGGGGAATTCAAGCTTGTCGATCTCCGTTCCCGCGGGATAATCATCGCCTTCACCGAAGGTGACCAGGTGCTGGCGCCAAGCGACAAGCTTTCCGTTGGCATCCAACCCAGCCTTCAGTCCATGAAAACCTGCGGCGCGATAGGCATCGTGGGTGAAGTCATCCTCGCGCGACCACAACAGCTTCACCGGCGCGCCCACCTGTTTCGACAGCCACGCGGCCTCGGCCATGTAATCGTTCATCAGGCGCCGCCCGAAACCCCCACCCGCTCGGATCATGTGCACCGTTACTGCGTCAGGCTTGATCCCAAGCGTCTTTGCCACCAGCATCCGCCCTTCGCCTGGAGTCTGGCTTGTGGTCCAGAGCTCAGCGTTGCCGTTCTTACACGAAGCCACCGTTCCCATTGGCTCGAGCGTTCCATGTGCGATGAACGGATAGGAATATGTCGACTCAACTACCTTGGCCGCGCTCTTCAACGCCCTATCTATATCGCCATAGCTGCGCATCGTGTTCTCAGGCTCTGCGTTCAGCAGTTCCGCCGCCCGCTTCGCAAACGCCTCGCTGCTCTGCGCCTTTCCTGCACCGAAATCCCACTCGATCTTCAGTGCCTTGCGTGCCTGCTGCGCCTGCCACCAGATGTCCGCGAGTATCGCAACGCCGGGCTCCATCCCAGGCTCATTCGGCACGATGGTCGCGGTCGAAAGCGTTCCCTCGATCACAAGAACATGCCGAACACCCGGCATCTTCTTGACTGCATCCAGACTCGCGCTTTTTACCTTGCCGCCACAGACAGGGCATTTCTGAATCACGGCATGCAGCATCCCCGGAAGTTCGACATCAATGCCGAATATCGGCTTGCCGGTCACGATCGCGTGATTGTCGACGCCGCGCTGCGACTTTCCGATGATTCGGTAGGTCTTTGGATCCTTGAGCTTCACTTCGCTCATCTTCGGCGCAGCAATCTTAGCGGCGCCATCCGCCAGGTCTCCATATCCCGCGGATTTGCCCGATTTGGCATGGACCACACGGCCTGCTTCTGTCGCGCATTCGTCGGCCGGAACTCCCCAATGTTCTGCCGCTGCTGCTATAAGCATTCGCCGCCCTGCCGCTCCCACTCGCCGCATAGGTTCCCAGCCGATCGGCGTTGACATGCTGCCGCCTGCGAACTGAGGACCGTACTTGGCCTCGTCGAGATCAGCCTGCTCAACGCGAACCCTGCTCCAGTCAGCATCCAGTTCTTCGGCAATGAGCATTGGCAGCATCGTGCGCACACCCTGACCGATCTCCGGGCCGCGCGCCATGATGGTCACGATTCCGTCGGGAGCGATGCGGATGAATGCCTGCGGAGTGAGCTGCGGGCCGCTCTGAGCTTTTGCCCACGGACGGTCATAGAGCCCGAGCATGAAGCCGCCACTGGCGACCGCTGACATCTGCAAAAAACACCTGCGACTGATTTTCATGGCGGCCTCCTCACTTCCTGTCGGCGGCAGCACTCGCCGCATGGTGGATAGCTTCGCGAATGCGCGGGTAGGTCCCGCAGCGGCAGAGATTCCCGTTCATCGCCGCGTCGATCTCAGCATCAGTCGGGTTCGGAGTCCGATCGAGCAGCGCAGCTGCCGCGAGGATCTGTCCCGACTGGCAGTAGCCGCACTGCGCCACGTCAACCTCTTCCCAGGCCTTCTGCACTGCGTGTTGCCCTTCAGCCGAGAGGCCCTCGATCGTTGTGATCTGCTGTCCGGCGACGGATCCCGCGTGGGTCAAGCACGACCGCACTGGACGCCCGTCCACCAGCACGGTGCACGCGCCGCAGACGCCGATGCCGCAACCGTATTTGGCGCCTTTCAGGTTCAGAACGTCGCGCAACACCCAGAGCAGCGGCGTATCGGGTGGGACATCCACCGTCTTTGCTTCCTTGTTCACAATCAGCTTCAGAGGCATGGGAAAACCTCGCATTCCGCGGAATAGAGGTCAGGATAAGGAGGGAAGAAGCTCAGGGAATGTGCTGGGAATCACACCCGCAGGGATCACCCGCAAACAAAAGCGCAGACCCGGAGGTCTGCGCTCGTCATGAAATCGGTGCGGTTTATCTTGAGAACTTTACAAACTTGCGACCTGAGTACAGACGAAAGCCACCGCTGGGATCGGCCATTACCTGTAATGGCGTGGGCCGTTTGATTGCCTCGTCGGTCTGGGATCCAACTGTGAATATGTCGTGCGCGCCCACATCGGTTACCACGAATTTGTCGCCAGGGATGAAGCCTACGCCGTAAATTCCGGCCGGCAGCGTCTCGCTTCCGAACTTCAGCAGAACTTCGCTGATGAAGTATGCCTGGTACTTGGCGGCCACATCGCTCGAGTAACCGCTGGTATCGACCAGCGTCGCAAGAACGTAGAAGCCGTCAGAGAACTTGATGCCGCCGGAATTGCGGAGCTGCGTTGGAGCCGACTGCGCCTTGTAGTAAACGCTAGCCGGAAGCAGTTTCTGCGTGTCCGCCGGTTTCAAGATCGTGTCGCTGCCCTGTGACAGAGCGCGAAGTGGCGAAGCCATCACGGCCACGCCCAGCGCCGCGGCACACGCGGCCTTCATAATTGCCTGGAAACGCATGAATAACCCTCCCTCAAGTGGAATCGTCCGGAGTATACAGGATGACTGGCCGGTCGGCCATCAACCCACCTCATTTATGCGCTTCATAGGGCTCGATGACCCTCACTACCTGGTCGGCGGCGACGTTGTGCAATCGCTGTACGATTCCACTTGGCCAGAAGATCATTACTTCGGTCGCGGATGTTTCTGCTCCAAGCCCGAAGTGAACGGGGCCGAGGCTCGATGACGCATAGCACACACTAGATGTCTGGTGGTTGTACTGCGTGCGGCTCTTTGTCTCCAACTTGATCGTCGCGCCAATTCCATCACGATTGCTCTTTACGCCCTGCAAGGCGAAGTCGAGCCAGTGTCCGGAGTTCGGGCTTTGATTCATCCATAACTCGGCATTCTGATCCATCGAAGTTACAACGATATCGACGCGCCCATCGCCGTCGAAATCGCCAAAGGCACATCCTCGATGGCGCGCGGCTGTCTCATCAATGAATCCGGCCTGTTCAGTCAGCGGCTCCCATTGCTTATTCGGAAGGCCCCGAAAAACCGTGTTGGGCTGCCGTACGGTTTCGCCTGGAGGCTGGATGGCCGCCACGTGCCCCCGCGAGACAAACAGGTCTTTCCGTCCGTCATTGTCGAAGTCGTAAAGAGCCGCACCGAATCCGGCCATCTTCATGCTGAGGCGGGACATTCCGCTTGAACCGGTGATGTCGCTGAAAGTGCCCTTGCCGGTGTTCTCGAAAACCGGAAACGTTTCTTTGTTCAGGGCGACATACACGATATCCGGATAGCCATCGCCGCTCATTTCGCGGAAATCAAGTCCCATCCCAGAGATTAAGGCGCCATCCTCAGGGACCGCAGTGTTCGTCTGGAACGAGATCTGTTCGAAGGTATCGCCGAGGTTGTGGAAGAAAAAGGCAAACTCGGCATCGTTGGTCACAAAGAGATCGGGTTTGCCATCGCGATCGAAGTCGGCGACGCCAACCCCCATGCCTTTACCAACGTTTTCACGGATACTCCATTCTTTCGAAACATCCTTGAACTTGCCTTTGCCTTCGTTGAGAAAGAGCTGGCTTGGCATTCCTTTGTAATAGCGTGGGTGGCAGTACTGCGGCGCCCCCTCCACCATGCATCGCGAAACCGGTTCGTAGTGCCATTGAACGTAGTTCACAACGAACAGGTCGAGCATTCCGTCGTTGTTCACGTCGACCCATGCGGCGGTAATCGACCAGATCGGACCGTATTCGGGATCGATCGAATTGCCAAGGCCCGAAATGCCGGTGACGTCTGAGAATGTTTCGTCGCCATTGTTGTGATAAAGCAAATTCCCGTGAACACCGGCAATGAAGAGATCGGGGTGTCCATCATTGTCATAGTCTCCCGTTGCTACACCGATGTCGAAACCCTTACCGGAAAGGCCGGCCTTTTCGGTCACGTCGGAGAAGCTTCCGTCGCCATTGTTGCGATAAAGACGATCGCTGTACTTGGGATCGGATTTACGGATGATGGAAAGGTCGCTGCCGTTGGCGAAGAATATGTCTGGCCGGCCATCGCCGTTGTAGTCGAATACCGCAATGCCTCCAGCCATGCTCTCGGGTGCGTTACGCGCCGGACTCTCATTGGTCTGCAGGCGGAAAGGCAGATGCTTCAGATCGAACCGAATAGGTGACTCCGAAGACACCGGCGCCGGTGCCTGGAAGGCACTCACAACCGGAGCAGAAAGCAACGCGCAGACCTGCGCAAAAAGTAAACGACGAACTCCGTTCATTGGTCTTAGGTTGCTGCGGAGCCCTGATATTAGGAGAGGTGGGGCGATTATAGGGCAAAAGGCTCCATGCGGGATTGAGTAATTTCCGCGCCCGATGCGCTACTCGTTCTCTATTCCGACGGTGTACTGGAGGGGCATAGGTCAGCCAGGGAAGACGATTACGGGACCTCTGGCATCTCCAAGCATTTTTTGATTCGGTGCATCGGCCCAGTCGCTTCTTAACGATTTCCGGCGATTCGCGGAGGGCGCGCCGCTTGAAGATCATGCGACGGTGTTGACGATTAGATTCAAGTACTCCTTCCTGAGTAGTAACCTGCCCCGCTCATTAGTTGCTGGAGTTTGGCGCGCCTCCAGGGTTCCATGTGGGGTGGAAGTCGCTGTCGGCCAGCCAGCGAACGGGTTCGATGAGCGACTGGATAGCGCGGGTCATGAAGGCGATATCGAGATGGACCATGTCATCGCTGGGCTGGTGGTAGGTGGGCGGAGTTCCCCATCCTCCCGCGGTGTGCGCAACTACGCCCTGGAGCGCGAGCGCGTAGTTGTCAGAGCGCTCGAAGAAGTGCTGCTCGGGATAGAGGTCGGGGCCGAGTAGAGCGCCGTGCTCTTTGAGAGTGGGGCCGAGATTGGAACGATCCCAGCCGGTGAGCATGAGAACACCGGGCGGCATTTTGGGATCCTGGTTGCCGATCATTTCGAATTCGAGGTTGGCGACGAGATCGTGAAGCGGCACGGGCGGGTGCTTGCCGAAGTAGGTTGAGCCGAGCTCGCCGAGCTCTTCCGATCCATAGCAGACGAACAGAACACTGCGACGGAGGCGAGGTCCGGCACCCAGAGCGTGGGCGAGTTCGAGAACTGCAGTGGTTCCGGCGGCATCGTCGTTGGCGCCGTTGTAGATGGAGTCGCCATTGACGGGGCGACCCACGCCGAGGTGGTCGAGATGCGCGCTGAGGAGGATGGTGCCTGCGGAGGGGTCGGTGCCGGGAAGATAGCCGATGGCGTTGAATGTCTGGCGGGGTTTGGTTTGCGGGATCTCGTGGATGGTGACAGCGATCTGCGCACCGTCGGCTGCGGAGAGCTTCGATGTCGCGTCCGCGTGAATGAGGATTACGGTCGGCGTTTTGCGCGGCGGGTCGTCGGCGAGGTGAATGCTGACGCGGGTTTCTCCGCCCATCATTTGCGGTAGAGCGCTAAGGGCGGGCGTTTCGGGGATGAGGATGATGGAGGCCCCGGCGCGGCGAAGAGCGGAGATGGCGGGGAAAAGGCTTTTGGGATCGGCGGCTCCGGTAACGAGGACGGCGGAGTTGGCGGGGAGTTCGGCGCGTGGGGTTGCCGCGGCAGCGATGCGTACGAGGGTTCCGGAAGCGGACGCTCCATGTGAGGAGAAGAGAAAGAAGTCCGGGCCCTCATGGAGGGTCTCGTCCCCGACCTGGAGAGTGGCGTGGGCGTCGAGTTTGGGAGCGACGAGGTCGGCGGATTGGAGGTAGCTGGTCATGCCCGGAGCTGGTTTGAGGCCGTAGCTCTGGAATTCGCTGGCGACGTAAGTGGCGGCCAGTTCTTCGTCACGGGTAGCGGAGCCGCGTCCGGCCAGGGCGTCGCTGGAGAGGAAGGATTCGTGTGCGGTGACCCACTCGGGCTTGACGGTCCAGGTTTGCTGGGTTCGGGAGGGGATGGAAGCTGCGAGAAGGAGAGAGGCAGCTATACAGCCGGGGAGGTTCTTCAAGTGGAGTCTCCGGAGAAAGGCTATGCGCAATGATAACGGGCGGATACAAATCCCTGGTGACTGATGCGAGGCTTGGTTTTTCGTATCCCATGTCTCCAACATCAGGAGACACTTCGACAGGCTGTGAGGTCGTTTGATTCGTTGGGATTAGGGTGGCTGAATGCTTGCGGATGCAGAACGGCGTGTGCGCTTGGGCACACTTTGTGATTGCGCGGCTCTGCTACCATAAGGACGATTGCAATTCCTGCCGCCAATGGGGCGATAACGTGTAACGTGCCGGCGGCCCAAACATCAGAAAGCTCAGAAGGAGATTTGCTATGCCTCTAGTGTCCATGCGGCAGCTTCTCGACGAGGCCGCGAAGGGCGGATACGGCGTCGGCGCATTCAACGTCAACGACATGGAACAGATTCAGGCCATCATGATGGCGGCGAAAGAAACCAATTCGCCAGTGATCGTGCAGGCCAGTCGCGGGGCGCGCCAGTTTGCCGAGGACCTTTATTTGTTCCGGCTGATTCAGGCGGCTGCGGAGCTGAATCCGGAGATTCCGATCGCGATGCACCAGGATCACGGCAACAGCTTTGAAACCTGTAAGAGCGCGATTGCGTTGGGCTATACGTCGGTGATGATGGATGGATCGCTGAAGGAAGATGGCAAGACTCCATCGACGTTTGAAGAGAATGTGGAAGTGACGCGGCGCGTGGTGGATTATGCCCACGAGCGCGGCGTGACGGTGGAAGGCGAGATCGGCGTGCTGGGTGGCGTTGAGGATGGACACGGCGCAGGCGGATCGGGACTCGACCACATCACAGAACCCGACCAGGCGGTTGAGTTTGCCGAGCGCACCGGCGTTGACGCGCTGGCGATCGCAATCGGGACCAGCCACGGCGCGTACAAATTCACGAAAAAGCCGGATGGATCCGTTCTGAAGATGGATGTGCTGATCGAGATCCACAAGCGGTTGCCGCACACGCACCTGGTAATGCATGGAAGCTCTTCGGTTCCGAAGGATCTGCAGGACATCGTGAACCAGTACGGCGGAAAGCTGAAGGAGACTTGGGGCGTTCCGGTGGAGGAGATTCAGCTCGGAATCCGCAACGGCGTGCGCAAGATCAACGTCGACACTGACAACCGGCTTGCGATCACAGGCGCAATCCGCAAGGTGTTTGCGGAATCTCCGGAGAAATTCGATCCGCGTGACTATCTGAAGCCGGCACGCGAGGCCATGAAGAAGGTTGTGGCGCAGCGCATGGTGGAGTTCGGCCAGGCGGGACATGGCAAGGACTACAAGCCCATTCCGATCGAGAAGATGGCGGAAGGCTACAAGAGCGGCGCGCTGGATACGCGTCCTTCGGTGGCTGCGGGACGGTAAGTCGGTTCTGGAAGTTCAAAATGGATGGCCGCTCCGAGTGGAGCGGCCATCGTGTTTCCGGTGGAGATGCGTTCTGCTTACTGGTCGCCGCCGAGGACGTTTTCGACCGCGGTGATGACGCCGAAGAGGCCGTGGGACTCGTCATCAGGGCCTGCGGCGAAGAAGAGGCTGGTTGCGGGGCCCGAGGTGCCGCCGCTGCCGAAGTTGATTCCCCAGAGGCCGTCGATCTTGATTGGTTTGTTGCTGGCGTCGTTGAGTTGACCCTTGAACTGCCCGCTGACAGGATCGAAGGCGGAGATGGTGCCCGCACCGAATTGGCCGACGAGGATGTCGTGACTGTAGATGCCGAAGTCTGAAGGAGCCTGGGTCAGTCCCCAGGGCGCGTTGAGCCACCAGCCGTGCTCGAGGCGATTGATAAGGTGCCCCCAGGGTGTGAAGACGTCGACGTAGCCGAGACCGGGTCCAGCGACTTCGTCGTGCTTTTCAGCATCCTGCTTGGCGTAAGCGACGTAGAGATTGCCGCCGATGTTCTGGATATTGAAGGGGGCGAAACCATGGCGGACGCGGTCGTCGCGGAAGGCTTCTTCGCCAAGAGAGATGGGGTGGAAGTATTTGTCGTAGACCCGAATGCGCCCTTTCCGGAAGTCGGCGGCATAGAGGAAGTTGGCGATTGCGCCGCCTTTGCTATCGCTGATGGTGGCCATCGCGAGGCCTTTGAAGGAGGAGGCGCCCTTGGTATTCACATGTATTTCGGCTGTTGCGCCCCCATTCCAGCCTGAGATGGTGCCGTCTTCGGTGGCGAAGATGAACTTCGCAGGCTGGCCGTTATTCAGTTGAAAATCAGCTGTGCCGTTGAAGACCTGGCCGGTCGGTGTGCCTGTGGGGTTCTTGCTCGGGTCGCCGGTCGGAATAGTCACGACGAGCGGGACAATGCTGCCCGTGCCTGAGTACAACGTAGCTTTTCCGGTTCCGTTATCGGAGATCCACCAGGGCGTTCCTGTGCCGCGAGACATGCCCCACCCGTTCACAAGATTCGCGTCTGTCGTGGAGTCCGACACGAGGTTGGTTTGCGTGTAGTGTTGAAGCTGCTGAGCCGGGACTGCTGTTGCGAGCCCGAGTACTCCGGCGAACACGGCGAGGGGAAGCGCAGCGCTTCGACCTCCAAGGATGTTGAACATAGACACTCCTCATGGCGGGTCAGATGAATCTGATCCCGCGCGATTGCCGGGCGAGAGCATTGCCGCAGCGAGGCAAAGATAGCCGGGAGAGGATGGGAGGGATGTCAGGCAATTGTCATTGCGCGGTCATTCCTTCATTTGAAGTTTTGGGATAGAGTGGAGGGCAGGGGGTTACTCATTGGTAATCACCTGCTCGGCAGGACGGAGCGTTTGCCCCGGATTTCTCTAGTCTGCAAAGCACTTGATGTCGAAAGAGCGCACGGCGTGAACTGGTTACCACTGTGCGGTGATCCGGGTTGCTTCCTTTCTAGAAAAAAGAACATCAAAGGTTTTTGTATCCGTCCGACATTCCGTACCCGGCGCGGAGCGGACATCGTCCAGCCGGGACCACCTCGCCCCCCAGAGCGCAATCTGGAACATGCACGAGCCACTAAGGCAGGCCCCCGTGAAACTTTTTCTTTCCCTGGTTCGCTATCTCCCCTTGGTTGCATTATCAGTATTCGCCGCCAGCGCCGCAGCAGCAACGCCAACCGTTCAGATCAAAGCCAGTTCCAACAGCATCACCGCAGGACAGACCGTCACACTTACGGTGACAGAGACGAGTGCTGCTTCCATCCATGTAACAGGATCGAACGGCACGTCCTACAGTCTGCCGTATAACGGCGGAACGCTCACCGTAGCACCAACCTCAACGACGACATACACAGCCACCGCAACGAACTCGAGCGGAAGCGCGAGCGCACAGACGACTATCACCGTCAGCGGTTCGGGAGGCGGTGGAGGATCGGGGGCGCCAAAGGTCTCCATCACGGCGAGTTCCACCAACATTTCGGCCGGACAATCGGTCACGCTGACCGTCACGGCCACGAGTGCCGGGTCAGTCAAGGTGACCGGTTCCGACGGCAGTTCCTTCAACCTGCCTTATAACGGTGGATCGCACACGGTAGCTCCGACGTCCACGACTACCTACACGGCAACGGCGACAAACTCGCACGGCAGCTCAACGGCCCAGGTAACGGTCACGGTAGGCTCGAGTCCTCAGAATCCGACGGTGACGATCTCGGCGCAGAACAGCTCGATCAACCAAGGCAGTTCGGACCTTTTGACCGTTAGCGCAACCAATGCGACCAGCGTAGTTGTCACGGGTTCTGACGGAAGCTCCTACCCTTTACCCTCGACGGGCGGCACGGTAACGGTCACCCCAAGCTCAACGACGACCTACACGGCAGAGGCGAGCAACTCCTCGGGAACCACGGCTTCAGCGCAGACCACAGTGACGGTCACAACCTCTGGCGGTGGCGATGTCACCAAGGTGCAGCACGTGATCTTCCTGCTGCAGGAGAATCGTTCCTTCGACAGCTACTTCGGAATGCTGAATCCTTACCGGAGATCGAATGGCTGGAACGTCGGCGACGACGGGAAAACCTATGACGTGGACGGCATCGACGACAAGCTGAACACCATCAGCAACAAGGATGATGAGGGCGATACCTTCTTCCTCTATAAGTTCCGTACGACTTGCATCGACGACGACAGCTCTGACTGGCTGGCCAGCTATGGAGACGTGAATCGGTACAACTTCCTGACCACACGTCCGATCAACATGGATGGATTCGTACACACGGCGGAGGGCTTCGCAAAGAGCTGCAATGCATCCGGCAAGTGCAGCGGCGCCTATACAGACGTCACGGGCCAAAGAGCCATGGGTTACTACGACCAGGATTTCCTGAACTACTACTACTACATGGCCTCGCAGTTTGCGGTATCGGATAGGTGGTTCTCGCCGATCTCAAGCAAGAGCACGCCGAACCGGATCGCGACATTTGCCGGCGGCACGACGCAAGGCCTGGCGTACGATCGCGGTCTCGACGACCATGTGGGCCAGGAGGCTTCAAAAACAATTTTCCAGGAACTGAATGAAGCCGGAGTTTCGTGGAAGATCTACTACCAGAAAACTAGCTCGGCGTACCCCGACACGATGTTCTCGCAATTCAGCTGGGCTAACAACTTCCTCTTCCACAAGACCAGCACCAACTCCTGCACGGGTACGACGAAGCCATCGAGCGTAGTCGGCGATTCGACGAACTCGTTCTGCATCGATCCCAACCACCTTGCGCCGATTTCGCAGTACTTTACGGACCTGCAGAACAACACGCTTCCCGCATTTGCGTTCATCGAAAATGGCGGAAGCGATGAGCATCCGGGATCAAATCAGTCCATCTTTAGCGGCCAGTCTGTAGTCGCAAACATCATCAACAAATTCATGGCCAGCTCGTCGTGGAAGAACTCGGTGTTCTTCTTCTCGTACGATGAAGGGGGCGGCCCATACGATCACGTTCCGCCGGTACCCGGAAGCTCGAATAAGTTCACCGACGCTTCTCTAGGACCGATTCCGGACATCTCATCGATTGCTGTGAATCCGGACAGCTTCAATCCTTGCCTTCCACCGACCACCGGGGTATACACGCTGCATTGCGATCTGCGGCCCAGTTCGCCGGGAGCGCACAGCGGAGATGCCGCGGCGGTGCAGGGCTTTGCCGCTCAACTTGGATTCCGCGTTCCGAACATCATCATTTCGCCGTTCACGCGGAGGCACTACGTCTCGCACACGCCGATGGATCATACGGCGGTGATCAAATTCGTGGAGAGCCGCTTCATCAGCCCTTCCGCGCACCTGACGAATCGAGACGCGGCGCAACCGAATTTGCTGGAGTTCTTCGACTTCAACGCAGTGCCGTGGTCGACTCCTCCGACGCCGCCGACCCCGGCTTCAAATACCTCGGTGGGCTTTAATGCATGCCTGCCGGCGAGCATGGGGCCGTAATCGGAGAGAGTACGAACGGATACTGAGTACCAAAGAACTCCCGGGCAGCAAACCTGCTCCCGGGAGTTTGTTTGTGTTTGGTAGTCTAGGGTCGCGATGCAACGGGATAAGGCGCAATCTGACGGCTTTCTACTGCTCAGTCTTGGTGCGCTTATCTTTGTCGCGCTGGGTTTCCTGATGTTGACAGCGCGGAAGGATTCAGGCCTGGACTTCAGGATCGCCTACAGCACCGCGGGATGCCTGGTGGAGCATCGCGACCCCTACAACCAGGACGTGTTGCTGCGGACATATCAGGAGAATGGCGGCGCGCTTCCGCAGGGCGGGATGGAGACGCTGCGTTCTGAAGGCCTCTACATCTATCTTCCCACCATCTTTGTCGCGACGGTGCCGCTGCTGCTTTTTCCCATGTCCCTTGCGTATCTCTTGTGGACGGCAATCGCGGCACTCGGCTTTCTCATTGCGGCATGGATGATGTGGGACGTAGGCAAGGAGTATGCGCCACTGCTTACGGGCGCGCTTCTCTGTTGCTATCTCGCCAATAGCGGATCGCTGATTTCGACGGGCAACGCCGCTTCGATTGCGCTGAGTCTTGGAATCATCGGCGCGTGGTGCATTCTTCGCGACAAGTGGGTGGCCGCAGGAGTGCTGTGCATGGCTTTGAGCCTTGCGATCAAGCCGCACGATTCGGCGTTCCTTTGGCTGGCACTGTTGTTTTGCGGTGGAGCTTTCCGCAGGCGGGCATTGCAAAGCCTCGCTGTGATGGCATGCGTGAGCCTGCCGTTTGTTGTCTGGCTGTGGCGAATCGCGCCGCATTGGATCGAGGAGATGCGCGCGCATATCGCTGTTCTCTCCGCCCATGGCGCAGTGAGCGATCCGGGCCCGGCGACTGTGTTGAATCGGGGCACACTGGCGCTTACGAATTTGCAGGCGGTGTTCAGCCTCATGTGGGATGATCCGCGTTTCTACAACGCGGCGAGCTATGCGATCTGTCTGGCGATGGCGGTCGTTGCGATCGTAGTGACGCTGCGAAGAAGGCCGACAGAGACTGCACGATGGGTGGCGATGGCCTTCGCGGCGGCGCTGACGCTGTTGCCTGTGTATCACCGGCAGTACGATTCGAAGCTGCTGATCCTGACCATTCCGGCATGCGCGCTGTTATGGGCGCGAAGAGGCCGGATGGGAAGAACTGCGGTAGTAATGACGGCGCTGGGTTTGCTGGTGACGTCGGATCTGCCGTGGGCGTTCTATCTTGCGACAACTTCGAAGATGCATTTCTCGGGGACTGCGGAGCGGCTGCATTTCCTGTCTCTGGCGCTTCCGGTCCCATGCGTGGTTGCGGGGGTAGCGCTGTATTATCTTGTCGTTTACCTAAAGACAATGCGCGGATATGGCATCGGGCAGAGCGTTGAAGAGCCGCAGCATGCGGTATCGGGCAGCTAGGAGATTGCCGGCTCGATGCGTGGGGGCGCGAGTGATGGAGAACTCACCTCCTGGTCCTTGTACTGCAGCTGATAGAGCTTCCAGTAGAGGCCGCGCTGTGTGAGCAGTTGCTGGTGGCTGCCCATCTCTCGGAGCTGCCCTTTGTGCATAACGAGGATAGTATCGGCGCGCTGCACAGTGGAGAGACGGTGCGCGATGAGGACGCTCGTGCGGCCTTCAACCATGCGATCGAGCGCGCCGCGGATGCGCAGCTCGGTATCCGTGTCAACGCTTGACGTGGCTTCGTCGAGGATGAGGGTCCGAGGGTTGTAGGCCAGGGCGCGGGCGAAGTTGATGAGCTGCTTCTGGCCGGTAGAGAGCGAGTTCCCGCGTTCGCGCACGGGCTCGTCGAATTTCTGGGGGAGGGATTCGATGAAGTCCAGAACGTTGACGTCTTCGGCCGCTTGTTGCAATGCGGCATCGGTGATTGCTTCGTTGCCGAAGCGGATGTTTTCGGCGATGGTTCCGGCAAAAAGGAACGGGTCCTGCAATACGACGGCGAAGTGGCTGCGGAGAGCAGCGAGATCGAGCTGGCGGAGATCGACACCGTCGAGGCAGATGGATCCGGCGGTGACGTCGTAAAAACGCATCATCAGGCTGGTGAGCGTGGTTTTTCCGGCGCCGGTATGGCCGACGATGGCAATGGTCTGGCCGGGTTCGATGGTGAAGGAGACGTCTTTGAGGATCCACTCGATGTCAGTGATAGCGCCGAGGTGTCGGGCAAGATCGGGAGAGTCGGCGAGGCTGGCAATCAAGGATTGCTGCTCGGGCGTGAGTTTCTGATAAGTGAACCAGACGTGGCGGAATTCAATTCGATTGGATCCGTCGCCCGGCTTGGGATTGGCGGGGCTGACGATCTCCGGCTGCGTATCCATCAGCTTGAAGATGCGTTCGCAGGCGGCCATTGCGGCTTGCAGAATGTTGTATTTGTCGCTGAGGTCCTGGATGGGGCGCCAGAAACGCTGCGAGTACATATTGAAGGCGGCGAGCATGCCGATTGTCACGGACCCGGAGAGGACGCCGAAGCCGCCACGCCAGATGACCAGGGCGATTGCGATAGAGGAGAGGATTTCGACCGCGGGATAGTAGAGCGCGTAGGCGAAGATGGTGTCTTTGAAGGCGATCATGTGGAGGTGGTTGACCGCTTCGAAGTCCTTGTAGGCGCGCTGCTCGCGGTTGAAGAGCTGGACTACGCTCATGCCGCTGACGTGTTCCTGGGTGAAGCTGTTGATGCGGGCGATGGCGGCGCGAACCCGGCGGTAGCTTTCGCGCACGCTGTTGCGGAACATGCGCGTGACCAGCAGGATGAGCGGAAAGACCGAGAAGGCAAGCAATGCCAGCCACCACTTTGTCTTCAGCATCACGATGGCCATGAACGTCAGCGTGAAGAAGTCGTCGACGATGGCGAGGATGCCGCCGGTGAACATTTCGTTGATGGCGTCGACGTCGGAGGTGATGCGGGTAACCAGGCGTCCTACGGCGTGCGTGTCGAAGAAGCCGACGTGCATGCGCTGCATGTGGCGGAAGATGTCGCGGCGCAGGTCGAACATGATCTTCTGGCCGGTCCACTGCATGAGGTAGGTCTGAACGAATTCAAAGAGGTAGGCGGACACTTGGCAACAAAGATAGATGAGGGCGAGGCGCGTGATGCCCTGGATGGGGTCGGGCGGAAGATGGCGGAGCAGAATTGCTGTTGGACCGCCTTCGTGGCTGAGCAGAGTGGCGCCAGAGGGGCCTTTGTCGGTGGGGAAGTAGCGATCCATGCCGACCATGAGGAGAAACGGTCCGGCGATGTCGCTGATGGATTTGAGGCTGATGGAAACGGAGGAAACGACAGCCTGCCACCAGTAGGGCTTGAGATAGTGGCCGAGACGCTTGATCAGGCGGGAGTCATAGACTTTTCCGACTGGGTCTTCGTCCGGCTTCTGCTGCGGAGCGTCCCCGTTTTGCGCTTCGGGCTTTTTCGCGTCAGCTTGGCGGGGTTTTTGCTCGGGTTCCGGCATCGATTTCTATATCCATTGTACGGGGGAGAGCCCTGCGGTGCCCCCATCCCCATCGGTGGCCATTGGCGCGCTCGCCTCAATCTACTTTGGACTCTACTGAGCGTGCGGAAGATGCAGAAGGTGGGTGATTTGGTGGGATCAAAGAGTGCGGATTCGGAGAGTCAGACGTGCAATAGACTCGAACGGTGGGCCTGAGCGATTCCATTGCCGGTTCGGCGAGTGAGCAGGATTCTGCGCCGGTGGTGCGGCGCGGTGAATACGTGTATCCGCCGGGATTGCGGTTCAATCTGCCGTTTTACCGGTTTCACAAGTTCTTCGATCCACAGAATCCGATTCTGCTGTTCGAGCATTTGAGGCGATTTGGGAGGGCCGCGCACTATCGCATTTTGCGGAATGATGTAGTGCTGCTCAACGATCCTTCGGACATCGGCGAGGTGCTGATCGATAAGGCGGCGTCGTTCGGGAAGGATCGAACGCAGAAGCGCATGAAGATCCTGCTGGGCGAGGGACTGATCACCTCGGATGGGGAGACACATAAACGCGGGCGAAGGATTGCGGCTCCGGCATTTCATAGGCGACGAATTGAGGGGTACGCGGGACAGATCGTGAGCCTGGCGGCTGCGATGCGGGCGCAGTGGAAGGCGGGCGCTGAGTTCGATGTTTCCGCGGAGATGATGCGGCTGGCTCTGCAGGTGGTTGCGCGGACGCTGTTCGATATGGAGGTCACGGCGGAAATCCACGAGATCAACGATCAGGTGAACGTCATCATGGACCTGTATCACTTTCTAATCACGCTGCCGAGGGCGGAGCTGCTGCTCAATTCTCCGTTGCCGAAGATGAGAAAATTCCGGGCGGCGAAGAAGCGGCTGGATGAAGTTGTGGATGGGATGATCCGGTCGCGGCGGGCCGAACTGGATGGGGGATCGCGCTCCTCGGAGCGTCGAGATCGGGGGGATCTGCTGTCGATGCTGCTGGCCGCGCGGGATGACGAGGCGGAAGGCGATCATCGGCGGTTGACTTCAGAGGAATTGCGGGACCAGGTGCTGACGCTTTTTCTGGCGGGGTTTGAGACGGTCGCGAATGCGCTGTCCTGGACCTGGTTGCTGCTGGGAGAGAATCCGGAAGCCGAAGCGAAGCTGCATGCGGAGATCGATGCTGTTCTCGCTGGGCGGCTGCCGACACTTCCCGATATGCAGCGGCTTGAGTACACGGCGATGGTCCTGTCGGAGTCGATGCGGCTGTATCCGCCGGCGTGGGCGATGGGACGTGAGGTGCTGGAGGATGTTTCCATTGGGCCTTACCGGCTGCGCAAGGGAACGATGGTGTTCTTCAGCCAGTACCTTGTGCAGCGGGACCCGCGTTGGTTTCCCGAGTCGGATCGGTTTTTGCCGGAGAGATTTACGCCTGCGGCGAAGGCGGGGCGGCCGAGGTTTGCGTATTTTCCGTTTGGCGGCGGTGGTCGGCAGTGTATTGGAGAGTCGTTTGCATGGATGGAGGCTACGTTGGCGCTGGTTACGCTGGCTCAGCAATGGCGCGTGGAGATTGTGCCGGGGCAGAAGATCGAGGTTCAGCCAAAGATTACGCTGCGGCCGAAGAATGGAATTCGAATTCGCGCCCACCTTCGCTCCACCTGACCCTGTATTCCTCAGCTCGCATGCAAAGCCAATTCTTCGATGCTCTAAACTCAAACAGTGAGCTTCCAGAGCTTTCATGGGAATGCGGGAACGGTCCGGCGGTTGCGCGAGTGCGCTCGAAGCGGACACTTTCCGCAGGGGCTGATACTTGCAGGGCCAAAGGGCGCGGGCAAGTACGCGCTTGCACTGATGCTGGCGCAGGCCGTGAACTGTCTGGAAAATGCCGAGTCGGATGGGTTGCCGGATTTTTGCGGACGGTGCGCGAACTGCACGCGCATCGCTGAAGCCAAGAATCTGGAGGAGCGGGTTGAAGAAGCGGTGGCTGCGCGCGACGAGATGCGCGATGCCGACAAGCGAGAGACGCGCATTCTGATCCAGACACATCCGGATGTGCTGATCATTCCGCCGGACCCGCCGCAGTTGATGATCAAACTGGGGCAGGTTCGAGAGGTGATTCATGCGGCGTTCTATCGGCCCCCGGTGGAGGCGCGGCGGGCCTTCTACATATTCACCTGTTCGGCATTTATGAAGGAGGCGGCAAACAGCCTGTTGAAGGTCCTGGAGGAGCCGCCGACGCGAACGACCATTGTGCTGCTGACCGAGAATCCGCACGAGTTGCTCCCGACGATCCGGTCGCGGGCGATGCTCTACAGGCTGGGAGGGCTGCCGGCGGCGGAGATTGAGGCTTTGCTGGAAGAGCGCAGGCCGGAGCTGAAGGCGCCGCAGCGTGCGCTGGCGGCGCGGCTGGCGGAGGGAGCTGTGGGACGCGCGCTGACGCTGGATCTGGAAGCGTATCTGGGGAGCCGGAAGGATGCCTTACTGGTGCTGAAGACGACGCTGCGCGAGCCGGACTACTCGGAGCTGTTTCGAGCGACCGAAACGTATCGCGGCGGGGCGGACGGGCAGGAGAAGACCATCAACCTGTTGCGGGCGCTTGGGAGTTTGCTCGAAGACCTGTTGCTGGTGGTGGCGGGAACTCCGCACCTAATCCGCAACCTGGATCTGCAATCGGAACTGGAACGGATGGCCCAGGGGCTAACGGTCGACTGGATCGAGGCCGCCTCGCGGGCGGTGGTGCAGGTGGAGCAGGGAATGCGGCGCAATCTATTGCGCTCTCTTTCGCTGGATGCGATGGCGGTGAGCCTGCCGGAGCGGTGAGGACGCAGGCGTGTTGTTTCCCTTTGGTGCTCTGAAAGAAAAGCAACTTCCACCTTGCGCGCAGCATCTTTTGGGTTAGAATCAGAGCACTTTCAACAAAGACCAGTACGAGTCTCTCCCCATTTCCCTGTTGTACGTGTTTCAGGGTTCCACGGGCTCTCAGCTACAGTCCGGAAGACGCTCTTCTTCTTCAAGCAAAGCGCTGCGGATGTTCTGCATCTGTGCAATCACGAGTTCCGTTGCCGCGGAGGTTTATATCTTATGAATAGCCAGACTACGTTGCCCGGTGTGGATGGACAGCAGCGCCGGCCCGCATCTCATCTTGGACAATATCGGCAACAACACTCCATACCAACTCCGTCTTTCCGGTTCACGAATTACGAGGTGGAAGACAATGCCACGCATCGGCAGGCGGAATTGTTTTATCTGCAGAAGCAGATCCAGTCGCAGACCCCGATGGTGATCGTGCTGGAAGACGGGGAGAAGGTGCAGGGGCAGATCGAGTGGTACGACCGCGGTGTGCTGAAGATTCGCGGGCGGAATAAGGTTCTGGTCTATAAGTCGGCGATCAAGTACATGTACAAGCTGGGTGAGGCGGGGCAGTAAGAGCAGGGCTTAGGGACTAGGGATTAGAGCTTCGCCGAGAACGCAGCTTTTCTCAGGCGGTCGCGGATGGCGTCGTTGATGCCGCCGCGTTCGGGCAGGGGACAAAAAATCACATCACATCCTTGAGCATCGAGTGCGCGCAGGCCGGCGTAGAGCTTTTCCGCGAGTTCCTGTGGAGCGCTCCAGCGGCCCCATGCGAATTCGGTGCCTGCGCGCAGGGGCGCGCCCAGGTCGACGTTGGCGAGTTCCGAGGGGATCATGACACCGAGGCGTTGTTTCTTATGTGGTTTCGCTGCTTCAGCGAGACGGCCAGGAAGTTCGGACAGGGCTCCTTCGACAAGTATGAGACGCGCCCGGGGTGCGTAGTGGCGGAGGCCGACGCCGGGTGAGGGAAGGGCTTCGCGGGCGGCCGCCTCGGGCAGGATCTTTTCCTGCAGAGTTTCGACGGGCCCTGCGACTTCGCGAATCTGATCGGCGGTGATGGCGCCGGGTCGGTAGATCATCATCGGATTCTGGTTAGGGTCGAGGACCGTGGACTCCACTCCATGTTGAGTCGGTCCCGAATCTAGAATGGCATCGATCTTCCCGTCGAGATCTTCGAGGACGTGCTCAGCAGTGGTGGGGCTGATGTGTCCGAAGACGTTGGCGCTTGGTGCGGCGACTGGAAGTCCCGCCTGGCGGATCAGCTCGAATGCCACTGGATGCGCGGGCATGCGGATCCCGACCAGCGGCCGGCCCGCAGTCACTACATCGGGGACGGCACCGCTCCGCGGCAGCAGCAGGGTTAAAGGTCCAGGCCAAAAAGCGCGCATCAGCTCCTCAGCACCCGCGGGTAGATCCGCCACCAACTGCCCGAGCATCGGGTTCTGCGACACCGGCCCGGCGATGTGCACGATGATCGGATCCCAGGACGGGCGCTGCTTGGCTTGGAAGATGCGGGCCACGGCGGCGGCATCGAGGGCGTTGGCCCCCAGCCCGTATACCGTCTCCGTCGGCAGGGCAACCAGGCCACCAGCGCGAAGAATCTGAGCAGCCTGAGCGATGGCAGACTTCGACTCATTGGTGTCCAGGTGCGCGGGATCGACCTTGAGGCGGATAGTCTTCACACAGCTATTCTCGCTGGTTTGAAGCGGCTGGCGCCAGACTCGTATACTCGCTGCTTACGATGTCTATTGAAACCGAGATCAAATTTCGAGTGGAAGATGCGGCAGATCTGGCTGGAAGGCTGCGCAAAGCGGGTTTTCACGAGGAGACTCCGCGGACGTTCGAGAGCAATGTGCTGTTCGATACGGCGGACCGGAAGATGCGGGCACGCACAGAAATTCTGCGTGTGCGGAACTATGGTGGAAAGTGGGTCATCACGCACAAACGGCTGCCCGACGCTGGACCGGGTGAGGATGCGCACAAGCACCGGATCGAGACGGAAACGGAGGTCGGAGACGGGAATGTGCTGGCCGAAGTGTTCAAGTCGATCGGCCTGGTGGAAGCGTTCCGGTATGAGAAGTGGCGGAGCGAATGGTCAGATGGTGAAGGCCACTGCGTGATTGACGAGACGCCGATCGGGGTCTTCGCGGAGCTCGAGGGCGAGGCGGAGTGGATTGACCGGACTGCCGGGAAGCTCGGCGTGGAGAAGTCGGCGTACATGACCCTGAGTTACGGGCGGCTGTTTGAACAGTGGTGCGCGAAGCACAAGTGCGCGGCCAGGGATCTCACGTTCGAAGCCATCAGACAGAATTGCGGGGCAGCTCCAAAGGCCTGAGGTGATTCCACCCCCACGTTGAACTTCGATCAAACGTTCAAAAGCCTGGAAGCGAAGCCGGTCCAGAGCCGCGAATCACCCGCAGAGGTGCATCACCACATGGTCAGAGTCACCTTGTCGACCCATTCGTGCAGTGGAGTTCCCGAGGGGTCCTCGTCGAGCTGGAACTGGATGCCCATCTGATCCTGCCAATCCGTTGGGTTGGTATTCCAGGTCTGATTGATGGGGTAAGCTGTGCCATCAAAGACCAGCGTGTCGTAGCGATACTGCGTGAAATTGTTGACGAGTTCATCGTACTGTTGGACGTGATGCCACCCGGGAGTCCAATGCGGACAAGGAATTCCATCGAGAAGCCATCGGTTGCCGTTGCTATCCCAGGTCGCCCAGTAGCCATCTCCAAAGTCGCACTGGGTTCCGGCCATGAATTCCCGGCCCGACAGAACCACGTAGAAATCGAGTTCTGAGGACCAGAACTTGGACTCGACAGCGGGATCGTGGTAGACCCAGAAGTCCCACAAAAAATGGGTATTCTTTGTGGTGCCCAGGATGATGTCTTTGAACAGAACGTTGCTCCACTGCGGCCCGCCGGCGTACATCTCCATGCTGCTGCCGCTCAGCGATGGTTGTGCCTGATCAAACGTCATCGTGTACTTGTCAGTGATGTTTGTGCCCGCTGCGCAGGCGCTGCAAATGCTCCAGTTGGATTTCACGTTCTGCATCTGCGATAGCACCGTTGCATTTGCGGGTGGAGTAGGGATGGGAATGGTGGAGGGTGGTGGCGTTCCGACCTGGATCAGTCTGAGTTCTGATCTGTCGGAAGCGGCCTTGGCGTCTATCACGCTCGCCCACAGAAGGTGCTGGCCGGTGGGAATCGTAATTGCCTGCGAAATGGAAGTTGCAGGGTTATTTGCCTGGTATACGGCTTGACCGTCAAGACAAACGGTCCACTGTGTAATGGCATCGCTGGCGTATGCGGTTGCATTCACCGTGACGTTGCTGGGATTCACACCGGGTGCGGGGCTTTGCAACCAGATGCCGCTGATCGAGCCATTTTGGTTGTTATATCCCGATTCCGATCCGCCGCATCCCGGACTGCTGTTGCTCGGATCCCCGCCGAATACCGAACTGCTCCCGCTCCCCGGGATCCCGCCCGATCCTGATCCGCCTCCGGATCCTGTGCTGGTCTTTGAAGCTGAACCGCCACACCCGGCCATGACCAATACCTGCAGTGCAAATGCAAAAGAGCAAACAACAGAAAGAAACGGCCGAAACATCCGGACCCCCCGACGTGCGGAATAGGATGCTGCGTGCCAGCGTTGTTTTGTCTGAGATAAACGGCAAAATTCGCCGAGCCGGCGACTCGGACCTTTGACGATCTTTCACAAAGGTCCGAATTCCGCCGATCAGAGTTGCTGGTTAAGCTTCGACACCGTGGCATTTTTTATATTTCTTGCCTGAGCCACAAGGGCAGGGGTCGTTGCGACCTACCTTCTCGCCGGTGCGGCGTTGGGTGGGCTGAGTGCCGTTACCGCCGCCCGCGCGCTGAGCGGCTTCGAGTTCGCGCTGTTTCTTTTTGGCGAACTCTTTCTCGAGCTGGTCGATGGTGGTTTGCGGGGCGCGGGTGTGAATCGGGATCTCGCGCTGAGCCGGCGCTTCGCGGAAGGGCTGGCCGAAACCATCGCCCGGGAGGAGGCGCTCGTCGGCGCTCGCGACCGGAGGCGCAGCGGGAATCTCGCGGCGTGGCTCCAGCGGTGGAATGGTGATCGGGCGGCCGTCGGGTCCGAGGATCTGCATGCGGAACAGGAAGCGGACGGTGTCTTCCTGGAACTTCAGCATCATGGCCTCGAACATGTCGAAGGATTCTTTCTTGTAGGCGACGAGCGGATCCTGCTGTGCGTAACCGCGCAGTCCGATGCCTTCTTTCAGGTGGTCCATGGAAAGGAGATGATCTTTCCAGAGGCCGTCGATGACGCTGAGCATGACCATGCGTTCGTGGTAACGCATCTGCGGAGCGGATAGGATCTGCTCTTTCTGCTCGTAGCTGCGCTTCAACGCTTCGAAAATTTCATCGCCGAGCTCGTGACGGGCGAGTTCTTTTGGATCAATGCCGGCCTGCGACATGCTGAATCCGAACTGGCTGTTCAGCTTTTCGTCCATACCCTTAATGTTCCACTCGTCGGGGTGCTTGTCTTCAGGGGCGAACTCGTCCAGGGTGGCGGAGAGGATTCCGCCGACATAGTCTTCGAGAATGAGCTCGCGCTGATCGACACCTTCGAGAAGCTGGCGGCGCAGGCCGTACACGGCTTCGCGCTGCTTGTTCATCACATCGTCGTACTCGAGGAGGTGTTTGCGCGACTCGAAGTTTTGCGATTCGACGGCCTTCTGCGCGGCCTCGATGCGGTTGGAGATCATCTTCGACTCGATGGGGACGCCTTCTTCCATTCCCAGTTTTTCAAGCAGGGTGCTGACCCATTGCTTGGCGAAGATGCGCATGAGGTCGTCTTCGAGCGAGAGATAGAAGCGCGATGCACCGGGATCGCCCTGGCGTCCTGCGCGTCCGCGAAGCTGGTTGTCGATGCGGCGTGACTCGTGGCGCTCCGTGCCGAGGATGAAGAGGCCGCCTTTGGCAATGACTTCGTCGTGCTCTTTCTGCGCGGCCTCGTTGTGGACGGCGAAGGTATCGTTCCAGTCGGCGTCGGCGATTTCAAATTCCTGGCCTTGATAGTAGAAGCGCTGAAATCCGGCGGGAGCCATGGGATTGATGGCGCCTTCTGCGGTGCTGAGCGCGCGGGCGCGGCCCTGGCGAACGAGCTCCTGGCGGGCGAGGAACTCGGCGTTGCCGCCGAGCAGAATGTCGGTACCGCGACCAGCCATGTTGGTAGCGATGGTGACCATGCCGACGCGTCCGGCCTGCGCGACGAACTCGGCTTCGCGCTCGTGCTGCTTCGCGTTGAGCACGACGTGTCGAATTCCTTTGCGCTGGAGGATTGCGGAGAGGCGTTCGGATTTTTCGATCGAGACGGTGCCGACGAGAACGGGCTGACCCGTCTCATTCAACTGCGAGATGTCGTCTGCGGCAGCTTTGAATTTCTCTTTTTCCGTTCGGTAGACGACGTCTGGATTCTCGACGCGGAGGAGGGGTTTGTTGGTGGGGATGACGACGATTTCGAGTTTGTAGATCTTTTCGAATTCGGCGGCTTCGGTTTCGGCGGTTCCGGTCATGCCGCTGAGTTTCTTGTAGAGGCGGAAGTAGTTTTGGAAGGTGATGGTGGCAAGCGTCTGGTCTTCCTTGCGGATCTTGACGCCTTCTTTGGCTTCGATGGACTGGTGCAGGCCATCAGACCAGCGACGGCCAGGCATGAGGCGACCCGTAAAGGTGTCGACGATGATGACTTCTTTGCCATCGGCGCCGTCCTTCACGACATAGTCAACGTCTTTCTTGTAGAGGGCGTGCGCCTTGATGGCGGTTTCGACGTAGTGCTTCAGTTCCCAGTTTTCGGCGCTGGCGATGTTGTCGATGCCGAGCTTCTCTTCGATGGTCACCCAGCCTTCGTCGGTGACACCGATGGTGCGGTGCTTCTCGTCGACGACGTAGTCGCCGGTGAAGGTCTTGGATTCGAGGCTCTCGATCTCCTCGCCCTTTTCGAGTGCGGGAATGATTTTGCGGACGCGCTCGTATTTGTCGGTGGTCTGGTCGGTGGGGCCGGAGATGATGAGCGGGGTACGAGCTTCGTCGATAAGGATGGAGTCGACTTCGTCGACGATGGCGAAGTAGTGGCCGCGCTGCACGCAATCCTTGATGTCGAACTTCATGTTGTCGCGCAGGTAGTCGAAGCCGAACTCGTTGTTGGTGCCGTAGGTGATGTCGGCGCTATAGGCAGCGCGGCGCTCGTCGTCGGAGAGGTCATGGACGATGACGCCAACGGTGAGGCCGAGGAACTCGTAAATCTTGCCCATCCACTCGGCGTCGCGCTTGGCAAGATAGTCGTTGACGGTGACGACGTGGACACCGTGGCCGGCGAGGGCGTTGAGGTAGCAGGCAAGGGTGGCGACGAGGGTCTTGCCTTCGCCGGTCTTCATTTCGCTGATCTTCCCGTGATGAAGGACCATTCCGCCGATGAGCTGGACGTCGAAGTGGCGCATGTGAACTGCGCGCCAGCCGGCCTCGCGAACTACGGCGAAGGCCTCGGGAAGGATTTCGTCGAGTGCTTCTTTCTCGGCTTGCTGGCGGGCATCGGCATCGGTGATGCCTTCAAGGCGCGCGGCGATGCGGGCACGAAATTCGGCAGTCTTGGCGCGAAGCTGTTCGTCTGAGAGCTTTTCAGTCTCAGCCTCGAGAGCACCGATTTGCTGAACAATGGGCAGCAGCTTCTTGATGACCCGCTCGTTGGCGGTTCCAAAGACTTTGGTGAGAGCTTTATCGAAAAACACGGAGAACTCCGATCGTCCAGTTAGATGTCATGAAAAACCAGCGATTGCGAAGAAGAGCGGGTGGCGATCGCTGCGTCAGCGCTGGGGGATCAGGCGAGGGAGGGAGGGGGACGCTGGAAGAGCGCGGAAAGCAGAGGCGCCGCCGGGGCGCGGCCAAGGGATTGGATTGTTGCGAGAGCCTGGGGACTGAGCGGAGATACCAGTCCAATGAACAGGACCGGCAACATTGCAATCAACTGGCCCGAGACGCTGTTGCGGAACGTAGAGCTGGACTGCCGGAGAGAACCGGTGTTGGTAAACCGCAATGGAACTGAATGCGCTCCGGCATTCTGGCTCTGGCTGCGAACCAGGAACTCGAAGACCGGATGGGCGTATCCCTTGGAACTATGCCGACCCGTTTCCGCCGTGGCAACAGACGTGAATGCGACGGCGGCGATTGCCAGCCACATCCAGGCTGCTCTGTTGCGGGTTCTGCGGTTCCAGGACATAGGTCTACATCTCATATTCTGCCACAAATGGCCGAGTGCTCGCCGAAGGCGCACTGACAGTGGAGATCACTTGACGCGTATGGAAAGGACATCCAGTTTCTCTCCCTGGCGAATGCGGCGGAGTTGGCGGAGCAGGTGCTTGATTGGCGACTCAGGATCGCCGTTTTCGTCTTCATCGGCGTCTTCCCGCTGTCGGATTTCAGCCTTGGCAGTTTCGGCAAGGCTGGGCTGATAGAGGATGGCGAATGGAAGGAAGGCCAGGCCGAGAGCAACATTTCGGGCAGAGAAGCGGATTCCGCTGGAACCCTTGCTATGGCGCTTGTCTCGCCAGATCAGTTGCTTAAGGCTGGAGAGCAGGACGCTGAACCCGACCAGAAGCAGGGCGATGGCAGGAAACGCGCCAATTAAGGTGAACAGAAGTTCCAGACGCATGGGCACTCCACGAGCGGCGACAGACGCTGGCCGCAGTTTGACGGAGAAAAGGAGATCGGCCTCCTGGATAAAGAGGAGTTGGTCAGGATCAGGAGAGTGCTATGTGCGGGAAGGCGGGGGACGCTGGAACAGCGGGGCAAGCGCCGGTCCGTCAAAAGCGTGTCCCAGGCAAAGAGAGGACGCGAGCGGAGTCAGGATGAGGGGAGCGATCACGCCCACGAAAAAGATGGGCAGCAGCGCAAGAAGGTCTGGTTGAGCGTTGCTATGGCTGTGTGGGACCAGCAGCGCTAGAAGCACAATGACGATCGCGGCGATGGCGATCCAGAACCATGTGCGTCTTTGGCGGAATCCGTTCATCCCTGTCCGTGGCGTTGAGTATAGCAAGGAAACCGCGCTGGCGATTTCCCGCATCTTCCCGGGGCGGCATAGAATCCGTTGAGTCGGAGGGAATTGATGGCGGACAAGAATGATGCGGCACTGCGCGAGCACTTGGTGAAGTTATTGACTGAGGGGCAGGCGCACGCGACGTTTGACGACGCGGTGAAGGGGCTCGAACCGGAGTTGCGGGGCAAGGTACCGAAGGGTGGCGAGCATTCTCCGTGGCAGCTGCTGGAGCACTTGCGGATTGCGCAGTGGGATATTGTCGAGTTTTCACGAAATGTGAAGCATGAGTCTCCGAAGTGGCCGGAGGGTTATTGGCCCAAGGAAAAGGCTCCAGCGGATGAGAAGGCCTGGGACAAGAGCGTGCGTGCGTTCAAGCGCGATCTGAAAGAGATGGTGGAGCTTGTTCGCGACGAGAAGACGGATCTGTTTGCGAAGATTCCGCACGGAGAAGGGCAAACGATTTTGCGCGAGGCGCTGCTGCTGGCCGATCACAACGCGTATCACGTGGGGCAACTGGTGCTAGTGAGGAGGCTGCTGGGGGCGTGGAATTGAACAGCCTGCGGCTGTCAGTTCCATGTCTCCAAAGACGTGAAACCGTCGACATGCTCAGGTCGACTGAAGGCAGCAGTTCCCACTTTCTCGTTTGCCGCTGGTTTCTCAAACAGTTTGAGAAAAATGAGGAAGGCCTTGCGTCGACGGATGGAAAAGAAAGCGGCGCAGAGCTGGTTGGCTCTGCGCCGCGGGTCGAGCAGGGAGAAGAATACCCGACTCAGTGGAGGGATGGGATGACGCCGGGGGCGAAGAGATCGGAGAGATCGGTTGCGTTGGCGGCGTCGCCGAGGAAGGGAGAGTTTCCGCCCTTTGCCCGGACGTGGAAGATCTCCTGCATGGTGCGGAGATCCGATGAGTGGGTGAAATCGACGGGGCTGGCGTAGGGCAGCCCGGCTTCGTTGGGATGCGCGAGATTGGAAATGACGATTTCCGGAATGGTGTGGCTGAAGTCGTCAGGATTGTCGTTGGTTTCGCCGTCGTCCTCGGACTCATCCCACCAGAGGATAATGACGCCCCCATCCTTGTAGGCCTTGGAAGACATGATCATGGGAACGAGACGAGCGAGGGCATTGTCGCCCTGCTTGATCTTCGCCGCGTCGCCCGTTACGCCCGCGAAGCCGGCGCTGAGAGCTGTGTGCTGATCGTTGTATTGATTGGGTGTGATCCACACGTAGTCGGCGACCTCGTTGTTGTCGAGATCGAACTGGAGCTGCTGGAGCGGGGCATAGTTGAAGCGCAGCGGATTCGACGTTGAGGGGTTGTTACCGCCGTTCGTGTCGGCGAAGAAAACCATGGGGTTGTGCTTCGCAGCGTAGTTGTACTGGAGCGAGTCGCTGTAGGCATTCAGCAGGCTGTTCGCGTCGAAGACACCGCTGAAACTCTTGAGAGGAACGGTCCACTCGCTCTTTGGAGCGGGCACGTTGGTGAGCTTGCCATTGACGGTGGCCAGATCGATGTCTTCCTGGTACGACTTCCAGGTTCTGCCCGCTTTCTGAAGAAGGGCGGTGAGGTGCTGCGTGGTGTTCTGTGCGTTCGGCGGGTTGTCCTTATAAGGATCGTCGTCGTTGGCGATGCCGAAATTGGTTCCGGCCTCCGCCCAGATGTAGTTGGGCTCCGAGGGATGGATGTGTTGATTGTTTCCGCTCTGGGTCGCAAGAACGTTGTGGTACGACATGGCATACGCGGTGTGCTTGCTGATATTGACCGCCTTCCCATCGATCCACGCCACGGCAGTTCCATTGACGAGGCTGTTGATGAATGGGGCGTTCGGATTCTGATAGATCTGCTGGATATCTCCGGGTACCTGTGTGGGTTGAGTCCAGTTGTGGTTCTCCATTGCGATCACAAACACGTGTTTGATCTCGCGGCTGTCGCGGTCATCCTGGTTGTCATCGCCTTTTTGAGCGACGGCACTGGCCGATGCAAGCGCAGCAAACATGGCGAGCCCTGCGAGAGGGCGAAGTCGAGCGATATTCAGCATGTAGTCCTCGAGGAATGGGGAATGTGCGAGGAGCGGACAAGATTTCGCCACGGTCTTCTTGGAGCGAACGCCGGCCATCAACTCTCCGCTTCGTGATTGGTAACAGGCGATTGTTGCGATCAGATGATCGGGAGGTTAAGAGGAGCGCATCCTCCGAATTCGTGGTGAGCCGGATCTGAGTTCGGATCAATGAGGCCAGATGACTGCGTTGATTTCGCGAGAAGCAAAGGAGTTGAGCGGCGCGAACGACGGCACGCAATCGAGTCTTGACAGCTTTCGAAACGCGTGGCTATACTCCCGCCGTGTTTGAGTAAATCGCATTACTGAGGCCAGTGATTCGATTCCACTCTTCCCCAAGCACGATCCCTTGCGGTGTAAGAGCGCAGGGCCTTCTGGGTTGACACGAAGAAAAGAGGAGAACCGCCCATGCTTCGTCTTTCCGAAGTGATCAGGAAATCTCTGCGCCGAAATGGAACCGCTGTCCGGCTGTTTTCGAGTTTTGCATTTGGGCTCTTTGCGATCGCGCCTCTGAGTGCGCAGGTGGTGGCGACGTATGACTTCGAAGATGGAACGGCGCAGGGTTGGACATCGTTCAACGGCGCAACCAATCCGGCGTCGAGCACTGCCGCAGCATATTCCGGTTCACACAGCCTGCTCACTACAACAGGATCGAGCGGACAAGGCGGACCTTCGATCGACGTCGGCACCGTGCTTCAGGCCGGTGCGAAATACACGATCACTGGATATGTACGCCTCACGAGCGGCGAGAGCGCAACGAACGCGAACTTCACGATCAGGCGCAGCGATGCAACATGTTCAGGCGGAACGTGCTACGACACTATCGGAGCGTATCAGACTCCTGTGAACGATTCCGGATGGGTGGCAATTGGCGGATCGTACACCGTCACGACAACCGAAACTGGCCTCACGTTGTACGCGCAACTGGTTGGCGCGTCGACGGCACAGTCCTTCTATCTGGATGACGTGGTGATTACGCAGACAGCACCGCCGCCCGGTGGAACGACGGTTGCGCACTACACCTGGTCCGATGGCGGGCTGGACGGGTGGTTCCCGTTTGGATCAGCGACGCTTACCAATGCGATGCCATCGGTACAGGATCCAGCGGGCGATGCGAACGCACTGCTCACGACGAACAGGACCGCAGGCTACATGGGGCCAGCGCTGAACTTGCTTGGGCTGAACCTCTCTGCGGGCGCAACCTATCAGGTGACGGCTTATGTGCTGCTCGCTGCACCGGACAGCGCGAACCCAACGGTGACCCTTTCGACGAAGACGGCGGATTGTGCCACCGATGGCGCGTATGCAAACGTTGCGACGTCGGGCCCGCTGTCTGCGGCAACATGGACGAAGGTGCAGGGAACGTTTGGCTTCAGCAATCTGCCGGGGTCGCCGACATCGCTCACGTTGTATGCGCAGTCGAGCAGCGCGACGGACTCGTTCTACCTCAGCGACGTGACGATCAGCGAGGTGGCGCCTCCGCCGCCCGATCCGAGCCAGCAGGACAACAGCGGCATCAGCAGCACCTTTGAGGATGGCGGGTTGGATGGATGGAGTTCGCGGTCGGGTCAATCGACGGTCAGCAACGCGAGCGGGATTGCGCACAGCGGTAACAAGAGCCTGCTCACGACCGGTCGCATCGCAAACTGGGATGGCCCGCAAATCAGCGTGAGCAACAAGATGTATCCGGGTTCGGTGTACAACGTGAGCGGCTGGGTGATGCTGCAGCCGACGGACGGAACGAACCACACGATCAATGTCAGTCTGCAGACAACGCTGAGCGGCAACACGAGCTATCCCGGCGTGAGTGGTTATCCGGGAGTAACGGTGCCTGCGGACGGCGCATGGCACCAGATCAGCGTGATGGGCTACAACATGTCGAGCGCGTACGATCAGGGCGCGGCGTTCCTGTACTTCCAGACGGTGCCGTCGTCGGGCGACGATCTGGTGTCGTTCTACATTGACGACTTCCAGGTCTCGTATGTAAACCCGCCACAAATCCAGAAGGATATCCCGTCGATTTACCAGACACTGTCGCAGTTCTTCCCGATCGGCGCGGCGGTTGATATGACGGACATCTCCGGCCCGCACGCGCAGCTGCTCACCATGCACTACAACAGCATCACCTCCGGGAACGACATGAAGTGGAGTTCTGTGGAGAGCACAAAAGGAAGCTTCAACTACGCAAACGCAGATGCGCAGGTCGGGCAGGCACAATGCGCCGGCATGCGCGTGCGCGGTCACAACCTGGTGTGGGCGAACGGATCGCAGGTGCCTTCGTATGCGGCCGGCGACGGCACCAACTCACCGGCAAATCAGGCGCTGGTGATCGACAATATTCGCGAGCACATCCAGAACGAGGTGCAGCATTTCGGCGCAAAGGTCTATGCATGGGATGTGGTGAACGAGCCGCTCGATCCCAGCCAACCCGATTGCCTCGTACACGGGCCGTTCTACAAGGTGCTGGGCGCCAGCTATCTCGACGTCGCATTGCAGGCGGCTCGCGATTTTGCGCCTGCAGGAACGAAGCTCTTCATCAACGACTACAGCACGACGGATGCGAACCGCCTGGCGTGCCTCGTGAAGGTGGCCGCTGATCTGAAGTCGAAGGGACTGCTTGATGGTGTGGGTCATGAAATGCACAACGCCATCAACTATCCTTCCGTTCCGGCGATCGTGAATGCGATCGAGACAGTTGCGAATCAAGTTCCAGGGATCGATCAGCAGGTCACCGAGCTGGATGTCAGCATCTACAACGCGGGCGATACGAAAACGAATTACGGGAACAACGTGCCTCCCGCGCTGCTCGCCGAGCAAGGCTGGCTCTACAAGTCCTACTTCGACGCATTCAAGGAGTTGAAGGACAAGCTCAGCTCCGTGACCATGTGGGGCATGGCCGATGACGATACATGGCTCGACAGCTTCCCGGTTACGCGCAAGGATCGTCCGCTGCCCTTCGATACGGCACTTCAAGCAAAACCTGCTTACTGGGGCATCGTGGATCCGACGAAGCTGCCGGGCAATGGGCTGAAGTTTGCGGCAACCGCGAAAGCCGGGACCGGAAACACACGGACCGTCATCATCACAGCAACAAATGGCAATGTCGGTCCCGCATATGCGACGACACTGAACGGCTTTACGCTCACCCAAACCTCAGGCCCATCGTGCACGCCCAGAGTTACTTCTGGAAGCACTCCAATCGTGCTGGGTGATTTAGCAGTGAACGCATCGGCAAGCGCATCGTTCACGGTGAACATCACCGGCTGCAGTCCGCTCTCGCAATTCAAGCTGAGCGTGCCGTGGAGTTCAGCGGTCTACGATACCGGAACGTTTGTGACCAATCTCGACTTCAATCGAGGGAGATGAGGGCTGGCGGCGGGCGCTCTTCTCCGTCCGCCGCTAGATCGCGCCGTGCAGTGCGACGAGTCGTTCTGAGACGGCTTCGACGATTTGCTCGTGGACTTCGTCAATGCTGAGGTTGCCTTCGATGAGGATGACGCGTTCGGATTCGCGGCCCGCGATCTCGTGATATTTCTCCCATACGCGCTTGAAAAATCCGCCTTGCTCCTGCTCGAAACGGTTTTCATCCTGTCCAGTTTTTGCGGCGTGTTTCTCATTGCGCCTTCGCGCGCGAGCGAGGCTCGCTTCAAGAGACGGCAACAAGAGCAGCGTGAGGTCCGGCTGAAGGTTGCCGCAGATGAGGCGGTGAAGATCGAGGACACGCTCGGACCCGAGCTGGCGGCCTCCGCCCTGATAGGCCTCGGTTGAGTCAGTGAATCGATCGCAGAGAACGACGCGACCGGCGGCGAGCGCGGGTTCTATCACTTCGGTGATGGCCTGAGCGCGGTCGGCGAACATGAGGGCCATCTCGGTCATTGGCGCGAGCGGAGTCGAGCCGGAATCCAGCAACAGGCCGCGGATGCGATCTCCGGTTGGAGTTCCTCCGGGCTGGCGGGTGACCACGGTTTCGATGCGGCGCTTCTCCATCCACGCGGCAAGACGCTTGATCTGCGTAGTTTTGCCGGAGCCGTCGAGGCCCTCGAGCGTGATGAACAATCCCCGAGGCATGAGGCGAGTCTAGGCGGTGACCCCGAAGAACTGCAAGGATCTGCGGACGGGAGCATCCGCTTGTGTGCGCGGTAACCGTGACCACCGCGCTTTCTCTGTGTTACAACAACTCGATTTCTCAGAATTCGAACAGAACGTAAAAGGCCCTTGAGATCAGATCGGCATACTCAGACTGAGGCCGCCCGCTGACACGTTTTGCCCGAAGAAGACACCATTCTATTGGAGTACCTTGATGTTCAATCTCCCAGTACACAAGCCGCTCATTGCCGCTGTCGCCTTCGTGGTTGCATGTTCTGCGACCGCACGCATTCACGCACAGAACCTCACGCTGGAAGGACAGACCGGAGGATTCATCACGCCGACTGCTTATGTTGTATTGAGCGAAAAGGGGCATGCGTGGTCCCATCCGGCAGTGGGCTATCACTTTGTGAATGCGTCGAAGGTGATCGGATACGTTCACACGTTTTCGATCGAGGAGGGGGTTGCGAACCGCTTTGAATTTGGCTACACGCGCAGCGTGCACACGAGAGGGGACAGCCCGGGCTTCAGCGGATTGTGGAACTACTCCGGGATGAATGTATTCAACGGCAAGGTGGTGGGCATCAGGGATGGGCAGTTCGGGGCGTGGACTCCGGGAATCGGCGCAGGCTTCGTGGTGCGCACGAATGACAAGTTCGTGAGCGGAGCGCTTAATCAGCTTGAGACCGGCAAGCTCAAGTCCTATACGAATGGCGATATCTATGTAGCGGTGACGAAGACATGGCTTCATCCACCGGTCCCGTTTTTGGTGAATCTTGGGTGGAAGGCGACGAACGCGTCAATCTATGGGCTTGGTGGCCAGGCCACGCGATTTGGCGGGCGTTTGTTTGGCGGGCTCGGGATTCCGATGCCGCTCGGGCACAATCTGGCGGCCGTGCCGGCGGTAGGGTTCACGCAGGAGCCCCCTCAGGTGGTGAATCTGAAGCCTATCCTCTTCCCGCCGGGGAGCGGTGCGCATATCCCAACCACGATGGACTACGCGGTTCGTGTGACGCAGAAGGAGAATCCGCACTTTGCCTTTGATATCGGTGTGGGGCATGTTGCAGGCGTAATCGGGACGACTGCCGTTCCTACCGGTGTTCCGAATCCACCGTATGTGCTGGTTCCGATCGATCTAAAAGCGCGCACGGTTGTGGGAACGGGGTTGAGTATCCGGTATTGACGTACCAGATTCAGCGTCTCTGGGGAGAGCGCGCTAAGCCGTGTGCTCTCTGCGATCTAATTGTCATTGCATAACTAAAGTGACCAGGCGGGATGCAACTTTCCCTGCTACTCAGGGTTTACGCCTGCATAGTCTGAATATTGCAGTGCCGTTCGTGATTTGGCTTCAAACTAACGGTGCATATGGAAGAAGACTAGATATTGCAGGAGGGTTTCGATGCAAGTTCTCCGAAAATCGCGATGGATGCTCTTGGCATTTTTGCTTTCCCTTGTTCCCGCATCTTCTTTTGCGGGAGTTTTGATCAGCGTGAATATCGCGCCGCCGGTGATGCCGGTGTACGAACAGCCGCCATGCCCTGAGCCGGGCTGGATGTGGACGCCGGGATACTGGGCGTACGGTCCTGAAGGCTACTACTGGGTGCCTGGATCGTGGGTGCCTGCGCCGTATGAGGGTGCGCTGTGGACTCCTCCGTATTGGGGCTGGTCCGGCGGCCTGTACATCTTCCATCCCGGTTACTGGGGACGCCATGTCGGCTACTACGGTGGAATCAACTATGGGTTTGGCTACATGGGCGTGGGCTTCGCGGGCGGTTACTGGCGCGGACACGACTTCCTCTACAACACGGCCGTGGTCCGCGTGAACAATGTGCACATCCGCAACGTGTATGTGGACCGGACGATCGTGGAGCGAAATACGATCGTGAACGAACGGCGTGTCTCCTTCAACGGCGGGCATGATGGGATCCATCACGATATGCGTCCCGAAGAGCGCGAAGCAATGCGCGACCGTCATATGAGCGAGACCTCGATGCAGATGCACCATATGGAAGCGGCTCGCAATGATCGGAATTTCTATGCGCGCAACAATGGCGGGCACCCGCAGACGGTAGCTGCCGAGCGTCCGATGGGATTCCATGGGAACGAGGGCAACAATCGGCCGCAGTCGCAGACCTTGAATAACAACCGTGGACCGCAGGCAAGGCCGGAGTTCCAGAAGGGTCGGGAGCCGGCGCGCAACATGCAACTGGAGCAACGAAATAACGTTCAGCGTAACAACGATCGCGGTTCGTTCCGGAACGAGAGCCGTCCGCAGCCGCAACAACGCGGGTTCGAACAGCGGCCGGCACCGCAACAGCGTGGACTTGAACAGCCGCGCGGCAACTACCAACAGCCGCACGGGAATGCGCAGCCCCGGAATGAAGGACGCCAGGAGCACGGCGGCGGAGGCGGTGGGCGTCCGCAGCACGAAGACCACGGACACAAATAGACACGACAGAAACGGTCTGATTGAAGGGGGCTTGCGGTTTCAGACCGCAGGCCCTTTTTATCGTCGGGCGCCGGTGGATCTTGAGGAACTAAGCGGACGCTGGTCGAATGCCGCAGAGTTCGATTTCGAGGCCGCCGAAGTCAGGATGAAGATTCTCGCGGATTCGGTAAGCCACATCGATGCGAGTGCCTTGGGTAAGGCCAAGTTCGGACGAGCGGGCTGCCATGTCCCATCCCACTGCGCGGGTTGCCCCGGTTCCATCGTGCGCCAGCTCGAGACGCAGATGACGTTCCTTCATGATGCGCGGCGCGGAGATGATGCGTGTGTTTCGCGCCATGAAGATTGGCTCGGGGTTGCCGTGGCCAAGTGGTTCAAGTTTGCGCAGCCATCCGGCGAGGACGGCAGTGACATGATCGAGCGGGAGCTCAGCATGAATGTGCAGATCGCGCTCCGGCTCGCGCTGGGCCAGGCGTTCAGCTGCACAATCGGCGAGGCGGCGCTTGAGCTCTGGCAGTAATTCGGCGGGGAGAGCAAAGCCGACCGCAAAGGCATGTCCGCCAAAACGCGTGAAGAGGTCGGAGCAGGTTTCAATCGCCGAGAGAAGATGAAACTGATCGACGGAACGTCCTGATCCGTGAGCTACGCCGTCTTCCACGCTGATAACCAGGGCGGGTTTGGCGGTACGTTCAACGACACGCGATGCGAGGATTCCGATGACGCCGCGATGCCAGCCGTCGCCGTCGATGACAATCATGCGGGCTGCGGCAAATTCAGCATCGGTGGCGAGGCGCTCTTCGATGGCGGCCAGAGCGCGGGCTTCGGTTTCGCGGCGGTCGCGGTTGAGGCGGTCGAGCTTGGTGGCGAGTTCTGTGGCTCGAGCCGCATCGCGCGTGCAGAAGAGCTCGATGATGTCTGAAGCGACGTCCATGCGGCCCGCGGCATTGATGCGCGGCGCCAGGCGGAAGGCCACGTCGAATCCGGTGAGCGGCTTCGCTGCGGGGTCGAGCTGCGCGGCGGCAAAGAGCGCGCGCAAGCCCGCGCCGACTGGACGGCGCAGTTCGCGAAGTCCCAGAGCTGCAATGACGCGGTTCTCGCCTTTCAGAGGAACAGCATCGGCGATGGTGGCGATGGCGGCAATCTTGAGGAAGCTGGGCAGGAGCTTGTCGCGGGTTCGAACGGCGTCGTGACGTTCGAGGAGCGCCTGTGCGAGTTTCAGCGCGATGGCCGCGCCGCAAAGGGATTTTTCAGGATAGGTGCAGCCGTGTTGATTGGGATTAAGAATGGCCAATGCGGCGGGAAGCGCGTCATCGGAACGCGACAGGTGATGGTCGGTGATGATGAGATCAAGTCCGAGGTTGCGAGCGGCTTCGGCTTCAGCAAACGCGCGCATGCCGGTGTCGACGGTGACTACGAGTCGAACACCGTCGGCGTATGCAGACTCCAGGACAGCTGACTGCAGGCCGTAGCCTTCCCGGATCCGATGCGGGACGTGAAACCGGACAACTCCCCCCAGCATTTCGATTGCGGTTTTCAGAAGCACGACCGCAGTTGTTCCATCGACGTCATAGTCGCCGTAGAGGAGGATCGTTTCCTTGCTGGCGATGGCTGCCTCGATGCGCTCGACTGCAGGCTGCATTCCGAGCATCAGGAGAGGATCATGGAGGTGCGCAACCTCCGGATTGAGGAATGCGAATGCCTCGGTAGATGCGGTTATGCCGCGGGCGATCAGTAGCTCGGCAAGGACGAGTGGGATGCGGGCGGAGGAAGCAAGTTCCTCGGCTTCGTGAGCATGTGGCTCAGCAAGGATCCATCGTTGGCGTGGGGCAGCGAGGACTGCGGAGCCGTTCTGCATTGCGCCGGCGGCGCTCACCTTGCTTACTCGTCCTCTTCGTCGTGTTCGTGATCGTGGTCGTCGATCACGATGTCGTGGAAGCTCTCGATGTCTTCGAGAAGAGACTGGAAGCGCTCGTACCACTCCGTGGTGGTCTCGTGCAAAATGACGATTCCCTGATGAATGAAACCAAGCTGAATGTAGCCGATCATGCCGGCGTATTTGCGCAGCCACTGCGCTTCCACGAGCTCAGTGGCTTCCTCATCGGGGAAGTTCATTTCACCGGCCTCTTCAACGAGCCGGTCGAGCTCTTCCCGCTCCAGGTGCATCTCGCTGAAGGTGACAAATGGCGCGCCGACGCGCTTGGCCATTTCAACGAAGTCTTTCCACGAATCGGGATTGCTTCCGCCCTCCCACACGATGGAGGGAATGTCTTCCGTTACGTACCCGGGAAGACGGACGAGACCGTGGCCCTCAATGAAAGCCACCATATCGTCCTTGAGCGATCGCAGATTATCCGTTCCCATAATCAAGCAATCATTCTCTCAGATGCTGCCGGGTCAAGAACGGCGAAATGTGGGAAAGCCGTCGCGTGGCGTGATTCGTTTCCGGGAATGGGAGCGGCGGGCCTGTAATCTGAAGGTGGAGGTACCGTTTGCCAGTTTTCAAACACCACGTATTTGTCTGCCACAACACGCGCCCGGAAGGCGCCCCGAGGCCATCGTGCACGAGCGACGGCAAGAGCGAACTGCACACGCAGCTGCAACAGCTTTCGAAGGCCGCAGGCCTGGGAAGTTCGGTTCGCATTAACAAGTCCGGCTGTCTTGATCAGTGCGAACACGGGCCAACCGTGGTGGTATACCCCGAGGCGGTCTGGTACGGACACGTTCTGCCCGAAGATGCTGCGGAGATTGTGCAGGAACACCTGATCAACGGCCGCCCGGTGCAGAGGCTCCGGCTGGCCGATGAGTGCGTGAACACGAAGACCTGCCCGCATCGTGTGCCGGTGAGCAGTGGGCAGTGAGCAGATGAAGAAAATAGGGAACCGGACGGTCACCGCAATGGGTTGGTGCTGCGGCTCTCATCAACCCGTTGTGCGTCCTGCAATGTACACCCTCGGGGCCGATGCGTTATCTTTAATACTTAGCCCATGATCTTTTCTCGCGAATACATTGGGTATCTCGCCCGCCGCACGGTCAAGCACCTCATCGACGCCAAAATGATCACTACGAGTGACTTGAAGGGCACGGAGGCGCGCGTTACCGAAGGCCTCACCGAAGAGCTTTCGCTCGAGGACCGTATCAACGAGGAGGTGCGCGTCATTCTCGACGCCTACTCCGAGGAGATGCGTAAGTCGGGCGCGCAATACCAGGAGATGTTCAAGAAGGTGAAGACCGAGCTGGCGAAGAAGTACAAGGCGGTGCTATGAGGATCAGCCGCGACAAGTTGAACAAGCTGGCTCACACCGTCGCTGATACGCTGGCAGACATCGACCAGGTCGGTTTCATGGAGGACCGAAACACCATCCGCCAGGAGGCCCGGAAGGCGCTGGAAGGCCTGCTCATGGAAGAGGCGCGGATCGACACGGCGGCACGGCAGAAGATCGCTTCGCAGCGGAAGATCATCCTGGAAGGATCCCAGGAGTGGGAGATCCTCTACCGCAAGTACTACAACGAAGAAGTGCGAAAACTGGGCATCTAGAGCGCCTTCTGCCGGGCCTTGAAGTTTTGCATACAATTGATTATTTGATAGATTAAGAGAGCGGCCGGAGAGGCCGACCCCCCACATGTGGCGCTATCGTCTAGGGGTTAGGACGTGAGATTCTCAATCTTAAAACCCGGGTTCGATTCCCGGTAGCGCTACCAAAGACCTTTCGAAGCCCGCCCCGGATGGCGGGCTTTTCTGCTGCTGGACCGCGTTCGGGTTATTCGTTGGGAACGGTGCTGGAAGAGAGTGCAGAGTATTCATCGTATGATCGACAGCGAGGTCACTACGAAAAGATGCCGAGCGACGGCGGCGCAGATTCCAGGGGTTCTCGCACTGCACAATTGATCTCGGCTCGATTCCTATATCCCCTCTGCGGCACGGTTGCGATCTTCCTGGTCCTCGCTTATTGCGAGCGGCTTATGCCGGCCATCGAGAATGACGGAATTGTCATCAAGTACGAGGAGGCGAAGTGAGAGCGGTGCTCCTGCGGATACTATGAATTAGACAGATCAGATTGCTCCACGTCGAAAAAGTTAATACCGATGGTCCTGGGAATTGTGCGAAAGGCCTTCCAGATATCTTGGCTGAATCAACAAGGGGAATGCCCGGACAATGTTCGGGTAAGTAGTTCATGTCGAACAGCTAAGATGTTCAGTTGACTTGCGCTGACATGTTATTCCGTAATGTCAGGTAACGTATCTAGTAACGTTGCATTTGGACTAAAGTTACGCCATATTCGAATCTCTTCTACCCCCTTCTTTGCTATTTGGGCGTTTGATTTCATTGCTATTGGGCCACAGTGGGGCGCAGATATTGATCCCTGTCTGAACTTGAGCTGAGAGGTAAGTTGCCGCAGTGAGATCGTTGGAAGATGCCAGATCGGCGAAGCAGGGCAAACTGTTTTCGAAATCGAAACGTTCCATAGAACTCGTGCGGACTTCCGGCGCGGAAACGTTGAATTCGCTCCAGGACTTGGACAAGAAGGACGCGACGATTTTAAAGGGATTGGCGATCACGGCGATCGTTTTCCATAACTTCTTCCATGTCATCGGTCCGGTTCATGAAAACGAGTTCTCCTTTGAGCCTGGACGATTTTCCATCTTCCTCCAGAATGTCGTGCACCCATCGACGACGATACAGTCTCTGTTCGCATTCTTTGGCCATTTCGGTGTCCAGATCTTTATCTTCCTGTCTGCATACGGGCTGGCGAAAAGCCATTGGAACGATCAGTCGTCCTGGTCTTCCTTTATGTGGTCACGAATTACGAAGCTGTATCCGATGTTCGGCATGGCGCTCCTGTTCTGGACCTTTCTCGCGGCCATGCATGAAGGATTCTTCTCGCTGATCCGGGAAGCCGGCTTGAATATCTTGCTTACGTTTACAGGGATTGGGACGCTGGTGCCTAACAGGGGTCTACCTGTTGTGGGGCCATGGTGGTTTATTCCGTTCATTATGCAGTTCTATGCAATCTGGCCGCTACTGGTGAGATTGGGAAAGAAGTACGGCTGGCAAGGCCTCGTCGTACTTTCGATCGCCTGCTTCGTGGCGAGCTTCTTTGCGAACCCGATTCTTGCGCACTGGTCGATCAATCTCGGAATGACTCCGATCGGTCGAATGCGAATTCTTTGTCTGGGAATTATTGCGGCGAGATATCCGATTCGCCTGAATGCCTATTGGGGTATTCCGGCATTCGCTCTCGTGATTCTTGGCAGCGAGAGCAGGTTCTTCTCGCATACAACTTCTCTTGCAGTGACGGTGTTGATTCTGTGCATCTATGCGAGCTTGCGTCCTCTCTTGAGGAGAGTTCGGTTGTTTGAGCAGATAGGCACGTACTCCCTCGCGATCTTTCTCGTGAACGGAATTGTACGGGTGCCATTCGTGTACTTCGCGAGATCGCCGCTATCGCAACTCTGCCTGGCCTTTTCGAGTGCGGTGGTCACATTCTCCATCTCGTACTTTTTCCATTACCTGCTTCGGGATGAGATGGAGTCGGCTGTTCCCGTCGTTTCCGGTCTGCTGCTCAAGGAATGCCAGCAGGAGAGCGCTCCGTAACACAGATTCAGGGCGATCTGAAGTGAAGCCCAACAGCCCCCGCGTTCAGAACATGCGGAGGTCCCCGGCGGGGACCGGGGAAAATTTCAGAAGTCCGAGTTCGCCCGCAAGGCGTTCCAGTTTTGAGCGCGTTGCTGCTGTCGGGGGAACGAGGGGCAAACGGACGGTGTCCGAGGTGCGGCCCATCAAGTTGAGAATGGTTTTGACCGGACCGGGATTGGACTCCCAGAAGTTTGCCTCGAACAGGCGGCTGAAACGGCGCTCGATATCGCGTGCTTCTGCCCAGTCATCGTGAAGAGCGGCGTTGATCATGCGCGCCATTTCAGCTGGAACTTCGTTCGAGGCGACGCTGATGAGGCCCTGCGCGCCCACTCCGATTGCCGCGAGAGCCAGGTTGTCATCGCCTGAGAAGACCTTGAAGCTGGATGACAGCGAGTGGACGAGCTCGGCGATCTGAGGTAGTTTCCCGCTGGCTTCTTTGATGGCCTGAATGTTCGGAGCAGCCTGGGCGAGGCGAACAACGGTGTCGGGATCGAGATTTACGCCGGTGCGCCCGGGAACGTTATAGAGGCAGACAGGGAGGGGAGCGACCATCTTCGCGAGGGCGAGGAAGTGCTGGAACTGTCCTTCCTGCGTGGGCTTGTTGTAGTAGGGGTTTGCCGAGAGCACGGCATCCACTCCCGGAACCTGGCGAAGAGTGGCGGCCTGATGCAGCAGCACACGGGTGCAGTTGTGGGTGCAACCAGCCCAAACGGGAACGCGTCCAGCGGCGGCATCGATAACGATGCGGATTGCCTGGATCCACTCGTGCTCATCGAGAGTGGCTGCTTCACCGGTGGACCCACAGGCGACGATGAAGTCAATGCCTGCGTCGACCTGCCAGTTGACGAGCGCCCGAAGCGCCGGTTCGTCGATGTTCCCGTCCGCCCGGAAGGGCGTAACGATTGCCGTGCCACAACCTGTTGTTTCCATCATGAAAAGTGTATATCGATGGAGGCCATGGAGGCGCTGTGATGAATGTCAGCTGTATTCAGATTCGAGCATCGACATCAGGTGCAGATCGTACCAGCGGTCGTCGCGGTGAGCGGATTCGCGCATGACGCCCTCGTATTTGAATCCGAGACTCTCATAGAGGTGGCGCGCGCGAGCGTTGTCTTCGAAGACATCGAGGAAGAGCCGATGAGCGCCCAGTTCGCGGAAAGCGATGCGTAGGACCTCTGTGAGGATGCGACGACCCGAGCCCTGGCCGGGTACGGCGACGACGACCCGCTTCAACTCAATGGAGCGGGAATCTTCGCCAAGGCCGCGGAGGATCACGTAGGCATCGATCTCGCCTCCGGATTCGTTGACATAGTAGCGGGCGTCGGGGCTGGTAAGGGTGGTGCGATGGCGGTCTTCGCTCCACTGGCCCACGTACTGTCGGGCAATGGGATTGCTCTCGAGGGCCACGATGGCGGGCACGTCGGCGGTGCTGGCGAGGCGAAGCGACATGGGGATAAAAGGATTTTAGCGAACGGGGCATCTCGGAGATCTACAAGGGAGTTAAGGCGCACGAAAGTCCGGTGTCGGATGGATCGCTCACGTGACGAAAGGCATGTAGGTTGCATGGTCCGGTAGTTCCATCCAGGTCACAGACCCGTTACGATGTCCGTTACAGGCCCGGAATTTGGCGCGCGCAAGCTCTAGCAGGAGAATTGGCAACCGCGCAACAAGCTGAATCCAAAGGGCGTTGAAAACTGCGGTGTCGCGAGCGGCTCGCAGGGCGATTTCTATTTCCCAGATCCCGTTTTCACAGCCGTCTCAACGGTGGGTCGAGACCTGCAGTTGCCGGCAATGTCGACCCCAGAACTGCCGCGGGATGCCACATGCGGCACGATTGCATCGACAGCGAATGAGAAGAGGATCAAGGATCATGATCGCCAGAGCTGAGATGTCTACCAACACGCAGATTGCCGATGCGCAGGCGTCAAGCGGCGCGAAGGGCATGGCAGTTGCGCTGATTGGCCCGAATGACGCGCATCGACAGACGGTTGCCAGGGCTCTCGCCTCCGCGGAAGGCCGGAAGGTACACGAGTTCATTGACTATCCCGCGACTCTTAACGATCTGGCGCGGATGATGGAAACGAAGTTTGACGTGGTGCTGGTTGACGTCGATACGGACGAGAGCTATGCGCTTCAGATCATTTCCAAGCTGTCCGAATTGGGACCAACCGTCATGGCGTACTCGGCGCGGACAGACGAGGATCTGCTCAAGAGCTGCATGCGCGCAGGAGCGCGCGATTTTCTGCCTCTTCCTTCCGAAAACGGGTCTGCATCGACGTCCTCAATGTCGACAGCAACACCGGTTGGGACCAGACCGCCATCCGCGCCGGCACCGCCTTTGACGAGGCAGGCAGCCGTTCCGCCGCCGGCAGCGAAACCGATTCCAAATGCGGGACCGCGTTCAAACGTTACGCCGATCATTCCCGAGAGACGGGTTGAGCCGGAGAAACGAGTCGAGCCGACGGTAGAGCCGAGGCCGGCGCGCGTTCCTGAAGCAAATGCATTTCCCGACATTCTGAAAGAGGGCGAGGCTGTGAGAGCTGCCGCCGCGCCGGAGATTCCAAAGACATCAG
>Ga0207671_10000599_pt1 | contig 47962 bp, 45 predicted proteins | sample KBSC24metaG_FD_184352 | JGI IMG/M metagenome (GOLD analysis project Ga0207671, IMG submission 184352) | Corn rhizosphere microbial communities from Kellogg Biological Station, Michigan, USA - KBS C2-4 metaG (SPAdes) (version 2) | ecosystem: Host-associated > Plants > Roots > Rhizosphere > Soil... | reverse complement strand
TGTAGGAGTGGCCGGTGACCCAGCCGACGTCCGCGGTGCACCAGTACACGTCGGACTCCGGCTTCAGGTCGAACACCGCGTGGTGCGTGTACGAAGCCTGCGTCAGGTAACCGCCGGTGGTGTGCAGGATGCCCTTGGGCTTCCCGGTGGTGCCGGAGGTGTAAAGGATGAACAGCGGGTTCTCGCTGTCGAACGCCTCCGGCGCGTGCTCGGTGCTCGCGGCGCCGACCGTGTCGTGCCACCAGACGTCCTTGGCGCCCCAGGCGACGTCCGCGCCGGTGCGCTTCACGACCAGCACGTTCTCGATGGTCTCGGCGCCGTTCACGGCCTCGTCGGCGTTCGCCTTCAGGTTCACCGTGCCACCGCGCCGGTGGTAGCCGTCGGCGGTGATCAGCAGCTTGGCACCGGCGTCCTCGATCCGGGCGCGCAGGGCGTCGGGGGAGAACGCCGCGAACACCACGGAGTGCACCGCGCCGATGCGCGCACAGGCGAGCATCGCGACGGCGGTCTCCGGGATCATCGGCATGTAGATCGCGACCCGGTCGCCCTGGCGGATGCCGAGCTCGGTCAGGGCGTTGGCGGCCTTGGAGACCTCGTCCTTGAGCTCGGCGTAGGTGATGGCGCGGGAGTCGCCGGGCTCGCCCTCGAAGTGGATGGCGACGCGGTCGCCGTTGCCGGCCTCGACGTGCCGGTCCACGCAGTTGTAGGCGACATTGAGCTTCCCACCCACGAACCACTTGGCGACCGGCTTGCCCGACCAGTCCAGTGTCTCGGACCACGGGGTGTCCCACGCCAGGCGCGAAGCCTGCGTGTCCCAGAACGCCAGCCGGTCGGCCTCGGCCTCGGCGTACGCGTCGGCCTTGACGTTCGCGTCGGCGGCGAAGGCCGCGGACGGCGCGAACCGGCGGTCCTCACGGAGCAGGTTGGAAAGGGCCTCGTTCGACACCGTCTCTCCTCGTTCGATGCATTATGACAGCGGTCACACTTTATCCAGGCAGTAGCACACCAAGGGAGGGCCCGGAACACAAGGGTTTCGGCGCCATTGGTATAGACCTTTTATCTGGAGACACCAAAACGCCGCCCACCAGGACCCGTTTAGGTGGGCGGCGTGCTCAAGGTGCCGTGTGGCCATCGACATCGGATGGACGCGCGGTCACTTCACCGTAAGCAATAGCGGACTAAATATGACAGAGGCTATAAGGGTTCTATCTATGGACGGTTCGCTCTAAGCGTTCAGCGGTAGGAGTGGCGCGGTCAGCGGTGGCTGAGCCGTTCGCGCACTTCACGCGTGTGCCGCCGAGCCACGGGGATCGGCGTTCCGCCGACGATGACGGTCAGGTGGCCGCTCTCCCACCGGGCTTCGGAGACGGCGTCGATGCGGACCAGGAAGCGCCGATGCGTGCGGGCGAAGCCGGTGGCCGACCAGTGTTCCTCCAGCACTGCCAAGGGGATGCGGACCAGATGGTTGCTGTTCGCCGTGTACAAGCGCACGTAGTCGCCCTGCGCTTCCGCGTAGGTGACGTCCTGGCGCGGGATGAAGCGTGTGACGCCGGCCAGTTCCACCGGGATGACGTCGTACGGCCCGGCTTCAGGGGCCCCTTGGGGCGCGGATGCCGGTGTCATGCGGCGGAGGGCTTCGGCTAGGCGTTCTGAGCGGACGGGCTTGAGGAGGTAGTCGGAGGCGTGGAGATCGAACGCCTCCAGGGCGAACTCCTCATGCGCGGTCACGAACACGATCTGCGGTGGCGTGGCGAACTGGTTGAGCAGGGCCGCGATCTCCAGGCCGTCCAGGCCGGGCATGCGGATGTCGAGAAACAGGGCGTCCACAGGCGAGTTCTTCAGGACCCGCAGTGCGTCCTCTCCATCGGTGGCGGTCCGGACGGAGGAGACGCGGGGGTCGCGGGACAGGAGGTAGGCGAGTTCGGCAACGGCCGGGGGTTCGTCGTCGACCACCAGCACGCGCAGGCCGGTCGGCGTCGCGATGGTCATGCGGTCTGCTCTCTGCTTGTTTTCACTGCCTCGCTTGGCTCGCCAGCGCCTGCTTTATTTCTTGGGAACCCGGATCACCACGGTGGTACCCGCGCCGGGCTGGGATTCGATCGCCAGCCCGTACGCGCTTCCGTAGACCGCGCGGAGCCGTTCGTGGACGTTGGACAGGCCGACCGAGGTGCGTGTTCCCGGCTCGGCCGGTGCGAGGGCGTCGCGCAGGACGTCCGGGGTGATGCCGACGCCGTCGTCCTCGACCGTGATGCGGTAGTGGTGCCGGGTCGGCTCGGCGGTGATGGTGATGTGGCCGGGACCCGGCTTGCCTTCCAGGCCGTGGCGTACTGCGTTCTCCACGATGGGCTGAACGCAGAGGAAGGGAACCTCTACAGGAAGCACCTCGGGAGCGATGCTCAGCGCTACATGGAGACGTTCGCCGAAGCGCGCGCGCTCCAGCAGCAGGTAGCGATCGACACAGCGCAGTTCCTCGGCGAGCGTCGTGAACTCGCCGTGCGCGCGGAACGAGTAGCGGGTGAAGTCCGCGAACTCTAAGAGAAGCTCCCTAGCGCGCTGTGGATCCGTGCGCGTAAAGGAGGCGATCGCGGTGAGCGAGTTGTAGATGAAGTGCGGCGAGATCTGCGCGCGCAGTGCTCTGAGTTCCGTCTCCATCAAGAGAGTCCGCGACCGGTCGAGCTCCGCCAGCTCGATCTGGGTGGCGACCCAGTACGCGACCTCGCCGACGGCGCGTACGAGGGCTACAGAAGTGCTGGAACTGTAGACGGACAGCGTCCCGATCGCCGTACTGCCGCCGCCGTCGCGGATCCCCCCGATGCTGCTCGGCGGAATGATCGGAGCCACGACCGCGTGGCGGATCACGCAAGAGTCGCTGCCACAGTGCACGTCCTCCGGACCGAGGACAGAGACGTTCCCGGTCTTGAGCGCCGCTACAGAGAGCTCATAGGAGTCCTGAGAGTGCCGGTGCTGTCCGGCACCGTCCCACGTGAGAGAGCGCTCGGTGTCGTTGAACGCCAACGCCGCGGTGCCGAGCAGAGGCCGTAGGTGCCGTGCGGCGCGGCGGGTGGAATCCGGAGTCAGACCGGCGCGCAGCGGGGGCCCGGCGAGCGCTACAGCATGCATGGCGGCGTAGGCCGCGCGTTCGGCCGAGGTGCCGGCCAGGCGGTGCCGCTGCACCGCGCGCGACACCGCGACCGCCGGGGCGACCAGGGCGGCGACGAAGCCTACGGTGGCGGGGTTGGAGGCCACACGCCCCAGTCTGATGCGGTCAGGGTACGAAGTCGAGGGTTGTCGCGGGGCCTGATGTCGCCGAGGACCGGACGCTGTGGGTCGCGCAGTCCGAACGGTCGTGCTATTTTTGACCTGTGAGCAAGGGCGAGGAGACCCGCAGGCAGGTGCTGGAGGCGGCCGTCGAGGTCGCGGCCTCCGGCGGGCTGGCCTCGCTCACCATCGGCTCGCTCGCCGACCGGACCGGGATGTCCAAGAGCGGTCTGTTCGCGCACTTCAAGTCCAAGGAGGCGCTCCAGCTCCAGGTACTGGAGTTCGCCGGCGAGGCGTTCGTCGACGACGTCGTCCGGCCGGCGCTGTCCGCTCCGCGCGGCGAGAAGCGGATCACCACGCTGTTCGAGAGCTGGCTGGCGATCTCGCGCGAGGGCTCCGCGGAATGCCTGTTCGTCTCGGCGGCCTGGGAGTACGACGACCAGCCGGGGCCGGTGCGGGACCGGCTGGTCCGCATGCACCTGGACTTCAACGACTCGGTGGCGCAGATGTTCCGGACCGGCGTCTCCGAGGGCTTCTTCGCCCCCGGTGCCGACCCGGAGCAGTTCGCGCACGACCTGCACGGGATCATGCTCATCTACTTCCAGGCGCACCGGCTGCTCGGCGACGCCAGGGCCGAGGAGCGAGCGCGCCACGCGTTCGCCCGACTGATCGAATCCAACCGCTAGAGGGGGTCGTCCCTATGACCGCGTCATCGTCGTCTCGTAAAAAAAGCACGACCGTTCGTGCTAGAAAGGCGCTGGGGCTTGGAGCGCTGCGGACCGCGTTCGGGGTGCTGGAGGTGGTCGCGCCGGGGCCCGGCGCGCGCTGGGCCGAGCGGCTGTGGCTCACTGTCCCCAAAACGCCATGGAGGCCGAAGACACCGATCGCGGTATCGGCCGGCGAACCGTTCGCGATGACTGTGCGGCGCAGTACGGTGCGCGGCACCGTATGGGGCACCGAAGGCCCGGTCGTCTATCTGCTGCACGGTTGGGGCGGCGTGGCCGCGCAGCTCGACGCCTTCGTCGAACCGCTGCTGGCCGCCGGGTACCGCGTGGTGTCCTTCGACGCGCCGGGTCATGGCGCATCGTCGGAAAGCGTTGCCGGTCCGGGGCGTTCCACGCTTCCGGAGTTCTCAGAGAGCTTGTCCAGCGCGGTGGACCGCTTCGGCGAGGCGCATGCGGTGATCGCGCACTCCTTCGGCGCGGCGGCAGCCGTCCTGGCAGTGCTCGACGGCCTCCCGGTGGGGAGGATGGCCGTCGTGGCGCCGGTGAGCGACCCGATCGGGTTCTCTTATGACTTCGCGAAGATGCTCGGCTTCAGGGAACGCATACGGACCGGCTTCCTCAGGATCCTGGAGAAGCGCGTCGGCGTTTCCATGGACAGGTTCGACATCCCTCGGCGGATGCGCGCCGAGGACGTGTCCGGGCTGCCGCCGCTCCTGATCGTCCACGACCTCGGCGACCGCGAGGTCCCGGTGTCCAGCGGCGACCGCCTGGCCGGGCTGTGGCCCGGCGCCGAACTCGACACCTGGACCAGCCTCGGCCATTTCCGGATCCTGACGGACCCGGACGTGGTACGGAAGGTGACGGCTTTCAGCTCGGTGCCGCGAACGCTTCCGGTCCCATGACGAAGTCCGGGTCGATCTGCGCGCCGAGGTCCACGCCGGTCGCGCGGTCGCCCCAGGCGTGAGCGTTCTTCAGGTGGAAGTGGACGGCCTGCCGGGTGAACCTGGCCCAGTCCTGCGGGACCGCGTCCACTTCCAGCTGGAGGCGTGCCAGCGCGGTCCGGTTGGCCGGCTCCAGGGTGTCGAAGCCCTTGTCCCGGCCCTGCTCCTGGGCCCGGACGTAGTGCGAGGCGCCGAGGCAGGCCACGAGGTCGGCGCCGGTGTGCTCGCGCAGGTAGGCGACGTCCTCCGGGCCGGTCACCTTGTTGCCGACCACGCGGATGGTGACGTCGTACTCCTTGGCGTACTCGCGGTACTGCTGGTAGACGGACACCGACTTGCGGGTCGGCTCCACCACCAGGCAGGTCAGGTCGAAGCGGGTGAACAGGCCGGAGGCGAAGGCGTCCGCGCCCGCGGTCATGTCCATCACCAGGTACTCGTCGGGCCCGTCGACCAGGTGGTTCAGGTAGAGCTCGGCCGCGCCGATCTTGGAGTGGTAGCAGGAGACGCCGAGGTCCTTGTCCTCGAACCCGCCGGTCACCATCAGCCGGACGTTCTCCATCTCGCCGGCCAGACGCGTCGCGCACAGGCTGTGGACAGCGTTCTCCTCCTCCAGGCGCAGCAGGCGCGATCCACGTCCCGGCGGTGTGGTCTTCACCATCGCCTCGGCGCCGGCGATCAGCGGGTTGTCGCCGCGCAGGTAGTCCTTGATCTCCCGCAGATGCGCGGCCATCGGGGTCAGCGCGGCGGCCTGGTCCTCCGAAAGGCCCAGCGCCACGGCGAGGTGCTGGTTGATGTCGGCGTCGATCGCGAGCACCGGGCGGCCGCCAGCGGCCAGGTGCCGGATGAGCAGGGCCGAGACCGTTGTCTTGCCGCTGCCGCCTTTGCCGACCAGGGCGATGCGCATGCCGGGGCCTCCTAGCGCTGGGAAGGGGAACAAGGCGCGGGCCGCTCTGCGGAGGTCCGTGCTTGATGACAATCGTTTTCAATAGAACGGGTACGGGCCGAGTCTCGACGGCGCCGCCGGGGCGCGTCAACCATGCGTCCTCCGATCGGGTGGCCCCGCCCCTACTTGCCCCGCATCCAGCGCGCGCGGCTCCTGCGGAGCCTGGTGCGCGCAATGCGCGTGGGCCCAATCGGTAGAGTCCCGTGAATGGACACCCGCTCCCCGATCCAGCGTCTGGCCGCCGCTCCGAATGCGTCCGCCGCAGCGGACACCGCCCGCGAAGCGGTGGACCGCGTGCGCAAGCACAAGGTGCTGCGCAGCCAGTCGGCGCGCGTCACCGCCGAGTCGCAGTTGCGCGGCGCCCGGGCCTCGGCCGCCCTCGGCTCGCTGAGCGAGGCCGGCACCGACTGGCCGCTGGAGGAGGTCCGCCGCCGCACCGACCTCGGCGACGAGGACGGCTCCGGGCTCCTGCGCGGCGCCCTGCGGATCTCCGGCGAGCTGGGGACGCTCGCGCCGGTCTGGAAGCGTTCGCCGATCCAGGCCCTGTCCCGGATGCACCTGCTCGCGGCCGCGGGACACCTGGAGCAGGACCGGGTCGGGCGTCCGCGCGATGCCGAAGCGGCGGCCAAGCTCAGCGCTTTGGCGAACGAACTGCGCGACCCGGCCGCCGCCGACGTTCCGGCCGTGGTGGTCGCGGCGGCGGTCCACGCCGAGCTGCTGGTGAACGAGCCCTTTGGGTGGGGCGACGGGCTGCTCGCCCGCGCCGCGTCGCGCCTGATCCTGGCCGACCGGGGTCTGGACCCGCAGTCGCTGGCGGTGGTCGAGGCCGGGCACGTGGACCTCGGGGTCGAGAAGTATCTGGACGCCGCGCGCGGCTATGCGACCGGCACCGACGAAGGACTGGCCACCTGGCTCGCGCAGTACGCGGAGGCGGTCGCGCTCGGCGCGCGCGAGTCGCTGGCCGTGTGCGAAGCCATCATGCGGGGCTGACGACACCGAAGACGCCGAACGGCGGGGCGCGTCGCTTTTCAGCGACGGGCCCCGCCGTTCGTGGTTCCGCTCAGCTGCGCGCCAGCGTCGCCCCGCCGTTGACGTCCAGCACCACGCCGGTGGTGAAGCCGTTCCCGGCCAGGAACAGCACCGCGTCGGCGATGTCCTGAGGCTGTCCGACGCGTCCCACCGGCGTGCCGGCGGCCTGCTGCTCCATGAACCCGTCGCGGTGCTCGCCCAGCGGGTGCCACCAGGCCGTGTCGATCACGCCGGGGGAGACCGAGTTCACCCGGACCGGGGCCAGTTCGGCGGCGAGCGGCCGGACCGCGGCGTCCAGGGCGCCGTTGGCCGCGGCGAGGGCAGTCGTGCCGGGGAACGCGGCCCGTGAGCTGCCGGCGCCGATGAAGGTCACCGAGGCGTCCGGCGCGAGGTGCGGCAGTGCCGCCTTCAGGATCCTGAGCTGGGCGAAGACCTTGCCCTCGAAGCCCTCGCGCAGGGCCTCGCCGGTGAGCTCGGCCAGGGTGCCCATCCCGACCATGCCGCCGCTGACCGCGAGCACCAGGTGGTCGATCTTCGTCGTGGCGGCCGCGAACAGCGCGTCCACGTCCTCCTGGCGCCGGGCGTCGGACTGGAAGACGCGGACCGGGTGGCCGATGCGCTCGGCGGCGGCGTCGAGGCGCTCCTTGGTGCGCCCGGTGATCAAAACGTCGGCCCCGGCGGAGGCGAACGCGCCGGCGATCGCCTCGCCGATGCCGTGGCTGGCGCCGATGACGTACACGGTCTTGCCGGTGAACTTTCCCTCGGTGGACATACCCGTCCCCTCCGTCGGATGACTCTTTGTCGAAACGATCCGTCTCGACAAGTATTGCCGAGACGGTGCGTCTAGACAAATCCGGTAGGCTGCCGGTCATGGAGCGCCCGCACACCGGAAGACGCCGCAACGAGGCGGCGCGTGAGGCGATCATCGACGCCGCGATCGGCCTGCTGCAGGAGGTCGGCTACGAGGGCTTCACGATCGAGCGCCTGGCCCGCGACGCGGGCGTCGGCAAGCAGACCGTCTACCGCTGGTGGCCCTCGAAAGCGGCGGTGATCGCCGAGGCGGTGGGCACGCGGGCGCAGCACACCATCCCGCTTCCTGACACCGGCACTCTGGCGGCGGACCTGCGCGAGTTCTTCGAGACGACCTTCCGGCAGTCGGAGGACCCCAAGATCCTCAGTGAGCTGAAGAGCATGATGGTGGCCTCGATCGAGAACCCCGAGGCGGCCCGCCCCTTCTATGACTTCCTGGCCAGCCGCCGCGCGACGCTGAAGGTCCTGCTCGAACGCGGCGCGGCGCGCTCCGAGGTGTCCGCCGACGCCGACCTCGACTTCCTCACCGACCTCGCCTACGGCCTGCTCTGGTACCGGGGCCTGGTCGGCCATCGGCCGCTGGACGACGAGGCGGCGCGCAAACTCGCCGGCGCACTTGTCGCGGCAGGCGCTGAATCACGGAAGTAATACCCGCCGGAAAGTCGATCTCAATACTGGTGGGAAAAGGTCAGCGGTGCCGCTGCGCAAGCGACACCGCTGTGATGAATGGACACCGAGAACGAGTTAACAAGCGTCTGTTGTCCGTAGTCGCCTTCCAGGTCCTCGCAGTTCACTCCGTCTGCCTGGCTGGCTGGCCCCTTAAGGGGTCGGTCTTTGCGTGGGTTCCCGATTCGATGTCGAGGTCGAGCGGCCTTGTGCCAAACCATTCCTTCTCTTTGAGTTGGGAGGTCGCCGGGCCTTGCTTTCTTTCTACGACCGATCAAGGTCGGTGCCAAGGGCTACTGGCGGGTTTTTACCCGCTGTCGACCGAATGGCGGAACAATGCCGCCTCAGCAGGCACAGGGATCCCAGAGGCGGTCATCCGTACCGTCGGGGGACGCCCGGCGGCCTGGATCCGACCCTTGTGCGAGCCTCTCGCTAGGGTGAAGTCATGCGTGCCATCACGATCGCCGAGCCGGGCGGACCGGAGCAGTTGGTGTGGGCCGAGGTGCCCGATCCGGTGGCGGCGGCCGGTGAGGTGCTGATCCGGGTCACCGCGACCGCCGTGAACCGCGCCGACATCCTGCAGCGGATGGGCTTCTACACGCCTCCCCCGGGTGCCTCGCTCTATCCCGGGCTGGAGTGCTCCGGGGTGATCGCCGAGGTCGGGGCCGGAGTCAGCGGGTTCGTGCCCGGGGACGAGGTCGTCGCGCTGCTGGCCGGCGGCGGGTACGCCGAGCTCGTGGCGGTGCCCGCGGGGCAGGTCGCGCCGCTGCCGAAGGGCCTGAGCGCGCTGGCCGCCGGCGGGCTGATGGAGACGGTGTGCACCGTCTGGTCGAACGTCTTCATGCTGGCCGGGCTCCGCGCCGGCCAGACGCTGCTGGTCCACGGCGGTTCCAGCGGCATCGGGACCACCGCGATCCAGCTCGCGCACGAGCTCGGCGCCCGCGTGATCGTCACCGCCGGGACCGCGGCGAAGCTCAAGGCCTGCCGCGAGCTCGGCGCCGATGCCGGGGTGAACTACCGCGACGAGGATTTCGTGGAGAGGGTGGCCGAGGTCACCGACGGCCGCGGCGTGGATGTGATCCTCGACAACATGGGCGCCGCCTACCTGGACCGCAACGTGCGGGCGCTGGCCGTGGACGGCAGGCTGGTGATCATCGGGCTGCAGGGCGGGGTCACCGGCGAGGTGAATTTGAACACCCTGCTGCGCAAGCGGGCCAGCGTCAGCGCAACCACTTTGCGCGCGCGGCCGTCAGAAGAGAAAGCGCAGATCGTCGCGGCGGCCCGGGACGCGGTGTGGCCGCTCATCGAACAGGGCCGCTTCCGGGTCGTCGTGGACCGGGTGCTGCCGATCGAGCGGGCGGCCGAGGCGCACCGGGTCGTCGAGGACAGCGGGCACGTCGGCAAGGTCGTGCTCGACGTGGCGGCGGCGGGAAGCGGCAGCTAGCCGGGAAGGCACGCGTGGAAGCTAGGGACGGATACATGACGGGATTGAACGGCGACCTCTTCGGAGCGATGAATATGAGCCTGAACAACGACCCCGACCACGACGACGACCTGGCCGGCCGGGTGATCGTGGTCCCGGCCGAGGCGCACGGGGACGACGAGTCCGGCGAGAACCCGATGAACGTCGCCGAGATGGTCGAGCAGCCCGCGAAGGTGATGCGGATCGGCTCGATGATCAAGCAGCTGCTGGAGGAGGTCCGGGCCGCGCCTCTGGACGAGGCCTCCCGGGCCCGCCTGCGCGAGATCCACCGCTCCTCGATCGCCGAGCTGGAGAAGGGCCTGGCCCCGGAGCTGGTCGCCGAGCTGGAGCGGCTGTCCCTGCCCTTCGCCGAGGACGAGGTCCCCAGCGAGTCCGAGCTCCGCATCGCCCAGGCCCAGCTGGTCGGCTGGCTGGAGGGGCTGTTCCACGGCATCCAGACCGCCCTGTTCGCTCAGCAGATGGCCGCGCGGGCGCAGCTGGAGCAGATCCGGCGGGCGCTGCCTCCGGGCTCGGTGCCGCCCGGCATGGCCGGCGGCGACGGCGAGCAGCCGGGGCGGATCACCGGCGCGGGACCGTACCTGTAGCCGCCGCCGCGCCTTCCAGGAAGGCGTCCAGCACCTTCGCGTAGTTCTCCGTCCACCACGGCACCAGGGCCGCGGTGGCGGGGAACAGTGAGTCCGCGCGGTGATCGGCATGGTGGTAGTGCCAGGTCAGAATCCAGAAGTCGGTGAGGCGCTCCCACCAGACGCGGCGGACGGAGTCGGTGAGCTCCCGCTCCGAGAACTGCGGACGCGCCGCGACGTATCCCCCGATGAACGCACGAACCAGATCCAGGTCGAGCTGACCTGAGTACTCCCCGGTGAAGAACACTAAGGCAGTGCTCACCACCTCATCCCCACAAGGCGCTACCGCGGTCTTCTCCCAGTCGACGACCGCGGTCACCCGGCTCCCGGGTTCCAGGCCCGACCACATGACGTTTCCGGCATGGAAGTCGCCGTGGATGTAGCCGACCGTCGCTACCGCATCTGGCGCGGGCCGTAGATGGGCGACGTCGGGAATCAGCGCTAAGCGCTCCCGTAATCGGTGCGCGGACAGCGCGTCCATCTCATCCCTGCCGGGACCGGTGGTGACCACCGAGAGCAGCTGCTCGGCCTCGGCGATGGCGCGGCGTTCGGACGTGGTGCCGACGAACAACGGCTGTGGGACCTGGGGAAGAACCCGCTCCAGGCCCGTGTGGAGGTCGGCGAGCAGAACTCCTAAGCAGCGCGCGTCAGCTTCCTGCATGTCTTTGCCATAACGGTGCACTCCGTCGTTCCAGGGGAAGACCGCAAAAGGGCGACCCCGTACATATGCGACTGTACGGCCGTGCACATCCCTGAGCGGGGCGACTGCGGGGAGACCCGCCGCCTGTAATCGGATCACGGCTTCGTGTTGCCACCGGAGTGTCTGTGCCGCGGAGCGTCGGCGCCCGTACGCGTCGGGAAGCCCGGATCCGATTCCGCGCCAGGGCAGATAGTGCTTCAGGAAGTAGCGCCGGCCCGTGGACGTAATCTGATATGACCGGTTGAGAAGCCCGCTGTCCATGGGGCGGAAAGCGGTCGGCGCCGGCAGCCCGAACCGCAGAAACAGCGCCTGGAGTGGCCCTGATGTCCCCGGCATGCGCGCACTCTACAGTGCGGATCATCCTTAACCTGCGCTTTATGTGCACTGACTAGCCTCGAATGAACCAATGGACATCCGGTGTGCCATCCCGGAGGGTGGCAGGACGCGACATCGCGCTGGAGCGCGCGGCGCGGGGAGGCGGACGGGTTATGGCGGCGAGCGGGGCGAGAGGCCACCGTCGCGCGCCCAAGCGCCGCGGCCGGTCTCCGCTGCGCGCGGTCGCCCTGTTCTTCATAAGCACGGCGCTGGTCGTGGGGTCCGGGGTCGCGTTCGGCTACGCCACCCACCATCTCGGCGGCCACCCGAGCACGGACACCGCCAGCGTGGTGGCTCCCCCGACCGGCCCGCTGGACGACACCGCCTCGGCCACCGACGACTCGGCGGCCGGCGGGACCGACTCCGCGCCGGTCAGCTCGCATCCGATGCTCAAGGCCAGCGGGCCGGGCACGGTCACCGAGCTGAACGTGCCGTCCGCGGACACCGACTGGAAGTCCCGGCCGGTCTTCGTCTACCGGCCGGCCGTGCCGGCGAACGTCGTGCTGCCGGTGGTCTACCTCCTGCACGGGGTGCCCGGCGAGCCGGACCGGATCATGCGGTCCGTGAAGGAGGTGCTGGACCAGGCGTTCACCACCGGCGGCCAGGAGCCGTTCATCGTGGCCGCGCCGACCGGGGAGGGCACCGCGCACAACGACACCGAATGGGCCGACGCCCAGGACGGCAAGGACATGGTCGAGACGTACTTGATCAAGAACGTCATACCGGCGGTCGAGGGCAAGACGCCGCGGCCGGCCAGTATGCGTGCCGTCGTGGGCTTCTCGATGGGCGGCTACGGCGCGGCCAACCTGACCCTGCGGCACCCCGACCTGTTCAGTCAGTTCGCCTCGCTGGCCGGGTACTTCCACATCGACGACCCGGACGGGATGTTCGGGTCCGACAGCAAGGTCGAGGCCGCGAACACGCCGGACGGCATGGTGCAGAAGGCCGCGAAGAAGCGGGTGCTGCTGCTGGAGGACCAGGACGAGACCGACCCGCTGATCCAGGGCCAGGCCTCCGAGTTCGCGCAGCGGCTGAAGAGCTGCGACTGCGGTGTGGACCTGTCCTGGCGCCTGGAGCCGGGCGGGCACACCTACGACTTCGTCACCGCGGTCTTCCCGAAGGTGATCAGTTTCCTGAACCAGGGCTTCACCGTGAAACCCGCCGCGACACAGTCGGCCGCGCCGGCCGGATGACGGTGCCGCGCTGAGCGATGTTTCACGTGAAACATCGCTCAGTTCTGCTTCTTGGGCTTGGCTTCCTCGTCCAGGCCGAGCATCTCGCGCTCCTCCTTGCTGAGCCGCTCGGTGCCGGTGCGTTCGGAGGCCTGAGCCGGGGCCGCGGGTGGCGGGGCCGTCCGGTTCTTGTCCACCGGAGCGGTGGTGGTGATCGCAGGCGGTGCCGTCGAGGCCGTCGAGGCCGTCGCCGTCGAGCCGGTGCGTGCGCTCTGATCCGCGGCCCTGGCCTCGGGCGTCTCGGCCACCACGGCGCGCTTCGGGTACCCGGGCATCAGCAGTGCACCGATGATCATCAGGAGTCCGCCGCCGAACGCCCAGGCCACGCCGGAGCCGATCCCGCGGTCGTTCGAGCCGGTGATGGTCAGCTCGCCGGCCGCCTGTCCCTGGCGCACCATCCACAGGATGGTGAAGCCGAACGCGACCACGCCGGCGGCGAGCACGAGCGCGCGCGAGCGCATCAGCACTCCGACCACCGCCAGGATGGCCGTGACCAGGAAGACCAGGAAGACCGAGTCCATGATCCCGGACCGGGAAACCGTGATGCCCGAGCCGAAGACCTCGTAGAACTTGTAGCTGCTGCCGTGCCGGTTGTTGTACCAGGCCTGCCAGGGGCTGACGAGTGTGGCCGCCGCGCCGATCAGCGCGAGCAGACCGCCTAGGGCGTTGCGCATGTTCCGGGCTCCTTCCGCCACCCCCTACGGCCGACGGTAAGGCGCTCTTCGGTACCGTGCACCTTGACGGGGCCGCGACGGGGCCGTCCGGGGGTGTGGACCGTGTGCTTTTTGTGAGACATCCGAGCAGGTCAGATGCCTTATGCGCAGCAAAGTTGAGTGGCCTACGCGCAATCTTTTGACTTCGCGTCCCCGCACCGTGCATCATTGAGCGAACTCGACTCAATCTGTCGCGAGCCTTCCCCACTCCATGGGCACGCGTCAGCGACATACGAAACGTCTTTCGCGGAGGAATCCCCATGGCACGTCCGGTCGGCATCGACCTCGGGACGACGAACTCCGTCGTCTGCGTCCTGGAAGGTGGCGAGCCCACCGTCATCACCAACGCCGAGGGCTCCCGGACGACGCCGTCCGTGGTGGCCTTCGCCAAGAACGGCGAGGTGCTGGTCGGCGAGGTCGCCAAGCGCCAGGCCGTCACCAACGTGGAGCGCACCATCCGGTCGGTCAAGCGCCACATGGGCACCGACTGGAAGATCGGGATCGACGACAAGCAGTTCACGCCGCAGCAGATCTCCGCGTTCATCCTGCAGAAGCTCAAGCGCGACGCCGAGTCCTACCTGTCGGAGAAGGTCACCGACGCGGTCATCACCGTCCCGGCCTACTTCTCCGACTCCGAGCGCCAGGCCACCAAGGAGGCCGGCGAGATCGCCGGCCTGAACGTCCTGCGCATCGTCAACGAGCCCACCGCCGCGGCCCTGGCCTACGGCCTGGACAAGGGCGAGGGCGACCAGACCATCCTGGTCTTCGACCTCGGCGGCGGCACCTTCGACGTCTCGCTGCTGGAAGTCGGCAAGGACGACGACGGCTTCTCCACCATCGAGGTGAAGGCCACCAACGGCGACAACCACCTCGGCGGCGACGACTGGGACAACAAAGTCGTCGAGTGGCTGGTGACCCAGTTCAAGAACGCGCACGGCGTGGACCTGTCCAAGGACAAGATGGCCATGCAGCGTCTGCGCGAGGCGGGCGAGAAGGCGAAGATCGAGCTGTCCAGCTCCACCGAGACCTCGATCAACCTGCCCTACATCACCGCCAGCGCCGAGGGCCCGCTGCACCTGGACGAGAAGCTCACGCGCTCGCAGTTCCAGCAGCTGACCGCGGACCTGCTGGACCGCTGCAAGACCCCGTTCCACCAGGTCATCAAGGACGCCGGCGTCTCGCTGAGCGCCATCGAGCACGTGGTGCTGGTGGGCGGCTCGACCCGCATGCCGGCCGTGGCCGACCTGGTCCGCGAGCTGACCGGCGGCAAGGAGCCGAACAAGGGCGTCAACCCGGACGAGGTCGTCGCCGTCGGCGCCGCGCTGCAGGCCGGTGTCCTGAAGGGCGAGGTCAAGGACGTCCTGCTCCTCGACGTCACCCCGCTGTCCCTGGGCATCGAGACCAAGGGCGGCATCATGACCAAGCTGATCGAGAAGAACACCACGATCCCGACCAAGCGCTCGGAGACCTTCACCACGGCCGAGGACAACCAGCCGTCGGTGCAGATCCAGGTCTACCAGGGCGAGCGCGAGATCGCGGCGTACAACAAGCGCCTGGGCATGTTCGAGCTGACCGGCCTGCCGCCGGCGCCGCGCGGGCTGCCGCAGATCGAGGTCACCTTCGACATCGACGCCAACGGCATCGTCAACGTCTCGGCCAAGGACCTGGGCACCGGCAAGGTGCAGTCGATGGTCATCACCGGCGGCTCGGCGCTGCCGAAGGACGAGATCGACCGCATGATGCGCGAGGCCGAGCAGTACGCCGACGAGGACCACAGCCGCCGCGAGGCCGCCGAGGTCCGCAACCAGGCCGAGTCCCTGGTCTACTCGACCGAGAAGTTCCTCAAGGACAACGAGGACAAGGTCCCGGGCGATGTGAAGTCCGAGGTCGAGGCGGCGGTCGGGGAGACCAAGGAGGCCCTCAAGAGCGAGGACTCCGCGGCCATCCGCTCGGCGTCGGAGAAGCTCGCCACCACCAGCCAGAAGCTCGGCGCCGCGCTGTACCAGCAGGCCCAGGCCTCCGGCGAGGCGGCGGGCGCGCCCGGCGGGGAGTCCGCCGGCGCCCCCGGCGGTGCCGAGGACGACGTGGTGGACGCCGAGATCGTCGACGAGGGCAAGGGCGGCCAGGCCTGAGCCTGGCCCGCCAGGGGTTCCACCTGACGAGCGAGTGGCACGACGGCTAGACGGCGCCGCGCGAGGCGCGATCATCAGCGGATGATCGCCCACCGCGCGGCGCCACCCCCAGCAAGACTGAAGCCTTCCCGACGATGGGGAAGCGGCGGGTTCAGGAGGACCTTTCGTGAGCGACGAGTACGCGGCCGAGCGGGAAGGCGAGGGCGAGCGCGCCAACCTCGCGGTGACCGAGCTGCTGGCCAAACTCGCCGAGCGGACCAACGAGCTGCAGGGCGTGCAGGCGGAGTTGGCCGAGCGCACCAACGACGTGCAGCGGCTGCAGGCCGAGTTCAGCAACTACAAGAAGCGGGTCGAGCGGGACCGGCAGGTGGTCAAGGAGACCGCGGTGGCCGGGGCGCTGTCCGAACTGCTCCCGGTGCTGGACGACATCGGCCGGGCGCGCGAGCACGGCGAACTGGAAGGCGGCTTCCGCCAGGTCGGCGAGGCCTTCGAGGCCGTGGTGGCCAAGCTGGGCCTGGCCCGGTTCGGCGCGGCCGGCGAGGTCTTCGACCCGAACCTGCACGAGGCGCTGATGAGCACCACCTCCCCGGACGTGGACGAGGTGACCGTGGCGGTGCTGTTCCGCCCCGGCTACCGGATCGGCGAGCGCGTGGTCCGCGCGGCGCAGGTGCAGGTCGCCGAGCCCGGACCGGCTCCGGAGGCCGAGAAGCCGGCCGAGCCGGCTCCCGCCCCGGCGGCGGCCAAGGCCAAGTCGGCGGCCAAGAGCGCTTCGGGCAGTGCGGGCGCGAACAGCGCGAACAACGGGAACGGGAACACCGGGACCGCCAAGGCGGCCCCCGAGCCGCCCGCAGAGGTCGACGACGACGACGATTCGGGTCTGTGAACCCGGATCAGCCTGGGCGACACGTGGACGACATGGCACAACCCGGACGGGAGGCGTGGGTTTAGGTGGCCGTCAACAAGGACTACTACAAGATCCTCGGAGTCCCCAAGGACGCGCCGGCTGCCGACATCAAGAAGGCCTACCGGAAGCTGGCGCGCCAGTACCACCCCGACGCCAACAAGGGCGACGCGGCCTCGGAGGAGAAGTTCAAGGAGATCTCCGAGGCCTACGACGTCCTGTCCGACGACAAGCGGCGCAAGGAGTACGACGACTCGCGCTCGGTCTTCGGCAACGGCGGCTTCCGGGGCCCCGGCACCGGCGCCCCCGGCGGGTTCAACTTCGACCTCGGCGACCTGCTCGGCGGTCTGTTCAACCGCACCGGCGGCCCGACCACCGGCACCGGCACGGCCGGGCGCACCAGCCAGGCGCGCCGCGGCGCGGACGTGGAGTCGGAGGTGACGCTGAAGTTCAGCGACTCCATCGACGGCGCCACGGTCTCGCTGCGGCTGACCTCGGACACCCCGTGCTCGGCGTGTTCGGGGACCGGCGCCAAGGCCGGCACCACCCCGCGCGTGTGCCCGACCTGTTCGGGCACCGGCCAGGTGAGCCGGAACCAGGGCGGGTTCGCCTTCTCCGAGCCCTGCCGGGACTGCAAGGGCCGCGGCCTGCTGGTCGACGACCCCTGCCCGGTGTGCCACGGCTCCGGCCGGGCCGCCAGCTCCCGCACGATCCAGGCCCGCATCCCGGCGGGCGTCCGCGACGGCCAGCGCATCCGGCTCAAGGGCAAGGGCGCCTCCGGCGAGCGCGGCGGTCCGGCCGGCGACCTGTATGTGGTGGTCCATGTGAGCCCGCACGCGGTCTTCGGACGCGAGGACGACAATCTGACCGTGACCGTGCCCGTCACCTTCCCCGAGGCGGTGCTGGGCGCGGACATCCAGGTCCCGACCCTGGGCGGCATGCCGGTGACGGTGAAGCTGCCGGCCAACTCGCAGAACGGCCGGGTGCTGCGCGTCCGCGGCCGCGGGGTGGCGCGCAAGGACGGGACCAAGGGCGACCTGCTGGTGCGTTTCGAGATCGCGGTTCCGGCCGAGATCGGCGACGACGCGCGGGCGGCCTTGCAGAAGTTCCAGGAGGCGACCGGCAACCACCACCCGCGGGCGGAGCTGCTGGACGCCGCGAAGGGAGAGTGACGGACGATGGCCTCGAAGAATCCGTTCCTGCCGCTGACCGAGGAAACACCTGTCTACGTCATCTCCGTCGCCGCGCAGCTGGCCGGGATGCACCCGCAGACCCTGCGGCAGTACGACCGGCTGGGCATCGTGTGCCCGGAGCGCACCGGCGGCGGTGGCCGCCGGTACTCCGCGCGCGACATCGACACGCTGCGCGAGGTGCAGCGGCTGTCCCAGGACGAGGGCGTGAACCTGGCCGGGATCAAGCGGATCCGCGAGCTCGAGGAGCAGGTCGCGGCGCTGTCCCGGCGGGTGGCCGAACTCGAGGCCGTGACGCTGTACCCGACCGCGAAGAGCGCGGTCCCGGTGGCCGCGCCGGTCGCGCCCGCGGCCTCGCCGCTGCCGCCGGTCCCGCCCGGCTACCGCGGCGACCTGCTGCCGGCCCTGCCTGCGACGTTCACCACCGCCCTGGCGGTCTGGAAGCCCCAGGGCAAGTGAGCGTCCCGCGGCCCCGCGGCGCGCCGCATCGCTGAGCGCCGCCGCGGCTCGCCGCCGCACAACTGAATGTCGGGGGGCTGATCTGTATTGATCTGCTTTAAAGTCGTGGAGGTTTCACCGTGGATTCGCAGAAGCTGACGACCAAGAGCCAGGAGGCCCTGAGCGTCGCGATCCGCGAGGCCACCCGCGCCGGCAACCCTCAGGTGGAGACGGTCCAGGTCCTGCTGGCCCTGCTCGGCCAGGTCGAGGGCACCACCCGGCCGCTGCTGGAGGCGGTCGGCGTGGACCGCGCGGCGCTCACGCAGGCGGTCTCGGCCGCCGCCGAGCGCCTGCCGTCGGCCAGCGGCTCGACGGTCTCGGCGCCGACCCTGGCCCGCAACACCCTCAACGCCCTGAACGCCGCCGGCGACGAGGCCCGCAAGCTCGACGACGAGTACGTCTCCACCGAGCACCTGCTGCTCGGCCTCGCGCTCGGCGACGACGCCACCGCCGAGCTGCTGAAGAAGGCCGGGGCCACGCCGCAGGCGCTGCGCGAGGCCTTCGGCAAGGTGCGCGGCTCGGCGCGGGTGACGTCGCAGGACCCGGAGGCCACCTACCAGGCCCTGGAGAAGTACGGCGTCGACCTGACCGCCTCGGCGCGGGACGGCAAGCTGGACCCGGTCATCGGCCGCGACGCCGAGATTCGCCGTGTGGTGCAGGTGCTGTCGCGCCGGACCAAGAACAACCCGGTGCTCATCGGCGAGCCCGGCGTCGGCAAGACCGCCGTCGTCGAGGGGCTGGCCCAGCGCATCATCGCCGGCGACGTGCCGGAGAGCCTGCGCGACAAGCGCCTGGTGTCCCTGGACCTGGGCGCGATGGTGGCCGGCGCGAAGTACCGCGGCGAGTTCGAGGAGCGCCTCAAGGCCGTCCTGGCCGACATCAAGGACTCCGAGGGCCAGGTCATCACCTTCATCGACGAGCTGCACACGGTCGTCGGCGCCGGCGCGACCGGCGATTCGGCGATGGACGCCGGCAACATGCTCAAGCCCATGCTGGCCCGCGGCGAGCTGCGGATGGTCGGCGCCACCACGCTGGACGAGTACCGCGAGCGCATCGAGAAGGACCCGGCCCTGGAGCGCCGCTTCCAGCAGGTCCTGGTCGACGAGCCGACGGTCGAGGACACCATCGCGATCCTGCGCGGCCTCAAGGGCCGTTACGAGGCGCACCACAAGGTCGCCATCTCCGACACCGCGCTGGTCGCCGCGGCCACGCTCTCGCACCGCTACATCACCTCCCGCTTCCTGCCGGACAAGGCCATCGACCTGATCGACGAGGCCGCCTCCCGGCTGCGCATGGAGATCGACTCCCGTCCGGTGGAGATCGACGAGCTCCAGCGCACCGTGGACCGGATGAAGATGGAGGAGCTGGCGCTGGCCAAGGAGCAGGACCCGGCCTCGCGCGACCGGCTGGCCCGGCTGCGCCTGGACCTGGCCGACCGCCAGGAGCAGCTCAACGCCCTGAACGCGCGCTGGGAGCAGGAGAAGGGCGGCCTGAACCGGGTCGGCGAGCTCAAGCAGCGGCTGGACGCGATGAAGTCGCAGGTCGAGCTGGCGCAGCGGTCCGGCGACTTCGAGACGGCCTCCCGCCTGCTCTACGCCGAGATCCCGGCGGTCGAGGCGGAGCTGGAGACCGCGTCCACCACGGTGGACGAGGTCGAGGCCGTGGCCCCGATGGTCAAGGAGGAGGTCGGCCCGGACGACATCGCCGAGGTGGTCGGCGCCTGGACCGGCATCCCGGCCGGCCGGCTGCTGGAGGGCGAGACCGAGAAGCTGCTGCATATGGAGGAGCGGATCGGCGAGCGGCTGATCGGCCAGGCCGAGGCGGTCGCCGCGGTCTCCGACGCGGTGCGCCGCGCGCGGGCCGGCATCTCCGACCCGGACCGTCCGACCGGCTCGTTCCTGTTCCTCGGCCCCACCGGTGTGGGCAAGACCGAGCTGGCCAAGGCGCTGGCGGACTTCCTGTTCGACGACGAGCACGCCATGGTCCGCATCGACATGTCGGAGTACTCCGAGAAGCACTCGGTGGCCCGGCTCGTCGGCGCCCCTCCCGGCTACGTCGGCTACGAGGAGGGCGGCCAGCTCACCGAGTCCGTCCGGCGGCGGCCGTATTCGGTGGTGCTGCTCGACGAGGTCGAGAAGGCGCACCCGGAGATCTTCGACGTGCTGCTGCAGGTGCTCGACGACGGCCGCCTCACCGACGGCCAGGGCCGGACCGTGGACTTCCGCAACACGATCCTGATCCTCACCTCCAACCTCGGGACCTCCGGCTTCGACCTCACCGTCGACGAGGCGCTGGACCCGGCGCAGGCCCGGCTGGACCGGCGCCAGCGAGTGGACACCGCGGTGCGGGCGGCCTTCAAGCCGGAGTTCCTGAACCGGCTGGACGCGCAGGTGGTCTTCGACCCGCTGGGCACGACCGAGCTCGCCCGGATCGTCGACATCCAGATCGGCAAGCTGGCCGAGCGCCTGGCCGACCGCCGGCTCACGCTGGAGGTCACGCCGGGGGCGAGCGACTGGCTGGCGATCGCCGGGTACGAGCCCGCCTTCGGCGCCCGTCCGCTGCGCCGCCTGGTCCAGTCCTCGATCGGCGACCCGCTGGCCCGCAAGCTGCTGGCCGGCGAGATCCGCGACGGCGACACGGTGAACGTGGACGTCGACATCGAGAACGACGCGCTGGTCATCACCGCGCACGCGTAATGGGGATGATCAAAGACCGGCGGTGCGTCTAGCGTGGTGTCCGTGTCCATGCCTGCCGCACTGCCGACCGTCACCGCCACCCGGTACGTGACCCCGCTCCGCGAGGGCGGTTCGCTGCCCGGCCTGGTCGAGGCCTCGGACCTCGGCACCTATGTGGTGAAGTTCCGCTCGGCGGGCCAGGGCCGCAAGGCTCTGGTCGCCGAGGTGGTCGCCGGGGAGCTGGCGCGGGCGCTGGGTCTGCCGGTGCCGGCGTTGGTCGGGATCGAGCTGGATCCGGTCATCGGCGCTGCCGAACCGGACCAGGAGATCCAGGAGCTCCTCAAGGGGAGCAGGGGACTGAACCTCGGTATGGACTATCTGCCGGGTTCATTGGGATACGACCCCTTAGCGTTTCCCGTTGAGTCCGAACTGGCCAGCCGCATTGTATGGTTCGACGCACTGGTGCGGAACGTGGACCGCTCTTGGCGGAACCCGAACCTGCTGCTGTGGCATCGCAAGCTGTACCTGATCGACCATGGCGCGTCGCTGATCTTCCATCACAACTGGCCCGGTGCGCAGAAGGGCGCCCAGGCTCCCTTTGACGCGGCCGACCATGTGCTCGCTTCCTATGCGAAGGACATGCCGGGCGCCGACGCCGCACTCGCGCCGCTCGTCACCGATGAACTGCTGCGGGCCGTGGTGGCGGTCGTGCCGGACGAGTGGCTGGCCGACGAGCCGGGATTCGAGTCCGTCGACGAGGTACGCGACGCGTACGTCGGCTATCTGGCGACCCGCGTCGCCGGACCGCGCGAGTGGTTTCCACAGGTTGTGGACAGCTCCGCGCAGGAGGCCGCTCGGGCGCAGCAGAGTTCCGATCTCAAGGCTCGTCTCAAGGCGAAGCACCCGAACTGGATGCAGGGACGGGTGAAATGAGCGTTCAGCCTTACGAGTACTCGGTACTGCGGGCCGTCCCGCGCGTGGAGCGCGGCGAGTACGTCAACATCGGCGTGGTGCTCTACTGCCAGCAGCTGGACTTCCTCGGCTGCGCCACGCAGGTGGACTCCGTTCGGGTGCGCGCGCTGGATCCCACAGCGGACGTCGAGGGGATCGAGGCGTTGCTCGGCGCCGTTTCGAAGGTGTGCTGCGGCGGGCCGGACTCCGGACCCGCCGGCCAGGACGCGCTGGGCCGGCGATTCCGGTGGCTGATCGCGCCGCGTTCCACGGTGGTGCAGCCGGGACCGGTGCACACCGGCCTCACCGCCGATCCCGCCGCGGCTCTGGACCGGCTGGCGGAATCAATCCTCGGCTGAGGCCTTGGCTTCCTGTGCCGCCTGCGTCGTTGACGCTGCCTGCGCAGCAGCGCCGCCGGGACCGGTCAGCCGCGACGACGCCTCGACGCCGCGCTTCTCGATGTCCGCGATCATCTCGCGGTCGGCACGCGCGGTGGCTCGGGCGTTGGTCTTCTCCACGATCGCGGGCAGCATCCCATGGAAGCGGCGCAGGTGATTCACCCAAGAGGGAACGCAGATAACGCGGCTCCGCTTAGCGATTCCATCGGCGACCGCCTGGCCGACCTTCTCCAGGGGATAAACACGGGACGCCGGACCGGGCGCGCTTTTACGGAACTTGCCCAGGACCGGATGCGCGTCCGCGCTCGTCACCAGATCCGTCTTGATCCAGGAGAAGTACGCGACCCCGACGTCCACACCGAGATGCTTCACCTCGGCACGCAAGCTGTCGCCGAATGCCTCAGCGCCGGCCTTGGACGCCGTATAGGCGGCCAACGCAGGGGGATGGATAAGGGCTGCCGCAGAGGAGACCACGAGGACGTAGCCCTTGTTCTTGATGACGTGCGGGAGCGCAGTGCGGACCGTGCGCCAGACGCCGAGCAGGTTGATCTCGATGGTGCGCTCGAACGCGGCCGGGTCGATGGACCGGATGAAGCCGGTCGGCGCGACCCCGGCGTTGGCCACCACGACGTCGATCCCGCCGTAGTGGTCGACGATGCCGTCGATCGCCGCGCCGAGCTGCTCCCAGGACGTCACGTCCGCATCCCACGCCGTCGCGTCGGGGCCGCAGGACTCTGCGGTCTTGCGCAGCTCCTCGGGCTCCAGGCCGATCAGCGCGACCTTCGCCCCGCGCCGAGCGAGACGGCGGGCGGCGTCGGCGCCGATCCCGCGCGCCGCGCCGGTGATGACCACGACTTTTCCGCTGACGCCTTGCGGTCCCCAGGTTCCCATGGGCCAACCCTACTGCCGGTAACTTACTGGGCGGTAGGGGTCGGCGCGGCGGTCAGCTGCCGACCTGCTGCCCCGCGGAGTTGAAGCACAGCGGCGGCGACGGCGCGTAGGCGGACTTGCCGTACTGGTTCACCGCCTGCACCTGGATGCACGAGGTGCTTCCGGCCGGGAGCATGTAGGAGGAGGACGTACCGTTGACCGGGACGTACTGATCGCCGCCGCCGTCGATGTCGTAGTGCAGGACATAGCTGGTCGCGCCGGCGTCCGCGTTCCAGTAGGCGTTGACCGTGGCTTCCCCGAACCAGGCCGGGATGTTGGCGCCGACGCCGGTGACGGACCCCGGTGCGGTGTGGGTCGGCTGCGCCGGCGGCGGAGCGGCCGTCGTGTGCGCCGTCGAGGGGTGTGTGGCCGGGTGCGAGGCCGTCGAGGCCGGAGGGTTGTTCTGGCCGGTGTTCGGGTTGCTGCCTGGAACGGTGATCGTGACAGGTACGGAGTTGCCCTGGGTCGAAGGCACGTTGCCGCCGACGGGTGCAGCGGGGGCCACCGCACTGCTCGGCGTCGGCGACGACGGACCGCTGCCGTTCGGAGTCTGTCCGCCGGGACCGCTGCTCGAAGAACCGCTGGTGGGTGGGAACGATCCGCCGTTCTGACCGCTGGACAGCGTGCTCCCGCTCCGCGGAGTGTCCGCGGCCGTGTTCCCCTTTCCACCTCCGCCGCCGCCCTCGACGACCGCGAGGGCGGCCAGGAGGAGCGCGCCGACCGTGGCCGCGGAGATCACGGCGAGCCGCTTGGCCCCGCGCTTCGGCGCGATGGCGACCGTCGCCAGATCGGCCGAGTCGGTGGCCGTGAGCGGCAGTCCCACGCCGAGCGGCGGCGGCTGCCAGGCGACGCCGGTGAGCGGCTGCCAGTCCATGGGACCGAAGGCTGCCACGATGTGCTCGGGCGTGGGGCGGTCTTCGGCAGCCTTGGCCAGGCAGTCCTCGATGACCCCGCGCAAGGCCTCGTCGTCCTCGGCCACGCCGGTCAGGTCCGGCTCGTTGTTGACGACGCGGTGCAGGATCGCCAATGGAGCACCGTCGCCGAAAGCCAGGCGTCCGGTCGCGGCGAAGACCAATAACGATCCCAGAGCGAACACATCAGAGGCGCTCTCCACGGAGCGCCCATCGGCTTGCTCAGGGGACATATACGCCGGTGTGCCAAGCGTCTGCCCTGTGTTGGTCAACAGAGAGGCGTCCAAAGCCCGGGCCACACCGAAGTCGATGACTTTGGGGCCGTCGGGGCCGCACAAGACGTTCGCCGGTTTGAGGTCGCGGTGCACGACGTCCGCTGCGTGGATGACTTGGAGCGCCTCCGCGATGGCGACAGCCAGAGCCCGAAGCCGCCGGTTGTCGAAGCTGCCGCCCTGCTCGACGGCGTCCTGCAGGGTCGGACCCGGGACATACTCGGTCGCCAGCCATGGACGCGTGCCCTCGGCCTGCGCGTTGTAGATCTCGGCGACACGCAGGCTGTGGACGCGTCCTGCGACGTCCAACTCCCGCGAGAAGCGCTTGCGGAACGCCGGGATGTCCGCCAGGTCGGAGCGGACGACCTTGACAGCGGCCTGCCGGCCGGCCTCGTCCGTACCGAGGAACACGCGGCCCATGGCACCCGATCCGAGCTGGGTGAGGAGCAGATACGGCCCCATCCGGTCGGTCGCCGGGGGTCCCCCCTTGTGTACGTCGCTGTTCATATTCAACGTCATGCCTCCCCTGTACGGCGTCCCGGCCATTATGGGGCAGCAGCCAGAACCGGTGCCCCCGGGCCCTTAACGCAGGCGGCGATCGTTGAGAACTGGCAACGCGCTACGCGTCTCGGCAACCAGTGCCGGATCAACATCCACCCGCAGGACCTCTTCACCGGTACCCGCTTCGGCGATGACATTCCCCCAGGGGTCGATGACGGCTGAACGTCCGCCGAGAGCCACCCCTCCGTTCGTCCCCACACAGTTCGTGGCGAAGACGAACACCTGGTTCTCGATCGCGCGGGCCTTCAGAAGCACGCGCCAGTGCTCGATCCGCTTGGCGGGCCACGCGGAGCACATCACCATGTGCTCCATGCCCTGATTCACGAGGCGACGGAACAGCTCCGGGAAGCGGAGGTCGTAACACGTGGCCAGACCCAGCGTTCCCCAAGGAGAGGAGAGGGTGACGATGTCCTTCCCCGGCCCCATCAGGGTCGCCTCGCCCTCGCTGAAGCCGAACCGGTGGATCTTCCGGTACTGCGCCTGCTTGCCCTCGGGCCCACGGAGTACCGCGGTGTTATAGAGAATCCCGTCAGGCGTGCGCTCTACATACGAACCGAAGTGCAGCCACATCTCAGGGCCCGAGCCCTCATGGGTGCGCACCTTCTCCAGCGCGGCGATCACCTGGCTGTCGGCGATCGGCTCGGCGTGACTGCTCCAGCTCTTGTAGTCGAACCCGCCGGCCACCCAGAGCTCCGGCAGGACGACCAGTTCAGCGCCGGTCTCCCGTTCGGCCTCGACCAGCTTCACGACACGGGTCCAGCGATCCTCCGGCGCTTCCGCGTCGTCGACCGCGAGCTGCATGAGCGATACGCGCATACTGCCGATCGTGCCAGAGGCGCACCGGTTCTGAGAACCGGTGCGCCTCTGCGTGCCTCTGTGCGTCTGTGCTTAAGCGATCAGCTCCAGGCCAGGGCGGTCAGCGGGTCCGCCAGGACCGCACCGATGTCCCGCAGCACCTTCGAGCCCAGCTCGCCGTCGACCAGGCGGTGGTCGAAGGACAGCGCGAGCGTGGTCACCTGGCGCGGCTTCACCTTGCCCTTGTGCATCCAGGGCTGCTCCCGCACCGCGCCGAACGCCAGGATCGACGCCTCGCCGGGGTTGAGGATCGGGGTGCCGGAGTCCACGCCGAACACGCCGACGTTGGTGATCGTCGCCGTGGCGCCGGTCATGTCGGCCAGCGAGGTCTTGCCCTCGCGCGCCACGTCGGTGAGCTTGTTGAGCGCGCGGCCCAACTCGACCAGCGACAGCAGGTCGGCGCCCTTGACGTTCGGCACGAGCAGCCCGCGCGGCGTGGCCGCCGCGATGCCCAGCGTCACGTGGTCGAAGTAGACGATCTCGCCGTTGGCCTCGTCCCAGCGCGCGTTGACCTCCGGGTTCCGCGCCATCGCCACCAGGAACGCCTTGGCGACCAGCAGCAGCGGCGAGACCCGCACCCCCTGGAAGTCCGGCATCGTCTTCAGGCGCTGCACGAACTTCATGGTCGGCGTGACGTCGACCGTCAGGAACTCGGTGACGTGCGGCGCGGTGAACGCCGACTGCACCATCGCCGTGGCGGTCGCCTTGCGCACGCCCTTGATCGGGACGCGGCGCTCGCCGTTGACGAAGGGCTCGGCCGCCGGGGCGGTGCCGTTGGCGGCCGGCGCCGGCTGCGTCCCGGAGGCCGCCGCGTGGACGTCGTCCCGGGTCACGGTGCCGTTGGCGCCGGTCGCGACGACCAGCGCCAGGTCCACGCCGAGGTCCTTGGCCAGCTTGCGGACCGGCGGCTTGGCCAGCGGCTTCGCGCCGACCGGGGCCGGGGCCGAAGGCGCGTCCGGCGCGGCGGCCCGGATCGCCGGAGCAGCCGTCTCGCGCGCCGCGGACTGGCCGTAGTACGCCGGGGCCGGGAGGTCGTCGACCCCCGGCTCCTCGCGGACCGAGGCGCCCATGACGTCGGCCGCCGACGGCGCCGCTGCGGCAGAGACCGTCTTGCGCGCACGGCGGCTGGAGGCGCCCTGCTTGACGCCGTAGCCGACCAGGACCGGCTCGCGCTTGTCGTCCTTGCCCGCCTTGCCCGCGGCCGGCGCGGCCTTGGCCTCGGCGGTGGCCGCGACGCCGGTGGTCATGTCGTCCCCGCCCGCGCCGCCGGTGCTCGGCGTGCTCGGGTCGATGTCGATCCCGATGATCGGGGTGCCGACGTCGACCGTGGCGCCCTCCTCCACCAGCAGCTCGACGATCTTGCCGGCCCACGGCGAGGGCAGCTCGACGGCGGCCTTCGCGGTCTCGATCTCGACCAGGATCTGGTTGACCGTGACCAGGTCGCCGACCTTGACCGACCAGGCCAGGATCTCGGCCTCGGTCAGGCCCTCGCCGACGTCCGGAAGATTGAATCTCTTGATCTCACCCATGATGTGCTCCCGGCTCCCCTAGAACGTGAACGCGCGGTCGACGGCGTCCAGCACCCGGTCCAGGTCCGGCAGGAACTCCTCCTCGACCCGCGACGGCGGGTACGGGGTGTGCGGGGCGCCGACGCGCAGGACCGGTGCCTCCAGGGAGTAGAAGCACTTCTCGGTGACCTTCGCGGCGACCTCCGCGCCCATCCCCATGAACACCGAGGCCTCGTGCACGGTGATCAGGCGGCCGGTCTTGCGCACGGAGGCGTACACCGGCTCCAGGTCCAGGGGGTTCAGCGTGCGCAGGTCGATGACCTCCAGCGAGCGGCCCTCGTCCGCGGCCGCCGCGGCGGCCTCCAGGCAGGTCTTCACCATGGGGCCGTAGGCGACCACGGTCGCGTCCGTCCCCTGACGCACGACGCGCGAAGCGTAGAGCGGGTACGGGGTCGCGTCCGGGTCCAGCTCGGCCTTGTCCCAGTAGCGGCGCTTGGGCTCGAAGAACACCACCGGGTCGTCGGAGGCGATGGCCTGCTGGATCATCCAGTAGGCGTCCACCGGGTTCGACGCGGCGACCACGCGCAGGCCGGCCGTCATGGCGAAGTAGGCCTCGGGGGACTCCGAGTGGTGCTCGACGGCGCCGATGCCGCCGCCGAACGGGATGCGGATCACGATCGGCATGCTGACGGTGCCCAGGGCCCGGGCCCGCATCTTGGCGACCTGGGTGACGATCTGGTCGAAGGCCGGGAAGACGAAGCCGTCGAACTGGATCTCCACCACCGGGCGGTAGCCGGACAGCGCCAGGCCGACCGCGGTGCCCACGATGCCGGACTCGGCCAGCGGGGTGTCGATGACCCGGCCCTCGCCGAAGTCCTTCTGCAGGCCGTCGGTGACGCGGAAGACGCCGCCGAGCTTGCCGATGTCCTCGCCCATGAGCAGGACCTTGGGGTCGTCCTCCAGGGCCCGGCGCAGTCCGAGGTTCAGGCCCTTGCCGAGGCTGATCTGCTGGGTCTGGCCGTTCTTGGTGTTGGTCGACTCTGCCATGTCAGTGAGCACCCTCGAAAGATTCCCAGTAAGCCCCGTACTCTGCGCGTTCCTCGTCCATCAGGGGGTGCGGCTCGGCGTAGACGTGGTCGAAGATCGAGATCGGCTGCGGGTCCGGCATGGTCACGCAGCGGTGCCGGATGTCCGCGGCGACGGTGTCCGCCTCGGCGTCGACGTCCTTGAAGTACGCCTCGTCGGCGTAGCCGTTCTTCTCCAGGAACGCGCGCATGCGCAGGATCGGGTCCTTGGCCTTCCACTCCTCCAACTCGTCGGAGTCGCGGTAGCGGGTCGGGTCGTCGGACGTGGTGTGCGCACCCATGCGGTAGGTGAAGGCCTCGACCAGCATCGGGCCGTTGCCGGTGCGCGCGCGCTCCAGGGCGGCCTTGGTGACCGCGAGGCACGCCAGGACGTCGTTGCCGTCCACCCGGACGCCCGGGAAGCCGAAGCCGGCGGCGCGCTGGTACAGCGGGACGCGGAACTGGCGCTCGTTGGGCTCGGAGATGGCCCACTGGTTGTTCTGGCAGAAGAAGACCACCGGAGCGTTGTTCACGCTGGCGAAGACGAAGGCCTCGTTGACGTCGCCCTGCGAGGACGCGCCGTCGCCGAAGTACGCGATCACCGCGGCTTCACGGCCGTCGCGCTGCATGCCCATGGCGTAGCCGGTGGCGTGCAGCGTCTGGGAGCCGATCACGATCGTGTAGAGGTGGAAGTTCTTCTCGTTCGGGTCCCAGCCGCCGTTGTTCACGCCGCGGAACATCCCGAGCAGGTTCACCGGGTCCACGTCGCGGCACCACGCCACGCCGTGCTCGCGGTAGGTGGGGAAGGCGTAGTCCTCGGCGGTCTGTGCGCGGCCGGAGCCGACCTGCGCGGCCTCCTGGCCCAGCAGCGGGGCCCACAGCCCCAGCTCGCCCTGGCGCTGCAGCGCCGTGCCTTCGGCGTCGATGCGGCGGACCAGGACCATGTCCCGGTACAGGCCGCGGTACTCCTCGGGCGTCAGGTCGATCGAGTACTCGGGGTGCTCGACCAGCTCTCCTTCAGGGGTCAGCAGCTGCACGAGGTCCGGGTCCTTGGGACCGGCCTTCTTCTTAGCAGCGGTCTTTCCACCCGCGCCCTTGCGTGAGGTCACCACTACATGTCTCCTCTACACGTAACTCAGACGGACGTACGGCGGGATCGCCGCCGCGGTCAGCGAGGTGCTGCGGCGGCCGTGGAGTTCGGGTCGGGGTGTGACGTGGATCCCCCTCGGCCGTGCAGAGGCCACGTTACCGTGCTGAATGCCTGCACGATGCCTCGCACCAAACACGCGAAACCGCGCGAGCATGACTATGTTGTCGGTGTGCACTCTGATGCGGGGAAGCCGGACATAGCGGACTCAGTCCGCGTCTTCCTGCTGGACGACCACGAGCTGGTGCGGCGCGGGGTCGCCGAACTGCTCGGCGCCGAACCCGATATCGAGGTGACCGGTGAGGCCGGCAGCGTGGCGCAGGCCCTGGCCGCGGCCGAGGCGGCGAAGCCGGATGTCGCCCTGCTGGACGTGCGGCTTCCCGACGGTTCGGGGATCGAGGTCTGCCGGGAGCTGAAGTCGCGGATGCCGCACCTGGGCTGCCTGATGCTGACCTCGTTCTCGGACGACGACGCTTTGTTCGGCGCCATCATGGCCGGCGCGGCCGGGTACGTCCTGAAGGACATCCGCGGCTCGGCGCTGGTGGACGCGGTGCGGACGGTGGCGCGCGGGGGCTCGTTGCTCGACCCGACCGCCACGGAGAAGCTGCTGAGCCGGCTGCGCGTCGGCATCGTGCCCGGGGACGGCGACCACGAGGCCGCGGCCTCGAAACTGGCGTCCCTCACCGTGTCCGAGAAACGGATTCTGGAGCTGATCGCCGAAGGGCTCACCAACCGGCAGATCGGCGAGCGGCTGAACCTGGCGGAGAAGACGGTGAAGAACTACGTCACCGGGATCCTGGCGAAGCTGGCCATGCAGCGCAGGACGCAGGCGGCGGCGTTCGCCGTGCGGCACCTTCCTGGGCGTTCGCAGTAATAGCGGATCTCTACTGCGGTTTCGCTATAGAGGGCGCTCCATGAGCATCCCCTTGAAGAGTTCCAGGACTGCCTCGCGGATCTCTTCCCGGGTCGGGGCGGCACGGCTGCCGGCGCCGGCGATGGAGTCGAACAGGACTCCTTCGCTGAAGGCGATGAAGGCGCGGCCGGCGCGGTCCGGATCCGGGGCGCCGAGAGCCGCCATGAGGCCCCGTGCGGGCTCGCGGAAGGCCGCCCCGGCCCGGTCGTAGATGACGCGTAGTTCGGGCCGTCTCGTCGCCTCCAGCGCGAGTTCGAAACGGGCCAGCGCTTGGTTCCGGCGGTGCGTGAGGGTGTCGTGGAGTTGCGTGGCCACGAGGTCGGCGGCCGTCTCAGGCGTCAGCTTCTCCAGGGCCAGCAGGCCGCCGGGGTTCGCGGCGTCTTCGAAGATCTCGGCTTCCAAGCGGCACAGCCGGGCGAACGTCGTCTCCAGCAGGGCGCTGCGGGTCCGGGCGTGGTTGGAGGTGGATCCGGGCGGCAGTCCGGCCGCCTCGTCCACGGCGCGGTGGGTGAGCCCCCGCAGTCCTCGCTCGGCGAGCAGGGCGATCGCGGTGTCGCCGATGAGGTCCGGACGCGAGGTCATGGCCGAGACCCTAGCAGTTGACGACTACGGCTGTAGTGGGCTAGGACTACACATGTAGTTGGGACTACGGGTGTAGTGAGGAGCGGTCATGAGGGTGATCGTGGCGGGGGCGGGATTCGGCGGGCTCACCGCGGCGGTGGGGCTGGTTCAGCGCGGGTGGGACGTGACGGTGGTCGAGCGGGCGACGGAGCTGCGGCCGATCGGCTCGGGTCTGGCGGTCGCGCCGAACGGGTTGCGAGCGCTGGACACGCTGGGCGCCGGCGACGCGGTGCGGAAGCTGGCGGCGTTTCAGGGGGATGCCGCAGTGACCCGCTCGGACGGCCGGGTGATCACGCGGGTGGACAGTGAGGCCGTCATCCGACGGTTCGGCGACGCGGTGATCCCGGTGACGCGGTCCTCGGTTGTGGATGTGCTGACGGCTTCGCTGCCCAAGGAGGTGCTCCGGCTGGGTGTCGCGGCCACCGGCGTCGAGGTGGGCACGTCATCCCGGCCACCGCGCCTGGTGACAGACGTCGGGCCGCTCGAAGCAGACGTGATCGTCGCCGCCGATGGAGTGAACTCGTTACTGCGGAAGGCTTTGTTCCCGGAGCACCCGGGTGCCGTCTACAGCGGGATCACTGTGTGGCGGCTGCTCGTCCCGACCCCGGCCGGAGACTTCCTGCCCGGCGAGGTCTGGGGCGGCGGCCGGGTCTTCGGGATCACCCCGCTGGCCGACGGCCGGATCTATGCCTATGCGGCCGATCATGCGGAGCCCGGTATTACGTATCCGGACGAGAAGGCCGAACTGGCGCGGCGGTTCGGCGATTGGCACGTCCCGATCCCCCAACTGATCTCCGCCGCGGTTCCCGAGACGATCCTGCACAACGACATCTACGAGATCGCCGAACCGCTTCCGGCGTATCACCGGGGCGCCGTCGCGATCCTGGGCGACGCCGCGCATGCCATGACGCCGCATTTGGGGCAGGGCGCGAACCAGGCCATGGAGGACGCCGTCACCTTGGCGGCGCTTGTGGGGCCGGCTAAGGACTCTGAGGCGGTCGCCGCCGCACTCACTAGATACACGGCTCTACGGGCTCCGAGAGGGGCGGACATGGTGCGTCGCTCCCATCGGATGGGCGACCTGACGCAGAGCCGGTCGCGGCCGAAGGCGATGCTGCGGAACCTGGGGATGAGCCTCGCCGGGCGGCTCGTGCCGGACCTGGCGTTACGAGCGATGGATCCGGTGGTCGCGTGGCGGCCGCCACAGGGCCCGTAGGCTAGGCCGCATGACCGAGATTGCGTCGCCTCCTGTCCCCATTCGCTATGGCTTCCTGGGCCCGGCGGGGACGTTTACGGAGGCGGCGCTTCTTAGCGTTCCCGGCGCGCGGGAAGCGGAGCGGGTTCCGTACGAGTCCGTGCCGGCCGCGCTAGACGCGGTGCGGCGTGGTGAGGTGGCGGGCGCGGTAGTCGCGTTCGAGAACTCTGTGGAGGGCGCGGTTCCGGCCACGCTCGACGATCTGTCCACTGAGGAACCGCCGCTGCACATCGTGCGCGAGATCCTGCTGCCGGTGGAGTTCGCTCTCATGGGGCGTCCCGACACGGCGCTCGCGGACATCAAGACGGTCTCCAGCCACCCGCACGCGTACCCGCAGTGCCGCCGCTGGCTGGCCGAGAACCTGCCGGACGCGCGGTGGGTCGCGGCGTCGTCCAACGCGGACGCGGCGCGGCTGGTGTCCGAGGGCGTGCACGATGCCGCCCTGGCGGGTGCCTTCGCGGCGCCGTTCTACCGGCTGACGTTGCTGGCCCAGAACATCCACGACGTCAACGGGGCGGTCACCCGCTTCGTGATGGTCGTGCCGCCCGGCCCGCCGCCGGCGCGGACCGGCGCCGACAAGACGTCTCTGGCGGTCGTGCTGCGCGACAACCACCCGGGCGCGCTGCTTGAGATCCTTGAGGAGTTCGCGGTCCGCGGCGTCGACCTGATGCGCATCGAGTCGCGGCCGACGCGGTCGAAGCTGGGGACCTACTGGTTCTCCATCGACTGCGAGGGGCACCTCGACGACGCGCGGGTCGGGGAGGTCCTGACCGGCCTGCGGCGGGTCGCCGCCGAGGTCCGGTACCTCGGCAGCTACCCGCGCGCGGACGGACGCGCCGCGGAGATCCGCAAGGGGACCTCCGACGAGGACTTCCGCGAGGCCGCCGAGTGGCTGGCCGGCCTCAGGAACCGATGAGCGCGTTGAGCAGGGTCTCCCGCTCGGCGATCGCCGTGTAGAGCTGCTCGGAGATCGAGCGCAGAGCGGTCAGCGAGTCGTACTGGTAGGCCGCGAGCACGTCCGCCATCGGGTTCTCCATCAGCGTCTGGCGCTCCAGAGCCAGCTCCGCCTGCTTGGCGCGCAGCCAGATCAGGCGGCCGCGCAGCCACATCTCGCGCTGCGGGTGGTCCTTCGCCGGCCCCGAGGAGGTCAGCGACCATTCCTCGCTGAGCTTCTGGAGCGCAGGGAGGTCGTCCTTCTCGTAGGCGGCGTTGACGCGGGTGATGAAGGCCGAGCGGCGGGCGATCTCGGTCTCGTCCTGGACGAGGTCGGGGTGCGACCGCCGCGCGAGCTCGCGGTAGAGCCGTTGCGCGGTCTTGCTGGGCCGCACGGGGACGTTCGGGTCGGGAGCGGCGCTCGCGGCCTCCTCGCGGGGGCGCGGCGGCTTCTGGTCCTGCTCGCCTCCCTCCTCGTCCTCGAGCAGCCCGGCGTTCGCCGCGGCGAACAGCAGGGGGTCCTCGCCATCCACCCGCGCCCGCGCCTGCACCGCACGGCGGATCGCTTCGGGGTCGCCGGTCATGGCGGCTTCGGTCTCGGCGGTGAGCGCGTCCAGCTCGTCCAGCCGGCCGTACAGCGGGCCCAGTTGGATCTGGTGCAGCCGGGTGAACTGGTCCAACTCGGCACGCAGCGACTCGACGGCCACCTGCGTGTCCAGCAGGGCCGTCTCGGCCACCACGACGGCGTCTTCCAGACTCTGGAACAACGGCTCACTCATTGCCTGGGCAGTCTCCACGGTTGGTCCTCACAGATGTACTCAGGGCACTGCGGCAGAGAGGGTACAGGAGCGGCATGGGGCGGCGACTCCGTCTTCGGGCGTACTGTGGTGCGCAGGATGATCGACCTTAACGCAGATTTGGGTGAAGGTTTCGGGCGTTGGCGACTCGGTGACGACGACGCCCTCCTGGAACTCGTCACGAGTGCCAACGTCGCCTGCGGCTTCCACGCCGGCGATCCTTCCACCATGCGCCGGGTCTGCTCGGCGGCCGTCAGCCGAGGAGTACGGATCGGAGCCCAGGTAGGGTATCGCGACTTGGCCGGCTTCGGCCGCCGCGACATCGAGTACGACCCCCACGAGCTGGCCGACGACGTGCTGTACCAAATCGGCGCCCTGGACGCGTCCGCCCGAGCGGCAGGCGACCGAGTCCGCTACGTGAAACCGCACGGGGCTCTGTACAACCGTATCGTGCACGACGCAGTGCAAGCCGAGGCGGTCGTCCGCGCGGTGGTGGCGTTCTCCGAAGCGTACTCCGTCGAACTCCCCGTCCTGGGCCTCCCCGGCTCGGTGTTCCTCGAACTGGCGGCCACGGCGGGACTCCCGGTCGTCCTCGAGGCCTTCGCGGACCGCGCCTACACCGCGCAGGGCACCCTCGTTCCCCGCTCGGTACCGGACTCGGTCCTGACGATCCCGGAGGAGGTCGCCGGCCGCGCCGTCGAGATGGCGATCTCCGGCACGGTCGCGGCGATCGACGGCACCCCGGTGACCGTGGCGCCGCGATCGTTGTGCGTGCACGGGGATTCGCCCTCCGCGGTGGCACTGGCGAAGGCGGTCCGGGAGGGACTGCGGTCGGTGGGAGTCGAGGTCGGGGCCTTCGCCTGAGCTGAGGGGACTTGCCATCGGCGAGATCGATCTGGTGCTGATGGCCGGCCGGTGGCGATGTCGGCCGGCCATCGGGTGAGGCGTCACGTCGCCCGCGGTGGGTTCACGTAGGCGCCGAGGGTTGCGCGCGCCAGCGAGGACTGGGCGCGGGACAGGAAGCGTGAGCCGGGGCCGGGAGGGGCCTCCCTCTCAGGATCCGGGAGGTCGGCGGATTCGGATCGCTGGTGCGGGATGTGGGGGCGATCCGGTTGCGATTCGGTATCGGCGCGGGCGGAGGCTTCGCGAGCGATGGCCACGGCCGCTTCGGCCGGCTCTGGACAGGCTGCGGCATCAGATGTGCCGGCGAGGGCGAAGTTCGGTGGGACGGCGACGGGGTCTGCGAGCTGAGGACTCGGCCATGCCTCGGTGGGCGCGATGCTCGATGGAGCAGCTGGGGGATTCGACTGCGCCTCGGCGGATGCGGCGGCAAGGTCAGTGCTCGATCTCCGGTCGGCTGGCGCGGTGGCGTGAGCGGAGGCTGCCGCGAGACCCGGGCCCGCTGTCGGAGCGGGGGCGAGCACGATGTTCGGTGGCCAGCCAGTGGAGACATCGGCTCCAGCAGGGCTTGGCGGCGGGTCGGCCGGCTTGGTGGCGGGTCCGGCGCTCGCAGCTGAATCAGCCGCAAGAGCGAGATTCGGCGCCTGCTCGGTGGGAGCACTGGCGAGCGCGTGGTCAGCCTTCGCCTCAGCCTGAGCACCCCCGTCGGTCTTCGCCCCCTCACCTCCCAGCAGCTTCGCCGTCGGCGCCAGCGTCTCGCTGTCCAGCCAGCCCTGCTTGACCGCCTCCTGCTGGCAGCCGGTGCGGGAGCGGCCGTGGGCGTGCGAGACGGTCTTCCAGCTGTGGCCGGCTTGGAGGTGCCGCCGGAGTTCGGTGCGCTCCTCGTCGGTCCAGCGGGTGCCGTGGTTGGGCCATTGGGCTTTGCGGCGGGCTGTTTCGGGGTGGGGTTGTCGGGCGAGCCAGGTGATGGAGCGCAGCTGGCCTCGGGGTGCCACGTAGACGACGTCGCCTTGGTGGTGGAAGACCAGTTCGTCGTCGTGGAACTCGATACCGTCGGCGGGGATCATGAGTTGGGCGCCGGGGGTGGTTTCGGGGGCGGCTATGAGTTCCGCGCGGAGCCAGGGTTGGGTTTGGGTGGGCATTGAGTCCCCCTCTGGGGTGGTTTCGGGTGATTTCACCAGAGTGACAGAGGGGTCTGACAAGCGGGGGGCTTTTCGACGTATTCGGGATAAGGCTTCTTATATTACTGCGGCTGCTTAGTGCGCTTCCTGGCGCGCGTGCGGGTCAGCAGGAGGCTGGTCAGCATGCCGGCCAGGAAGGTGCCCGCGAGCGTGAGCCACATCGGGCTGGTCACCGTGGCCACCCAGAAGGTGATGCTCGCCTTGCGCGTGTTGGCCATGATGAACCAGATGGCCACCACCGCGATGACGATGCCGCCGATCATCCGGGAGCGCTGGGCCTTGTCGGCCGCGGTGCGCTGAGGCTGCGGATCGGGCGGCGGCTGCGGGGCGTCGGTCGTCATGAACGGCCTGTTGCCGCCGGCGGTGCCGGGGAACCGTGCGTTGCCCCGAACAGGGGAAGGTCCGTGCGGGTCAGCGGCCGTTCAGGGAGAAGACCACCGAGCCGAAGGAGACCTCGTCGCCGGGGTGGACCACGGTGGGCGCGGTGATGCGCCAGCCGTTCACCCGGGTGCCGTTGGTGGAGCCCAGGTCGACCAGGAACCAGCCGCTCGGGCCGCGGCGGAACTCCGCGTGGTAGCGGGAGACCGTGGTGTCGAACAGCTGCAGGTCGCATTCGGGCATGCGGCCGATGCGGAGGGTGCCCTGCGGGCCGCCGGGGAGGGACAGGCGGGGCAGCGACGGGCCGCGCCAGGCAGCCTTGATCTTGAAGCGGAAGTGCGCGACGGCCGAGACCGCGTTCACCACGCGCTGGCCGAAGCCCGGCTCCTCGGGCGGGACCGGCAGGTCGGAGACGAGCTGGGTCAGCTCGCTGTGCGACTGCACCGCCAGGGCCTGGTCGATGCGGTGCGAAAACGTGTCACCGGACAGGCGGCCGGCCTCGGCGCCGGCTGCCAGCGCGTCGATCGCGTCGTCGCGCTCCGCGTCCGACGGCCGCCAGTCCGGCGGCTGCCATCTGCCGCTCCCGAACGATGGACCTCCCATGGAAGTGATTGTCCAGTGTCGGCCGATCGGGTGTCCAGCAAGACCGCGGGCGTGATCGAACCCTGCGTCACCCACGGGAGTCCGCCACCTGCTGGAAGAGCCGGCCGTGGGTGACCGTGTCCGGAGTGGATCGTTGAAGTCGGCATGAACGTCATGACCGTGCCCCCGATGACTCCCCCGGCGATGCCGCAGAACGAGGATCAGGAAGTTCCCGAGGAAGCTGTTGACATTCCGCGACAGCAGGACGCCGCGCCGCCGAACTCGACGGAGGGAGAGGGGCAGGCGCCCTCGCCCGATGCCGCTGCCGACACGGAGCCGGTTACCGGGGCGGTCGAGGACAAGGACGACAAGGACGATAAAGACGACAAGGACGAGAAGGACGAGAAGGACGAGAAGAAGACGGCGGCCAAGCCGAAGCGCAAGAGCGCCCCGCGCAAGGCCGCCGGCGGCACCAAGACCCTCGTCGTGCTGAAGGAGGGCCGCGTCCAGTACGCCGACACCGACGCGGTGGTCGTGGTGGACCTCGACGAGGCCGCCTCCCCGGACACCGACGTGCACGACGTTCTGGACCGCCTCACCGAGCTGCGCGAGGCGGCCGAGTCGCCGGCCAAGGCCGACGCGGTCAGGTCCCTGACAGACCTGATCCAGGAGAAGGCCCTGGGCTAGCGGTCCCTCAGTCCCGTTCGGACGGCTGCCACAGCGGCTCGTCGACCGTGAAGCCCACCGGCTCGCCCCAGCCGTTCCGGTACGCGACCTCGTGCGCGGGACGGCGCGGGGCCACGCCCCAGCGACCGGTCGGGTAGCCGAACGACACGCAGCAGGACTGTACCCACTTCTGGTCCGTCGGTACGCCGAGGATCTCCTTCACCTCCGCGTCGTGGAACAGGCCGAGGATCGAGGTCAGCGAGCTGCCGACGCCCTGGGCCCGCGCGGCCAGCTGCGCGTTCCAGACCGCCGGGAAGATCGAGCCGCCGGTGCGGTCGTGCTGGACGAAGGCGAACAGGAACAGCGGCACCTCCTCGAAGTGCTCGCCGAGCCACTGCGAGGACTTCGTGACCTTCGCCATCTGGCGCGACTCGGGGCTGTCCGGATCGGCGGCGACGGCGGCCAGCATCGGCGCGTAGACGGTCTTGTAGAGCTGGTCCAGCGCATCGCGGTAGAGCGGGCCGAGGAGCTTCTTCTTCTCGGGGTCGTCCAGCAACAGGAACCGCCAGTTCTGGCCGTTGCCGCCGGAGGGTGCGCGGATCGCGGCGTCCAGGATCCGGGCCTGGACGGACTCCGGGACCGGGTTGGGCTTGACCCGGCGCATCGCCCGGGTGGTGTAGAGAGCTTCGTAGATGTCCATGATGGTCCGCAGAGTAGGTTTGCGTCCTCGGACGGCACAAGGCGCGGGGCGCGAACGTGATGCGGAGCTCAATCGGGGCGCAGCGCGTAACTCAGGCGGTCGGCGACGGCGGCGCGGGCCAGCCGGGCGGCGGTCGCGTTGTCCACAGCCAGGAACACCAGACCGCCGTCGTCGGGGGCCGAGCGGGTGAGCGAACCGGCGTCCGCCGAGCGCGCGATCTCGAGGACTGAGACGTCGGTGGCGACCGCCGTCTCACCCCGTGGTGGCGCCGAGCCGGAGTCCTGGATCGGGCCCGCGAGCCGATCGGGAGGACCGGGCGGCCCGCCCGGCCCGGTGTCGCGGGCGGCCAGCACGTCGATTCGGTCGCCGGGGCGCAGGTACCCGGTGCTGCCCGCGTCGGCGAACCGCACCGGGACCGCGACCAGGCCGCTCAGCAGGGCTTCGGCGGCGAACCGGGGCGGCCGGCGAGGCGGCGGGGCGGAGTGCTCGGCGGTAAGCAGGGCCATGGAGACCCCGGCGAAACCGGCCGCGCCGAAGACGCGCAGCCGCCGGGTGCGGGAGGAGTGACGCCGTCCGGATATCCGGGCGGCGAACTTCGGGCGGGCGGCGGTGGTGGCGGGCATGGCTCCCCCTCGCGTAGTCGGGACGCTTCGGGGAGTAATGATCCGGGGGCGGTCTCAGCCCTGTCCACCGGTCGGTGGCCGACCTGTGGATAACTCGGGTGGATCTGTGGATAACCCGGTGGACAACCGGGCGCCGCTCAGCTCTTTGTGGACGACGAGGAGCCCGAGCTTGACGACGAAGAGGACGACGACGTGCTCGACGACGCGGACGAGGACGACGACTCGCTCTTGCCCGATCCGGACGAGCCGGACCCGCCGGAGCTGCCCGACCCGCCCGAGCTCCCGGAGCCCGAGGACCCGGAGGAACCGTTCGATCCGGACGCCGGCGCCGTGGACGAGCTCGAGGACGACCGGCTGTCGGTGCGGTAGAAGCCGCTGCCCTTGAACACGATGCCCACGGCGGAGAAGACCTTGCGCAGTTCGCCCTGGCAGTTCGGGCAGACGGTCAGCGCGTCGTCCGTGAACTTCTGCACGACCTCCAGCGCCTCACCGCAGTCCTTGCACTGGTACTGGTAAGTCGGCACGGGGAAACTCCTTCATCGACCTGGCACTCTGGCCGCCAGACTGCCAATTCTGCGGGATCGGCGCGGGGACTGTCCAATGCGCTGGGGCAGGACTGTGACACACCTCACCCGGGACACCGGCCGACCGGCGCCCCACCGGCAGCCGCCCGGCCACAGAACCGGACGTCAGAACGGTCAGAACCGTCAGAACAGCGGGATCTCGAACCAGACGAACTTCCCGGCGTCGGTGGGTCGCGCGCCCCACCGCGCCGACAGCGCGTCCACCAGATACAACCCGCGGCCGCCCTCATCTGTTTCCGCGGCCTGCCGGATCCGGGGCAGCCGCACGTCCGGGTCGTGCACCTCGATCCACAGCGCCCGCAGGCCCCGCCGCAGCACCAGGTCCAGCCGCCGCGAGCCGCCCGGGGCGGCCAGCGTGCCGTCCAGCATCCCCAGCTCGTCCAGCAGACCGGGCTCGGCGAGCAGGTCCATCTCGTTGTCCTCGTCCAGCGCGCCGAGGTGGTCGGCGTACTCCCGGACGGCCGCCAGCTCCATCATGTCCTCGGCCAGCGGCGGCGGCTCGGGCTCCGGGTACTGGTCGGAGTCGGAGAAGGACCACGGGGTCGGCCGCGGGCCGCTGGCGTGCCGCACCGCGTTGGTGATCAGCTCGGAGACCAGCAGCTCGGCCAGCTCCGCGTGCTCGCTCAGGCCCCACTCGCGCAGCACGGCCCGGGTGTGGTGGCGGGCCGCGAACGCCGCTTCGGGCCGCGCCGGCAGGGCCAGCCGCGACAGCGGCAGGTCGACCGTGGACGTGGCCATGGCGAGCACGGCCTGGTCGTCGTGCGCCTCGCTGCCGGCCGCGCGCAGGGCCGCGCGGCAGATGGCTCGGGGCTCGCGCACCACGCGCTCGATGGCCAGGCACAGCGTGCGCACGCCGGTGTCCACCGACTGGTCGCGCCGCTCCACCACGCCGTCCGTGTACATCACCAGCACGTCGCCCGGCGGGATGCTGAAGATGTGGTCGTCGAACTGCACCGCGCCCTTGCCTCCGCCGGGTCCCAGCGGACCGATGCCCAGCGGGACGTCCGGCGGGACTTCCATCGGATACGTGCCGTGCGCGGACGCCAGCAGTGGCGGCGGATGTCCGGCGTTCGCTAAAGCGCAGCGACGCGTGAAGGGGTCATAGATGGCGTACACACAGGTGACGAGGATCTCCTCGTTCAGCCCACGGACCAACTCGTCCAGATACGACAGCAGCTGGCCGGGCTGCACATCCAAGACCGCGTACGCGCGCAGAGCGGCGCGCAACTGCCCCATCACCGCGGCGGCGTGCGCCCCGCGTCCCTGTACGTCGCCGATCACCACGCCGATCCGGCCGGCCGACAGCTCGACGACGTCATACAAGTCGCCGCTGACTTCCGAAGCGGCACCCGGCGCGTAGCCGACACGGATGGAAACGCCATCGGGGAGCGGCAGATCAGTCGGCAGGAGCGACTTCTGCAGAGCCAGCGCCAGGGTCCGCTGCCGGTCGAACATGGCCGCGTTCTCCAGGGCCAGCCCGGCCCGCGCCGCCAGTTCCTCGACAAGTTCCAAGTCCGCGGTGTCGTACCGCGGCGTCGGATCCGCATCCTCGGTCAAAGCGATGGCGAGGACTCCGCGCACTCCGCTCGGCGCCAGCAAAGGAACAGCGATCAGGGACTTCGCATCCAACAGGAGCGACTTGCGGTCGCACTCCTCATCGGGATCCAGCGCCTTGACGCGCGGCGCGCCCTGAATGAGCACCGGACGCCCGGTCCGTAGCGCGCGGTCACATGGATGACGCGCCGGGTAGTGGATCTCTGTACCGGCTCGCATAGGAGGACACGGAGAGGTGTCCGTACTGTGCACCGTCACCAGACGCTGCGCGACACCGTTCTCATCCAGCAGGTCCACCACGCAGGTATCGGCGAACGCCGGAACCAGGATCTCCGCCAGCGCGGCGAGCGTCCGGCCGGTGTCCAGCGAAGTCCCCAGCTGCATCCCCGCGCGGGAGAGCACTGCGGCGCGGACCGCGGCGCGCGCGGCGGCGCGCTGTTGGTCGTCGCGGCTGGCGTCGGAGCCGAACAGGTCGATCGCGGTCACCACGGTGCCGGTGACCATGCCGCCGTTCATCATCGGCGCGGCCCGCACCCGGGCGAGCAGGGAGTCGCCGTTCCGCGTGGTGATGGGGAAGGAACCCTCCCACGTCCCGCCGCGTTGAACGGTCGAGCCGATGGCGTCCAGGTGGGACAGGGCATTGCCGTTGGTGCCGTCGGCGACCACGAACTCGGTCCACGGCCGGCCCAGCACTTCCTCGCCGTACCAGCCGAAAAGCTCCTCGGCGGCGGGGTTCCAGCCGGTGATCTGACCCCGGTGGTTCAGCACCACCACGGGGTCGGGCAGGGCCTCCAGCACCGAGACCGCCGAGGTCTGGGTGCTGTTCGCGGGCACCAGCTCGGCGGGTGGTTGCGGCCGGGCATGCGGGAGCTGTTCCCCGGTCCCCGGCTGACGTCGCATGTGAGGTACCAACCGCTCTGCCGAACCCTGACGTTCTTTAAGCGCCGAGTCTGCCACTAGCGGTCCCCTCAGCGCGAGAGAACCCCGCCGGGAGATTCGTCCCGTCAGAGAAGGAGAACCCCGCCGGGAGATCCGCCGCGGTGCCGAAAGTGGCGAACGCTTTCCCCCGCGACCGCCATGTCGACGGCGCGGTCGTGCGGCTCCACGGGGAGGTCCACGTCGAGCTCGCCGGGGTAGAGCAGGGCCGCCACCCGGGGGCGCACGGCGCGCGGGGACGCCTCGATCCTGGTCAGGACCCGGTCGTAACTTCCGCCGCCCCGGCCCATGCGCACTCCGCTCGGGGACACCGCGAGAGCCGGGACCACGATCCAGGAGGCTGACAGCACCGCGTCCAAGCCGAGGGATTCGGCCGGCTCGGGGAGCGGGCTCGGGCGCGCCGCACCGGGCGGTGTCCTTCGAACGAGTGAATCAGGGCCGGAGTACCACCCCCACGACAGGTCCATGTCATTCTCTAGAATGGGTAACAGGACGCGGATACCGCGCCCACGCAATCGCGCCAGCAGAGGGCCGGTGTCCGGCTCGGTGCCGAACGACGCGTAGGCGGCGATCACGTCCGCCCCGCCGATGTGTCCCACCAGTACTTCGCACGCTGCAGCCGCCCACGCCGCGCGCTGCTCCGGGGCGCACGCGCGCCGGGCAGCCAGCAACCGTGACCGGATCGTGCCCTTCGTACGGCCCGGGTCGTTGGATTGATTCGACATGCTGTGACAAGAATGCCAGGCCGGGAGAGGAGCCCCACCGTATGTCCCTCACGGCGGTGGTCTTGGTGTTGCTGGCAGCGGCCTGCGCGGTGCTGGCCGGCATGAACCTGACGCTGCGCAGCCGCCTGGAGCAGTTGGAGGAGACCACCCGCACCGCCCTGGCCCAGGCCGCCAGCGAGGTGACCGGACTGGAGCAGGGGCGGGAGAGCCTGGAGCGGCTGTCCGCGCTGGACCCGCTGACCGGGGTGTGGAACTACCGCCATCTGCAGAGCGCTCTGTCCCGGGAGCTCGAAGCCGCCCGGGCCACCGGCGTGGGCGGGGCGCTGCTGATGATCGACGTCGACGACTTCCGCCAGGTCAACGCCGGATACGGCCACCAGCGCGGGTCGGCGGTACTGCGCGAGCTGGCCCAGCGGTTGGCGCTGGAAGTGCGACACGCCGACACTTTCGCCAGATACGGCGGCGAGGAGTTCGTCCTCATCCTGCCCGGCACCAACGCGGAGACCGCGTCGAAGGTGGCGGAACGGCTCTGCTACGCGGTGCGCAAACTGACTTTCGACGCAGGTCCGGACGGGGACAGCGAGCAGGGTCCGTTCCAGCTGACGATCTCCGTCGGCGGGGTGATCTTCCCCGATCACGGGACGCACGCCGCGACCCTGTTGCGGGTCGCTGATGAACAACTCATGGCGGCTAAACGAGACTCTCATGGAAGTTGGCGCATCACCTGATAGCGTCCCGATTCATGGTGGAGGTTCGCAAAGCAGTCATCCCATCGGCGGGTCTGGGAACCCGGTTCCTGCCGGCTACAAAGGCGACGCCCAAGGAGATGCTCCCGGTCATCGACAAACCGACGATCCAGTACGTCGTCGAGGAAGCCGTGACCGCCGGGCTGACCGACATCCTCATGGTGACCGGCCGCAACAAGCGCCCGCTGGAGGACCACTTCGACCGCGCCGCGGAGCTCGAGGAGGCGCTGGCCGCCAAGGGCGACACGAACCGGCTGGACCAGGTTCGCGCGTCCTCGGAGATGGCGAACGTCCACTATGTCCGGCAGGGCGACCCCAAGGGCCTGGGCCACGCGGTCCTCAAGGCGGAGTCCTATGTGAACGGCGAGCCGTTCGCGGTCCTGCTCGGCGACGACTTCATCGACGACCGGGACCCGCTGCTGCCCGCCATGATCGATGTCCGGAAGCGGTACGGCGGTTCCGTGGTCGCCCTCATCGAAGTCCCCGAAGAGCACATCCACATGTACGGCTGCGCCGCGGTGAAGCCGGCCTCGGACGGACCGGATCTGGCGCACGAGCACACCAGCCTGATCCAGATCACCGACCTGGTGGAGAAGCCCACCGCCGAGCAGGCCCCGTCGAACCTCGCGGTCATCGGCCGCTACGTGCTGGACCCCGCGGTGATGGACGTCCTGCGCGACACCGCTCCGGGCCGCGGCGGGGAGATCCAGCTGACCGACGCGCTGCGCACTCTGGCCGGCGACCCGGACATCGGCGGACCGGTCCACGGCGTCGTCTTCACCGGGCGCCGGTACGACACCGGTAACCCCATCGACTACCTGAAGACCGTGGTGCAGCTCGCCGTGGACCGCCCGGACCTCGGCCGGGAGTTCCGCGAGTGGCTGTCCGCCTATGTGCGTGAGGGCTTCCAGGACTGAGATGGCCGTCTCCATCACATTGATGGAGACGGCTCCGCCGCGGACGTCCTCGTCAGCGGCATAAGGGATGATGGACGCATGTCCGATTCCGATAACGCGGCGATGCGCAGTGTCGACGACCACCTGAAGACGGTCCTCGACACCGTGCAGCTGCTCGCTCCGATGGAGCTCCCGATCACGGACGTGAACGGGCTGGTGCTCGCCGACGACGTGGTCTCGGCCATCTCGCTGCCGCCGTTCGACAACTCCTCGGTCGACGGTTACGCGGTGCGCCTGGCCGACCTGGAGGGCGCCGCCGAGGACAGCCCGGCGGAGCTGCGCGTGCTCGGCGACATCGCGGCCGGCTCGGTCCCCGAGGCCGGCCTGGAGCCGGGTACCTGCCTGCGCATCATGACCGGCGCGATGGTGCCGCCGGGCGCCGAGGCGATCGTGCCGGTGGAGTGGACCGACGGCGGCACGGAGAGCGTGCGCATCACCCGGGTCCCGGAGTCCGGCCAGAACATCCGCGTCCTCGGGTCCGACGTGACGGCCGGCGACGTGGTGCTCAAGGCCGGCACCCGCCTCGGCCCGCGCCAGATCGGCCTGCTGGCCGCGATCGGCCAGGTCCACGCCCCGGTGCACCCGCACCCGCGGGTCGTCGTGCTCTCCACCGGCTCGGAGCTGGTCGAGCCGGGCACGCCGCTGGGCCCGGGCCAGATCAACGACGGCAACGGCCCGGCGCTGACCGCCGCCGTGAACGCCATGGGCGCCACCGGCATCCGGGTCGGCATCGTCGGCGACGACCCGCAGGGCGTGCTCGACGCGATCGAGGACCAGCTGATCCGCGCCGACATGGTGGTCACCACCGGCGGCGTCTCGGTCGGCGCCTACGACGTGGTGAAGGAGGTGCTCTCGACGCTGGGCACCGTGGAGTTCACCAAGGTCGCGATGCAGCCGGGGATGCCGCAGGGCTTCGGCACGGTCGGCGAGGACCGGATCCCGATCTTCACGCTGCCGGGCAACCCGGTGTCGGCCTACGTGTCCTTCGAGATCTACATCCGCCCGGCGATCGAGAAGATGATGGGCATCGAGACCGGGCCGCGCAAGACCGTCACCGCGACCTGCTTCGGCGCCTTCCGCTCGCCGATGGGCAAGCGCCAGTTCGCCCGCGGCGTCTACGACCCGGTGGGCCTGAGCGTCCGGCCGGTCGGCGGCCACGGCTCGCACCTGGTCGGCGACCTGGCCCTGGCGAACGCGTTGATAGTGGTGCCCGAGCACGTGACCGAGGTGGTCGACGGCGACGACGTCGAGGTGGTCGTGCTGGACGGCGGTCCCCGGTGAGCTCCGTGGCCGGGGAGCCGGCCGGCGGCAAGGCCGGGAAGTCCGACCGCCTGACGCACATCGACGCGACCGGCGACGCCCGCATGGTCGACGTCACGGCGAAGCCGGTCTCCGCCCGCCAGGCGCGGGCGACCGGCTTCGTGGAGGTCTCGCCGAAGGTGGTGGAGCTGCTGCGCGGCGAGGGCGTGCCCAAGGGCGACGCCCTGTCGGTCGCGCGCATCGCCGGGATCATGGGCGCCAAACGGACGCCGGACCTGGTCCCGCTCTGCCACCCGATCGCGATCAGCGGCGTGAAGGTGGCGCTGGAGGTCGAGGACGCCGGCGTCGCCATCGCGGCGACGGTGAAGACCGCGGACCGTACCGGCGTGGAGATGGAAGCGCTGACGGCGGTGGCGGTCGCCGGGCTGACGGTCATCGACATGGTCAAGGCGGTCGATCCGGCGGCCGTGCTGACGCGGGTGCGGGTCGAGACGAAGACCGGCGGCGTCTCAGGGGACTGGTCGCGCGAAGGCTAGAGCGGGCGGACGCTTCGGGCGTCCGCTCGATAACTCTTGCGACTTAGAGGTCTCGGTGTCATGGTGCCCCGAACGCGGGCTGTGAGCATCCTCACAGGTCGGGTTCGTACAAGGCCGATCGGACATCTCCCCGAGATCTCAAGGACGCGCCATGGTCGATACCGGATCGAGCACAGCGGCCGCACCCCGGCCCGAGAACGACACGGGGCGCCTCGACGGCGCCTCCCGGGGGCGCATCTTCGCCGTCATCGCGGTCGTCGTCCTCTTCGCCGAGGTCGCGCCGCTGCAGTACACGATGGTCTCGCCGGCGGCGCAGCTGATCGGGCGGAGCTTCCCGGGGGTGGGGAGCAACATCGCGTGGATGACCATCGTCTTCGGGCTGGTCGGCGGGGCCGCGACGCCGATCCTGGGCAAGCTGTCCGACCTGTACGGCAAGCGGAACATGCTGCTCGCGGTCGGCGTCTCGTTCCTGATCGGCTCACTGATCTGCGCCACCACCGGCAACTGGACGCTCTTCCTGATCGGGCGGGCGTTCCAGGCGGTGGCCATCGCGGCGGCGACCGTCGCCTACGGCCTGATCCGGGACCTGATCCCGCGCAAGTACGTGCCGCTGGCGATCGGGCTGGTGTCCACCGGGCTCGGGGTGTCGGGGGTCGGCGGGATCATGCTCTCCGGCGTGCTGACCGACACCGCCGGCTGGAGCTACAAGTCGCTGTTCTGGTTCCTGGTCGTCTACACGCTGGTGACGCTGCCACTGCTGTTCATCGTGTGCCCGGAGACGAAGTTCCGCGCGCGGCAGAAGCTGGATCCGCTCGGGGCGCTGCTGCTTGCCGGCGGCGTCGGCTTCGCGCTGCTCTACGTGTCCAACGGCGCGAACGTCGGCTGGACCGACGGGCTCTACCTCGGCTACCTCGTCCTCGGCGTGGTGCTCATGGCGGCCTTCGTCGTGCTGGAACGAAGAGTCAGCCAGCCGATCATCGATCTGCGGCTGCTGTTCTCGCCGAAGGTCTCGGCGGTGCTGTTCATCGCCTTCTTCGCCTCGATCGTGGTCGGCATCCAGGCCTTCGCCATCCCGTACATGGTGTCCACCCCGAGCCACGACGGCCTGATCGCCATGACCCAGCAGGGCGCCGCGGCCCGCTTCAAGGGCCTGGTCCAGCCGAACCAGATTCCGGTGAAGGTTCTCGGCGACGTCAGCTACGGGCTCGGATTCACCCTGCTCGGACTGGCGTTCCGCGTCCAGGTGTGGGGCTCGTCGGTGGCGATGGTCTCCGGCGCGGTGTCCGGCCAGTTGTCAGGCAAGATCGGTGCGCGCAAGCCGCTCCTGATCGGCATGTTCGCCTTCGCCCTGACCAGCGGTGTGTACGCCGCCGATCACCACGGCGCGCTGTGGCTGGCCTTGGTCGGCATCGTCTTCGGCGTGGGATTCGGTTCGTATTACGCGACAACGCCGAACCTGCTCGTGGAGGCTTCTCCGCCGGAACAGCAGGGAATCACTGCGGGCATGCTCGGGGTGTCCAACTCCATTGGCACCGCAGTGGGAACCGCTATAGCGGCGGCGTTCCAGGCGGCCCATCCGGTGAAGCTTGTTGTGGCCGGACAGACGGTCCTCGCCGGTACTCCCG
>Ga0207671_10000597_pt1 | contig 48178 bp, 45 predicted proteins | sample KBSC24metaG_FD_184352 | JGI IMG/M metagenome (GOLD analysis project Ga0207671, IMG submission 184352) | Corn rhizosphere microbial communities from Kellogg Biological Station, Michigan, USA - KBS C2-4 metaG (SPAdes) (version 2) | ecosystem: Host-associated > Plants > Roots > Rhizosphere > Soil... | reverse complement strand
TATCGAGCTCGACCGTGCGGAACCCGATCCGGCCCTGCCACTCATCGAGGACACCGTCGTCGCCGGCCAACCGAACCGCGACGTCATACAAAGGCTGCTCGCCGTACCCGTGCGGCCACCACTTCTGCGCCTGCGGCACCCGAACCTCGGCGAAAGGCGAAGACAGCCCGGCGGGCACGTCGACCACGCTCCGCACGTCCCCGACCGATACTTCCATCCGAAGCGGGACCGAGGACTCCGACGCCCACCGCAGATCCGCGAACACTGATACCACGCCGGTGTCGCCATCGAGCGCGACCAACGGCCGCACGCCGTCGATACCGGCCTGCCGCCACGCTTCCAGATACAACGGCCGCCAGATGCCGGCCGTCATGATCTCCGGGCCCCAGTCCCAGCCGAAATCGCAGGACATCTTGCGCATCGCGTTGTACGGATGCCGGTTGACGTGCGGCCGCGCGCCGAGTTCCTTCTCGGCTTGTTCAGCGGCCGTCAAAGCGCCGGTGAAGGTCACCGCGAGTGTATTCGTGCCCTGACGCAGCACTCCCGTGACGGGAATCCGGTAGCTGCGGTGCATATTGCGTGTCTCGGCGACGACCGCCCCGTTCACCTCGACCACCGCCACCGTGTCGAGCCCCAGCGCGACCAGATCCGTGCGGCCGTCGGCGGAGTCGGCGCCGTCCCAGTCGAACGTGGTCTCGTAGCGCCAGTCCGCGCGGCCGATCCAGCCCAGCAGCTTCTCGTTGTCGTCCAGATACGGATCGGGGATGAGCCCGGCGGAGAGCAGGTCCAGGTGCACGCACCCCGGGACGGTCGCCGGCACGGACACCCCGGCCAGTTCCTCGGGCACATCGCCGCCGACTGCTCGCACCGTCCATCCGAGGTTCAGGTCGGTGCGGGTCATTTCATCGCCCCGCGAGTGAAACCGTTGTAGATGAAGCGCTGCAAGAACAAGAACACCACCAGGGTAGGAATGATCACGAGGACGGCCCCGGCGCAGATGATCTCCCAGTGCGCGCCGTAGGGGCCTTTGAAGTAGTACAGCGAGGTCGAGATGACCCCGAGGTCGGGCGAGGGCATGTAGAGGAACGGCGTGTAGAAGTCGTTGTAGATGACCACGCCCTTGACGATGACCACCGTGGCGATCGCCGGTTTGAGCAGCGGCAGGATCACCTGGAAGTAGATCCGCAGCGGCGAGGCGCCGTCGATGCGCGCGGCCTCGTCCAGCGAGACCGGGATGGAGCGCATGAACTGCAGGAAGATCATGATCGAGACGATGTCGGTGCCCGTGTAGAGCGCGATCGGCGCCCAGCGGGTGTCGAAGATCCCGAACGAGTTGATGATCTGGAACGTCGCGACCTGCGTGGTGACGCCGGGGACCAGCGCGGCCAGCAGGAACAGCCCGATGGTCAGGCGCCGCAGCCGGAAACGGTAGCGGTCGATCGCGTACGCGGTCATCGACCCGATCAGGACCGTGCCGGTCACCGAGAACAGCAGGATGAACGCGGTGTTCCCGAACGCCCGGAGCATGTGCCCCTGCGTGAAGGCGATCTGGAAGTTGCGCAGGTTGAACCAGTCGTGCGGAGGCCTCAGCGGCCCGCCGTCCTGCGACTCGGCGTCCGTCTTGAACGCCGCCATGACCACCACCACCAGCGGCAGCAGGGTCACCAGGGAGGCGGCGACCAGCGAGGCGTACTTGCCGGTGACCGCGGCGCGCGCACCGGCGCTCATGTGAGATCGACCCCCTCGTCGGGCACCAGCAGCCGCTGGATCCAGGTCACGACCAGCACGATGCCGAGCAGCACCACGGCCGCGGCGGAGGCCAGCCCGACCTTGTTGAACTGGAAGGCCAGCTTCACCGTCTGGATGACGAACGTGGTGGTGCCTCCTGCGCCGCCGGTCATGATGTACGGGATCTCGAAGACGGACAGCGACCCGGACACCACCAGGATCGCCGCGAGGCCGACCACCGGCCTTATGCCGGGCAGGATCAGGTATCTGACCTGGTGCCAGCGGTTGGCGCCGTCCAGGTCGGCGGCCTCGTAGATGTCGCCGGGGATGGACTGGATCGCCCCGAGGAAGAGCACGAAGTTCAGCCCGAGGTAGCGCCACAGCGACACCCCGGCCAGCGACCAGTTGGCCAGCTTCGGATCGCCCAGCCACAGGTGCTGGCTGTGCACCCCGGCCAGGCGCAGCACCGAGTCGAGGGTCCCGCCGGGCTGGAAGAAGTACAGGAAGACGAACCCGATGGCCACGCCGTTGATCAGATAGGGGAAGAACAGCACGCCCTTGAAGAAGTTCTTGAACCGGACGTTGAAGCTGAGCACCGTCGCGAAGTACAGCGCCAGCACCATCTGGACGGCGCCGGAAGCCAGGTAGAACAGGCTGACGAAGAACACCCGGAACAGATCGGGCCGGGTGAACAGCTCGGTGTAGTTCGACGAGCCGACCAGATGCCGGTCGGGGCTGAAGCCGTCCCAGTCGGTGAAGCTGTAGTAGAGCATGTTCGCGATCGGGGTGTACGTGAACGTGGCCAGCAGCACGAGCGGGACGGCCAGGAACAGCCACGGCGTCGAGCGCGCGAGCAGCCCGCGGCCGGGCCGGCGGGCCGTGGGCGTGCGGCGGATCGTGAACGGCCCGCGGCGCCGCGGCGCCGGGAGGGGGATCTGCTCATCGAGGCCCGGCGGGGCCTCGATGATGTCGTGTCGGTCGGTCATCGCGGGCTACGACCCGCCGCCGGACTTCACCGCGGCCGCCCATTTCTTGTCCAGGTCGGCGAAATAGCCGTCCAGGCTGCCCCCGGCCGCGCCGCGCGCCAGATCGACGATGTGCTGCCGGTAATCAGGCTTCTGCAAGCCGATCTCGGAGTCGTTGTCGATGGTGGAGAGCTGCGCGTTGTCGTTCTGCGCGAGCTCGATGAACTGCACGCCGGCGCTCTGGTAGGCGGCCAGCGCCGGCGGCATCGTCCCGGTCTTCAGCGTCGGCAGCAGGCCCTGGTCCTGGGCGTAGGTGCACTTGTCGACGAACCAGTCGACCCAGGCGCGCGCCGCGGCCTTGTGCTGGGAGTGGATGCTGACGGCCTCCATGTAGTCCGGGGAGATCACCGAGCAGAAGTGGCCGTTGACCTGCGTCGGGTAGGGCATGAAGCCGATGCTGGAGGGGTCGGCGCCGGCGGTCTTGGCGGCCAGCTGCATCTGGGAGACCGCCCAGGAGGCCAGCGCGAGGGTGCCGATCTTGCCCGAGCCCATGCCGCTCTTGGCGGCGTCCCAGGCGGTCGTGGTCGGGTCCTTCTCAGTGAGCTGATCGTGGACGACGTTGTAGAGCATGGTGTCGATCTGGTTGAGCTCCTTGCCGGCGGCCCAGGGCGCGGTGTCGGTCGCGAGGTCGTCGGAGGCCTTGGGGTCGCAGCTGAGCTCGCCGAGGTAGGCCTGCCAGGCGGTCATCGGCCAGCCCTCGTGGTAGGTCGTGTAGAGCGGGGTGGCCTGCGTCTTGGTCTTGATCGTCCGCAGATCGGCGAGGAACTGGTCCGGGGTGGTGGGCCAGGAGGTGATGCCGGCCTGCTGCCACACGGTCTTGTTGTAGACCATGCCGGTGGCGTTGCCGTTGATGGCCAGGCCGTAGACCTGGCCGTCGTAGGTGCCGTGGTCGGTGAAGCGGTACTTCTGGTCCAGGTCGGCGGGGGTGCCGAGCGGGGCGAAGAACTTGGGGTAGTCCGCGACCGGGACCGAGGCCGGGATCATCAGCACGTCGCCGTAGTCGCTGCTGTTCAGGCGGATCTTGACGTCGCCCTCGTAGTCGACGACGGGTTCGAACTTCACGTGCACGTTCGGGTAGATCTTGGTGAACTCGGCGGCATAGCGGGCCAGCGTGCCGTCGGCGGCCAGGTCGGTCTTGTGGGTCAGGACCGTGATGTCGCCGCTGACGCTCGCCGGGTCGCCGGGGGCCGCGGCGCTGCCGCCGCTGCCGTGGGCGCCGCCGGAGCAGGCGGCCAGGGCCAGGGTGCACGCGGCGAGCGCGGCCGCGAGGGCTGATGTTCGCTTCGGTGTTCGCGTCCTCATGTGCCATCTCCGTTTAAGCGTTCTGCGAGCTCCGGGCACCCGACTGGCGGATGCCCGGAGCTCCTTGTCATGGCTTCTGAGTGAGCAGGTGGTCGTGGTAGCCCTGGCCGTAGGTGGAGGTGGGGGTGCCGTTCCAGTCGGTGATCAGGTCGTTGCCGTTGCTGTTGCAGACGCCCCAGGGGTTCCAGGTCCAGGCGCTGTAGCCGACGCCGTTCGCGTCGGCCCAGGCCATGACCTGGTCGATGTAGTCGTGGTTGCAGTTGTTCTGGCCGATCTCGCCGGCCTGGACCGGCACCTTCGCGGCGACCGCGCCGATGTTCGTGGTCCAGCAGGTGGTCGTGATGCAGCCGTTGAAGTTGTAGGAGTGCCAGGAGGCCATCAGGTTCCCGGTGGAGTCCTTCGGCGCGTAGGCGAGCCACTGGCTCAGATCGTTGGTCCAGGTCAGGCCGCCGGTCATGACGACGTTGCTGGCCCCGGTCGCGCGCACGGCGTTGACCAGCGACTGCATGCCGGCGACCGGGTAGGTGATGCCGGTGCAGGTGCCGCCGTCGCGCAGGCAGGTCCAGGCCTCGGTGGCGTCGGAGAAGTTGTTCGCCGCGTCCGGGTAGGGCTCGTTGAACAGATCGAAGATCACCGCGTTGTCACCCTTGAACGCGTTCGCGACCTGGGTCCAGAACGTCGGCGTGTACTGCGCGTCCGGCATGGGCTTCTGGCACGCGGCCAGGGCGTCGGAGCAGGCCGAGCTCGGGCCGGTGTACGCGCCGTAGGTCCAGTGCAGGTCCAGGATCACGTTGATGCCGTTGGCGACCAGCAGGTTCGTGTAGTCCTTGACGGCCTGCTGGTACGCGGCGCCGGTGGTGCCTCCCGCCGGGACGTCGCTGTTGCCCAGCCAGCACTCCTCGTTCAGCGGGATGCGCACGACGTGGATGTTCCAGGTCTTCATCGCGTCGACCGTGGCCTGGTCCGCCGGGCCGTCCCACATCCCCTTGCCCTGCACGCAGGCGAATTCGCCGCTGGACCGGTTGACGCCCAGCAGGCGGTACGTCGCCCCGGCCGAGGTGACCAGGTGGTTGCCCGAGACGTGGAGCTGCGGAGCGGGCGTCGCCGGCGGCGTGCTGCTCGGCGAGGTCGGGGGCGTGGTGGTGGGGGAGGTGCTGGTCGAGGTGGTCGGCGGCGGCGAACCGGGGCCGCCGCACAGCACCCCGTTGACGGTGAACGCGGTCGGGGCCGCGTTCGCACCGCTGTAGGTGAAGTTCGCCGCCGGGGTGACGCTGCCGTTGGTGGGCACGCTGCCGTTCCACGACATGCTCGCGACCGTCACCGCCTTGCCGGACTGCGTCCAGGTCCCGTTCCAGCCGGAGGACAGGGTCTGGTTGCCGGCGTAGGAGTAGCCCAGCGTCCAGCTGGTCCACGGCGAGCCGAGGTTCGTGATGGTGACGTTCGTGGTGAAGCCGCTGCCCCAGTCGTTGGTCACCGAGTACGAGGCCTGACACTGCGTCGTACCCGCCGCCTGCGCGGCCCGGGGAACCGCCACCACGGCCCCGGCCCCCGCGACGGTGATCACGGCGACCGCGACCACAGCCGACAGCGCCCGGCCACGAGCAGATCTGATCAAGGAGAACGGATGTCGCATGGACCGCTCCTGACGATGAGGATGGATGTCGCGCCGAAACGTAGGCAGCGGCGGCAAGACCATCAAGGGCGGTGCGCGAGGTGTTTCAGGAACCCACAGGTCCGGTCGGCAGTGGTGGTTCGAGGGCTGTGAAACTTTCGGGGTATGGCCCTTAAACACTTAAGCTTTAAGCGCGCTCTGCGCCGCTCGATCGCTCGTTGTCGAGGCTGTTAAACGCATAAGCGATCAGCGTGTCGGTGCGCCCACATTCATACGCCCGGGCTCCCGTCGTGGACGCGAGATCCATCGGGGGTCCGGCGGCCGGCTCACCCGTCGTCGTGCGCCGGCGGATAGGTCAGCCGGCCGTCCTGGACCCGCGCATTCGAGTCCAGGGCCGCCGCCTTGGTGCTAGTCGGCGACATGATGTGCTCCACCTGCACGCCCGCGACGATCAGCGCGTCGGTGATCAGGCGGCGGTGGCAGCGCCAGGGGAGTGCCTCGCTGCACATGATGGCCGGGGTCTCGTGCTCGGCCAGGTGCAGCAGCTCGGCGAGGCCCGAGCGGAAGTCGTCGGTCGCCATGTAGTCGGCGTAATCGCGGAAGGCCTTGACGCGCCAGGCGCCGTTCGGGCTCGCGACGCCCCGGGGTGTGTGCCGCCGGCCGCCGAGTCGCGGGATGTGCTGGTATCCGATGTCCGGCGGCAGCGCCTCGGCGATCGCGGCTTCGTCGAACCGCGGGAACTTGCGGGAGTGCGGGAACCTCCGCACGTCGACCAGCCGGGTGACCCCGTTGTTCCGGAGCATCAGCACCAGCTCGGCGAACTCGCGGGTCGAATGGCCCACGGTGTAGACACGGCCGGTCATCCTCGGTGGTCCGCCTCGGCTCAGATCTTCGACAGCGCGCTTCCCTTGTGCAGTGCGAGGTGATCCGCTTTGTGCCACCCGGCTGACGGTGACGTGCGAGCCGGGCTGCCGGCGCGTTCACACGTCGCCGACAGCCCAGCGTGCCCTTTCAGGGCTTACCGTTTACCGCTTACCGCATCTGCTCGTCATACGACGGCGCAGAGGCGGAACGGGCCTCCGCCGGAGCGTGGTCCATGGCGCGGCGGTTGTGCTCGGCCGTCGCCATCGGGCCGGCGTTCTGCATGGCGGACGCGTCGGCCTCCCGGGTGGCCTGCATCAGGTCCGCGACGCTGTGGTAGTCACGGTGGGGAATCCGTTTCAACCGCGCGAGGTCCGACTTGGCGAACGCTCGCTGCCGGCTGGCGTGCTCCAGCAGCTCCGTCCGGCTGGCCGGCCACGGGTGGTCGACGAAGGTGAGCTCGACGGTACGACCGAACTCCTCGGTCATGCCCGGGGACTGTTGCGCGGCGTACTGCTTCTTCGACTTGGTCATGGAAGTACTCCCTGACTCACCGCCGGTGGCTCGGCCGCCACCGGCAACCAACGGGCCACGCTATGCGCCCCGGGACCGCGGGTCGCGCGCACTGCTGCCATGTGGGGGTTTCCGGTTCTATCCGGCCAGGTCACGGCGCTATCGGCGGCACCGCGATACCCCGGCCGGCCCATCCCGCGCCCCAGGCCGTACTGAATCAAAAGGCTGATCTGCTACCCCGGGTGGTTTGCGTCTGATCATCCAGGGCACATCGTCGGCGGGAGGCAATCATGAACAATGGCAACGGCGGCCCGCGCGACGACTCGCGATGGGGCACGAGCGGCAAGACCGTCGTGGTGGCGTCCGGCCGCGGGCAGGTGCGGATCCGCAAGTCGTCCAGCCGCCGGCTGCGCGACCTTCCCGAGCTCGACCTCAGGACGCCCTCAGGACGCCTGCTGCCCTTCTGACAGAAGGCGGCGGGGCCCCGGGGAACGCCGCGGGCGCAGCCTCCTGACCCGACGCTCGCGGCTCTTGCGACCCACCCACCGGCGGATGCGGCATCTCCTGTGAGTAAGGATGCTGATTTGTATCCGGACGCCGCCATCAGAGACGGGGCCGACGGTGCGGTGGTGACGGGCCTTTGCGACGTCGGCCTTCAGCCGACGCTCAGCCTCACCGTGACCGACGCCTCCGGCGCCGCCACGACCACCACCGGCGCCCTGGACCGCACCGGAATCGCTCCGTAGACCCCGTTCCCAGCGGCCGTTCAGGCCCGGTTCAGGACACGTCGCGGCGCAGTGACATGCCGACGGCGAGCCCCGCGAACAACACCGTGTAGCCCGCGAGCACGACCCCGCCGCCCCAGCGCGGCAGCAGGCTGCCGTTCAGCATCGCCTTGCTCCCCGCACCGAGGGCCTGGCCGGCGTTGAACGGCAGCCAGCGCGCGAGGTTCCCGACCAGCTGCCCGACGATGCCCTCCACCAGCGCGACCCAGGCCAGCGCGGTCGCGACGGCGCCCACGAGGTTGCGGATGAGCGCGCCGAGACCGACTCCGATCGCGGCGAACGCGGCGTTCCACGCGATGCCGCCGCCGATGGTGGCCCACATGGCCGAGTCGCCCCACACGAACCCCACGCCCTTGTCCGACCACCAGGCCGCCGCGACGCCCAGCCCCACGCCGCTCGCGATCACCCCGGACAGCGCGCCGAAGAACGCGTACACGACCAGCTTCGCGGCGACGACCCGGCCGCGCGCCGGCGTGCTCAGGTACGTGTCGATGATGGTCCGGTGCCGATACTCCCCGGCGACCGCGAGGATCCCGAAGGCCAGGGTGAAGATCGAGGCCAAGCCGACGTGCGCCAGCGCCGAGCTCTGCGTCGGAGCGTCGAGCGGATCCTTGGCCGAGGCGACCAGACCGCTGACACCGGCGGCCACCAGAAGCGGCGCCGCCGCCAGGAGCAGCCACGGGCTGCGAACGGTGCGCAGCTTCAGTACTTCGGTGCGAATCAGATCCCGCATTTGTCCCGTCTCCCTGTTCACGAGCGGCCCGACGCCGCGGTCAGGCGCAAGAACGCCGCCTCCAAGGTCTCGCCGGCCGAACCGGGTGAGCCCGCCGAACCGGCGGAGCCGTCCGAACCCGCCGGGATCCCCGGTCCGGTCAGCTCGGCCAGCGGCCCCGACCAGCGCAGGGTCCCGTCGGCGATGACGACGACCCGGTCGACCGTCTGCGCCACCTCCGACAGCACGTGACTGGACATCAGCACCGTGCGACCCTCGGCGGCCAGCTCACGCAGCAACTCCCGCAGCTCGGCCATCCCGGCCGGGTCCAGCCCGTTGGCCGGCTCGTCCAGGATCAGCACCCCGGGATCGCCGAGCAGCGCGGCGGCCAGCCCCAGCCGCTGCCGCATACCGAGCGAGTAGCCGCCCACCCGGCGGCCGGCCGCCTCGGCCAGCCCGACCCGCTCCAGCACCTCCTCGACCCGCGCACGCGCGATCCCGCCGGCCTCGGCGAGAATCCGCAGATGGTCCCGGCCCCGGCGCCCCGGATGGAACCCGGTGGCCTCCAGCACCGCGCCGACGACCCGCCGTGGGTCCGCCAACTCGGCGTAGCGGCGGCCGTCGACGAGGGCCCGCCCCGCGGTCGGCGTCACCAGGCCCAGCAGCATGCGCAGCGTGGTGGTCTTGCCGGCTCCGTTGGGGCCGAGGAACGCGGTCACCAGGCCGGGCTCGACCTGGAAGGTCAGCCGGTCGACCGCGGTCGCCGCGCCGTAGCGCTTGGTCAGGCCGTCTATCGTGATGCCGCTGTCCATCGCCGGATCACCCCTTTCTGGCTGGGTATCGATTGCTCGGGTACCGATCGCTCGGTATTCGATTGCTCGGAATCTGATTGCTCGGGCACGGCACCAAGCTGCCGAAGCGCCACCCGTGGTGTCGTCACCCGGACAGGCCGTCCGCACCTACCGCGCCGGCGGTGGTTACCGGTGCGTCTACCGCGTTCGTGGTAGCCCCGGCCGCCGCGAACAGGTGACGGAAATCGCGCGGCGCCCGCTTATGGTGAAGCCATGAACGTCATCAGCCACCTGCGCCGCGCCGTCCGCCGGCACGCGCACCTGGCCGACGTGGCGATCACGGTGACCGTCTTCGCCGCGACCCTGCTGACCACCTTCACCGGGCACGAGCCTGCCTCCGCCGGCATCAGCCCGACGGCGGTCTTCTCGGCGGCCGTGGCGTGCGGCGTCCTGGCCCTGCGGCGACGCCACCCGCTGGAGGTGCTGGCGGTCAGCGCCGCAGCGTCGGAGGTGTTCCTGGCCCACCTGGCGCACAACGGCGGCACCAGCGGGGCGCTGATCCTGCTGGCGCCGCTCATCGCCCTGTTCACCGTCGCCGACCAGGTCGAACGCCGCCGCGGTCTGGTACTCGGCGGCTGTGTCGTGCTCGCGCTGGCCCTGGTCCACATCGTGCGCCGGCCGGTGATGCTCGGATCGGCGAACCTGGCCTTCATCGCGCTGGGAGCCCTGGCCATCGCCGCCGGCGACTCCTCGCACAACCGCCGCGCCTACCTGGCCGAGGTCGAACTCCGCGCCGAGCGCGCCGAGCTGGAGCGCGAGCAGGACGCGCAGCGCCGGCTCGCCGAGGAGCGCCTGCGCATCGCCCGCGACCTGCACGACGCCGTGGGGCACCAGCTCGCGCTGATCAGCGTCCAGTCCGAGGTCGCCGGACGGGCCATGGACAGCGACGCCCCGGCGGCACGCGAGGCGCTCGGCCACGTGAAAACCGCCAGCCGAAAGGCGCTCGGGGAGCTGCGCGACACCATCGGCCTGCTCCGCCGCCCCGGCGACCCGGTCGCTCCCGTCGACGTTCCGGCTCCGGGGCTGGACGGGTTGGAGGAGTTGTTCGCCTCGCTGCGCGCTTCAGGCCTGGACATCGACTACTGCGTGGCCGGCACAGCCGCCTGCCTCGCGCCCGCGGCCGATCTCACCGCCTACCGCGTGATCCAGGAATCGCTGACCAACGTCGCCAAGCACTCCGCCGGCCGGAAGGCACGCCTGACCCTCGCCTACGACCGGCACGGGCTGCACATCACCGTCGAGGATCTCGTGGGCGGCGCGAACGCGGCGGCCGACTCGGGCGGCCACGGCATCCCCGGCATGCGCGAACGCGTCCAAGCCCTCGGCGGAACCTTCGCCGCCGGTCCGCGTCCGGACAGGACCTTCCACGTGACCGCCGCCCTGCCCTACCAACCCCTCGCGCTCGCCCCGGAGCACTCGCAGTGACCATCCGCGTAGTCATCGCCGACGACCAGCCCCTGCTGCGCACCGGCTTCAAAGCCATCCTCGCCTCGGCGCCGGACCTGGACGTGGTCGGCGAGGCCGGCGACGGCCGCGAGGCGGTCCGGCTGGCCAAGAGCGCCCAGGCGGACGTGGTCCTGATGGACGTCCGGATGCCGGTCCTCGACGGCCTGGCGGCCACGCGCCAGATCACCGCGGACGAGGATCTGAGCGGCGTCAAGGTCCTGATCCTGACGACCTTCGAGATCGACGAGTACGTCTTCGAGGCGCTGCGCGCCGGGGCCAGCGGTTTCCTGGGCAAGAGCGCCGACGCCGAGGAACTGCTCGCCGCGGTCCGCACGGTTCACCGCGGCGAAGCCCTGCTGTCCCCCGCCGCTACCAGAACCCTGATCAACCGGTTCCTCACCGCCCCGGCCGCACCACGGCCCATGGACGACACGGCCCGGCGCGCGCTGGAGGTGCTGACCGACCGGGAACGGCAGGCCACCACGCTGGTCGCGGCCGGACTGTCCAACGACGAGATCGCCGCGCGCCTCGTCCTGAGCCCGGCCACCGTCAAGACCCACGTGAACCGTGCCATGGTCAAGGTCGGCGCGCGTGACCGTGCGCAGCTTGTCGTCTTCGCCCACCGCTGTGGTCTGGCCGAGAGCGTGTAGCCATCTCCTCGAAGACCGCCCAGACGTCGCCGACCGGACCGACGTGCCCGAGCTTGTCAGGGTTGCTGACCGCGCGGATCGTCTGGACCTGTCCGTCGCAGATGTCGAGCGTCAGCGTCGCCACCGCGTTGCCGTCCCGATCGCGCAGGATCGCGCCGGGCTGGCCGTTCACCTGGTGCGGGACCGCCACGCCGCCGATGTGCACGAACGGGCTCATCAGGGCCGCGAGAACCCTGGCGACCCTCTCGGCGCCGACGAAGGAATCAGCCCACCGCGGAGCCTTGCCGCCTCCGTCGCCGACCAGCAGGACGTCCCCGGCGAGCAGGTTCTGGAGCTGGTCGAGCTCGCCTGAGGCGAAGGCGTCGAAGAAGCGGCGCGCGAGCCTGTCGCGCTCCGCGCGATCGGCCTCGAAGCGGGGCCGGCCGGCGTCCATGAAACGCCGGGCCCGCATCGCCAGCTGCCGGCACGCCGCCTCCGAGCGGCCGACGGTCGAGGCGATGTCGCGGTAGCCGAAGTCGAACACCTCGCGCAGGACGAAGACCGCCCTTTCCAGAGGGCTGAGCCGCTCCAGCAGGACCAGGGCCGCCATCGACACCGAATCCGCCAGCTCCGCCGACCGCTCAGGGTCCTGATAGGGATCGGCGAGCAGCGGCTCGGGCAGCCAGGGCCCGACGTAGGCCTCGCGCCGGACCCTGGCCGAGCGCAGGACGTCGATCGAGATCCGGGTGACCGTGGCGGACAGGTAGGCCTTGACCGAAGTCGGCTTCGTCTCGGAGACGGTGTAGCGCAGCCAGGTCTCCTGGACGGCGTCCTCGGCCTCGGCGACGCTGCCCAGGATCCGGTAGGCGATCGAGAACAGCAGAGGTCGTAATTCCTCGAAATCCGCTGTGCTGATCATGCCAAACCTTCCTTGAACCCCTGCCGCCAGGACGGGTAGCGCAGCTCCCAACCCAGCTCGGCCTTGGCCTTGGCGTTGGAGAAGGCGCGTCCGTCGGTCATCATCGTCACCACCACCGGGCCGGCGAGCAACCGGGCCAGCCACACCGGGACGCGCATCGGACGCTTGGCGCCGGCGCACTCGGCCAGGTACGGCAGCCACTCGCTGGCCGGGGCCGGGTCGTCGTCGACGATGTTGAACACGCCGCGGGCCCGCTGCTCGACGGCCAGAGCGGTCGCGGTGGCCGCGTCGTCCAGATGCACCCACGAGCCGTAGCCGGTTCCCTTGCCGACCAGCGGGAACTGCCGCTTGCGCACGAGCGTGACCTGGTCGTCGGAGGCGCCGGGGCCGTAGAACGCGCCGTAGCGCAGGACGGCGCCGCCGAACCGGCCGACCACGTCCTCGACGTGTGCCAGCGCCGCCATCGAGGTCTCCGCCGGCGTGCCCTTGTGCAGGTCCAGCGGATCCTCCTCGGTCTTCACCCAGCCGCCGGTGCGGAGCCCGTTCCAGTTCGCGTAGCCCTGCGCGACGAAATGCTCGACCCCCGCCGCCTCGGCCGCGGCGATGAGGTGGTCGGTCCCTTCGGTGCGCAGGCGGATCGTCGGCTCGGCCCAGCGGTCGAAGTGCTTCAGATCGGGCTTTCCGGCGTGCGCCATCGAGATGCCCGTCATCTGGTGCACGATCACGTCCGGGCGGGCCGTGGCCACGGCTTCGCCCACCGACGCCGCGTCGAGGCCGTCCATCACCACGCCGTCGGCGCCGAGCAGCGCGAGGGAGTCCAGTTTGGCCCGGCTCGTGGTCGTCGCCGTCACGTGATGGCCCCGCGCTGCCAACTGCGGCAGCAGCCGCCTGCCGAGAACCCCCGTGCCGCCCGCCACGAACACCCGCATGCTCATCACCCTCTCGACAAGAAATCCATCTGTGCCCTCAAGACGAGACAGGCACCCGGTTTGTGAGATCGGGAGAGCATGACGCCGGTCACTCCGGACGGTTGAACAGAACGTTCCGTCTTGTACGATGGGAGTATGCCTGAAGCCGCCCTGAGCCCCCGGGATCGCCTGCTGGAGACTGCGCGCAGGCTGTTCTACACCGAGGGCATCCACACGGTGCCCGTCGACCGTCTGGTCACTGAGGCCAACGTGACCAGGGCGACCTTCTATCGCCACTTTCCGGCGAAGGAGGACCTCGTCGAGGCGTATCTGCGGGCCACCGACGCCGAGCTGCGCGAAGCCGTCGCGGCGGCGCTGGACAAGGGGAGTCCGCAGGGGGCCGCGGCGGCGCTGCTGGAGCTGATCGGCGAGGTGGCGTGTGCGGCGGGGTTCCGCGGCTGCCACTTCATCAACGCCTCCGCGGAGTACCCCGACGCGGCCGATCCGGTGCGCGTCGCCGTCGCCGAGCATCGTGCGTGGTTCCAGGAGACGGTGACCGCTCTGGCCGAGCGGGCCGGCCACCCTGATCCCGACTACGCCGGACGCCTGCTCGTCCTGCTGCACGACGGCGCGTTGTCCGCCGCAGAGCTCGATGATCCTGAGCAGGTGCGGCGGACGGTCATACGGGCCGGCCGGGAACTGCTTGGTCTGGACGCTTGAGTCGACTGCGGCTGGTCCCGGTCCCGGTCCTGGTTCCAGTCCCAGCTCCAGTCCTAGCTCCAGTCCTGGTTCCAGTCCTAGCTCCAGTCCCAGCTCTGGTCCCGGTCAGCTCGGCTCGACCACGGTCGTGATCAGGCCGGAGGGGATGTCGTAGCTGTAACCGCCGATCTTCACGTTCTTGATCGTCGGCTGGAGTTCCGGTGCCGTGCGCAGTTTCTCGATGTCCTCCGTGACACTCTTGGCGGATTCGAGTACCGCCATCGCCGAGGATGTCGGGTCGTCCCAGCCTCCGCGGGCGACGTATCCCGCGCGCAGGTCGTCCCTCGCGAGCAGCGCCGAACCGCAGTCGGTGTGGTGGATCACGGCGATCTCGAACCAGTCGGCCTCCGGGGTCAGGGTCTCGTGCAGGTGCAGTACCCACGCAAGGTCCTTGATGAGCGCCGGCGTGACGCGCCCTCCGAGGTTCCGGGCGACGATCGCCTCGCCGAGCTCCGCGCCGACGATCGCCGCGGGCTCGACACGCGGGTCGATGCAGGTGATGAGGTAGAGCTGCCGGTCGGGGATGAACGGGATCTCAGGGATCTTGGTCTTGGCGTCGGTGGCCGCGAACGCGGCGTTGCGGTCGAGGTAGGTGCTGAAGCGGGAATCGGGCATAGTCCGGAAACCTTCGTTCGGCAGAAAGAAGTAACGTTCGTTCTCCCTCCGACCCTAGCAGGCGGGCCGGAGGTGTCAAGAACGTTCGTTCTCTCTGCTATCCGGCCATCACGTCGAACTCGTTCCCCTCCGGGTCCAGCAGCGTCGTCCAGTGCATGGCCCCCATCTCGACGTCCGCCTTCCGGCTCGCGCCGAGGCCGATCAGCCGCTCGACCTCCGCCGGGAGGTCCTCGGCCATCAGATCCGGGTGGAAGCGGTTCTTCGCCGTCTTGCCCTCGGGGACCTGGACGAAGTACCAGCACGGCGCGGTCCGGCCGGAGTCCTCCGATCCGATGGAGGCGAACTCCTTGCCGGCACCCGCGTCCAGCTTCTCGCCGAGCACCTGGGCCCAGAATTCGCCGAGCGTCGCGGCGTCCGCGCAGTCGAAGGTCAGTGCGTGGAGTCGGTTCGTCATGATTGCTGCTCTCCTCGTGTCGAGAGCACGGGCCAGCACACCTCGGTGACCAGGCCGCGCTCGTCCTGTGTGTCGTGCACGCCGACCAGGTAGTTCTCCCGGATCGCCGTGCGTGTGGGGGAGGCCAGGCCTTGTTCGGCGACGTAGCCGCCCAATGCGGCGTAGGTCCGGTCGAGCTCGCGCAGCGTGCCGCGGTGCGTGGCCACGGCCATCGGGCCCTCCGGCAGCGTGTCCGCGCTGAGGCCGGCCGACGCGCTGAGCGGGATGAACGCGGTGACCTCGCCGATGTGCGACTCGAACATCTCCGCGGTGTAGTACGCGCCGTCCGGCCCGCCGCGCAGAGCCGCGTCCGAACCGAGCTGCCGACGCAGGTCGGCGAACGTGTCGGGGAGCCACTCGAACACCTCGTCCCACACCACCCGCGCGGTCGCCGTCACGGCCGCGGTGGCCGGCGGGCTGCGGAAGACGACGTCCAGCCCCGGCGCCCCGCCGCCTTCCAGAAGCCGGCGCAGCGACGCCACCGCCGCCTGCGTCTGCTCCAGCTGCCGCTCCATGCTGCGCAGGTGGCCGGCGATGACCTCCTCGCGAACCAGCGGATCGGTCGCCGCCAGCACGAGCTTGATCTGCTCCAGCGGCATGCCCAGGTCCCGGAAGCGCCGGATGAGCTGCGCCGTGGGAGCCTGCGCCGTGGAGTAGAACCGGTAACCGCTGCCGGGGTCGATCCGTGCAGGGCTCAGCAGCTCCAGATCGTGGTAGTGGCGCAACGCTTTGACGCTGACGTGGGTCAGCCGCGAGAACTCCCCGATGCTCAGCAACGCAGCCATGACAGATCTCCTTCCAGCCGTCGTTCCGGCGATGACACGACTCTCGGCCCTCCCACTACAGGAGGGTCAACTTCGGCAGTCGCCGGCACGAGAAAGACGGGCACGCGGGCTTGAACCCGCGTACCCGCCCTGCTTCTGACGGCGAAACCTCTGCTAGGCCACTGTCACATGGAAGATCTGGTTGTTGCTGTTGTGCGGAGTGCTGTCCTTGTCCCCGCCGTTCGACGTCGCCATCCACATCCCGCCGTCCGGCGCCGGCTCGACGGTCCGCAGCCGGCCGTACGTCCCGTCGAAGAACTGCTGCACGTTCGTCAGGCTGCTCCCGCTGATCTGCTCCCGGTACAGCCGGGTCCCGCGCTCGCAGGCCACATACAGGAAGTCGCGGATGATGGTGATCCCGCTGCACGACCCCTGCGCCACCGGATACGTGTGCTTCGGCGCTATGAAGCCGGCCGTCCCGCACGTCCCGGAGGTGCCCTCACACGAGGGCCAGCCGTAGTTGCCGCCCTTCACGATCAGGTTGGTCTCGTCCATGATGCTGTTCCCGAACTCCTGCTCCCACAGCCGCCCCTGGGAGTCGAAGGCCAGGCCCTGCACGTTGCGGTGCCCGTAGCTCCAGACCGCGTTGTGGAACGGGTTGTCCGCCGGGATGGTGCCGTCGGGGTTGATCCGCAGCACCTTGCCGTTGAGGCTGCTGGTGTTCTGCGCGTTCGCGCCGTCCTGCGCGTCGCCGGTGCCGGCGTAGAGGTACTTGCCGTCCGGGCTGAACCGGAGCCGGCCGCCGTTGTGGAACTTGTTGCGCGCTATGCCGGTCAGCAGGATCTGCTCGGTGCCGGTCTGCAGCGTGTCGGTCGCCGGGTCGTACTTGATCCGCACGATCCGGTTGTCGGTCGGCGAGGTGTGCATGATGTAGAGCCAGTGGTCCGAGGAGAAGCTCACCGGGTTGATCTCCAGCCCGGTCAGGCCGCCCTCGCCGTCGGTGCTCTGCACGTTCGGCACCGTGCCGATGCTCTTCTTCGCGCCGGTCTTCGGGTTCAGGTGCACGATGTCGTGCGCGTCGCGCTCGTTGAACAGGAGCGTGCCGTCGGGCAGGGTGGCCAGGCCCCAGACCACGTCGTCGTCGGTGCCGACCTGGGTCGCGGTGCAGACGCCCTGTGAGGGGGAGCAGCTGCTCGGCGCCGAGGTGGTGACGTCCACGAGCGGGGTGCTGCCCGCGCTCTCGTTGGCGTTGCCGTCGTAGGCGGTGACCTGGAAGTGGTAGGCCGTGCTCGGGGTGAGGCCGTCGACCTGGGTGCTGGTGGCGTTGGCGTCGGCGCTGCCGACCTGGGTGCGCGTGCCGTTCACCACGTTATAGACGCGATATCCGGCCACCGCGACGTTGTCCGTCGAGGCGGTCCAGGCCAGGGTGACACTGCTGGCCGTCACCGCGGTGGAGTGCACATTCCCTGGCACCGTCGGCGGCGTCGTGTCGCTGGACGGCGGCGTGGTGACGTGCAGCGTTCCGGAGGGCTGGCTGACGTTGCCGGCCGCGTCGCGCGCGTTGACGTAGAAGCCGTAGGCGACGTTCGGGCTGAGCGAGGAGCAGGTGCCCGTCAGCGTGCTGCCGTCGACCTGCGCGCACAGCTGGCCGTCGTGGTAGATGTCGTAGCCGGCGACCCCCACGTTGTCCGTCGAGGCGGCCCAGCTGATGGTGACGCTGTTCGACGTGTCGGAGACCAGCGTCGGCGTGCCGGGCGGGCTCGGCGGCGTGGTGTCGCTGCCGGTCGTGCCGTAGACGCCGAGCTCCTGCAGCGAGTAGCCGTGGCTGGCGTCGCTGCGGCAGCGCTTGGTGCCGTACATGCGGAGATAGCGGCCGGTACCGTCCAGCGAGGTCAGGTCCTCGACGCCACCCTTGCCGGCGGTGGTGCTGTAGATCTTCGTCCAGGCACTGTGGTCGGCCGACGTGTCGATCTCGTAGGCGGTGGCGCAGGACGCGTCCCATTGCAGCCGGACGCGGCTGACGTGCGCCGTCGCGCCGAGGTCGATGTAGATCCACTGCGGGTCGGCACCCGAGGCGCTGGCCCAGCGGGTGGTCGAGACGCCGTCGTCGACGTTGGCGGCGCCGCAGCAGCCGCCGGAGGAGGAGGCGGTCGCGGGTTTGTTCAGCGACAGGAGGGCGTCGGCGGCGGGGGCGGCTTTCGCGGCCGGGTGAGCTGGTGCGGCCGCCGAGGCGGTCATCGTCGCCGTTACCATGCCGGCGACCGCGAGCGTGACGGCGCAGGCCATGATGATCAAGGCTCTGAGAGATCTCATATATTGCATCACGGCTCTGAGTGAACAGGACCTCGGATGTGGTGGCAATGTTAAGAGTCTTTACTCATGGCAAAATCTCTCAGAGCCGTAGTAGAAGGCCCTATCGATCTTGAGTCATCAGAGGTCTGTAGATCGACCCGGGGCGATCGGTCATATATGAAATCTTCCTCCGAGCCGCACCACCAGAGTCTCCAGCCCGCGATGCCGCGGGTTCGCCTGCCACTGAGCACGACCCCGCTCGCCGCGTGCGGCGCGCAGCTGCGGGAAGCGCGCGAACAGCCGCGTGAGCGCGATCTCGGCCTGCACCACCGCCAGCTGCGCGCCGAGGCACCGGTGGATGCCGTGGCCGAACGCGAGGTGCCCGCCGGGCGCGCGCGTGATGTCGAAGCGCTCCGGGTCCTCGAACACGGCGGGGTCGTGGTTCGCGGCCATCAGGGCTACGTGCACGAACTCACCGGCGGGGATCTCGGTGCCGGCAAGGGTGACCGGCTCCGTGGTGTAGCGCAGCGAGGCCAGCGCCGAGGAGCTCTCGAAGCGCAGGGTCTCCTGGACCGCGCCGGGGATCAGCGTCGGATCGGCGCGGAGCCTGGCGAGCTGGTCGGGGTGGGCCAGGAGGGTGTGGACGGCGTTGGCGATGAGGTTGACGGTGGTCTGGTGGCCCGCGACCACCAGCAGGAACGCCATCGACGTGATCTCGTCCACGCTGAGCCGGTCGCCGTCCTCCTCGGCGGCGAGCAGCGCGGACAGCAGGTCGTCGCCGGGGTGCTCGCGCTTGTACGCGACCAGGTGCTCGATGCGTGCGCGCGTGTCCTCGGCGCTGCCGACCGAGACCTCGCCGTCGCCGTGGCCGCCGTCGACGGACTTGCCGCGCACGGCGAACTGCGCGTGGTCGAAGCCGGTGCCGCCGAACAGCTCGAAGGCCACCGCGATCGGGAGCGGGAGGGCGAAGCGACTGATGAGGTCGGCCTCGCGTGCTCCGGACAGCGCGTCCAGCAGCGTGTCGACGAGCTCTGTGATCCGCGGACGCAGCGACTCGACACGCCGCGCCGTATAAGCCTTCTGTGCCAACTTGCGCAGCCGCGTGTGGTCCGGCGGGTCGGCGTTGAGCATATGCGCGGCCAGCGCCTTGCCCGGGCCGCCGGACGTCTCGCCGATGTACGCCGCGTACCGCTCGGTCGCGGAATCCTTGGCCAGGCGCGGATCGGACAGAGCGGCCTTGGCGTCGGCGTACCCGGTGATCACCCAGCCCTGCAACGGCAGTGGGCCCGGGAAGCGGACCGGCTGCGCGCCACCGGCCTGACGCCAAGCCGCGTAGTACGCATGTTGATCCCGGAAGAAGCCCTCGCCGACGCTTTCGAACTCGGCGCCACGACCGCCACCGTTACCGCTACCGCCACCGCGACCGCCCCGCCCACCGTCACCGTCACGACTACCGCCGCCGCGGCCACCGCTACCGCCACCGCCACCGCCACCAGCGTCCGTCACGCCCGACGACCCCGCACCAACCGCACCTCGTCCACACCGAGCAGCCCCAGCAGAGGCACCTTCGCCGACCGCTGCCGAGGATCCACGACCAATCCGTCCCGTCGGATCCGCTCCAGCAGCAACTCGGCCAGCGGCATCACCAAGTGCCGGCCCCAACACCGCTCCGAGACGTGCCCGAACGGCAGGAACCCGGGCGCGGTGTCGGGGTCCAGATGGTCCCAGCGCTCGGGCCGGAACGTCTCCGGATCGTCGAACAGCGCCGGGTCGCGCTGCGACAGCAACGGCAATATCAGCACGTCGTCCCGCTCGCCGATCCGCGCGTCGACGGCCGGGTATTCCGGGCTCGCCCGCCGCAATATGTTCCACGACGGCGGCAGCATCCGCAGCGATTCCATGATGACGTTCTTGTTACTGACTTCCTCGGCGAAAGGGGCGCCGAGCCACATCGCATTGGCGACCAATGTCGAGACCGTGAAACACAATGGCGCGGCGGCCCGCCGGTATATGCCCATCGCGTAACGCCGGTCCTGATATCCCTTGGCGTCGGCGAACAATCCCGCCAGGGCGGTGCCGCCCCGCCCGCCGCGCGGCAGCGCCGCCCCGACGACGATCACCGACCAGGTGAGCTTCGGCGTGAGCTCCAGGTTGCGGCTCATCAGCATCCTGAGCCGCCGCGGATCCCCGGCCAGGATCATGTCCCGCAGGTACATGTGCCCGGCGATCGGCCACGGCCCGGCCAGGTCGGCCTCCGGTACCGGCCGGCCGAGCGCCGCCCGCACGTCGGTGCTCGTCACGTGCATGACCGACGAGGCCTCGGGCCGCCCGATCGAGCGTCCGTGCAGCGGCTTGAACGTCGGACGCTCCACCTCGGTGGCCCGCCGGGCGCCCAGGATCCGGTCGGCGATGCCGGGATCGGCGACCCCGATCGTGTCGTGGTCGATGCGGAACAGGTCCTCGCCGATCCGGTCCCGCAGCATCGCGGCCAGCCGCGGCGAGAACACCGTCGTGCGCGCGCCGGCGATCGAGGAGGTCGGCGAGGTCGGGGAGGTGGTCACGACGGGGTCGTCCTTTCGGCGCGGGGATGGTGCGCAGGGGGTGGGACACCTATGGCCCCGGCCGGGAGCCGCGCGTGGCGGGGCCCGGCCGGGAACCATATGTCACCGGGCTCGGCTTAGTACCAGAAGTACCAAGCGCTGGCCTTCATGCTCTTCCGTGCGGCGACGGAATTGCGCAGAGCGAACAGGACCTTCATGGTGTCCTCCCTCCGGTGGTGAACTGCTGACGGATCGCGTCAACGAGTGTCAGCATTGCACTTTTCCGCGATTTGGCAACGGGTGTCGATCAACGTTGAGTATCAGTTGAGGATCGGCTTTGTTCGGGCTCTGAGCTGTGCGTATATTGTGCGTAGATGGCCTGTCCATGGAATGTCTTTACAGTCCTCCGGTCCGGCCGATGAGACCGCGTGTGGCCCAGCGGCCGGCCGAACCGGTAGCGTCCATGGGCGTGACGAGTCTTCGAATCGGTGTCATGTACGACCGCGCCTGGGCCCCCGAAGGGCTGCCGGACTTCGCCCGCGACGTCGAGGCGCTCGGCGCCGACGAGCTGTGGGTGGTCGAGGACCTCAGCTGGGGCGGTGGCATCTCGGCGTCGGCGATCGCGCTGGCGGCGACCTCGCGGATGCGGGTCGGCCTGGGCATCGCACCGGCGCCGCTGCGGAACCCGGCGCTGCTGGCCATGGAGATCGCGGTCTTGGCGCGCGTGTATCCCGGCCGCTTCGTCGCAGGCATCGGACACGGTGTCACCGACTGGATGGCGTCGGTCGGCGCGGCGCCGGCCTCGGCGCTGACCCTGCTGGAGGAGACGACCGACGCCGTGCGCGCGCTGCTGCGCGGTGAGCGGGTCCAGGTCCAGGGGCGCGCGGTCCGCATCGACGACCTGCAGCTCGTGCACCCGCCCGCGCAGGTGCCGCCGGTCGTGCTGGGAGTCGTGCGGCCGCGGTCGCTGGAACTGGCCGGGCGCGTCGCGGACGGCACCGTGATCGCCGAGGGCCACGGTCCCGAGGACCTCGAGGCGGCGCTCGTGCACATCCGGAAGGGTGGAGCGGCACAGGATCACGAGCTGATCGTGTTCACGTATGCGGCCGTCGCCGAGGACCGCGCGCAGGCCGCGCAGGTGCTGCGGCCGGCGGTCGAGGGTCAGGCCGCCTGGCTCAACCGCGCTCCGGACGAGGTGTTCGCGGTCAGCGGGGCCCCCGCCGATGCCGCCGCGCGCATCGCAGAGCTGGAAGCGGTCGGCGCGACGAGCGTCGTGCTCCGGTTCAGCGGCGATGAGCCGGTGCGCCAGCTCGGCGCGGTGCTCGCCGCCGTCAGAGGCTGACCTGACTCACCTGGCCGGGAGCGTGGGAAGACCTGGAGGCTGACCCGGCTCACCTGGCCGGGGGTGTGCGTAGATCTACTCGCTCAGCCAGGAGATCTGCCGGATCTTGTTCATCGCGTCCAGCGCCGCGACCTTGTACGACTCGGCCAGCGTCGGGTAGTTGAACACCGCGTCGACCAGGTAGTCCACGGTCCCGCCGCAGCCCATGACGGCCTGCCCGATGTGGACGAGCTCGGTGGCGCCGGTGCCGAAGACGTGGACGCCGAGCAGCGAGCGGTCCTCCGGCGAGACCAGCAGCTTCAGCACGCCGTAGGAGTCCCCGATGATCTGGCCCCGGGCCAGCTCGCGGTAGCGGGAGACGCCGACCTCGAACGGGATGCGCGCGGCGGTCAGCTCGTCCTCGGTGCGGCCGAGGAAGCTGATCTCCGGGATCGTGTAGATGCCGATCGGCTGGAGCGCCGAGATGGCGTGCGCGGGCTCGCCGCAGGCGTGGAGCGCCGCGAGGCGTCCCTGCTCCATCGAGGTCGCCGCCAGGGCCGGGAAGCCGATGACGTCGCCGACGGCGTAGATGTGCGGCACCGCGGTGCGGAAGTACTCGTCGACCTCGATGCGGCCGCGGGCGTCGGCGGTGAGCCCGGCGTTCTCCAGCCGCAGCTGGTCGGTCATGCCCTGCCGGCCGGCCGAGTACATCACCACCTCGGCCGGGATCTTCTTGCCGCTCTCCAGGATCGCGAGCGCGCCGCGCGGATGACGCTCGACGGCCGCGACGGTCTCGCCGAAGCGGAAGGTCACCGCCAGGTCGCGCAGGTGGTACTTCAGCGCCTCGACGACCTCGACGTCGCAGAACTCGAGCATGCGCGGCCGGGACTCCACGACCGTGACCTTGCAGCCCAGGGCGGCGAACATCGAGGCGTACTCGATGCCGATGACGCCCGCGCCGACCACGATCATGCTCTGCGGGACCCGGTCGATGCCCAGGATGCCGTCGGAGTCGACGATCGTCGCCCCGTCGAACTCCACGGCGGCCGGGCGGGCCGGGCTGGTGCCGGTGGCGATCACGATCCGCTCGGCGCTGACGCGGCTGTTGGTGCCGGTGCCGTCGGCGATCTCGACGGTGTGGTCGTCGGCGAACGAGCCCAGGCCGGGCAGCAGCGCGACCTGGTTGCGCGAGAGCTGGCTGCGGATCACCTCGATCTCGCGCCCGATCACGTGCTGGGTGCGGGCCAGCAGGTCGGCTATCGTGATCTGGTCCTTGACCCGGTAGCTCTGCCCGTACATCTCCCGCTGGTTCAGGCCGGTCAGGTACATGACCGCCTCGCGCAGGGTCTTGGACGGGATGGTCCCGGTGTTGATGCAGACGCCGCCGATCATGTCCCGGCGTTCGACCACCGCCGCGCGGCGCCCGAGCTTGGCCGCGGCTATGGCCGCCTTCTGGCCTCCGGGGCCGGACCCGAGGACTAGCACGTCGTAGTCGGACACGTGGCCCAGTATGACCCGCTCAGAGGGCGAACAGCCAGAACCACTGGTTCTGATCCCCGGTGTTGCACGGCGCCGTGGTGAGCCACTTTCCGGCGCCGGTGCCGGCCAGGCACGTTCCGGTGTGCTTGTTCTTCAGGACGCCGTAGGCGTCGTTGTTGGGGATGCTGGTCAGGGTCCACTCCTGGAAGTCGGCCGTCAGGTGCGCCTGCAGGCCGGCGATGCCGTTCCAGTCGTCGGAGATGACACTTTAGGGGCCGGTCAGGGCGGGTCCGCGCGCAAGTTGAGGTTCCCGGCCTCAGGGTCCTGTTCCGGCGGACCTTTCGGGCAACGGCCGGTGCCCTCGCGTGCGTCAGCGAGCCGCCGTCGCCGCTCCGCCTGGCCGCAACCGGTCGAGCCCGTCCAGCAGCAGGTCCAGCCCGAACTCGAACTCGGCCTGGTCGTCGCACCACCCGAGCGTGTCCTCGGGCGTGTTGTGGATCGCGTCGGCCATCATCGCGGTCAGATGCGGGAACTGCTCGGCGATGGCTTCCAGGACAGCGGGGTCGGGCTCCTCGCTCGGAGCGCCCGCGGGATTGAACAGCTCCTGGGCGAAGCCGAGGGCGCGGCTGCCCAGGGCGTGCATCGCGTGGTGGGCCTGGGCGTAGGTGAAGCCGCCGGCCGCCATGATGCCGAGCATCGCGTCGAAGTAGCTCAGGACGGCCGGGCTCGTCGTCGTGCGGCTCTGCAGGACGCCCGGGGCCCAGGGGTGGCGGAGTAGGACTTCGCGTGCCGTCAGGATCCTGCTGCGCATGACCGCCTTCCAGCCGGCGGGGTCCTGCGGCGGGGGGATGTGCGCGACGGCGGCGCTGATCTCCTCGATCACGACCTCGGCGACGCCGTCGAGGAGCGCTTCCTTGTTCGCCACGTGGTAGTAGAGCGACATCGCCTCGGCACCGACGGTTTCGCCGAGGCGGCGCATCGTCAGGGCGGCGATGCCGCTCGTGTCCGCGATGTCCACGGCGGCGCGCAGGACGCGGGCCCGGCTCAGCGGGATCCGTGGCTCCGTTCCGGGCGGGGCTTCGGCGCTCACGGGTGTTTCTCTTTCCATCGGAGCTGATCGTACAAGGCGGGCCGCGAGGCGTTGCCTTCCCCAATCTTACGGCGTAAGGTTGCCTTACGGTGTAAGTCTTACGCTGTAAGAGAGGGTGGAGACCGCGATGAAGGCCTACTTTCTGCGGGCCTACGGCCCGCCGGCGAACCTGGAGCTCACCGATCTCGCCCAGCCGGCCCCGGCCGACGACGAGGTCCTCGTCCGGGTCCGGGCCACGTCCGTCAACCCGTACGACTGGCACTACATGCGCGGCGAGCCGATGATCGCCCGCCTCATGCCCGGCACGGTCGGCCTGCGCGGCCCGAAGATCCGCGTCCTCGGCTGCGACCTGGCCGGCGAGGTGGAGGCGGTCGGCGCGGCGGTGAGGCGCTTCAAGCCCGGCGACGCGGTCTTCGCGCTGCTCGAACACGGTGGCTTCGCCGAGTACGTCGCAGTACCCGAAAACCTGCTGGTCCCCAAGCCGCGGAACCTGACGTTCGAGGAAGCCGCCGCCGTCCCCATGGCCGCGGTGACCGCTCTGCTGGCAATCCGCGACGTCGGCCAGGCGGCGGACGGTCAGACCGTTCTGGTCAACGGCGCGACCGGCGGCGTCGGCTCCTTCGCCGTCCAGATCGCCCGCGCCGCCGGAGCGACGGTGACCGCCGTCTGCGGTCCGAAGAACGCCGATCTGGCCCGCTCGCTCGGAGCGAGTACGGTCATCGACTATCAGAGCCAGGACTTCACCGCGTCAGGGCACCGATACGACGTCGTGGTGGACATCGCCGGGCAGTATTCGGCGCGCCGCCTTCGCCGGGCCCTGCCCGGCACCGGCACGCTCGTCCTCGTCGGCGGCCCCGCCGGGCGGTGGTTCCAGCCCGTCGGCCACATGTTCGGCGCGCTGGCCTCGGGGCTGGTCGTCCGGCACCGGGTGGCCATGGCCGACACGGTCGGCTGCCGCGACAAGGCGGCCAAGCTCGCCGAAGTCGCGGACCTCATCACCGCCGGCGCCGTGAGTCCGGCGATCGACGAGGTGTATCCGTTCGAGGAGTTGCCGAAGGCGATCGCCCGGCAGGAGCTCGGGCACGCGCGGGGGAAGATCGTCGTCGCCGGGGTGTGACCGGCGGTGCGGTGGAGCGCCGGACCGCCAGAACGACCGGCCGTAAGAACAGCGGGCGCCGCGCAGGCTGGCCGAACGCGCTCTCGGCTTCCTATCATGCGAGGGTGCGAAGATTTTCGCAGAACTCTGATATCCCCGGCCGCCGGCGCGACCCCATGCTGGCCCGGTGGCCGCTGGGCTGGGTGGCGCTCGGCACCTTCCTCGTGGCCCTGGTCCTGGCGCTGGGCTCGCTAGCGGCGGTGCTGGGCTGGCTCGGCCTGCTGTCGCGCTCCGCGTTCCACTCCTCGACCGGCACCGTCCTGGACGTCGTCAAGCTCGTGCTGGGCGCGGTCGCCGGCGTCGGGGCGCTGGTCGGCCTGGTCATCGCCTACCGGCGGCAGCTGGTGGCCGAGACCGCCGACGACCGCGAGCGCACCCGGCTGTTCAACGAGCGCTTCAACGCCGCGGCCTCGCAACTCGGCTCCGACCGCGCCGGGGTGCGCCAGGCGGGCATCTACTCGATGGAGGGCCTGGCCGACGACTGGCCCGCCGGCCGCCAGAAGTGCGTCGACGTCCTGTGCGCGCTCGCCCGGCGCGGCCACGTCCTGGAGCCGGCGCCGGACGCGCTGATCGAGGACCGCCTGGCCTGGGACGACGACCGCCAGTTCCGCCACGCCATCATGCGGGTCGTCGCGGCCCACCTGGGCCCGGACGCCGCCGTGTCGTGGCAGGGCGGCACCTTCGACTTCACCGGCGCGCTGATCGACGGCGGCGACCTGGAGGGCATCGAGCTGACCGGCGGCGAGCTGATCTTCGCCGGGGCCAGATTCGTCGCCGACGCGCCGCTGGTGCTGCGCGGCAGCCGGATCGTCAAGGGTCTGCTGGACGTCCGGAACGCGGTGTTCGAATCCGGCGGTCTGGACCTGAGCAAGGTCGCGGTCGGGCCGGACGCGACCGTCAACTTCAGCGACGCCCGGTTCGAGAACGGCTGCCTGGACCTCCGCACGACCGCCATAGAAGGCCGCTGCTACCTGTGCCGCGCGACGCTGAACGGCACCGAGTTCAAACTCGAGGAGGCCGATCTGCGCGGCAGCATCGACTTCCGCGACGCCCGGCTGGTCGACGGCCTGATGCGGTTCGCCGGCGCGCGGGTGGAATCGGGGCGGTTCCGCTTCGGCGGCGCGCGGTTCGAGGGCACGACCCTGGACTTCTCCGAGGCCCGGATCGACGGCGCCTTCGATTTCGGGACCGCGACCCCGGCCACCCCGCCGACGGGAGTGATACTGCCCTCGGCCGTCATGCAGGAGGCGGATACAGAGATGATCGACTCATAGTCACGGATCAACTGGGTATGGCGTCTGAACCCGAGCAGGGAGGCGCAAGACCATGGAATCCGGTGTCGTCGTCGGCTACGACCAGATGCCGTCGGGGGAGCGGGCGCTCGCCGAGGCCGCCGCCGAGGCTGACCGGCGTGGCGCCGCGCTCACGTTCGTCCACGCGCTTCGTGACGTGCCGCCGAATGCGGACCTGCTGGTCGTCGGCCATCGCGGCCGCGGCGGCTTCCTGCGGCGGGGCTCGGCGGCGCTGCGCACGGTGGCCCGCGCCACGTGCCCGGCCCTGGTCGTGCGCGGCTCGGAGCACCGGCGGCGCGGGACGGTGGTCGCGGCCGTGGACGTCGGGGACCACGCCGAGGAGCTCCTCGACTTCGCCTTCACCGAGGCCGCCTCACGCGGGGCGCGGCTGAAGGCGGTCAGCGCGCCGGCCGCCCAGTGGCCGCGCCTGTCCGCACGCCGCGCCTCCGGCCACGCCGCCGAGCGCGCGGAGGAGGCGCTGGAGCACCTGCTGGAGTCCTGGCCGGAGCGCTATCCCGACGTCGTGACAGACCACGAACTCATCGAAGGCTCGCCGACGGCCTTCCTCACCGGAGCGACGACCTACGCCGACCTCATCGTCGTCGGCGCCCACCGCCGCGCGGACGGCCGCCACGGCATGAAGCTCGGCCCGGTCGCCAAGACGCTGTTGCAGCACGCTGATTGCCCGGTCGCGGTCGTGCCGCACGACTGAGTGACCTGGTGGTCGTCAGGTTCCTGAGGGGGTCGGCGGTGCGAAGAAACGGTCATGGCGGTCTGAGCATCATGGCGGTCTGGGCGTCAGGGCCGTCACGACGTCAGGGCAGATCAGATCCTGCTCGCCGCGGCCTTGGCATCCGCCAGATCATCGAACACCGTGAACGCCGGTGCCATCCCGGCCGCGTCGAGCACCTCGCTGACCGGCTTGGGGACCTCGGCCAGGGCGAAGCTGGCGTGGACCTGGGCGGCCAGCTGGCTGGCGTGCTGCAGGACGCGGGGGCCGGCGGAGTCCATGGCGGTGATGGCCGCGCAGTACAGGACCACCGAGGCGCCGGGTCGGAGGCGGGGTTCGATCTCGGCGCCCAGGCGTGCCGCGACCGTGAGGTCGACGTGGCCCGCCGCCCAGACGACCGTGGGGCCGTCCGGGTCGGTCAGGGTTCCGCAGGCGAATCCCGTCATGGATCCATCGTGCACACGGTGCGGGGGCTTTCGCAGGTGCAGGACGCGGACATTGCTGCGTCCGCGCATCCGGAAGTCACCGCTGGTAGGGGACGGCTCGTCGCGGACACGGCCTCGTCCGGGCCACGGTCCGGATGACGTCGGCCGCCCGGCGTGCCACGACCGGCCACAGCAGCTTCGCGCCGGCCGCCCGCGCGGCGACCGCGGCCCGCGTCAGGCGGCCCGGCTCGGTGAGCATGCGGCGCAGCGCGGCGGTGTACGCCTCGGCGTCGCCGGGCTCGACCAGCAACCCGGCGCCGGAGGCCAGGACGTCCTCGGCGTAGAAGAACGCGGTCGACACCACCGGGCATCCGGCGGCCAGCGCGAACGCCAAAGCGCCCGAGCTGACCTGGTCCCGGGAGCGGTACGGCGTCAGGAACGCACTGCTGCGCCCCAGCAGCGCCGCCAATTCCGCGTTCGTGAGGAAGTAGTCCAGGAAATGCACACGGTCGCCGGCGCCCAGCTCCTCGACGAACTCACCCAGCGCCTGCCGGTAGCTCTCGCCGTTTCGGCGGACGACCTCGGGATGCGTGGCGCCCGCGATGACGTAGTGCAGACTCGGAACGTCACGAGCCACATCGGCCACGGCGGCGATCGCCGTCTCCAGCCCCTTGTTCGGCGACACCAGCCCGAACGTGCTCACGACCGTGGCGTCCGCCAGCTCCTCGAGCACCTCGGCGACCTCAGGCCGCAGGGCGCCGAGCGAGCCGGCCGACCGCTCCCGCGACCGGGCGGCCCAGGCCGCGGCCAGCGCCGCCGGCGCCCCGTGCGGAATGGTCTCGAACCGGTCCGCCCGGATCCCGGTGGCCGTAGCCAGCCGTCGCGCGGCGGGTGAGGAGACGCTCACCGCCGCGGCGTCCCGGCACAGCCGCCGCAGCACCTCGGCCTGGCCCCGGCTGGGCGAGGCCGGCACGGTGTGCAGCCCGACCAGGTACGGCACGCCCGCCTCGGACAACTCCGCCGCGAACGACGTGATCCACGCGCCGTCGGGCCCGCCGTAGATCCCGAACTCGTGCTGGATCAGCACGGCGCCGACCCCGGCCGCCACCAGATCGGCGGCACACCGGCGGTAGGAGGCCGGATCCTCCTGGTCCAGCACAAGCCACACCTCCCCGCCATAGCGGAGCCCGTCACGGTCCACCGCGCACACCAGCAAGTCCAGGTCAGGCGCGACATCGGCGACGCTCTTGTACATCTCCGCGCAGAAGGAGCCGATCCCGCACTGCCGCGGCGGGTACGTGGACAGGATCGCGACCTTGATCGGCGCCCGTTCAGGCGCACCGAGACGTAATCGCGCGCCAGGAGCGGTCAACGTGGTTGTCATGGTGCTACCTCCTGGAGGCAGATATGCCCCTTATGGCCGGTTTCGGATCCCGATTGCCACGCACATTCCGCCAGTCCCGCACCGCCAGAACGATCCCGCCCCATACGCACCAGGCGACACGTGCATCCGGCAAAAACAGCAGTCGAGTTCAGGTGTGCCGCCCCGATCCGAATCCTCCCGATTGTTACGGTCGTGCCCATGACGACCGAATCGCCGGAACAGGCAGTCATCGCAGCGTTCGACCGCCGCGTCGAGCCGATCGAGCAGCTGGCCGGCGCCGCCGGAACCGTCGCCGAGGCCTGTCTCGCCGTGGCGCGCGCCTTCCGAGCCGGCGGCCGCCTGCTGGTGTTCGGCACCGGGACCGCCGCCACCGATGCCCAGCACGTCTCCGTCGAGTTCATGCATCCGGTCATCGTGGGCAAGCGCGCGCTGCCGGCGTTCTCCCTGGCTGCGGACTCCGCGACGGTCAGCGGCCTGACGCGCGCGCTCGGACCCGACGCGGTCTTCGCGCACCAGCTCAGGGTCCTGGGCCGGGCTCAGGACATCGCCATCGGGATCTCCGGGGACGGCGATTGCCCCTCGGTCGCGCAGGGTCTGGCCGCCGCACGTGCCGTCGGCATGACCACGCTCGCGCTCGTCGGCGGCGACGGAGGGGAGATCGCCGCGCGGAAGCTGGCCGATCACCATTTGCTCGTCCGCTCCCACGACCACCGCGTCGTCAAGGAAGGCCACGTCACCCTCTACCACCTGCTTTGGGAGCTGACGCACGCCTACCTGGAGCAGCCTCACGCTCTGGACGCCGCCGCCACCGCCGACGCCGACGAGCTCGCGCCCGCGACCGCGCCCACCACCCCGCCGCCCGATCCGGCAGGTGGCGGCGGCGTCAGCGAGCTCTACCCCTTCCTGTACTCCGGCACGTCCTCCCTCGACGCCCTGACCACCGAGGTCGCCGCCTCGGCCCGGGCGAAGGTCGCCGAGATCGTCGCCCTCCGGCGCTCCGTCGGGCAGGCCGAAGCCGCCGCGCTCACCGCCTGCGCCCGCACCCTGGCCGACGGCTTCCGCAAGAACGCGACCCTGCTCGCCTTCGGCAACGGCGGCAGCAGCTCCGACGCGCAGGACATCGTCCACACCTTCCTCGACCCCGGCGGCGACGCCACCGCCCTCGCCGCCCTGTGCCTGACCAACGACACCGCCGTGGTCACCGCCCTGTCCAACGACGTCAGCTTCGACGTCGTGTTCGCCCGCCAGCTCCAAGCCGTCGGACGCCCCGGCGACCTCGCCGTCGCGGTCTCCACCAGCGGCGGCTCGGCCAACGTCCTGGCCGGGCTCGCCGCCGCCCGCAAGAGCGGCATGACGACCGTCGGCTTCGCCGGCTACGGCGGCGGCAGGATGGCCGAGCCGGGCCTGGTCGACCACCTGTTCGCGGTCCCGTCCGACTCCGTGCACCGCATCCAGGAGGTGCAGACGACGCTGTACCACGTGCTGTGGGAGCAGGTTCAGCGCGAACTGCGCCTCACCGCAGCCGATCCCGCGCCCCGCACACCGCAGCCTGCCCGAGACTGACCCCGCCGTCGTTCGGCGGGACGCGCCGGTGCGTCAGCACCTTGAATCCCGAAGCCTCCAGACCCGCGACGCACCGCTCGACGAGCACCACGTTCTGGAAGACTCCGCCGGACAACGCCACCGTCTCCAATCCGGACTCGCGCCGGATCAGGTCGCAGACCTCGACGACGACTGCCGCCAGACCGTTGTGGAAACGCGCCGAGACGACCGGCGTCGCCACCCCCACATCCACATCGGCCAGCGCGGCCGCCACCAGATCCGCGCCGTGGACGGCCAGCGGGCTCCGGCTCCCCCCTTCGACCCGCGCGATGTAAAGCCCCTGTTCGGAACGATCGACCAGCTGCTCGAACTCGATCGCCGCCTGCCCCTCGTACGACACGACATCACGCACCCCGGCCAACGCCGCCACCGCGTCGAACAGCCGTCCGACGCTGGAGGTGCGCGGCGCGTTGAGACCGGCGCGCGCCGCCGCGGCGACCTGATTCAGCCGTTTGCCCTGCCGCGCCGCGATATCCCGAACCGGTGTGATGTCCGGCCATTCGGCCCCATAAGCAGCATCCAGGTACGCCGTACCCATCCGCCACGGCTCCCGCACGGCACGCGCGCCGCCCGGCATCGGCACCGTCGCGAAGTACCCGGCACGCGTGAACTCCGCCAGGTCGGCGACGAGGAACTCCCCACCCCACAGCGTGCCGTCCTCTCCCATCCCGAGCCCGTCGAACGCGACCCCGATCACCGGTCCCGCCGTCTCGTTGTCGGCCAGGCAGGAAGCGATGTGCGCGTGGTGGTGCTGGACGCCGACCAGCTCGACGTCCTCGTATTCGAGGGCGTATTTGGTGGACAGATACTCCGGATGCAGATCGTGCACGACCGCCCGCGGCGTGATCGAGAACAGCCGGCGGAAGTGCTCGATGCCCTCGGTGAAGGACCGCAGCGTCTCGTGGTTCTCCAGATCGCCGATGTGGTGCGAGACGAAGGCATGCCGATCGCGGGCCAGACAGAACGTGTTCTTCAGCTCCGGCCCGCAGGCCAGCACCTGCCGCGGAAACTCCCACGGCAGCGTCAGCGGCGCGGGAGCGAACCCGCGCGAGCGCCGGATCGGCAGCGGTCCGCCGCGGCCGGCCCGCACCACCGAGTCGTCGACCCGCGTGTGGATCGCCCGATCGTGGACCAGGAACGCGTCGGCGACCCCTGACAAGCGCTTCAGCGCGTCGTCGTCACGGTAGGCGATCGGCTCGTCGGACAGGTTGCCGCTGGTCATCACCAGCGGCGCGGGATGCGCCGAGGCCAGCAGATGATGCAGCGGCGTATACGGCAGCATGATGCCCAGACCGCGCTGGCGCGGCGCCACCGAGGGCGCGACCTGGGCATCGGGGCGTCGCTCCAGCACCACGATCGGGCGCGCGGGATCGAGCAGCAACTGTTCCTCGACGTCGTCGACCGCACACAGCCGCCGAGCCGCGTCCACATCGGGAACCATCAGCGCCAATGGCCGTTCTTCGCGATGCTTGCGCTGTCGCAGCGTGCGGACAGCAGCCTCGTCAGCAGCCGCCACCGCCAAGTGGTAGCCGCCAAGACCCTTGATCGCCACGACGCAACCGCCGGTCAACAGCTCAGCGGCGCGCGCCACGGGATCGGCGGCACCGCCGCCCAGCGCTGAGCCGACGCCATCGCCCAGCACCGAGCCGTCGGCGCCGCGCAGCTCCAAGCGCGGCCCGCACTCCGGACAGCACACCGGCTGCGCGTGGAAGCGCCGATCGAGCGGATCGGCGTATTCGTGGTCGCAGGCCTCGCACAGCGCGAACGCGGCCATGGTCGTCCCCGGCCGGTCGTAAGGCAGCTCGCGCACGATGGTGAAGCGCGGCCCGCAGTTGGTGCAGTTCGTGAACGCATATGCGTACCGCCGGTCAGCCGGATCGGCCATCTCCCGTAGGCAGTCCGCACACGTTCCGGTGTCCGGGGCCACCAACACGGTCCGCGGACCGGTCCTGCCGCTGGCCGAAATGGAGAAATCCGTCTGTCCGGCCGGGGCGATCTGTTCGACCTCCACCCGCTCGACACGGGCCAGGGGAGGAGCCTGGCGGCCGAGCGACTCCACCAAACGGTCCAGTGCCCGCGCGTCGCCCTCGGCCTCGATCAGGACCCCGAGTCCGTCGTTGCCGACGAACCCGCCGAGCCCCAGGTGACACGCCAGGCCGTACACGAACGGCCGAAAGCCCACACCCTGCACGACGCCCTGCACACGAACGCGGATCCGCCTCGTTTCCCGCTCGCCGGCCCCGTCTGCGGCAATCTTCATGGTCTACAAATACCGGCGAAAGCGGCGATATCACCGTAAGTTGGTCGCGCGTCGGCCCGCGCCGCGAGGAGACCGGAGTGCGGGCCGTTCCATCGAACGGGAGGCGATCATGCCGGCAGCCAAAGCGGAGTCCGCCGAGGAGACTGTGATCCATGTCCTGTGGCTAAACGCCGGGCTCAGCTGCGACGGCGACTCCGTGGCGCTGACCGCCGCGAGCCAGCCGAGTATCGAGGAGATCGCGCTCGGCGCGCTGCCCGGGCTGCCGAAAGTGGCCGTGCACTGGCCGCTGATCGACTTCGAGTGCGGACCCGCCGGCGGCGCCGACGACTTCCTGGAGTGGTTCCGCAAGGCCGACCGCGGCGAGCTGGAGCCGTTCGTGCTCGTCGTGGAGGGCTCGATCCCGAACGAGGAGATCAAGTCCGAGGGCTACTGGGCCGCGTTCGGCACCGACCCGAAGACCGGGCAGCCGATCACCACCAGCGAATGGGTCACCCGGCTGGCGCCGAAGGCGACGGCCGTGCTGGCCGTCGGCACGTGTGCCACCTACGGCGGCATCCACGCCATGTCCGGCAACCCTACCGGCGCCATGGGCGTCCCGGACTTCCTGGGCTGGGACTGGACCTCCAAGGCCGGCCTGCCGATCGTGTGCGTGCCGGGCTGCCCGATCCAGCCGGACAACCTCTCCGAGACCATCACCTACCTGCTCTACCAGGCCAGCGGCCAGGCGCCGATGATCCCGCTGGACGAGGCGCTGCGGCCGGCCTGGCTGTTCGGTGCCACCGTGCACGAGGGCTGCGACCGCGGCGGCTACTACGAGCAGGGCGAGTTCGCCGACTCCTACGACCAGCCGACGTGCCTGGTCAAGCTCGGCTGCTGGGGCCCGGTGGTGAAGTGCAACGTGCCCAAGCGCGGCTGGATGGGCGGCATCGGCGGCTGCCCCAACGTCGGCGGCATCTGCATCGGCTGCACGATGCCCGGCTTCCCGGACAAGTTCATGCCGTTCATGGACCAGCCGCCCGGCGCGATCCTGTCGACCACCGCCTCCGGTGGCTACGGGAAGGTCATCCGCACGCTGCGCACCGTCACCGGCAGGACCCTCGACGCCGAGCCGAAGTGGCGCCGTCCCGGACCGAAGCTGGTCACCGGCGCCAAGCGCACCTGGTGACCCGATCCCCCGACCTCGATCCCGACCTCGATCCCGACTCCGACCCGATCCAGACCACCTGATGGGACACACGTCATGACCGCCACGACCACCAAGGGCAGCAGCAAAGCCTCCGGCGACGGCCTTGTGGAGATGGCCTGGGACCCGATCACCCGGATCGTGGGCAGCCTCGGCATCTACACGAAGATCGACTTCAAGAACGCGACCGTCGCCGAGTGCCACAGCACCTCGTCGATCTTCCGCGGCTACAGCCTGTTCATGAAGGGCAAGGACCCGCGCGACGCGCACTTCATCACCAGCCGCATCTGCGGCATCTGCGGCGACAACCACGCCACCTGCTCCTGCTACGCGCAGAACATGGCCTACGGCGTGAAGCCGCCGCACCTCGGCGAGTGGATCGTGAACCTCGGCGAGGCCGCGGAGTACATGTTCGACCACAACATCTTCCAGGAGAACCTGGTCGGCGTGGACTACTGCGAGCGGATGGTCAAGGAGACCAACCCCACGGTCCTGGCCAAGGCCGAGAACACCCCGGCCCCGCACGCCGAGGCGCACGGCTACAAGAGCATCGCCGACATCATGCGGGCCCTGAACCCGTTCAGCGGCGAGTTCTACCGCGAGGCGCTGCAGGTCAGCCGCTCCACGCGCGAGATGTTCTGCCTGATGGAGGGCCGGCACGTCCACCCCTCGACGCTGTACGCCGGCGGCGTGGGCACGGTCGCGACCGTCCAGCTCATGACCGACTACCTGTCCCGGCTCATGCGCTACGTGGAGTTCATGAAGAAGGTCGTGCCGATGCACGACGACCTGTTCGACTTCTTCTACGAGGCGCTGCCGGGCTATGAGAACGTCGGCCTGCGCCGCACGCTGCTCGGCTGCTGGGGCTCCTTCCAGGACCCCGAGTTCTGCAACTTCTCCTACGCGGACATGTCCGACTGGGGCCGCAAGATGTTCGTCACCCCCGGCGTCGTGGTCGACGGCAAGCTCGTCACCAACGACCTGGTGGACATCAACCTCGGCATCCGGATCCTGCTCGGCAGCTCCTACTACGAGGACTGGAAGGACCAGGAGACGTTCGTCACCCACGACCCGCTGGGCAACCCGGTGGACCGGCGGCACCCCTGGAACCAGCACACCAACCCGCGGCCGGGCAAGCGGGACCTGGAGGACAAGTACAGCTGGGTCATGTCCCCGCGCTGGTACGACGGCAAGGACCACCTCGCGCTGGACACCGGCGGCGGCCCGCTCGCCAGGCTGTGGTCCACGGCGCTGTCCGGCCTCGTCGACAACGGCTACGTCAAGGCCACCGGCCACAGCGTCCTGATCGAGCTGCCGAAGACCGCGCTCAAGCCGGCGGTGACCTTCGAGTGGAAGGTCCCGAAGTGGAGCAACACGCTGGAGCGCAACCGCGCCCGGTCCTACTTCCAGGCGTACGCCGCGGCCTGCGCGCTGCACTTCGCCGAGAAGGCGCTCGCCGAGATCCGCGCCGGGCGCACCCAGACCTGGGAGAAGTTCGAGGTCCCGAACGAGGCGATCAGCTGCGGCTTCACCGAGGCCGTGCGCGGCGTGCTCTCGCACCACATGGTGATCCGCGACGGCAAGATCGCGAACTACCACCCGTATCCGCCGACGCCGTGGAACGCCAGCCCGCGCGACTCCTACGGGACGCCGGGGCCGTATGAGGACGCGGTCCAGGACCAGCCGCTGTTCGAGGAGAACCGGGGCGACGCGTTCAAGGGCATCGACGTGATGCGGACCGTGCGCAGCTTCGACCCCTGCCTGCCGTGCGGGGTGCACATGTACCTCGGCGGCGGCAAGACGCTGCAGAAGCTGCACACCCCGACGATGGCGCCCTCCGAGTGATGGACGGCGCGAATCAGGAACCGACCGACCGGCTGGTCGAGGTCGGCGAGCGGATCGAGCGGGTCCTGGAGCAAGGGGACCCCGCTCGGCCGATCGCCCGGGACGACGCGCGAGACCTGCTGCGGCTGGTCACCGACCTCTACGGCGCCGGGCTCGAACGGATGCTGACGCTGGTCGACGAGGCCGGCGGGCTGGACGACGCGCTGCTGTCGAAGCTGGCCGGCGATCCGCTGCTCGGCAGCCTGCTGCTGGTCCACGGACTGCATCCGGACGGCGTCGAGCAGCGGGTGGCCCGCGCGCTGGACGAGATGCGGCCCCAGCTGGAGCGGCACGAGGTCGAGGTGGCGGCCGACGTGAGCGAGGACGGTACGGTCCTGCTCCGCGTCGAAGGGGCAGCCGGTTGCGCTTCGACCTCGGAAGCGTTGGTCGGCAGCATCAGGGCGGCAGTCGAGGACGCCGCGCCGGATGTGGTGGTGAAAGTGGAGACGGCGCGCGCCGCCGCCGAAACGTTCATCTCGCTCGACTCTCTGATGCCGGGCCTCAAAGCGAAACCGGTCAGCGTATGAACAACCCGACGAACGCGTCGGTTCACACCGCCGACGCTTTGGCCGCGCTGCGCAGAATCCGCCTTACCCGGCCCAAGGCGCACCCGGATATCCCGACCGTCATCGAGCGCTGCGAACTGTGTGCCGTCCCGGTGTCGGCCGGGCACCGGCACGTCGTCAACCTCGACAGCCGTGCGCTGTTGTGCGCGTGCCGGCCCTGCTCGTTGTTGTTCGAGTATCCGGACGTGAAGCTGGCCTACCGCACCGTCCCCGATCGCCACCTCGCGCTGCCGCCGCTGCCGCGGCAGCAGTGGGACAGCCTCGAAGTCCCCGTCGGGTTGGCGTTCGTCTTCCGCAACTCGCGGCAGGAGCGGACCGTCGTCTGCTACCCGGGCCCGGCCGGCGCCACCGAGGCCGATCTGCCCACCGACGCCTCCGAGGTGTTCGCCGAGGCCGTCCCCGACGTGGAGGCCGTCCTGATCAGGGCGCGCGAAGACGGGTTCGACCGCTTCGTCGTGCCGATCGACGCCTGCTACGCGCTGGTGGGCCACCTGCGGAGGCTGTGGCGCGGCTTCGACGGCGGCTCCGAAGCGCATGCGCGTATCGCGGAGTTCTTCGCCGACATCGAGCGCAAGGCGGTGCGAACCGCGTGAGCGATCTCGCCTTCACCGTCCTGGACATCGGCCCCGAGCCCTACGCGGCGGCGCCGAACCTGCTCGCCCGCCTGCGGATCACCGAGTCCACCGGCGAGCCCGTCCATACGATCGCGCTGCGCTGCCAGGTCCAGATCGACCCTCGGCGCCGCGCCTACAGCGGCCAGGAGAAGACCGACCTCGCAGACCTGTTCGGCGCGCCGTCGCGCTGGGGCGAGACGCTGCGGCCGGTGCAGTGGATGCAGACCTCGACGATGGTGCCGGGCTTCACCGGCGCGGTCGAGGTGAATCTGCCGCTGCCGTGCACGTACGACTTCGACGTCGCCGCCGCCAAGTACCTGCAGACGCTCGACGGCGACGACGTCCCGCTGACGCTGTTGTTCAACGGCACGGTGTTCACGCGCGGCGTGTCCGGCTTCGGCGTGGAGCAGATCCCGTGGCATCTGGAGGCGTCCTACCGCATGCCGGTGCGCGTCTGGCGCGAGCTGATGGACGCACACTTCCCGAACACCGGCTGGATCCGCCTGGACCGCGAGACGCTCCGCCGCCTCGGCCGCTTCCGCTCGGAGCGTGCGCTCACCGACTGGGGCCAGGTCTTCGACGCGCTGCTGCCGGCCGAGGAGCTGGAGGCTATGCGATGACGGATGTCGATATCGCCGCTCCGCGTGATGATGCCGCGCGCCTGGTCGATGCCCGCCGCGTCGCCGACGCGATTCTGTTCGAGGGCTACATCCTCTACCCCTACCGTGCGACCTCGGCGAAGAACCAATTGCGCTGGCAGTTCGGCATGCTCGGCCCGATCGGTGCCGCGGAGGCCGGCGCCGGCGAGGAACCCGGCATGCGCGCGACGCTGCTGATCGAGCCCGAGCCCGACACTGCGCCGAAGTTCAAGTTCGATACCGAGCCCGAGCCCGACGCCGCGTCGAAGCAAGAGTCCGACACCGAGCCAAAGCCGGGCACCGGGCCCAGCGTGGACCTGACCCTGCGCTTCCTGCATCCGCAGTTCCGGTCCGTCGAGCGCACCTCCGGAACGGGCTTCGAGCCGGTCGAGTCGCTGAGCATCGGCGGCGCGCGCTGGGTGCCGTGGCATGAAGCAGTCGTCTGCGAAGTGCCGCTGCCGGGCATCACCTCCGACACCGTCATCCCGATCGAGATCGCCGGCGGCCACGACATCGAACCTCTGTATGACGACGGCCGCCTCGCCGGACGGCTGGTTCGCACGCGTGAGCGCCTCCGCGGCCGGGTCCGCGTGTCCTGGCGGTCCTTGGACGCTGCGCGGCCCCTGCTCGCGGTCGACATCGAGGTCACCAACCGCGGCCGCTGGGACCGTTCCCCCGCAGCCGACGCCCCGCGCACCGCCGCGCGCGACCTCGCCGCCCGCACCTCCTTCGCCGGAGCGCACCTCGTGGCGCGCGCCGAAGGCGGCCGCTTCCTGTCCCTCACCGACCCGCCGGACTGGGCTTCCGGCGCCGCCGCGGCGACCGGCCACCATCGCTGCTGGCCGGTCCTGCTCGGCGCCGAAGGCGGCCCCGACGACCTGGTCCTGGTCTCGCCGATCATCCTGTCCGACCGGCCGGCGGTCGCCCCGGAGAGCGCCGGGGACTTCTTCGACGCCACCGAGATCGACGAGATGCTCGCGCTGCGGGTGCGGACCCTGACCGACGACGAGAAGGCCCAGGCCCGCGGTACCGACCCGCGCGCCGCCGAGATCGTCGACCGCTGCGACACCATGACCGACGAGACGCTCGCCGGGCTGCACGGCACGGTGCGAGACCCGGCGGCGAGCGTTTTCGACCAGCCCGACACTCCCTGGTGGGATCCGGAAGCCGACGCTTCCGTCTCCCCCGAGAGCGACACCGTGCACATCGCCGGCGTCCCCGTCGCCAAGGGCAGCACCGTCCGCCTGCACCCGCTGCGCCGCGCCGACGCCCAGGACATGTTCCTGGCCGGCCAGAGCGCGACCGTGGCCGCGGTCCTGCGCGACGTCGACGGCGCCACGCATGTGGCCGTCACCCTCGACGACGACCCCGGCAACGACCTGCACGTCTGGTACGGCCGCTTCCACTACTTCGCCCCCGAGGAATTGGAGCCCCTGCCATGAACGCGCGCGTCCTGGTGGCCGGGATCGGCAACGTGTTCCTCGGCGACGACGGGTTCGGCTCCGAGGTCGCCCGGCGCCTGGCCGCCGAGCCGCTCCCGGAGAACGTCACCGTGGTCGACTACGGCATCCGCGGCATGCACCTGGCCTTCGACCTGCTCGACGGCTACGACTGCCTCGTCCTGGTCGACGCGCTGCCGCACGGCGGCGCCCCCGGGGACGTCACGGTCCTGGAGGTCGGCGAGGACGATCTGGGCTCCGGCGAGTTCGACGCGCACGGCATGAGCCCGGTCGCGGTCCTGGGCTCGCTGGGCTCCCTCGGCGGGCGGCTGCCGCCGCGGACGTTCGTCGTCGGCTGCGAGCCGGCCGACGTCGGCGAGGGCATCGGCCTGACCCCGCACGTCACCGCGGCGATCGACACCGCGCTGTCGGCCATCCGGGTGCTAATTCCCGGCGACCCGGTAGACCTCACCAGCATCGCGAAAGGTGTGTGACATGAAGGTACTCGGTTTCCTCAGCGCGACCGCCCTGACCGTGCTCGGCGTGGCGGCATCGGTCCTGGCCGTGCGGTCCCTGCCCGACGTGGCGCGCTATCTGAAGATCAGGAGCATGTGACGGATGCACGAGATCGGATACTGCGCCGGCGTCCTGGAAGCCGTGGAGCGCCGCGCGGGCGGCCGGCCGGTGGCCCGGATCGGCGTGCTGGTCGGGGCCCTGCACCGGATCTCGCCGGCCGCCTTCGAGCAGTCGTTCCGGCTGGTCGCCGACGGCGGGATCGCCTCGGGCGCGAGCACCGAGGTGGCGATCGCCCCGGTGCGGGCCACCTGCACGGCGTGTCCGGCGGCCTTCGAGAGCACGGAGGCCGCACCGGTGTGCCCGGACTGCCACAGCAGCGACGTCGCCACCGAGGGCGGCGACGAGCTGGTGCTGCAGTGGGTCGAGTACACCGGGGCGCAGGGCGGCGCCGGCGCGCGCGAGCACGCCGGTCCGGCGCCGGTCTCTGCTCAGGACCACCCCTCGGCGCACGAGCACCAGCTGGTGGGCCACGACCACTCCGGGCGAGAGGACCACTGAGCCGTGTGCCTGGCGATCCCCGGACAGGTCGTGGAACTCGTCCCGGACACCGATGAGCAGCTGGCCGTGATCGACGTGGTCGGCGTCAAGCGGAAGATCAACATCGGCCTGCTGGACCGCGGGACCCTGGCGCCCGGCGACTGGGTCCTGATCCACGTCGGCTTCGCGATGTCGAAGGTCGACGAGCGGGAGGCCGCCGAGGCGCTGTCCGTGCTGGAGATGATGGGGCAGGCCTTCGACGAGGAGCTGCAGGCCGTGGCCGAATCGGATCCGGTGTGAGGGGCGTCGAAGGCTTGAGCGCCGCCGAGCCCGGCTTCGGAGCCTGCTCCGGCGATACCGGCGACGACTGCCTGACCTGCGGCGACGTCGCCGTCCCGCTGACCGTGGTCGCCGTCGCCGGCGCCGACGCGCGCTGCCGCGACGAGGCCGGCCGCACCGAGACCGTCGCCGTCGAGCTGGTCGGCCCGGTCGGCGTCGGCGACCGGCTCCTGGTGCACGCCGGCGTCGCCCTGGAGTTGCTGCCGCCCGAGCCCGAACCGTAAGAGACCAGGAGCCTGCGATGCGCTTTGTCGACGAATACCGCGACCCGGAGCTGGCCCGCGTGCTCTCCGCGCAGATCACTGCGCTGGCCGAACCGGGGCGGCACTACAAGTTCATGGAGGTCTGCGGCGGCCACACGCACGCCATCTACCGCTACGGCGTGCACGACCTGCTGCCGGAGAACATCGAGCTCGTGCACGGCCCGGGCTGCCCGGTGTGCGTCATCCCGATGGGGCGCGTCGACGACGGCATCGCGCTGGCCGAGCAGCCGGGCGTCATCCTGACCTGCTTCGGCGACATGATGCGGGTGCCCGGCGGGCGCGGGTCGTTCCTGGAGGCAAACGCCCGCGGCACCGACATCCGCATGGTGTACTCGCCGCTGGACGCGCTGCGCATCGCGCGGGAGAACCCGGACCGGCAGGTCGTGTTCTACGCCATCGGCTTCGAGACCACCGCGCCCTCGACCGCGCTGACCGTGCTGCGGGCCGAGGCCGAGGGCATCGGGAACTTCTCGGTGATGTGCAGCCACGTCACGATCATCCCGGCGATCAAGGCCATCCTGGACTCCCCGGACCTGCGGCTGGACGCCTTCATCGGGCCGGGGCACGTCTCGACGGTCATCGGCTGCCGGCCGTACGAGTTCATCGCGCGCGACCACGGCAAACCGGTGGTGTGCGCGGGGTTCGAGCCGCTGGACGTGCTGCAGTCGGTGCACATGATCATGAAGCAGCTGGCCGAGGGCCGCAGCGAGGTGGAGAACCAGTACGGCCGGGTGGTGCCCTGGGACGGCAACGCGCTGGCGCTCAAGGCCCTGAGCAAGGTGTTCGAGCTGCGGCCGTTCTTCGAGTGGCGCGGCCTGGGCACCATCGCGCAGTCGGCGCTGCGGTTCACCGAGGCCTACGCGCGCTTCGACGCCGAGCAGCGGTACGAGCTGCCGGGCGTGCGGGTCGCCGACCCGAAGGCGTGCCAGTGCGGCGAGGTGCTCAAGGGGGTGCTGAAGCCGTGGGAGTGCAAGGTGTTCGGCACCGCGTGCACGCCGGAGACGCCGATCGGGACCTGCATGGTCTCCTCCGAGGGCGCGTGCGCCGCCTACTACAACTTCGGGCAGTACTCGCGGCAGCGCCTCGATCTGCAAGTGCTCTGACCGCTGTGAAGCACGTCGAAGTGCTCTGACTAGGAGAACCAGATGCCGAAGGTCCTCACCGAGGAAGAGGTCGGCGCCCGCATCGAGGAGATGCGCCGCCGGCCTCAGCGCTTCCGCGACGAGCGCATCACCATGGCCCACGGCGCCGGCGGCAAGGCGAGCCGGGCGCTGGTCGAGGGCTTGGTCGTGCCGCTGCTGGGCGACCACGCCCCGGCGGCGCTGAGCGACGCGGCGGCGCTGGCGGTCGACGGCACGGCGCTGGCGTTCACCACGGACTCCTTCGTGGTCCGCCCGCTCACCTTCCCCGGCGGCACCATCGGCGAGCTGGCTGTCAACGGCACGGTCAACGACCTCGCGGTCAGCGGCGCGCGCCCCCTGGCCCTGTCCCTGGCGATGATCCTGGAGGAGGGGCTGTCCGCCTCGGTGCTGGAGGAGCAGGTGCGTGCGATCGCCGACGCCGCCGGGCAAGCCGGCGTATCGGTGGCGACCGGCGACACGAAGGTCGTCGAGCGCGGCAAGTGCGACGGCATGTACCTGACCACCGCGGGCGTCGGCGTCCGCCGCCCCGACGCCCTCCTGGCCCCCGAGTACGTCCGCCCCGGAGACAAGGTCCTGGTTTCCGGCACCATCGGCGACCACGGCGTGGCCATCATGCTGGCCCGCGGCGGCCTGGATCTGGAGGCGCAGGTCCGCAGCGACACCCGCAGCCTGTGGCCGGTCGCCCAAGCCCTGCTCGAAGTCTGCGGCACCGCGGTGCACTGCCTGCGCGACGCCACCCGGGGCGGCGTGGCCACCGTCCTCAACGAGATCGCCGCCGCGGCGGAGGCGGGCGTCCTGATCGCCGAGGACCGCCTCCCGGTCCGCCCGGAGGTCACCGGCGCCTGCGAGATCCTCGGCATCGACCCGCTCTACGTGGCCAACGAGGGCAAACTCGTCGCCTTCGTCGCCCCCGAAGCCGCCGACGCGGCCCTGGAAGCGATGCGCCGAGCCGAAGGCGGCGCCGACGCGGCCCTGATCGGCGAAGTGCGAGCCGAGCCGCCGGGGCGGGTGCTCGGCCGGACGGCCTTCGGCGGGCACCGGATCATCGACGTGCTGGTCGGGGATCCGCTGCCGCGGATCTGCTGAGGTGAAGGAAAAGGCACCGGAGCCAATTCGCATTTTTACTTAGGACACTTCCGGCATTCTATATAACGCGAAAGACACCAGGGCCCCCGAATACGGCTGAAAACGCAAAGGGATCCCGGGGGCGATCAACCGCATCACCGAGACGGCGCCGCGCTGCCGTCCTCACTGCGATTCCCCGCCCTCGACCGAACCCTGTTCCTCCCCGCGCCAGGCGAGACTTCCCGGCATCCAGTCCGGCCGCGACCCGCCGGAGGCGGCCAGCTCCGCCTGCGGGTCCCCGATCTCGCGGAAGATGGCCACGGCGCGGCTGCGCAGCTCCTCGGCGTGCTCGTGGCGGTCCAGGGCCTCGCAGACGGTGGACATCGCGAAGGTGGCCTCGGCGACGCCGCGGCGGTCCTTGAGCTCGCGGCGGATGGCCAGGGTGCGCTCCAGCAGCTCCAGGGACTCCGCCTGCCGTCCCAGCTTGTACTCGACCAGCGCCAGGACCTCCAGCGCGCCGCTGGCGCCGCCGCGGTTGCCGGCCTCGACGCGCAGCTTGAGGGCCTGCTCGGCGAACGTCCGGGCGCTGGTCAGCTCGTGCAGGAAGCACAGGACCTTGGCGAGGTTGACCAGCGGGACGTCCAGAACCGGATCGTCCGTCGTCTGCATCACCTCCACCGCCTGCCGCAGGACCTCGGCGGCCTCGCGGTGCCGGCCCTGCTGGGCCAGCAGCCCGCCGATGTTCGTCAGGAGCCTGCCTTGGCCGGCGAGGTCGCCGACCTCGTGGTAGTAGGCCAGCGCCCGCTGGTAGTAGGTGTGGGCGGTATCGGCGCGGTACATGTCGGTGTTGATGCGGCCCAGGCTGGTCAGCACCATCGCCTCGGCGGCGCGGTCGCCGTCCCGCTGGGTCGCGGTCAAAGCGGTCCTGCTGGTCCGCGACCAGTCGCCCCAGTGGCTGCGCACGGCGAAGAACCCCGACAAGGCCATCGCGAGCTGCCAGCACGCGCGGTTCATCCCCGCGGCCAGGGCGGCGTCCACGGCCGCGTCCAGATTGGCGCGCTCGGCCTCGCACCAGGCCAGGGCCTGGTCGTAGGTGCGCAGCTCGACGGCCGGCACGCTCGGCGGCGTCAGGTCCAGGCGCCTGCGCAGCGGCGAGAGCAGCCTGGTCGCCTTGTCGGCGCTGTGCAGGTACCAGTTCAGCATTCTGTGGAGCGCCGTCGTGCGTTCCTGCTCCGGCAGTTCGTCCTCGGCGCACTTCTCGGCGTAGTCGCGCATGAGATCGTGCAGGCGGTAGCGGCCGGCGACCCGGCTTTCGAGCAGCTGCGCGTCGACAAGCGCCTCCAGCGCCTTCTCGGCCTGCCCATCGGACACGCCCAGCAGCGCCGCCGCGGCCTCCAGGCTCAGATCGGCCCCCACCCACAAGCCCAGGAGGGGAAAAGCCCTCGCCGCGGCCTTGTCCGGCCGGGACGAGGACGCCTGCAGCGCGTCGTAGCTGACCTGGAAGCTCGCCCGGACGGCGGCGTCCTCGACCTCCAGCTCGTCCAGCCGGTGCGCGCCGGCCAGCCGGTCGGCCAGGTCCCGCAGACTCCAGGACGGCCGCGCCGCCAGCCGCGACCCGGTGATCCGGATCGCCAGCGGCAGGCCGGCGCAGTAGCCCAGAATGGCCGCCGCCGCCTCGGGTTCGGCGTCCACCCGCTCGGCCCCGACCATGGAGGTGAACAGCGCGCGGGCCTCCCGCTCCTCGAACCCGCCGAGGTCGAACCGGACCGCGCCCGGCAGCGAGGCGAGCCGGGACCGGCTGCTGATCAGCACGCCGCACCCCTCCGAGCCGGGCAGCAGCGGACGCACCTGGGCCGCGTCGCGCGCGTCGTCCAGCACCACCAGGAACCGCCGCCCCGCCAGAATGCTGCGATACAACGTCGCACGCTGATCCAGCTGCGGCGGCACGGTATCAGGAGGCACGCCGAGGGCGGTCAGCATGTCGCCGAGCACGTCGGCCGGATCGCGCGGCGCGGTGGCGCCGCGCAGCTCGACGTACAGCTGCCCGTCCGGGTAGTCCTGACGCCACTGATGGGCCACGAAGACGGCCAGGGCGCTCTTGCCGATACCGCCCATGCCGGAGATGGTGGAGATCACCATCGTCCCCGCCGTCGAACCGCCGGTCATCAGGGCGGTCAGGGCTGCCACCGCCACCTTCCGGCCGGTGAAGTCCGCGGTGGTCGCGGGCAGCTGCGCCGGCACGATCCGCACACCCGCGGCGCTCGGCGGGATCGCGACGAGCGCCGGGGCTGGGGCCTGGACCGGGGCCGCGGCCGGGGCCTGGGCCTGGGCTGAGATCTCGGCCGGTGCGGGCCCCGGTGAAGCAGCCGCGTCGATCGCCGCCCCGGCCGCGGCGGGCTCCGGCCAGGGATCCGGAGCGGATCCGGTGGCGAACCTCTCCGGTCGGCTCCGGACCGGCCGCTCGCCCCAGACCGCCGCCGGCGGCTTCCCCGTCCACGTCAGACTCGGATCGTTCGCCAGGATCGCGTGATGCAGGGTCCTGAGCCCCTCGCCCGGCTCGATCCCCAGCTCCTCCACCAGCGCCCGCCGTCCGGCCTGATAGGCGGCCAGCGCGTCGGCCCGCCGCCCGCAGCGGTGCAGGGCCAGCATCAGGTCGCAGCGCAGCTGCTCGCGCAGCGGCCAGGCCTCGACCAGCGTGCTCAGCTCGCCGACGATCCGGGCGTGGTGGCCCAGCGCGAGCCGGGCCGACAGGCGCGTGCACTTCGCGTCCAGCCGCATCTCCAGCAGAGGGTTGACGGTCTCCACCGCCAGCAGCTCGCCCGGCACGTCGCACAGCGGCTCGCCGCGCCAGTTCGCCAGCGCTTGGCCGAGCATCTCAGCGGCCGGCAGCCACTCGCCGCGCGCGTGCGCGGCCATACCGCCGCGGTACAGGTCGTCGAAGCGCTGCACGTCGAGCTCGCCGGGCTCGACGGTGAACACGTAGCCGGGCCGCACGGTCGCGATCCGCGCCGCGACCTGCTTGCCCAGGCACTTGCGCAGCCGCACGACCAGCACCTGCAGGGCGTCGCGCGGGCGCTGCGGGGCGTCGGCGCCCCAGACGTGCGCGGCCAGGGAGCTGGCCGAGACGACGGTGCCGGCGTGCACCAGGAGCACCGCGCACAGTGTCCGCAGCCGTCCCTCCGGGATCCGGCACGCCTCTCCTTCGTCGTCCAGTACTTCGAATGGTCCCAAAAGCCGAAAATCCATAATCCGCCACCCCGCTATCCGCCGAATTCAAACGGTCGCAGAAGGCAGAGTGTAGGAGGTTTGAAGGAAACGGTCCCCACTCTGTAGTTCGAATCCTGATTCGCCTTCGAACGGGGGACCAGACCAGTGATGTCCAATAGCGTTGACGGGCCCGCGCACTACGCATGTGTCGGTGTCGGTGTCGGTCCGGCCAATCTCTCGCTGGCCTCGCTCCTGCACCCGCACCCGGGGCTGCGGAATCTGTTCCTGGAACGCCGGGCCGCCTTCGGCTGGCACGACGGGCAGCAGATCCCCGGCGCCACCTTGCAGGTCTCGATGCTGAAGGACCTGGTGAGCCTGAGCGACCCCACGAACTCCTTCTCCTTCCTGAACTACCTGCACGCCAAGGGCCGCGCCTACCACTACCTGAACGCCCAGTTCGACGAGGTCCCGCGCCTGGAGTTCCGCAACTACCTGGCCTGGGCCGCCGCGCGGAACCCCAACATCGCCTTCGGGCGGACCGTCACCTCGGTCGAGTTCGACTCGGTGTTCCGGATCCACACCGACTCCGGCACGGTGACCGCCGACCATCTGGTCGTCGGCGTCGGCACCCAGCCGTGGGTGCCCGAGCACGCCCGCGAGCACCTCGGCGAGAGCCAGTTCCACATCGCCGACTTCATCCCGCGCGCCGAGAGCCTGGCGGGCAAGCGGGTGGCGATCGTCGGAGGCGGACAGTCCGGCGCCGAGGCCTTCCTGGACCTGATCTCCCGGCCGCACGACCGGCTCCCGCGCCGCGTCACCTGGATCTCCCGGCGCCCGAACTACCTGCCGATCGACGACTCGCCGTTCACCAACGACTTCTACATGCCCTGCTTCTCCGACCACTTCGCCGGCCTGGACGCGGCGACCCGCGGCCGGTTCACCACCGACCACGTGCTGACCAGCGACGGCATCTCGGAGTCGACGCTGCGGGCCATCTACCAGCGCGTCTACCACCACCGCTTCCTGTCCGGCGCGCCGGATCTGGTCGCGCTCTACCCCGATCGCCACGTCGTGCAGACCGAGGCCACCTCCACCGCGCCGTGGCAGCTGACCCTGAAGCACAACAACCCTTCGCAGGCCCCTGAGGTCCTGGAGGTGGACACGGTCATCTGGGCCACCGGCTACCGCCCGGCCTCCTCCGATTTCCTGGCCCCGCTGGCCGGCCGGCTGGAGCGCGAGCCCCACAGCGGCGAGATCCTGGTCGACCAGCACTACGCCGCCCTGTGGGACGG
>Ga0207671_10000594_pt1 | contig 48267 bp, 32 predicted proteins | sample KBSC24metaG_FD_184352 | JGI IMG/M metagenome (GOLD analysis project Ga0207671, IMG submission 184352) | Corn rhizosphere microbial communities from Kellogg Biological Station, Michigan, USA - KBS C2-4 metaG (SPAdes) (version 2) | ecosystem: Host-associated > Plants > Roots > Rhizosphere > Soil... | reverse complement strand
ACAGCGTGCCGGTTGACAGGGTCCTGCGTTCGCTCGGGATGGACTCGCTGACCATGGTCGAGTTGCGCAAGCGTCTCAGCAAGCGGATGAACACCAAGCTGCCCGCCACGCTGGTCTTCGACTATCCGACCGCTGAGGCCATCGCCGGGCTGCTGCTCGGCATCGGAGGTGAGGTCAGCTGATGCGCTGTCACGTGTTCCCGGGTCAGGGTATACAGAAGAAGGGCATGGGCTCTGGCCTGTTCCCCCGGTTCGCAGCGTTGTGCTCGCAGGCCGACGAGGTGCTCGGGTACTCGATCGAGGAACTGTGCCTGAAGAACCCCGAGCGGCGTCTGAGCACGACCGAGTATGCGCAGCCTGCGATCTACGTCGTCAACGCGCTGCATCACCTGGCGGCACGGGAGGAGTTGCCGCCCGCCGACTACTTCGCGGGCCACAGCCTGGGCGAGTACAGCGCCCTGTTCGCGGCCGGGGCGTTCGACTTCGCGACCGGCCTGGCGCTGGTGAAGCGGCGCGCGGAGCTGATGGGCCAGGCCGACGGCGGCGCGATGGCCGCGGTGGTCGGCGCCCCGGAGGCGATCGTCGAGCAAACCCTGCGCGAGCACGGCGCCGACGGAGTGGTCATCGCCAACTACAACGCGCCGGAGCAGTTCGTCCTCGCCGGCAGCGCCGAGGAGCTGACGCGCCTCAAGCCGGCCTTCGAGGCACTGGAGGGCGTCCGCGGCTTCGTCCCCATGCGCGTCAGCGGGGCGTTCCACTCACCGTGGATGGCACCGGCCGCAGCGGACTTCCGCACCTTCCTGGCCTCGGTCCCCGTCGCCGAACTGACGACACCGGTGATCTCCAACGTGACCGGCCGGCCGTTCGAAGCGGGCGCCGAAGCGGTGCGCGAGGCACTCGTCGAGCAGCTCACGCAGCCCGTCCGGTGGATGGACTGCGTCCTATACCTGCGCCACGCGGGGGTGACCACGTTCGTGGAGCTGGGCGGAAGCAAGGTTCTGACCTCGCTCATCGACAAGATCCCCGCGCCGGCGACACCGTCAGAGCCGACACCGTGGCGCGAGTACCGAGACGAGCGAGTCCTGACCCTGTTGCAGAAGTGCGTGAGCGGAGAACAAAGCGTGGACCGCACGATCGAGCTGATCCGCGTGGGTATGCCAGCGGCGATGGGCGGGCGGCGGTGACGAACACGCGCTGCTCGGCCACCGCCGCCGGGCACCCCAATCCTTACGCGAAGCCCGCGACCCGGTGCGGCATGTACGGCTCCTCCAGGTAGTCGACCTCGCTCTGGTCGAGCTCCACCTCCAGCGAGTCCAGCGCGTCCCGGAGCTGCGCAGCCTTGGTCACGCCGACGATCGGCGCCGAGACCACCGGGTTGCGCGACACCCAGGCCAGCGCCACCTGCGCCGGGGCGGTGCCGCGCTTGGCCGCGACCTCCTGTACCCGCTCGACGATCGTGCGGTCGCCGTCCTGGTAGAGGGTCTTGCCGAACTCGTCGGTCTGCGACCGGGCGGTGCTCTGGTTCCACGGCCGGGTCAGCAGGCCGCGGGCGAGCGGGCTCCACGGGATCGCCCCGACGCCGGAGTCCGCGCAGAAGGGGAACATCTCCCGCTCCTCTTCGCGGTAGACGAGGTTGTAGTGGTTCTGCATCGACACGAAGCGTGTCCAGCCGTTGCGTTCGGCTACGTGCTGGGCCTTGGCGAACTGCCAGGCGTACATCGAGGAGGCGCCGATGTAGCGGGCCTTGCCGGACTTCACGACGTCGTGCAGCGCCTCCATCGTCTCCTCGATCGGCGTTTCCGGGTCCCAGCGGTGGATCTGGTACAGATCGACGTAGTCGGTGCCCAGCCGTCGCAGGCTGTTGTCGATCTCGGTGAGGATCGCCCGGCGCGACAGCCCCGCGCCGTTCGGCCCCGGGCGCATCCGGCCGTGGACCTTGGTGGCGAGCACCACGTCCTCGCGCGGGGCGAAGTCCTTCAGGGCCCGGCCGACGATCTCCTCGCTGGAGCCCAGTGAGTAGACGTTGGCGGTGTCGAAGAAGTTGATCCCGGCCTCCAGCGCCGCCTTGATCAGCTCGCGGCTCGGCTCCTCGGGCAGGCTCCACGCGTGGTTGCCCCGGTCCGGGTCGCCGAAGCTCATGCAGCCCAGGCACAGGGCCGAGACTTCCAGGCCGGTGGTTCCGAGTCGGGTGTAGCGCATGGCCGTCTCCTTACAACGTTCCCGGATGCGCCGCACCTTGCGGGGTGCGGAGCATGACGGAAGTAAGGATCTCAGACGGGATCTTGCGATGACACCGGTGGCCACTCGCCGCGGCTCGCCGGAATCGTGAAGGCCGGCTCCACCGCCTGCCGCAGGGCGATCGCGGCACGCAGCAGGCTCGCGCTCGTCAGGATGTCCCGGCCGTTCGCGCCGACGATCCGCCACCGGCCGTCGGCGTTCCGCTCCCGGGCGACGCCGAGCCGGACCGGGCGGGTGATGTCGGTGACGTCGGTGATCGTCACCACGCCCTCGGCCGCCACGGCCGAGAAGGTGCGTCCCATGCACTTGACGACGGTCCCGTGCCCGGGCACTTCGTCGATCACGAACACCTCGTCGATCTCGAACACCTGCCGGTGAGTGGCCGCCTCCGGGCCTGGTCCCTCGCTCGCGGGCACGACGGACGTCCCTCCTCGTGTCGCCTGGCTTGGCAGAACCCTGATTTGAGTGACTCAGTGTAGTCGCCGGGGCGGGCCGGTGGACCACGCCGCGGCCGTCGCGTCCGTAGGGGGTTCCCCCACTGGCACCGGACGGCGCGGGATGCCATGCCACATCGTCGCCCGGCCGTCCTGCGCAGGACTTAACACCCGCGCTATTGACTCGACACCGGCGTGTGACGGCCCGACCGCACCGTAAGCGATACCTGTCGACCGACAGAAACCTCCGGGACCCCCGTCCCGTCCGAGTTGCCGAGGTCAGCCATGAAGCATCCGCTGAACGTGCCCCCTCCCGCGCAGACCGCCGACGCCGGCCCCGCAAGCCCAGCAAGCCTCGCAAGCCCAGCAAGCCCCACCCACGCCACCGCCGAGGAGCGCGACGTCCTCGCCGTCCTCGGCTATCGCCAGGAGCTGCACCGGGGTGTCGGGACCTTCTCGTCCTTCGCCGCGGGCTTCTCCTTCGTCTCCGTGCTCACCACCGTCTTCCAGCTCTTCGGACTCGGCTTCGGGTTCGGCGGCGCGGCGTTCTTCTGGACCTGGCCGCTGGTCTTCGCCGGGCAGATGCTCGTCGCGCTGAACTTCGCGCAGCTGGCCGCCTGGTGGCCGGTGTCCGGGGCGGTCTTCCAGTGGTCGAGCCGGCTGGCCGGCAAGGCGTTCGGCTGGTTCACCGGATGGACGATGATCATCGGGCAGATCCTCACCGTCGCCGTGGCCGCGGTCGCGCTGCAGGCGGTGCTGCCTAGCATCTGGGCCGGATTCCAGATCGTCGGCGGCTCGCACGCCGATCCGGCGCCGGCCTCGAACACGGGCGCCGAGAACGCCGTGCTGCTGGGGTGCGTGCTGCTGGCCGTCACCACGGTGGTGACCGTCCTGCGCGTGCGGGTCATGGCGATCGTCACCAGCGTCGGCGTCGGCGTGGAGATCGTCGGGGTCACGGCCCTGGTGGCGCTGCTGTTCTTCCTGCCGAAGCGGTCCGCGACGGTGGTGTTCCACCACACCGGCGCGACGTTCTCAGGCTCCTACATGTTCGCCTGGCTCGCCTCGGCCCTCATGGCCGCGTACGTGCTGGTGGGCTTCGACGCCGCGGGCGAGCTGTCCGAGGAGACGCACGCGCCGCGCCGCACCACGCCCCGCACGATCGTGCGCGCCGTGCTCGTCTCGGGCCTGGGCGGCGGACTGCTGATCCTGGCCGGGCTGATCGCCGCGCCGAGCCTGACCGACGGCAGCCTCGCCTCGCAGGGCCTGGCCTGGGTCGTCGGGCAGCGGTTCGGCTCCGTGCTGGGCCGGCTGCTGCTGTGCACGGTCGCCGTCGCGGTGTTCGCCTGCACGCTGGCCTGCCAGACCGCCGGGTCGCGCATGGTCTACTCCATGGCGCGGGACAACGCGCTGCCCGGTTCGAAGGCCCTGTCGCGCGTGTCGTCCCGGACGGGAACGCCGGTGGTGGCGAGCCTGGTCGTCGGCCTCGGCGCCGTCGCCGCACTGATCGTCAACATCGGCCAGACCGCCTTGTTCACAGCGTTGTCCAGCCTGTGCATCGCCATGCTCTATCTCGCCTATCTCGGAGTCACCGGACCGCTGCTGTACCGGCGCCTCACCGGCTGGACCGCCGCGCGGGCGAAGGACCTCGACGAGACCGGCCGGCCGGTCTTCACCCTCGGGCGGTGGGGCGTCCCGCTCAACGCGATGGCAGTGCTCTACCAGGTCTGCATGGTCGTGAACCTCCTGTGGCCCAGAACCGCGGTCTACGACACCACCGGGCACACCTGGTGGCTTCAGTGGTCGGCGGTCTTGTTCATCGCCGTGACCACAGTGATCGGGGCCGGCTACTACGCCTTCACCCACCGCGGGCACCGCGGATTCGCCACGGTTCCGCTGGCAGCCGTCGAAGCCGCCTGAAGCCGCCTGAAGCCGTCTGAAGCGCCGGACGCCGAACGCCGAACAAATGAGGAAGCCGCACGTGGCAACGATCGCCGACCTGCATCAAACCGACACCGTTTCCGCAGCTCGCCAAGACGCCCGCGCCCAGGGCGGCCAGAGCGCCGAGGCGATGCCCTACGTCCCCGCCGCCGGCTCGCCGCACGTGCCCGACGGTGTCCCGGCCGAGGCGTTGACGTGGGCTGCGACGGTCGCGCCCGGCGGCTACACGCACCGGGTCGTGGCCCGCGGCACTCGTATCCGCCTGGACGACCCCACCGGCGAGGCCTGCGCGCACCTGTTCCTGCTGCGCGCGGACGCACCGCACGAGCGGCTCAACGTCGCCGACACCGTGAAGATCCCGTGGCAGGCGTACCTCGGAGCCGGGCACCCCCTGCTCTCCGGAGACGGCCGGGTCCTGGCGACGCTCGACGTGGACACCTCCGGACGCCACGACGCCTTCTGCGGGACCTCGTCGGACGCGTGGAACACCGCGAAATTCGGCGACGCCCGGCCCGGCGGGCCGACGCCGTCGGGCCAGAGCCTGCTCACGCTCGCGGCCGCCAAACACGGCCTGGCCTGGCGCGATCTCGGCCCGAGCGTCTCGCTGTTCCAGGGCGTCCGCGTCGCCGACGACGGGGCTCTGGGCTGGCAGGGCTCGGCGGGTGCGGGCGCCGCCGTCGAGCTGGTCGCCGAACTGCCGCTGATCGTGCTGATCGCGAACGTCCCGCATCCCCTCGATCCGCGCGAGGAGTACGTCGTCGGGCCTCTGCGGGTGCACGCCTGGCGATCGGCTCCCACCGGGCCGGGCGATCCGGCGTTCACCGCGAGCCCGGAACGGACCCGCGCCTACCTGAACACCATCGACGACGCGGAGGCACGCGGATGACCACGACCGGCACTCCGGCCACCTCAGTGCTCGACTGGTCCGAACCCCTGGTCGAGGGCGACATCGTCCGCGACGACCGCGTCGCCCCCCGCATGTCCTGGTCGGCCGTGGTCCGGGCCGGCCACGTCCTCACGATCGTCGACGTGGGCGGCAACCAGTCGGCGGACTGTCTGATCTTCGACGCCGCCGACCCCGCCGAACGCTACAGCGTTCCGGACACCATCACCTGGCAGGGGAACATCTACGTCCGCACCGGCACCGTCCTGCGCTCCAACCTCGGCTCCCCGTTGATGACGGTCGTCGGCAACGAGATCGACCGGCAGGACACCATCGGCGGAGCCTGCTCTCAGGAGTCGAACACCCTGCGCTACGGCCATCACACCGCCTCCGACCACGCCTGCCGCGAGAACTTCCTGCTGGAGGGCGCCAAGCACGGTCTCGGCGTGCGCGACCTGGTCTCCAACCTCAACTGGTTCATGAACGTCCCGGTCCAGGCCGACGGCTCGCTCGGGATCGTGGACGGCATGAGCGCCCCCGGCAAGCGCGTGGCGCTGCGGGCCGAGCGCGACGTGCTGGTCGTGGTGTCGAACTGCCCTCAGATGAACAACCCCTGCAACGCCTTCGACTGCACCCCGCTGCGGATGATCGTCACGGAGCCGTCCGTGCCGACGGACAGGACGACCGCATGAGCGCCCGCTTCGACAGCGTCCTGATCGCCAACCGCGGCGAGATCGCCCGGCGCGTCATCCGCAGCGCCCGGGCCCTGGGCCTGCGCACCGTCGCGGTGTACTCCGACGCCGACCGGGCCGCCCCGCACGTCCGGGAAGCCGACGACGCGGTCCGCCTCGGCCCGGCCCCGGCCAGGGAGAGCTACCTTCGCACCGACACCGTCCTGGAGGCGGCGTTGCGGTTCGGCGCGGCCGTCCACCCCGGCTACGGGTTCCTGTCCGAGAACGCCGGCTTCGCCAGAGCCGTCGAGGCCGCCGGCCTCGCCTTCGTCGGCCCGGCCCCGGACCAGATCGAGGCGTTCGGCGCCAAGCACACCGCACGGGCCCTGGCCGCCGAGGCGGGGGTGCCGATGCTCGCCGGAACCGGACTGCTCGCCGACGCCGAGGAGGCGGTCGCCGAGGCGCGCCGGATCGGGCTCCCGGTGATGCTCAAGGCGACCGGCGGGGGCGGCGGGATCGGGATGGCCGCGTGCCGGACCGCCGATGAGGTCCGGGAGGAGTTCGCGCGGGTCGGCCGGCTCGCCCGGTCCAACTTCGGCTCCGGCGGCGTGTTCCTGGAACGGCTGGTCACCTCGGCGCGCCACGTCGAGGTGCAGCTGTTCGGCGACGGCGCCGGACGGGTCGCGGTCTTCGGGGACCGCGACTGCTCGCTCCAGCGGCGCCATCAGAAGGTGATCGAGGAGGCACCGGCGCCTGCACTCCCGGACCACGTGCGCAAACTGCTGCACGACTCCGCGCGCACGCTCGCCGAGCAGGTCCGCTACCGATCGGCGGGCACCGTGGAGTTCGTCTACGACCCGGCGCGCGAGGAGGCGGCGTTCCTGGAGGTCAACACCCGCCTGCAGGTCGAGCACCCGGTGACCGAGGAGGTCTTCGGCGTCGATCTCGTCGCCCTGATGCTGCGCCTGGCCCGCGACGGCGCCGCGGGACTGGACGACGGCGTGTTCGAAACGCGGCAGCCGGCCGGGCACGCCGTGGAGGCCCGGGTCTACGCCGAGGATCCCGGCAAGGGCGGACAGCCCAGCTCGGGCTTGGTGACCTCGGCCGTCTTCCCCGGGCAGGGCACCGCGCCGCTGGACGGCATCCGGGTCGACGGCTGGGCCGAGACCGGGACGGAGGTCTCGCCGTTCTACGATCCGATGCTCGCCAAGGTGATCGCCGTCGGTCCCAGCCGGGACGACGCGCTGGACGTGCTGCGCGAGGGCCTGGACGCCAGCGGCGTCGACGGAGTCGTGACGAACCTGGGGCTGCTCAAAGCCCTGACGGGGAACGCGGAACTGCGCTCGGCGACCCACTCGACCTCGACGCTCGACACCGTCGCCGATCCCGAGCCGCGGATCGACGTCCTGGTCCCGGGACTGCAGACGACCGTCCAGGACCTGCCGGGCCGCACCGGCCTGTGGTCGGTCGGCGTGCCGCCGAGCGGACCGTTCGACGCCGCCTCGCACCAGGAGGCGAACCTCGCCGTCGGCAACCCGCCCGGCGCCCCGGCGCTGGAGGCCACCGCCGCCGGGCCGACGCTGCGGTTCTCGGCCGAGACCGTCATCGCGGTGACCGGGGCGCCGGTGCGGGTCACCGTCGACGGCGAGCCGGTGCCGATGTGGGAGCCGATCACCATCGCCGCGGACTCCACGCTCGTCATCGGCACGGTCCCCGGCCCCGGCCTGCGGGTCTACGTGGCCGTGCGGGGCGGCATCGACGTCCCCCGCTATCTGGGCAGCGCCTCGACCTTCACCCTCGGCGGGTTCGGCGGCCACGGCGGCCGGGCACTGCTGGCCGGCGATGTCCTCCGTCCCGGATCGCCCGACTCCGCCGGGCACCATCGGGCCTTCGCCCCGGGCGAGCGGCTGACGCGGGTCGGCCCGCCGACGCCGGACCACCGCCGCCCGGCCATGACCGGCACATGGCAGATCGCCGTCACCGAGGGTCCGCACGCGGCGCCGGAGTTCTTCACCCGCGAGGACATCGACACGCTGTACCAGAGCACGTACACGGTCCATCACAACTCGGCGCGCACCGGCGTGCGGCTCATCGGCCCGCGCCCGCGGTGGGCCCGCGGCGACGGCGGCGAAGCGGGCCTGCACCCCTCGAACATCCACGACACCCCGTACGCGGTGGGCGCCCTGGACTTCACCGGCGACACGCCGATCATCCTCGGTCCGGACGGCCCGAGCCTGGGCGGGTTCGTGTGTCCGGCGGTCGTGGCCAGCGGCGACCTGTGGAAGCTGGGCCAGCTCCGGCCGGGCGACGGCGTCCGGTTCGTCCCGGTCCGGGAGCGCGACGCCGGCGCCGTGATCGACGATCGCGCCTCGACCGCCGTCCTGCGGCGCGGCGGCGACGGCGACGACGGCGTCCTGGGCCGGATCGGGGCGGCCGACGGCCGCCCAGAGGTGACCTACCGCCGCGACGGGGACGACAACGTCCTGGTCGAATACGGCCCCATGACGCTCGACATCGGGCTTCGGATGCGGGTCCACGCGCTGCAGCAGCGCCTGGCCGAGCACGGGCCGGCGGCCGGGATCCTCGACGTCACGCCCGGCATCAGGTCCCTGCAAGTCCACACCGACCCCCGTGCGTTCCGCGCTTCGCGGATGGCGGAGCTTCTGCGGGAACTGGAGGAGACGATCCCCCCGACCCACGAGCTGGTCGTGCCGTCCAGGACGGTGCGGCTGCCGCTGTCCTGGGACGATCCGGCGACCCGGCTGGCGATCGAGCGGTACATGGCCGGCGTCCGGGACGACGCGCCCTGGACGCCGTGGAACATCGAGTTCATCCGGCGTATCAATGGCCTGTCGGACGTCGAGGACGTGCGGCGCATCGTCTATGACGCCTCCTACCTCGTCCTCGGGCTCGGCGACGTCTACCTCGGCGCCCCGGTCGCCACCCCGCTGGATCCCAGACACCGGCTGGTGACGACGAAGTACAACCCGGCGCGCACCTGGACGGCCGAGAACTCCGTCGGCATCGGCGGCGCGTACATGTGCATCTACGGCATGGAGGGCCCGGGCGGCTACCAGTTCGTCGGCCGCACCGTCCAGGTGTGGAACCGCTTCCGACGCGGCGGGCTCTTCCAGGAGCATCCCTGGGCCCTGCGATTCTTCGACCAGATCCAGTGGTACCCGGTCTCCGCCGAGGAACTGCTGGAGCTGCGCGCCGAGACCGATGCCGGGCGCGGAGAGTTCGAGACCGTCGAGGGGCGCTTCTCGATCGCCGACTACGAGGCGTTCCTGGCGCGCGAGGCGGGCTCGATCGCCGAGTTCCGGGCGAGTCAGGCCCGCGCGTTCGCCGAGGAGAAGGACCGGTGGCGCGCGTCCGGGGAGTTCGACCGGCAGGACGGCGAGCCCGACAGCGCGGCCGTGGACGGCGCCCTGGTGGTGCCGGACGGCGCGACCGCGGTGGCGGCGCCGTTCCTGTCGACGGTGTGGCAGGTGCTGGTGGAACCGGGCGCGGCGGTCGCGGCCGGAGAGAAGGTGGCGGCCGTGGAGGCCATGAAGATGGAGTCGGCGGTCATCGCGCCGTGCTCGGGGCGGGTGCTCGGGGTCCACGCCAAGCCCGGCGACCAGGTGGCGGCCGGGCAGATCCTGCTGACGATCGGGGCGCACGCGTGAGCGCGGTCGGGCGCGGGAGCGCCGTGGAGCGCGTGCGGGCCGCGTACGCCGCCCTGCGCCGAGTGGATCGGCCAGAGGTGTGGATCAGCCTGCGCGCCGAGGCGGACGTCCTGGCCGAGGCCGAGAGGCTCGACGCGCGGGTCGCGGCCGGCGCCGGCCCGCGCCTGCCGCTGGCCGGGCTGGTCGCCGCGGTCAAGGACAACATCGACGTGGCCGGGCTGCCCACGACGGCCGGCTCGGCGGCCTTCGCCTACTCCCCCGAAGCCGACGCCGTCGCGGTGGCCAGGATCCGGGCCGCCGGAGCGATCGTCCTGGGCAAGACCAACCTCGACCAGTTCGCGACCGGCCTGGTGGGGACCAGGAGCCCGTACGGGGCCGTGCGCAACGCCTGGGATCCGGCGCGCATCTCGGGGGGATCGAGTTCGGGCTCTGCGGTGGCCGTCGCGCTGGGCGTCGTCGACATCGCGCTCGGGACGGACACGGCCGGCTCCGGGCGGGTGCCCGCGGCGCTGAACGGCGTCGTGGGAGTGAAGCCCACGCGCGCCCTGGTGCCGACGACCGGGGTCGTGCCCGCCTGCCGGTCGCTGGACTGCGTGACCGTCTTCGCCCGCGACCTGGCGCTGGCCCGGCTCGCCGCGGGGATCATGGCAGGGGACGATGAACGGGACCGGGCCGTTTTGCCGGCCGTGCCGAGAGTCGCGATTCCGAATCCCGAGCACCTGCGCGGCCTGGCCGAGGGCTGGGCCGAGGCGTTCGCGGACACCGTCGAGCGCCTCCGGGACACCGGTGTGGAGATCGTCGAGGCGGACATCACGCCGCTGCTGGAAGCAGCCGACCTCCTCTATGGCGGCGCCTTCGTGGCCGAGCGCCATGCCGCCGTCGGCGCCTTCATCGAGAAGAACCGTGACCTGATCGGCGGCGACCTGGACCCCACCGTCGCCTCGATCATTCTCGCCGGGGCGCGCTTTACCGCCACCGACCTGATCGACGACCGGGAACGTCTGGAGCACCTGGCCGCAGCGGGCCTCGCGGCGCTCGCCGGGTGCGACGCCCTGCTGACTCCCACGACGACCGGCCATCCGACGCTCGCGCAGGTCGCGGCCGAGCCGGTCGCGGCGAACGCGCGGCTGGGCCGGTTCACCAACTTCGCGAACCTGCTGGATCTGGCCGCGCTGGCCGTCCCGGCTGGCTTCGCCGGCGGCCTGCCGTTCGGCGTGATGTTCACGGGGCGGGCGTTCAGCGACCGCGCGCTGGCCGATCTGGCCGAGCGCCTGCTAGCGCCGCGTCTGGGACTCGCCGTGTTCGGCGCACATCTTCGCGGCCAGCCGCTCAACGCGCAGCTGGTCGCGGCGGGCGGGACGTTCGTCGCGGACGTGCGGACCGCCGCGGAGTACCGGCTGTACGCGCTGCCCACGGATCCGCCGAAGCCGGGACTGGTTCGGGTGGGACCGGGCGCCGGAACTTCGGCCGCCGCTATCGACGGCGAACTCTGGTCGCTGCCGGCAGCGGGCTTCGGGACGTTCGTCGCCTCCTTGCCGCAGCCGATGACGATCGGCAGGGTGTCCCTGAGCGACGGCAGCACGGCGCCGGGATTCCTGTGCGAGCCCTCGGCTGTCGTCGGAGCGACGGACATCACCTCTTCCGGAGGCTGGCGTGAGCATCTTCGTGACGCGGAGGCAGAGTCGGCACGGGACAATGGATCTCGTGAGTAAGACCACTGCGAGCGGCCGCGCGGGCCGGCCCCGAGCCGTCCCGGACCCGGCGCCGGAACTGGCCCCCCGAGAACAGATCCTGCTGGCCGCCGCGGCCTTGTTCGTGGAGCAAGGCTTCGGCGGCACGACGACGCGCGCGATCGCCGAGGCCGTCGGCATCCGGCAGGCGTCGCTGTACTACCACTACGCAGGCAAGGACGACATCCTCGCCGAGCTGCTCGACCGCTCAGTCCGGCCCAGCGCCGACATCGCCCGCCAGCTGGAGCGCGCGGCCGGTGCCGACCCGTCCACCGCCGCGGCGGCCCTGTACGCCCTGGCCGAGGCCGACGTCCGGCTCCTGGCCGACACCCCCCACAACATCGGCAGCCTGTACCTCATGCCGGAGGTCCGCGAACCGCGCTTCGACGACTTCCGCGCCGCCCGCGACGAGCTCCAAGCCACCTACGGCCGCCTCGGCGCGCTCGCCCGAGCCGCGGCGGCCAGCCCCGATCCTGAGCACACGCTCCCGCCGGCGATCTTGGGCGCCCTGCTGATCCAGGTCGTGGAGGTCGTCATCCCGCTGCGCCGCCGCGAGGACGCAGGGCCCGAACCCGACCCGGCGGCGCTCGCGGCGGCGGTACTGCGGCTGGTCGGCCTGGACGCCGAGCAGATCCGCGCGGCACGGTCCCGTGCGGCAGGGCTCGCATCGAGGACGGCCGGTGGTCGACCGGACTCCGGGTGACCTGGTTCGGGTGACCGGACTCCGGGTGACCCGGTTCGGGTGACCCGGTTTACCCAGCCCCGGTCCGCCTTCGGATCACCCGGTGGTGCACGCGGCACCGTTGAGCGTGAAGCCCGTGGGCGCCGCGGCGTTGCCCGTCTGGGTGGCCTGGAACCCGAAGCTCACACTGCCACCGGGGGCGATGGCGGCGTTGTAGCCCACGTTCGTGGCGGTGACCTGTCCGCTGGACGGGCTGATCGTCGCGTTCCAGGAGTTGGTGACGTTCTGGCCGGAGGCCAGGGCGAAGGCCAGACTCCAGCCGTTGACCGCGCTGGTGCCGGTGTTGGTGACGGTGATGTTCTCGGTCATGCCGTTGTTCCACGCGCTGACGCTGTCGGCGACCCGGCACGCGCCGGACGGCGGGGGCGGGGGCGGGTTGCCGCCGCCGTCGAGGCCGAAGAAGTGGATGGCGTAGGCGGCCATCCCCGCCTGGGGCAGCACATGGCCGGCGCCCTGGATGCTGTACGCCTCGACGTCGACCTTGCCCGAGGAGTCGGCGAAACGGCTGCGGCTCCAGCCGGATTGCGGAGTGTCCGTGGAGGTGGGGGTCTGGCTGAGCCCGAAGACGTTGGTCCATTGCTTGATGTCTTCCTGGAGCAGCTGATACGGCACGAGGGTGTCGGCGGTGCCGTGCCACAGCTGGATCGGCGGGCGCGGGCCGCTGTAGCCGGGGTCTGCCGCGCGGACCTCGTCTCCCCACTGCTGGGCGGTGCGAACCATGCTGCCGCCGGTGCACTTGCTGGTGCCTGGAGGATAGTCGGCAGCGTTGGCGAAGCAGTCGAACGGCACCCCCATGTAGGCCGCCCCGGCCTTGAACACGTCCGGGTAGAGGGCGAGCATCTCGTCGGTCATCATGCCGCCGGAGGACGAACCGGTGACGTAGACCCGGTTCGCGTCACCGTGATACGTCTGCTCGGCGTAGGTGATCATCGACACCAGCGACACCGGATCGCTGCCGCCGCCGCGCACCTTGGCCGCGTCCGACCAGGTGTCCCAGCACTTGCCGAAGCCGGCCTGCTGCTCGGCGCTCGGGTAGATGACGATGAAGCCGTACCGGTCGGCCAGGGATGCGAACTCGCTGCCGGAGTAGAAGCCCGGGCCCGAGCCACCGCAGCCGTGCAGGGCCAGCAGAATCGCCGGATTGGCCGGATGGGTGTCGGGCACGTAGACGTACATCTGCGCGCCGCCGGGGTTTGCGCCGAAATTGGTCACCTGGGTCAAGCCCGCTGCGGAGGCGGGGGCGACAGGCCCTGCGGCCACGGTCAGGGCCGTGAACGCGACTGCGGCGCCGACGGCGGCCAGCGCCTTGGAGATCCGTCTCATCGTTCCTCCTGTACGTGGGTGCATCCGATGCCGTACCGAGGTGGAATTCGTCGGCACCGATCGTGGGGAAGGATGCGGCGCGGCGGATGCGGGGTCAACGAACGGCGGCCGCGGCGTGCGCGATCACCGCCCCGAGGAGGCGCTTTCCGCCTGGTTATCAACCTTGTTGGTATCAAGCAGCTTGATATATCCGCGAGGTAACTTTCATCGCCGGGCCGCCGGCGGGACGGGTATCGTTCGGCCGTGACCACACCGCACGCCCGCGCAGCCGCCGGCCCGGGGTCGGCGACACCCCGCCTGAGCTACCTGGTGTTCCGCCTGGAGCGGCGCATCCGGGCCCACTTGGACGGCGCGCTGGCCGAGCACGGCGTCACCACGACCGAGTACATGGCGCTGAGTGAACTGCGCCTGCGCGACAGGCCGTCCTCCGCCCAGCTCGCACGGATCGCCTTCGTCAGCGCCCAAGCGATGAACCTGGTCATCCGCGACCTCGAGCAACGCGGCCTGGTGCAGCGCCGGCCGGACCCCCGCGGCGGCCGGAGCCTGCCGGTGGGCCTGACCCGGGCGGGCCTGACGACACTGCGCCGCTGCGACCGCGCGCTGGACGCGATCGAGGAGGTGATGCTGGCCGGGCTGGACGAGGAGAGCCGCGAAGCGCTCGCCGAGGATCTGGCGCAATGCGCACGGGCCCTGCACCCCGAGGCCGAGGCGGCACACGCGGCGGACCAGGCGTAGCCCGGACTGGGCGGATCAGGGCGCTGATTTGTGCCGAGTCAGGCGAGTCCGCGCTCAACGAGCACAGCGAACAGCATCTCGGCGGATTCGGCGACCGTCTGCTCGTGGGCGGGGATGCTCATGTCGGGTTCGACAGGGATTTCGTAAGGGTCGTCGATGCCGGTCAGAGCGGTCAGGCGGCCCTCGGCCTGGGCCGAGTACAGGCCCTTGACGTCGCGCTCTGCGCAGACCCAGACCGGGGTGGCGACGTACGCCTCCAAGTACGCCGTGTCGGCGGCGGCGTGATGCTCGCGGACGGCGGCGCGGGAGCACGCGTAGGGCGCGATGACGGGGACCAGGACGGTGACGCCGTGGGAGGCGAGCAGCTCGGCGACGAAGCCGATGCGGCGCACGTTGGTGTCACGGTCCTCTTTGGAGAAGCCCAGACCGGCCGACAAGAACCTGCGCATGTCGTCGCCGTCGAGGATTTCGACCCTCCGGCCCGCTGCGCGCAGGCGGTCGGCCACGGCTTCAGCGATGGCGGACTTGCCGGCACTGGGGAGCCCGGTCAGCCACACCGTGACGCCTTCGGACCCGGTCATCGCCGGCTGCGGCCAAGTGACGCAGGGCCCAGCGCTGCCGGCGCTTCCCCAGTCACCGCGTGAGCTGCTGCCACATGAACTCCAGAGTCTGCGCCCACTTGGTGGCGGTCTGCTTGTTGTCGGACGCGCCGGCGTGGCCGCCCTCGGTGTTCTCGAAGTAGCGAACGTTGTGGCCCTGCTCCATCATCAACGCGGCCATCTTGCGGGCATGTCCGGGGTGGACCCTGTCGTCCCGGGTGGAGGTCGTCAACAGTGTCGGCGGGTAATCCCGGTCCGGGAGAACAAGGTGGTAGGGAGAGTAGCCGCGCAGGTAGGACCAGTCCTCCGGAACGTCGGGATCTCCGTACTCCGCCATCCAGGAAGCACCGGCCAGCAGCAGGTGGTATCGGCGCATGTCCAGCAGTGGTACGGCGGCGGCGATAGCGCCGAACGACTCCGGATACGACACGAGCATCATGCCCATCAGCAGACCGCCGTTGCTGCCGCCGTGGATGCCCAAGCGCTGCGGGGTCGTGATACCGCGCGTCACCAGGTCGCGGGCCACTGCGGCGAAGTCCTCGTAAGCGCGAGGCCGTTTCTCCCGCATCGCGGCCTTGTGCCAGTCGGGGCCGTACTCGCCACCGCCGCGGATGTTCGCCACCACGTAGGTGCCGCCACGCTCCAGCCAGCCGCGACCGATGATGCCGCTGTAGGACGGAGTCTCGGATACTTCGAAACCGCCGTAGCCGGTCATCAACGCCGGCCCCGGCCGGCTTTCGGGCCGGCCGGTGACGAAGTACGGCACCTGCGTGCCGTCCGCCGAGGTCGCGAAGAACTGGCTCGTCCGCATTCCGGCCGCGTCGAAGCGGGCCGGCGCGGCCCGCAGCTGCTCCATGTCTTCGCCGATGACGCCACGGAACAGAGTCGGCGGCTCGGTGGGCGAATCCGTGCTCAGGAAGTACTCGTCGCTGTGGTCGGGATCGGTATCCAGGATGCCGGCCTCGCCGATCTCCGGCGCCCCGGGCAACGGCCGGCTGCGCCAGCTCTCGCCCGGGGTGAGCAGATGCAGCCTGGTCTTGACGTCGACCAGGGTGACCATGATCAGGTGGTTGCGGGTCCAGGCCCAGCCCTCCAGCGAGGTGTGGGCGTCCGGTTCGAAGAGCACCGTCAAGTCGCGGCCGCCGGCCATGTAGGCGTCGAAGTCGGCGGCCAGAAGAGTCCCGGCCGGGTATTCAACGCCGGCGACAACCCACGGGCTCCGGAGTCGGATCAACAGCCACTGCCGGTGCACAGAGGACTGGCAGTCTTCCGGTACGTCGACATGCGTGCAGGTACCGTCGGCCGCCAGCAGGTATACGCGGCTGGTGAAGAAGTCCGGCTTGCGCCGGACGAAGGCGCGTTCGAACCCGGGTGTCGAGTCGTACCACGCGAAAACCGACACGTCGCCGGTTTCGCCCTCGAACACCGTCTCAGCGTCGGCCAGAGGCGTCCCGCGCTTCCACCGCTTGGCGATCCGGGCGTAGCCAGAGCTGGTCAGCGACCCAGGACCGAAGTCGGTGCCGACGAACACGGTGTCCTTGTCGATCCAACTGACATTGGACTTGGCCTCGGGCAGCACGAAGCCATCAGCGACGAACGCGCGCGCCGTCGTGTCCCATTCACGGATCACGTCGGCATCCGCGCCCCCACGCGACAGCCTTATCAGGAACCGCTCATACCCGGGGTCCAGCCCGTTGCTGCCGCCCCACACCCAGTTCTCGCCCTCGGCCTCGGCCAGCGCGTCCAGGTCAAGCAGCACGTCCCAGTCCGGCGCCGCAGTGCGGTAGGACTCCAGGGTGGTACGGCGCCACAGCCCGCGCTGGTGCTCGGCATCGCGCCAGAAGTTGTACAAGAACTCCTCGCGGCGCACGACGTACGGAATCCGATCGTCGGCGTCGAGGATCTCCAGAATCCCGGCGCGCAGCTCGTCATAGCGGCCGCCAGCCAGTTCCTCCACCGCTTCCTGGCTACGCTGCCGCACCCACTCCAACGCCGACTCGCCGGTGACGTCCTCCAGCCACAGGAACCGGTCCGTTGCCTCGATCGCCTCATCACTCACAACGATCATCCTTCGCCTTCGCCGCCGCGGCCACAAGAGCCAGCTGCACGGTGCCGCTGACTGAACCATGCCACCACGTTCGACAGGTGCAGGCCACCAGACACGCAGGTACGGCCGGCGCCTGTCGAGTGCCGGCCGTACCCGGGTATCGCCTGAATCAGGGTGCTGTCGCTGTCGGTGCTGTCAGGGCGGTCAGGGCGGTCAGGGCGGTCAGCGCCGTCAGCCCTGGACCAGCTTCCCTACCGCGTACACCTCATCGACGTCACCCGTGGTGAAGAAGCTCCACGGAACGTTGACGTACCCGTTGTCGCCCCAGCCGCTGCCCCAGCTGTTCTCGATGGTGACGCCCTGCTCGGTGTAGCCGATAACGGCCACCTCGTGGCCGCCGACGACGGGGTCGCTGCCGTCGTCGCCCGGCTGGTAGCTGTAGTCCGAGGCGGCCTGCCCGCCGAGGTCCATGAAGCTCTGCCGGACGTTGAACCCGATCGAGACCGGGGAGCCCTGCGAGATCGCGGACTTGATCGCGGCCTCGGTACCGCCGCCGACCGGCAGGGTCTGGTAGCCGGAGAGCTTGTAGCGCGCGGCATTGGCGCGCTCATCGGTGTCCGGCTGAGTGGTGTAGTCGAAGCTGCCCTGCCAGTAGTCGGAGTTGGTGTCGATGCCCTGGTCCTGCTCCATCCCCAGCGCCACGTCCCCGGTGGTCCCGTTGTCGTTGCCCTGGGCGATCTGCGCGTAGATGTACATCGGCGCCATCGGGGCCCCGGAGATGCCCTGCTCGTTCATCAGGATCCCGTAGGCGCTGTATCCGGTCGCCCAGGTCACGCAGGAGCCGACCTGGCCCTGGTCCCCCGGGGACAGCGCGTACTGAGCCAGGCTGGCGCTGGACGGCGCGTCGGCCGACAAAGCGGCGGCCAGGTGGTGGTTGTGCGCCTGCGCGGCCAGACCCGCACGCTCGGCGGCCCGGGCCTTGGCCGTGTTCAGCCCGGTCGCGTAGTGGTGGTGCGGGAGGGCCTTGGCCGGCTGTGCGGCCGAGGCCGGTGCGGCCGCCACGGCGGTGATGGCGGCGGTCGCGAACGCCGCGGCTATGCCGGCGCTCTTGGCGTGGTGCATGAGAACTCCCTTGTTCTGCCTTGTTGTGCGAGACGGTGGCATGACTCTGATACGCCGGATCACACAGCGCGGCCCGCAGGCACCGTCATCAGAACCTTGAGCAGCTCTTGACATCGCAGCCACACTCGGGCACACATCGGCCGGAACCGGCCGACTGCGCGGCGGCGCCGTGAGGACATGCGAACCCTGAGACGCGGCTGCCGCTAGACCGATGCCGAGAGCAGCGAATCCGGGTGACGACGGTGACGCCGACGCGGCGCGAACCGGTGCCCTGCTCCGCGACGAAGGCCGGCTGCGGTCCGGCCTCGGCCCCGGAAGGGCTCGTACTATCGTGGACCGTAGCAACTACCTGCGACGCGCGTCAGCCGTCAGAACGGCAAAAGGTTCGCAAAGGGCTCATAGGGTGTGCGCAAGGGGGACCCTCCGCGCGGGTCCGCCTCGACACTTCGCGAATCGAAACTTTCGCTGGCAACAGCAGGTCACACCACGTTTGCCCGGCGACGAATTTGCGAGCCCGGCCTTGGATCCCGCTCATCCCTGGAGGTGGTTCGGACGTGAGACACGTAAGACAGGTGTGGCGACGTATCGCTACGTCGTTGTCAGTAGCCGTATTCGGCGTCGGCTTCGCCGCGGTCGCCGCACCCGAGGCACTCGCCCGGCCGGCGACAGCCCCCGCGGCCACCGCAGCCGCCGCGTCGGGCTGTTCGGCGACCTATTCGGTCCAGAGCTCGTGGAGCAACGCATCGAGTACGTCACGGCATCAGCAGCGTCCTACAACGGAGCGCTGGGGACCGGAGCCAGCACGACGTTCGGGTTCCAGGGCACCTACAGCACCAGCGACGCGGCACCGGCCACGGTGACGTGCACACCGTCGAGCACGGTCACGCCCGCCATCGTCACGACCACCGCCTCAGCCCCGGTGATGCAGGGCTTCACCGACGCCTTCGGGGTGGCGCTGTCCGCGCCGCCGACTGCCAACGTCACCGTCGCCGTCGGCCGGTCCTCCGGCAACTCCGGTCTGACCGTCGGGGCCGGCGGCAGCCTGACCTTCACACCGACGAACTGGAACAGCCCGCAGAACGTCGTCGTCGCCGCCGACACCACCGGCACCGGTGCGGCCGCCTTCGCGGCGGGCGCCGCGGGCTACACCGGCGCCACGGTGACGCTCACCGAGGTCGCCGCCAGCACTCCCCCGCAGCTGCACGTTTCGGGGAACCAGCTGGTCGACGCGAACGGCAAGCAGGTCGTGTTGCACGGAGTGGACCGCTCCGGCGGCGAGTACGCGTGCGTCCAGGGCTGGGGCTTCTTCGACGGTCCGGTGGACGAGGCCTCGCTGCTGGCCATCAGGAGCTGGACGCACGTCACCGCCGTGCGCGTGCCGGTGAACGAGGCCTGCTGGAACGCCGAGTCGTACGTGAACGCCGCCTACGCCGGAGCCGCCTACCAGAGCGCGGTCAAGTCCTACATCAGCCTGCTGAACGCCAACGGCATCGTGGCCATCCTCGACCTGCACTGGACCGACGGCCTGTACACCGGGACCTCCTCCGGCTGCTCGTCGGCGCAGGCCACCTGTCAGAAGCCGATGCCCGACGCGGCGCAGGCCGTGCCGTTCTGGACGTCGGTCGCCACTGTGTTCAAGGGGAACAACGCAGTCATCTTCGACCTGTTCAACGAGCCCTACGCCTCCCGCGCCACCGGCGACACCACCACCGGCTGGCAGTGCTGGCGAGACGGCGGCACCTGCGCCGGTATCGGCTACCCCGTCGCCGGCATGCAGTCCCTGGTGACCGCCGTCCGCTCCACCGGCGCGACCAACGTCCTGATGCTCGGCGGCGAGGAGTACTCCAACGACCTGACCGGCTGGCTGAGCTACGAACCCACCGACCCGGCCCACAACCTGATCGCCTCCTGGCACTCCTACAACTTCAACACCTGCGCCACCCAGTCCTGCTGGACCGCCCAGGTCGCCCCCGTCATGGCCCGAGTCCCGGTCCTGGTCGGCGAGATCGGCGAAGACGACTGCGGCGGCTCCTACATCACCTCCCTGACCACCTGGCTCGCCGCTCAGAACACCGGTTTCCTGGCCTGGACCTGGAACGCCTGGGGCAGCTGCCCCTCGGTCCTGATCACCGACTACGCGGGCGACCCGACGCCGTTCGGCGCGGTGTACAAGTCGATTCTGGAGGCGCTGCCGTAGGCATCCGCGCTCAGAGCAAGTCCCTCCTCGGCCGCCGCACTGATGAGTGCGGCGGCCGATCCGATAGATATGAAACTTTCGCTCTATCAGCCGACGGAGCCATTCCCTGGCGCAGACACTGCGACCCTGCACGGGCCAAGTCACGGCCTGGCGAGTCGAGAAAAAGAGTATGAAACATCTGTTGCCGCCTCACATCAGGAGTCTTACTATCCCCGTCGAACTCGTCCCACGAATCGGTTCGATGGAGGGTGAGACATGACAAGGCGCAAAACCCGGTTCGGGCCGGCGGCACTGACCGTGCTTCTGGTCGCGCTGATCAGTGCCCTGGTGACCTACGGAAGCTTCGGCACCGCCGCAGCAGGAGCCGCAACCGGTACCACACCGGGTGCTGTTGCTGCTGCGGGGTCTGCCGGTTGTGGCAAGGCACCGGTACTGGCCAGCGGAACCCACACGATCCAAAGCGGCGGCCAGACCCGCAGCTACATCCTCAGGCTGCCCACCGGCTACGACTCCAGTCACCCCTACCGGCTGGTCTTCGGCTTCCACTGGGTCGGCGGCACCATGAACGACGTCGACTCCGGCGGCACCGACGGCTACAACTGGTCCTACTACGGCCTGCGAAAACTCGCCGACGCCGCGGGGAACGGCACGATCTTCGTGGCCCCGCAGGGCAACAACAACGGCTGGGCCAACCCCAACGGCCAGGACGTCACCTTCGTCGACGACATGCTCAACCAGTTCGACTCGGGCCTGTGCGTCGACACCGGCCAGGTCTTCTCCTCGGGCTTCAGCTACGGCGGCTCGATGACCTACGCGCTGGCCTGCGCGCGACCGACGGTCTTCCGCGCGGTCGCGGTCTACTCCGGCGCGAACCTGTCCGGCTGCACCCCCGGCACCGGGCCGGTGGCCTACATCGGACTGCACGGCATCCGCGACAACGTCCTGCCCATCGCCAACGGCCGCAGCCTGCGCGACACCTTCGTCCGCAACAACAAATGCACCCCCCAGAACCCGCCAGAGCCGGCCTACGGCAGCCTGACGCACATCGTCACCGCCTACAGCGGCTGCACGCCCGGATACCCGGTCGTCTGGGCCGCCTTCGACGGCGCCGGCCACGACCCCGGACCCATCGACGGCAGCACCGGAGACGGCTGGCACACCTGGACCTCAGGCGTCGTATGGAACTTCTTCACCCAGTTCCAGTCCGGCCCGCCGCCGACCAGCACCCCGTCCACCCCGTCCACTCCGCCCACGACCACCACCTCGCCCGGCAGCGGTCAGGGCGCGTTGCACGCGGTGGGCGCGGGCAAGTGCCTCGACGATCCGAACTCGACCACCACCGCGGGGACCCAGCAGCAGATTTACGACTGCGACGGGCAGCCGAACCAGACCTGGACGCACACCGCCTCCGGGCAGCTGAGCGTCACGGTGGGCGGCACCACGCTGTGCCTGGACGCCAACGACAAGGGCACGACCAACGGAACCAAGGCCATCGTCTGGTCCTGCAACGGCCAGCCCAACCAGCAGTGGACGCTCAACGCCAACGGCACCGTCACCGGAGTGCAGTCAGGACTCTGTCTTGACGTCACCGGCGCATCCACCGCCAACGGCGCCCTGGTCGAGCTGTGGGCCTGCAACGGCGGCAGCAACCAGCAGTGGTCGCTGGGCTGAGCTCGCCGACGACCGCACACCAGCGCCGGAGCGGCAGACCGACCTCACCGTGGTCTGCCGCTCCGGCGTTGTGCCGGCGATCGACGGCGCGCCGTCAGTTCATCGCCCTATAAACAGGCAGCACTATGCGCCCCCGATACAATTCGCGCACCGGTCGGCGTTATCCCTGAAGCGCATTCTTCGACATTTTTCCAGCGACACTCGCGACACTCGCGGCGGATGTCATCGTGATCCCCGCCGGTTCGCCCCGTCAAGGCTTCAGCGATGTTTCGATAGCTTTTCGATAATCGATCTTTCCGTTGAGGCCGCGGCGTGAAAGTTTCGTACGCCGGAACCGTTCCCGATTGCGCCTCCAGCACCACCGCCGACACGTTGAGCGGCCTGGAGAAGGCATCGGCTGGAAGTATCGAAATGTTATCGAAACTCCAGGCCATTGACGTTCACCGCCTCCTCTGGCACGGTCGCCGAAATGTGATCGCCCCGCCGGTGCGGCCTCTCCGATCGGCCGGACGGTGATTCCCGGATGGCTGCCGGGATACCGCACGAGGCAGACACCGCGGACGTTTCGTCGGTTCGATGGTCGCTTCCGGCGACCGGGGAAGGAAAACCCTCATGGATATCGACACCGGTGCCGCACGCGGCACCGAGCGGCGCAGGCCCGGTACGCCGGAGCGCCGCGGACTGCGCGCGGCGCTCGCGGTGACCACGGTCGCCGTGATCACCGCCGCGGCGGGCGCGCTCGTGCTCGGCGGGCAGGCCTCCGCGGCCCCCACCACGCTTCGGGCCGGCGCGGAGGCCGACGGCCGCTACTTCGGGGTGGCCGTGGGCCAGGGCGACCTGGGCAACAGCACCGCGACCAACGTGGCCGGCACGCAGTTCGACATGGTGACGCCCGAGAACGAGATGAAGTGGGACACCATCGAGCCGAACAACGGCCAGTTCAACTTCAGCCCGGGCGACGCGATCGTGAACTTCGCGAACTCGCACAACGACCGGGTCCGCGGCCACAACCTGGTCTGGCACTCCCAGCTGCCCGGCTGGGTCACCAGCCTGCCGTCCAGCCAGGTGAAGTCGGCGATGGAGGCGCACATCACCGGCGAGGTCTCGCACTACAAGGGCAAGATCTACGCCTGGGACGTCGTCAACGAGCCCTTCAACGACGACGGCAGCTTCCGCCAGGACACGTTCTACAACGCGTTCGGCGGCGGCGCCCAGTACATCGGGGACGCCATCCGCACGGCGCACGCCGCCGACCCGAACGCCAAGCTCTACATCAACGACTACAACATCGAAGGCAGCGGCTCCAAGAGCAACGCCATGTACAACCTGGCGCAGACGCTTCTGGCCCAGGGCGTACCGCTGAGCGGCATCGGCTTCGAAAGCCACTTCATCGTCGGGCAGATCCCCTCCAGCCTGCAGTCCAACATGCAGCGCTTCGCCGACCTGGGCCTGGACGTGGCGATCACCGAGCTCGACGACCGCATGTCCACCCCGGCCAGCAGCGGCAACCTGCAGCAGCAGGCCACTGACGACGCGAACGTGGTGAAGGCCTGCCTGGCGATCGCGCACTGCCCGGGCATCACGCAGTGGAACATCAGCGACGCCGACTCCTGGGTCCCGGGCACCTTCCCCGGCCAGGGCGCGGCGACCATGTTCGACAGCAACTACCAGCCCAAGGCGGCGTTCACCAGCGTCCTGAACGCGCTGGCCGGCCCCTTCGTCCCGCCGGGGGGTTCCTCTTCGTCCTCGTCCTCCTCCCCGCCCCCGCCGCAGACCTACCCGAACCTCGCGGCGTCCTTCGACAACGTCGGGATCAGCGACGACAGCAACACCTCGCCGGGCAACCTCGACGGCGGCGGCTACAGCTTCTCCCAGACCGCGCTGACCAATGCCAACGCCGGTCCCGGCGCTCAGATCACCTCCTCCGGGCTGACGTTCACCATGCCTTCGGCGGCGGCCGGCACCAATGACAACACCGTGCCTCAGGGCCAGGTCATCACCACGTCGGGCACCGGAACGCTGGGCTTCCTGCTGACCTCCAGCTACGGACCCGCCTCCGGAACCGGGACGCTGACCTACACCGACGGCAGCACCCAGAGCTACTCGCTCAGCTCCGCCGACTGGTGGTCCACGACCCCGGCCGGCGGCACCGCGCTCGCGGTCAGCTCGGCCTACCAGAACCGGCAGGGCAACACCACGGCCAGCCAGAGCGGCAACATCTTCTCCGAGACCGTGGCGTTGACCTCGGGCAAGACGCTCGCCTCGGTGCAGTTGCCGGCCGGCAGCCCGGTCACCTCCGGCAGCCCGGCGCTGCACATCTTCGCCCTGTCCACGTCCGCCTCTACGTCGGCGAACACCGTGACCGTCACCAGTCCGGGGAACCAGACCGGCACGGTCGGCACCGCGATCAGCGGCGTGCAGGTCCAGGGCGCGGACTCCGCTTCCGGGCAGACCTTGACGTACACCGCCACCGGTCTTCCCCCGGGCATATCGATCAGCGGCAGCGGTCTGATCAGCGGCACACCGACCACCGCGGGGTCCTACCAGAGCACCGTCACGGCGACCGACTCCACCGGCGCCTCCGGCTCGGCGGCCTTCTCCTGGACGGTCTCCGGCGGCACCAGCAGCGGGGTGTGCCACGTGGTCTACACCAAGGCCTCCGAGTGGCCCGGGGGCTTCACGGCCAACGTCACCATCACCAACACCGGAACCAGCGCGATCAACGGCTGGACGATGGCGTTCACCTTCCCCGGCGACCAGAAGGTGACCAACGCCTGGAGCGCCACGGCCACCCAGAGCGGCCAGAGCGTCAGCGCCACCAACGCCTCCTACAACGGCACCATCGCCCCCGGCGCGAACACCTCGTTCGGGTTCCAGGGCACGTTCACCAGCAACGACAGCAGCCCGACCAGCTTCACGGTCAACGGAGCCGCGTGCAGCTGATCGGCTGATCTCACTGGAGGCTTGAATGTGAGGGGATCGGGCGGCACCAGCCGCCCGATCCCCTCACTCGTCTCGTACCTCGGGTTGTACAGCTCAGCCGGCCTTCAGAAGCCTCAGCCGACCGTCCACTGCTGGTTGCCGCCTCCGTTGCAGGTCCACAGTTCGACGAGTGCGCCGTTGGCGGTGGAGGCTCCGGTGACGTCCAAGCAGAGTCCTGATTGGACGCCGGTGATGGTGCCGTTGGAGTTGATGGTCCATTGCTGGTTGGTTTGGCCGTTGCAGGTGTACAGGATCGCCTTGGTGCCGTTGGTGGTGCCCTTGTTGTTGGCATCCAGGCACAAGGTGGTGCCGTTCACCGTGACACTGAGCGCCCCGGAGGAGGTGTGCGTCCAGGACTGGTTCGGCTGCCCGTTGCAGTCGTAGATCTGCTGCTGCGTACCCAGCGTGGTGCTCGAGTTCGGATCGTCCAGACACTTGCCCGCGCCCACCGCCTTCACCGCGCCGCCCGATCCGCCGGTCGAACCCGTCCCGTAGGCGGCCGCGGCGATGTTCGCCTGCACGGCGTTGTCGGTCGCGTCGGAGGGGTAGCCCGCGACGATCGCGCCTTCGTAGAACGTCCCGAGGCTCAAGTTGTTGTTGGTGGCGCAACAGTCGCCGCCACTGCCCAGGATGATGGCTCCCTGCTGCTTCATCGGGCTGTAGCCGGGCGGGAGCGAGCCGTTCCACAAGGTTGTCAGCCCTCCGCTTTGCGCATCGCCGCCCTTCAGCGCGAATTGCGATGTGCCGTTGTTCTTGAGCATCGCGGTGACATAGCGGCTGTTGAAGGCCCGCTGGTTCTGGTTCCAGGACTGGCTGCCGCCGGAGTACAGACCGTATTCGAGGTCGGCCTGGACCCACGGACCGGAGCCCGAGCATCCTCCGAACCAGCAGCTGGTGCCGAAGTAGATGGCGTCCATCGCGCCGGCGCCGTCGGCGCGGCGGTCCGTTTCGCTGTTGCCGTAGTCGAAGCAGCAGCCGCCGTTGACGTGCGTTCCACTCGTCACCATGTACGCACCCTGCGGCGCGCTGCCCTTCGGCATGCCCGAGCTGGAGCCGTTGTGCCAGTAGCTGTTGCCCGGGTTGATGTACAGCGAGTACGCCTTCGCGCCGCCGACGGTCAGCGACTCGCTGGTCGCATTCGCCGGGGTGTCCGCGCCGCCGGCGCCGCCCGAGCCCTGGTACGCCACGTCGTTGCCGTGCCCGGACTGGTCGTAGACGATCGTGATCACGCACGACGTGCCGGCGCAGAAGGAGTCCTGCGTGGCGGCGTTGGCGGCGCCGCCCGCGGTGAGGACGCCGATGTTGCGCGTCGTGCTGTCCGAGGAGCGGCGGACCTGGTACAGGTTCCCGCTGTAGGAGGAGTACAAGGCGCGCACCGTACTGTGCGCGGCCACGCAGGGCGTGCCGCCGGCCGCATAGATGTCGCACGGCCCGGAGGACGCGGCCCGGGCCGGCGAGGTGGCCAGCGCGGTACCCAGCGCGGCGGCGAGCGCGATCACGATCGCGGCGCACAGCCGGGCGAGGCTCGTGCTGCGCCTCCAGCGTTCGGGCCGCATACCGGAGTTCTTCGTCATGCATGCTCCCTGATCAGGTGGGCCCGCACCGCCCCTTGACTGAGAAGGGGGAGGTGGGATGTCTCGGCCGTAGACGCTGCAACAGGGTTCGAACACTGTCAAGGGCGGGGCTGATCGTGGCCGGAGATACCCAGCTCATATCTGGAAGGTCGGCGAAACTCTGTGACACTTTCAAACAGGGAGCAGACGAGGACATCCCATCAATGAATGATCCACAACGCGATCCGGCCCGGCGTGCGCAGTTCGCCGCACGCCGGGCCGGTCCTGGCACCCGCGTCAGATTCGTATCGTCATCAGCAGGTGTGGTGCTCTGTCCTGCGACAGCCGGGCTTCGCCTGCCTCAGCTGGCGGTGCAGGTGAGGGTCGGCTTGGCGTTGCTGCCGCTGTAGGTGGCCTGGAATCCGAAGCTGGTGTTCGCTCCGGGGGCGATCGCGCCGTTGTAGTTCATGTTGGTGGCACTCACGCTCTGGCCGCTCTGCTGGTTGGCGGCGTTCCACATGTTGGTGATCTGCTGGTTGCCGCCCCAGGTCCAGGTGACCTTCCAGCCCTTGGTCGCCGCGGTTCCGGTGTTGGTCACCGTGACGTTGGCCGTGAAGCCGTTGCCCCAGTCACTGCCCACCTGGTAGGTGGCCGTACAGCCGGAGCCGCCGCCGCCTCCCGAGGTCGTCGCGGAGACCGCTGCCGACGCCGTGGACACGTTGCCCGCCGCGTCGTAGGCGACCACCGTGTACGAGTACTGCGTCGAGGCGGTGAGCCCGGTGTCGGTGAACGACGTGCCGGTCGTGGTGCCGGCCAGGGTGCCGCCGCGGTAGACGCGGTAGCCGGCGACGCCGACGTTGTCGGTGGACGGCGACCAGGACAGCGAGACGCTGGAGCTGGTCACCCCGGTGGCGGTGAGGCCGGTCGGGGTCGAGGGCGGTGTGGTGTCGCCGCCGGTGCCGGAGGCCGTGGCGTTGAACGAGAAGCTGTTCGTGGCCAGGCCCTGGCCGCCCTGCCAGATCTCGAATCCGGCTTCGGCGTCGATCAGGTAGTGCGCCGAGTTCAGCGAGCCCCGGGAGACCGCGTCATTGATCAGAGCCTTGATGTCCAGGTTGGTCACCGAGGTGGCGCCGGGGTTCAGCACGTAGGAGATGATCTTCCACGAGGTCTGGTTCCCGGTCCAGACGTTCCAGTTCAGGCCGGCGGCGGTGCTGGTGCCGGTCTGGCTGCCGAAGGGCTGGACACCGCCGCGGCTGTTGAGCCAGATCATCATCTCCGTGCCGTCCGGCTGGCCGGTGGTGGTCGGCGTGGAGTTGAACCAGATGTCGTAGGCGACGTCGTACGCCCCCGACCCGGGCTGCGTCGTGGACCACGAACTCGTCGCGCTGCCCAGGTTGCTCACCTGGATCGGCAGGCCGCTGTTCGCGGTGCACACGCCCCAGTGGCAGCCTTTGTAGATCGACGGGTAGGTCGCCGGCGCGCCGCTGGTGCCCAGGTTGAAGTTCGCGGTGCTCACGTTCCAGGCGGTGTTGCCGGTGTAAGTGATGCACTGCTGGGCGGTGGAGTTCCATTCGTTGGCCTGGATCATGTAGTCCCCGGCCGGGATCGTGCCGTTCGGATCGCAGGTGCTCGTCCCGCCGCCGGAGGATCCGGTGGTGGCGGTGACCGCGCTCGAGGCCGGGGAGAGGTTGCCCGCGGCGTCGAAGGCCTTGACCGTGTACGAGTACTGCGTCGAGGCGGTCAGGCCGGTGTCGGTGAAGCTCGGCGTGGCGGACGTGCCGGCCAGCGTCGAGCCCCGGTAGATGTCATAACCGGTCACGCCGACGTTGTCGGTCGAGGCGGTCCACGTCAGCGAGACGCTGCTGCTGCTGGTCGAGGCGACCATCAGAGCGCTCGGCGTGCTCGGCGGGGTGGTGTCGCCGCCGGTGCCGCCCCCGATGCTCGGGTAGGCGTTCTGCACCAGCTGCTGGAACTGGTAGGCGAACCACTGCCCGGCCGGGATGTCGTAGCCGGGGATGGCGTCGGTGGGGTAGGTGCCGCCGTTGCCGTCGGTCTGGGTGCCGTTGGGGTCGCAGTGCGGGTCGCCGTGGCTGTGCGAGGAGGTCGGGTAGTCGCCGTCGGACTCGCCCGGGGGCTTGATCCAGACGTCGGCGATGATGTGGTCGCCCGAACCGTACGGACTGGCCTGCGGCCGCGCGCCGATCCCCGCGCCGTTGACGTTGCACCAGTCGCCGCGGAAGGGCCGCTGGTCGACCTTGTTCGCGCTGACGTAGCTGTTGACGTTGGTGGGGCTGGAGTTCAGCGAGGTCGGCCGGTTCGGGCCGCCCCAGCCGTTGCGCGAGGTGTCGATCACCATGCCCACGCTCGACGGGAAGCCGCTGGAGACGAACTCGTTGTACATCGCCTCGTCGTAGCTGTGCTCGTCGAAGTAGGGGTTGTACTGGTAGAAGGTCGCCGAGTCCAGCGGCTGACCGCCGACCTGCAGAGTCGAGTTCGGCAGGAACGGCTCGTCGGACGGGGTGGTGTTGGCGGTGTCCGAGACGAACCCGTCGACCGTGGCGTAGCCGCCGGAGGCGGCCTGGACGACCTTGGCGTACTCCGGGCCGGCGCCGGTCATGTTGTTGGGCCAGCCCAGCCAGCCGGAGTGGCCGATGTCCAGATAGTTGTAGATCTGGGAGCCGATCCCGTGCAGCTTGCCCAGGGCGTAGGCGATGCCCTTCTCGTAGTACGGCGTCGCGGTGGCACAGGCGGACTTGCTCTGGTTGGTGACGGCGTTGGGCAGCGAGTCCGGCTCGACGAAGTTCACGATCCGCAGGTTGCTGTAGGCCGAGGCGCCCTCGATCGCCACGATCGGATCGATGTACTGCGACTCGTACTGGGTCAGGCCCGCGTCGGTCGCCGGGATCTCGCCGTTGGAGGCCAGCGCCGCGCAGTCACGGCCGGGCAGGTCGTAGACGACCACTTCGACCATGACCGGGCTGGAGCTGCTCTGCGACTGGGTCTCGGCCTTGCTCAGCTGCGCCTGCAGGCCGGAGTGGGTGCTGTCGCCGGTGATGGCGCCGATGTGGTCCATCCAGATCGCGGTCTGGTACGTCCCGACCTTGGACTCGGCGGAGCTGCCGTCGGCCGAGGCCTGCGCCTGGACTTCGGACACGTAGTCCGGGTTGAGATACGGCGTCGACCCGGAGAAGGGATTGGACACGTGGGTCGCGGCCGCGGCGGTGGCCGCTGGGGTCGCTCTCGCTTGTGCCGCTTGGACACCCCACCAGGGCATCAGTAGTGCGGTGCCGACAACGAGCGCCAAGGCGGACGCCCGAGCCGGACGGCGGTGATCGGACACTGGTCACCATTCCTTCGGAATTCGGCGGACCGGAGCGGCCGGACGTGCAACCGCCCGGAGGGGAGAATGCGGCGAGAGGTCGCCGCCCAGCACCAAATTACGAATCGCGAAAGAAGCGTCAACAGTCGGCGGAACGAAGCGCCTTTTGGGCTGGTTGACAGCTGATTCCTCGTGAAACTTTCACTTTCTCGGGGCCTTGCGGGGTGGTTGAAGCCCTGATGACGAGTCGCGTGGATCGACAGCAGGCCTTCCCGGGATCGTCGAAGCGCTTCATTTCGACTCGCAAGCAGCTCCAAGGTAAGGCGGATGACCTCAGAATGAAGACACGCCCTATAGGTTGACGCCACTTTGCGAATCGCTTCGACACCTCACTCCAGAGCGATCGCCGTCCATGACACCGGCGGCAGGTCGATGGTGAGTACGCCGTCGGCGAGCGCCGCGTCCTTGTTCGCCTTCGGGACGACCCGGTGCTGGTCGGCGAGCGTGTTCTTGGCGTAAGCATCGGCTTCGGCGAGCGTGAGCGCCTCGGTGACGCGTGAGGAGCCGAGGCTGCGCACGTCGACGGTGACCTGTGCGGACTGCGCGAGGTCGCGGTTGACGAGGAAGATCGCGACCCGGTCCTCGTCCACCGTCGCGACCGCGTCGACGACCCGCGCCTCGCCGTGGCGTGCGGTCGGGTACGCCGGCGCCTCGATCACGGGGCGGATCACCTCGCCGGAGGCGAGCCGGCTGGTGATGGAGAAGGGGTGGAAGGTCGTCTGCCGCCACGCCGGGCCACCGGGCTCGGTCATGATCGGCGCGATCACGTTGACCAACTGCGCCAGGGACGCCGACGTGACACGGTCGCTGCGCTTGAGGAGCGTCATCAGCAGGCTGCCGACGACGACGGCGTCGGCGACCGTGTACACGTCCTCCAGTTGCCGAGGCGCATGGCGCCACTCTCTGTCGGCGTCGCTACCGGCCTGCTCGGATTCCAGGTGCTCCTTGAGGTACCAGACGTTCCACTCGTCGAAGGAGATGTCGATCTTCTTGGTCGAGCGCTTCTTGGAGCCCACGTGGTCGGCGGTCGCGACGACCGTGTCGATGAAGTAATCCATGTCGAGCGCCGAGGCCAGGAACGAGCCCAGATCCCCGTCGTGCTCCTGGTAGTACGCGTGGCAGGAGATGTAGTCGACGTGGTCGTAGCTGTGCTCCAGGACCGTCCGTTCCCAGTCGCCGAACGTCGGCATGCCCGACCCGGAGGAGCCGCAGACCACGAGTTCGAGGTCCTTGTCAGCCATCTTCATCGCCGCGGCGGTGCGGGCGGCCATCTTGCCGTAGTCCTCGGCGGTCATGAAGCCGGTCTGCCAGGGGCCGTCCATCTCGTTGCCGAGGCACCACATGCGCACGTTGTGCGGATCCGGCGTGCCGTTGGCGACGCGCAGGTCGGACAGCGCCGTGCCGGAGGGATGGTTGGCGTACTCCAACAGGTCCAGGGCCGGCAGGATGCCCCGGGTGGCGACGTTGACCGCGAGCATCAGCTCGGAGTCGGTGAGCTTGAGCCACCGGGCGAACTCGTCGAGGCCGACCTGGTTCGACTCCAGCGAGTGCCAGGCCAGATCGCGGCGCACGGGACGTTTCTCGCGCGGGCCGACCGAGTCCTCCCAGCGGAAGCCGGAGACGAAGTTGCCGCCCGGGTACCGGATGGTGGTGCTGCCGAGCTCGCGGACCAGATCGACGACGTCCATCCGGAACCCGTCCTCGTTCGCGCTCGGATGCTCGGGCTCGTAGATCCCGGTGTACACGCAGCGGCCGAGGTGCTCGACGAAGGAGCCGAAGGTCCGGCGCCGTACCGGGGCGATGACAGCCTGCTTGTCGAGCACGATGTGAGCGCGAGGCAAGACGGTGGTCCTTTGCTGGTTGGAATGAAGCGGAGGAAGGCGGCGAACGCGCTACTTGACGGCGCCGGCGGTGAGGCCCTTGCGCCAGAACTGCTGGAGGCTGACGAAGGCGACGACCAGGGGTATCAGTGAGACGAGGGCTCCGGTGATCGGCAGGAGCGGTGGCACGCCGTTGGCGAATTCCGAGCGCCATTGGACCAGGCCGACGGTGACCGGTAGTCGGGATGGGGAGTTGAGCATGAGTGAGGGCAGCAGGTAGTTGTTCCAGATGCTGACGAACTGGAACAGGAACACGGTCACCAGTGCCGGGCCCATCAACGGCAGGGCGATGCCGAAGAAGGTGCGCCGTTCGCCCGCTCCGTCCAGTCGTGCGGCTTCCAGCAGCTCGTCTGGGACGGAGGCCGCGGCGAAGATCCGGCAGAGGTAGACGCCGAACGGGCTGACACAGCTGGGCAGCAGCACCGACCAGTAGGAGTCGGTGAGGTTGAGCTTGGCCATGAGCAGGAACAGCGGCAGGGCGAACATCGGCGCGGGGATGAGAACGGAGGCGAGGATGACGTTGAAGACGCTTTCCCGACCGCGGAAGCCGAACTTGGCCAGCGCGTAGCCGGCCATGGCGGACAGCAGGGTGCCGACGGACGCGCCGACGAGGCTGTACAGGGCGCTGTTGGCGAGCCAGGTGGAGAAGACACCGCCGTCGTAGCTGAACACGTTTTCGATGTTGGTGATCAGGTCGAAGTGGGAGAACCACAGCGGTGTGCCGGTATAGAGGTAGCCCGAGCCTTTGGTCGCGGAGACGAACAGCCACCACAACGGGATCAGCGTGTACAAGGCCATGAGACCGAGTACCGCGTTGACGACGACCTTGCTCGCGGTCTCGGTACCGCGGCGGACTGGTTGGACCGGTCGGGCCGGTCGGCTGTCCAGGGCCGTGCTCATGCCGTCGCTCCCTTGCGCTGGTTGTACTTGAGGAATCCGAACGAGAGCACGAGGGTGACCAGTGCGAGCACGACGGATTCGGCCGCGGCCAGGTTCTGGCTGCCCATGTCCATGGTCACGGTCGTGTTCATGATCGGGGAGAACTTCGGCGAGACGCCCGGGATGCGTGCGCCGGCCAGCACCGCCGGCTCGGTGTACAGCTGCGCGGTGCCGATGATGGAGAAGACCGTGGTCAGCCCCAGCGCCGGGCGTACTAGCGGGATTTTGACGTAGCACGCCAGGCGCCAGCCGGTGCAGCCGTCGATGGCGGCCGCTTCGACCACTTCGGCCGGGATGGTTTGCAGCGCGGAGTAGATGATCAGCATGTTGTAGCCGGTCCAGCCCCACGTGATCATGTTCCCGATCGAGACCGGGACCCACGGTGGCGACAGGAAGTTGGTGGTGATGCCGAGGTGGGAGAGCGGTCCGGTGAACGGTGAGAGGTCTTTCACCAGCAGGAAGGACCACATCACCGCTGCGACGGCGCCGGGCAGGGCGTAGGGCAGGAAGAAGGTGAGGCGGAAGGTTTTCCTCAGTCTGGCTGAGCGGGAGTCCAGCAGAAGCGCGAGCAACAGGGCCAGGCCGAGCATGATCGGGACTTGGATCAGGCCCAGCAGCGCGACGCGGATGATGGACGCGGTGAACTCGTGGTCGCGCAGGGCGGTGGCGTAGTTGGACAAGCCGGCGAACACTGTGGATTGGTGGCCGCCGAACAGTCCGGCGCGGTGGATTTTGAAAAAGCTCTGGTAGATCGCATAGCCGATGGGCGCGACCATCATGGTGAGGAAGAGCACTGCGAACGGTGCCAGGAAGCCTGATGCGGTCAGTGCGGTACGGCGGCCGCGGCTGCGGCGACGGAGCCGACCGGCCGGGTCGTCGCGGCGCGGGACGGCGGGCGCCGGCCGGGGCGGCGGCGCGGTCCGGGCGCTGCTGGGACTGCTCATGAAGACCTCGCTCGGTGGTTCGTCGTCAGGGGGCGGGTTCCCGCGGCCGCTGGTGACGGCCGGCCGCGGGAACCCTTCAGGGCGGCTGGAACCCCTCAGATCAGCCGCCGGTCACCGACAGTCCGAGCTGCTTGATCGCGGCGACTGTCGAGGCCTGTACCTTGGTGACCGCGTCGGGGATGGTGCCCTGCCCCATGGCGGTGGTGAAGTCCGTCTCGACCTGCTGGTAGGTCGGGCCGTTGGTCCAGGTGGTGGGGACCTGCGCGGCAGAGGCCTTGTATATGTCGCCGACCTTCTCGCCGCCGAAGAAGGGGTCACCGCCGGCCAGCGCGGGGTCGCCCTGCCCGGCCGTCGAGGCCGGGTACAGACCGCCGGCGATACCCGTGCTCACAGCCTGCGGATCGGTGGACAAGAACGCGGCGAACTGTTCAGCCTCACGGGGGGTCTTGCACCCGGTCATGACCGAAGTGGCCGACCCGCCGCTGCTGGAGCTCCTGCCGTCGCCGGCGCTCCAGGTCGGCATCGGGGCGACCGCCCACTTGCCGGCCTGGTCCTTCAGATCCGACTTCAGACCGCCGGCGGCCCAGGCCGCATTGACGAACGTCAACACCTTGCCGGCCTCGGAGGCCTTGTCGAACCCCGCGTCCCAGGCGTTGCCGGTGCTCGTCAACAAGCCCTTGTCCTTCAAGCCCTGCCAGTAGGACGCGACCTTCCGGGTGCCGGGGTTGTCGATGCTGACCGTCCAGCTGTCACCGCTGGCCGAATACCAGGACTGGCCGGTCTGCAGGCTGTAGGCCTGCAGGTCGTTGCCATCGCCGGGCGGGGTACCGAACTTCACGCTGGGATCGGCCGTGGCCACCTTCGCAGCATCGCTCTGGTACTCGTCCCAGGTCGCCGGGGGCTTGGTGATGCCGTACTTGGCGAACAGATCCGTACGGTAGAACAGCACCATCGGGCCGACGTCCACCGGGACGCCGTAGATCTTGCCGCCGACGCTGGCGGCCGACACCGCGGACGGGACGTACTTGGCCATGTCGGCGCTCGCGTACTGGGTGATGTCCATGACCGCGTTCTTCACAAGCATCGAGGGGATGGTGCCGTACTCGATCTGGGCCAGGCACGGGCCCTTGCCGGCGGTGATCGCGTCAGTGATCTGGGTGTAGCCGCCCTTGCCGCCCGAGGGGACCTTCTTGAAGGTGACCTTGGTGTTCGGGTGCGCGGCGTTCCACTCGTCGACGATCTTCTCGTAGGGGGCCCAGCCCCAGAACTCCATGCTCACCGGCCCGGCCTGGGACGATTCCGCGGCGGGGCCGGAGGCGGAGGTGCTCTTGGAACTGCTGCACGCGCCGGCGCCGACCGCGAGGAGCGCGGCGGTGGCGAGCGTGAGAAGTCTGCGGTTGCGTATTGTGGTGCTGTCCATGTGAGCGGAACCCTTCGTGACGGAACGGAACTTGCTGGACTGCCGGGGCCGGTGGGCGGGCGGGCAAGGCCCGCCTATCGGCTGGTGCTGAACTCCACGCTGAAAGCGGTCGGAACCGCGGCCAGAACGTGTCCTGCCGACGGGCCCGGGCCGCACGCCGCGCTGCCCAGGCCGTGGTGCGCGTGGTCCAGGTGCAGATGGAGCCGGCCGTCGCGGACGAGGTCGGGCGCGTGGGTGGCGGCGGTCAGGGCCGCGGTGCTCCAGGGGCGTACGGTCAGGTCGATGACCGGGTCGCCGGCGATGAGCAGGGTGCCGTCCGGGGTCGTGATCCGGGCGTGGCGGACTTGGTGGCGGTTGCCGTTCTCCTGGGGGCGGACGTGCGGGGTCTGCATCGCCGTCACGGTGGACCGGTAGCGGCCCGCCCGGGCCGCGGCCCGGGCGTCGCGGTAGGCCTCGCCCGGACCGAGCCCGAACCACTCGACCTCGGCGTCGTCCCCGGCCAGCGACATCATGATCCCGAGTCGCGGCAGCGGGACCGGCCATGCGCCGTCAGGTGTGACGGTGGTCTGCAGGCGCAACCGGTGGTGGCCGGCGTCCGGTCCGTCGCCGGCGGTCCAGCGGTAGACCGCGTCGAGGCCGCAGGAGGAGCCGGCAGCGGCGAGCCGGGCGGTGACCGTGAGTCCGAGAGCGTCCGGCTCGACGCCGCGGATCTCATGGCGCATCCGGTGCAGTCCGGCGGCGAGCCAAGCGGTGACCAGCGGCTCGCCGGAGGCGTTGAGCCGGTCGTTGTCGATCGGGGCCCGCCAGAGGTCCAGTCTCGGCCCGTCCAGTTCGAGGTCGCCGAGGCGGATCAGCATGCCGCTGCGGGCGTCGAACCGGGCGGGACCGACCATGATGTCCCGGCCGCGGGTGAACACCGGGGCCGGCGTGAGAGCGACCGAAGACGCGGCCGGGACCACCAGGTGCTGGCCCCAGGCGATCTCATGGCCGGCGTCGGCCCAGGTCTCGTCGGCGGCGAGCACCGCCGTCACGGTCAGCCACACCTCCTGGCCCGAGCCGTCCTTGCCGGCCGCTTCGAACGCGGCGGTGAGGTCGGCCGGCCATGCGACGGCTGTCTTCTCGCCGGGTGCGGTCGCCGGCACGACCAGGCCGCCGGAGCCGACCGCCTCGCCACCGTCTTCGAGGCTCCATCGGAAATCCAGGTAGGAGCTGTCGCGGACCTGGTGCAGATTGCGCACGGTGATCCGCCGGGCCGCCCGGTCGAAGGCGATACGAATCGGTTCGATGACCTTCTTGAACTCGGCCAGGCCCGGCGACGGCGTGCGGTCGGGCAGGAGCAGCCCGTCGGCGACGAAGTTGCCGTCGTGGACCTCCTCGCCGAAGTCGCCGCCGTAGGCGTAGAAGACCTGGGCGTCTGCGTGTTCGGAGAGCCGGGCGATTCCGTGGTCGATCCACTCCCAGACGAAGCCCCCGGCCAGGCGCGGGTGCGCCTCGATGACCTCCTGGTACTCCGACAGCCCGCCGGGACCGGTGCCCATGGCGTGTCCGTACTCGCACAGGACAGCCGGCAGGGCACGGCGGTGGGCGTCATCGGCGGGATCGGCGGTCGGCGGCTCCTGGCCGCGCCCCACGGCGGCCAACTCGTCCAGGCCGATGTACATCCGGGAGTACAGGTCGACGTACGCGCAGCTCCGATGGTCGCCTTCATAGTGGATCAGGCGGCTGTCGTCGCGACCGCGGATCCACGCCGCCGCAGCGGCCAGGTTCGCGCCGGTGCCCGACTCGTTCCCCAGCGACCAGACGATGACGGACGGATGGTTCTTGTCCCGTTCCACCAGCCGCGCGGCCCGGTCCAGATAGGCCTCGCGCCACGCGGGATCGTCGCTGGGGTTGCGCCGCCAGCCGCCGGGCTCGAAGCCGTGCGTCTCCAGATCGGCCTCGCAGAACACCCACAGCCCGTGCTCGTCGCACAGGTCGAGGAACCGGCGGTCGGGCGGATAGTGGCTGGTGCGCACCGCGTTGATGTTGTGCTGTTTCATCAGCAGCACGTCGGCCACCATGGCGTCCTCGGTCAGCGTCCGCCCGGTCACGGCATGCCACTCGTGCCGGTTGACACCCCGCAGGGACACCGGCCGGCCGTTGGCGGTCAGCACCCCGTCCACGACGGCCACGGTCCGGAAGCCGATACACAGCCGTATCCGTTCCCCGGCCTCGGTGAGGAGTTCCCCGGAGTACAGGCGCGGATGCTCGGCCGACCAGGGCTCGACGCCGTCGATCACATGCGGTCCGGCCGGGTCCGCGGCGGAGATGCCGAGCTCGGGCACCGACAGGGAAACCGGGGTCGCGGAGGTGACGTCGACGCTCAGCGTGCCCCGGCCTGTGTCGTGGTCAAATCCGGCGTGGACGAAGAAGTCCTCGACACCGCGCGCGGCCACGGACACCGATCGGAAGATCCCGGACAGCCACCACATGTCCTGGTCTTCCAGGTAGCTGCCGGCCGACCACTGGTGCACGCGGACCGCCAGCAGGTTGCGACCGGGCCGCACCACGTCGCTGACATCGAACTCGGTCGTCAACCGGCTGCCCTTGCCGTCGCCGAGCCGGATCCCGTTGAGCCATACCGCGAACGCCGAATCGACGCCCTCGAACCGCAACACCGCGTCCGCTGCCGGGAACCCCTGCGGAACCTCGAACTCGCGACGGTACTCGCCGGTCGGATTCCGCCCGGGCACCCTCGGTGGGTCGACCGGAAAGGGATACAGGATGTTGGTGTAGGCCGGGACCCCGTACCGCGGCGCGCCGGGCAGGCCCGCCATCTGCCAGCAGGACGGCACCGCGAGCAGATCCCACTGGGTGTCGTCGAGATCCGGCGCGCCCAGATCGGCGGTGAGGTCGTCCAGCCCTGAAGCCAGCCGGAACCGCCAGTCGCCGTCGAGCACGATCGAGGGCAGGTCGGAGGCGAACGCGGCGCGCGGCCGCAGCCGTCCGGTACCCGGCGACCGGTCTTCGACGTAGCCGTGGGGGTCGAGGTCCTTCATCACGGTGCTTTCTGTAGGTGACACGGTGCGGTCGTGGCCGGCGGCGTGGCGAGGCTGAGCTGCCGCTCCCCGAAGACGACGTGACAGGTCGAGCAAGGGGTGGTGCTAGGCGGCGGATCGGGGCGGCGCGCTGCTGTCTCGAACGATCAGCGTCGGGCGCAGCAGCGACAGGGCGTTGGTCGGCGGCCTGCCGGATTCGACGGCCCGCAGCAGCAGTTCGACGGCGTTCTGAGCCATTTCGCGCTTCGGGAAGGCGATCGTGGTGAGTGCCGGTTCGATCCGGCCGACCTGGGCGATGTCGTCGAAGCCGACGACGCTGACGTCGTCGGGGACCCGCCGTCCGGCCCGGGTCACGGCCTCCACGGCCCCGACGGCCAGGATGTCGTGCGTGGCGAAGATCGCCGTCAGCTCCGGGTCGGCCTCGAGCGCGGCACAGGCCGCGGCGTATCCGCCGGCGGCGTCGTCACTGGTGCGGGCGAACACCTTGCTGTCCTCGATGCTCAGTCCGTCGGCGGCGAACGCCCGGCGCAACCCGGCGACGCGCGGCGTATGCGGGGGAAGGTCGGCGATCACCGCAACGTTCCGGTGGCCGAGCTCCCGCAGATGCCGCCCGGCCAGGAAACCGGCGTGCTCGTAGTCGATGGTCACCACCGGGAGCGAGGCCGGCGGTTCTCCCTCCCAGGCGAACAACGCCACCGGGAAGTCGGCCTTCGCGAGCATCGGCAGCTGGTGGTCGACGCCCTTGTCTCCGGCGACCAGCAGCGCGTCCACTGAGCGTGCGGCGAGATTCTCCAGGTGGGCCCGGGTGTAGTCGGGATCGTCGCGGGTCGTGGCCAGCAACAGGTTGTATCCGTGGCGGACCAGGACGTTCTCCACCTCCTCGACCACCTCCGAATAGAACGGGTTGGCCACCGACGGCACGAACAACCCCACCGTCGAGGTGCTGCCGGTCCGCAGCGAGCGCGCCACCAGGTTCGGCTTGTATCCGAGTTCGGCGATCGCCGCGTTCACCTTCGCCAGTGTCTCGGGCCGCACCTTCTTGCCCGACACGACATTGGAGACGGTCTGTTTGGTGACTCCCGCCCGAGCGGCCACCTCCGCCATCGTCACCATGAGCGCTCCTTGAAACGTTTATCGATCCACGAAAGTGGCGTCAGCGTAGGACCGTGTCTCGTCGGTGGGCAAGCCTTCGCGGGGATGTCGTGATCCATCCGTTACGGTTTCACGCCCCAACGGGCCGAAGCGATGTGCGTCGTCCCTGTTCGGCGTCCCGCAGTGCGAACTCGTCGTTGACGGTTTCGGAAACACGGCACTAACATCCCGCCACGCCGAGCGCATGGATCGATCAATGAGATGGAGTCGTCATGGCGCATCCCGCGAAACAACCCCCGACGTCACACCGCCCCGGTCCGAACAGAGGCGTTCCGCGGGTGAAACGCCTCCTCGCCGCTGCCGCCGGCGCAGCCATCGCGATGGCGGGCCTGAGCTTCGCTTCGGCGCTCTCGGCGCACGCCGCGACCTCGGTCACAGTCCACACATACGCACCCAGCGGAGTCGGGGGCGGGGTGACGACCTCTCCGGACGTGGCCTCCACCAAGTACCAGGTGCAAGTCGCCGGCGTGTCCGTGGGCGCGGTGCAGTACACCCAGAACGGCCACAACTTCGACGTCGCGCGATTCGCCTCCAGCTCGCGGACGCCGACGATCACTGTCACGCTGCCCAGCACGACGATCAACACGGTGAACGTCTATCCGGCGCGCTACTACCCGTCCAGCAGTGTCTCGGTGAGCACCGACCATCACACGCTGACCTTTCCGATGTCGGCCAGTGCGGGGTTGAACGAAGCGATCGTGATGGTCAACGGCGACTCGACCAACGCCGCGGGACAGCCCTATCTGGCAATCGTCAACGATCCTCTGGAAGACCCGTCGCAGGCTCCGAACACCGCTGACGCGCCGGACGGTTCCGGTGTCAACACGCAGACCGGCGTCCTCAACTTCCAGGAGTTCGCCGCGAAGTACCTTTCGGCCCACCCGAACAGCACAGCCCAGACGGCTCCGGCTGCGGCGACCAGTTCCGTGGCCGGGCAGACCATCGACGGCACCGCCATACCCGCCGGACAGAAGACGTCGGCCGGAAGCCTGGCGAGCCCGAGCAGCGTCAACGTGCGATACCCCAACGAGCGCACCATGGCCGCCAACGACGACACCTTCGCCCTGCGGGCCGCCATCAAGACGATTGAGAACAACCCCACTCAGCTCAACACGCTGTACTTCCCCAACGGCACGTACCTCTGGTCCGGCCTGCTGATCAACGGAATGGACGGCAGCAAGCTCACCGGCGGCAAGCTGAAGATCTACACCGCCGAAGGCGCCCTGCTCGACAACCGCGTCCAGGCCTACATGGAGGCCTTCGAGCCGGAGATCGCCATCGTCAACTCGAGCAACATCGAGATCGACGGCCGCGGCATGTTCGACGGCAACGGCGTGGCGAACTACAACGCCCACTCCAGCGGCGACCTGCACGACGCCCAAGACAGCCAGCACCAGGGCGGCGTCATGGTCATGCACTCCTCGAACATCACCTTCAACGACACCTACGAGCGCAACTCGAAGCAGTGGAACTGGGAGACCCACACCGCCGACAACATCACGTACAACAACATCAAGGCCCTCACCCCGTACGCCCAGCCGTGGATCGACGGCACCGACTTCGCCAGCGGCCAGAACATCACCGCCGACCACGTCTTCACCCTCGGCAACGACGACGCGTTCGCCTCCGGCCACTACAACAACAGCAACGGCTTCACCCCGATGGCCTCCGGCGTGTGGAACAACTTCCAGCTCGGGACCTCCAGCCCGAACGTCCAGGGCTATGTCAACGCGGTCGGCGCCTACGACGCCGTCGCCGGCGAGCTCGGGTTCGACAACAACCACTGGGACACCGAGAACTCGAAGAGCATCGCGATCAGCAACACGCTGAACTGGAGCGTCAACGCCGGCAACGCGATCCGGCTCGGCTGGCAGACCAACGGCTACCAGCTCACCGACTACACGTTCACCAACTTCAACTCTGTCTCGGCCAAGGTCGGCGGCCTCAACGTGATGAACAGTCCCAACACGTACGCGCGCTACCAAAGCATCGTGATAAAGAACAGCTCGATCGACACCTCACGCTTCCCGACCGGAACGTCGCTCTGGGTCGGGGGCGGCGACGGGAGCACCCAGACCGTCACCGCCTCGCAGCAGGCGGACAACGGGTTCGCCCCCAATCCCGACGGGTCTGGGAACACCTACACGTACACCAAGAGCCCCATTCCCACCCTCGACCTCGACAACGTGTGGTTCTCGGAGCCGACCACGAGGAATTCGATCACCGGCGTCACGAACGCGACGCTGAACAACGTCCACGTCGCCAACCAGCTCGTGGAGTACACCAGCCAGCTCCCGCTGACCACCGTGACCGGGGTCGGCACGCTGAACACCACTTACACGGACGCCAACGGCCAGACCCAGAACGTCAAGTCCGGCGCCGCCGCCACCGGCGACACGTGGGTCGGCGCCTGGGCCGGCGACCAGGCCACGAATAATTCCTCGGACCTGACCCTCATCACCCGCAACACCGGTGACGGCCTGATGGGCGAGCAGTACACCACGGGATCCGGAGACGGAAAACTCACCCACCTCCAGTTCCCCCTCAGTGGTCTGACTCACGCACCGAGCAAGGCGATACTCCAGCTCACCTATGTCGGCCACCGTTATTCAACGGTTCCGTCCACCGACACCGACCAACTCCTCGTGCAGCCCGTCAGCGACACCGTCTGCACCAACGGCGGCACCTCCTGCCCGATCAGCACCATGACCTGGGCCGACCGGCCGAGCTTCACCGCCACGAACTCCTCCGTCGCGAGGTCGGCGACCTTCGCTCTCGGATCGACCGTCATCCCCGAGGGCGGCGGAAACCATCAGAACAACCCCATTGACGGCCGTGTGATCACCGTCGATGTCACCGCCTTCGTCCAGAACGCCTACGCGGCCGGGCAGAGCACGATCCTGTTCGCCGTCTGCAACGCCGGCGGCGCCAACCACGAGCTGCGCTTCGTCAGCTCCGAAGGCGCCGCAAGCCTCGGCGGGCTCACCAACGCGAACGCCGACATGATGCCGGCGCTGACCCTGGCCCCGTAGAGCGTCACCTGCCACGGCATGCGGACACGGTCGTCCGTGCGAACCGTACCGGGTCGGTGCCGCGGCTGTTCCGGTTGGCAGCCGGGTCGGGGACGCCCCCGACCCGGCCGCCGAAGCCGTCGCCATGGTCTGTTCGCAGACCTGGGCCGGCATCGCGCACGCGCCCACGCCCTCGCGGCGCCGGTCGCCTAATTCAGGCCTATCCCCGCTGCCATTTCTGGTTGCTTTGGCCGTTGCAGGTCCACAGCTCGAGCAGGGTGCCGTTGGCGGTGCCGCCGCCGGTCGCGTCGAGACAGAGCCCTGATTGCGCGCCGGTGATGGTCCCGTCGGCGTTGAGCCGCCACTGCTGGTTGGCCTGGCCGTTGCAGGACCAGATCGCCACCTTGGTGCCGGGGGTGGTGCCCTGGCCGTAGGCATCCAGGCAGTCGCCGCCGTACACGCGCAGCTCGCCGGCCGCGGTGGCGGTCCACTGCTGATTGGTCCCGCCGAGGCAGTCCCACAGCTGCACCTGGGTGCCGAGGGTCTGCGTGGCCCCGGGCACGTCGACACAGCGGCCCGAACCCGCCCCGGTGATCGCCGAGGTCGTGCCGCCGGTGCCGCCGGGCTGGCCGATGCTGCCGGACACCGACAGCAGCGCCGAGGACCAGACGGCGGCCATCTTGTCGTAGCCGCCGGCGTTGGGATGGACGCCGTCGGCCAGGTCGGCGGTGGTCACCGCGTCGTACAGGTCGACCAGGTGCACATGCTTGCCCGCGGCGACCTTGTTCGAGACGATCCCGGGGATCGCGGCGTTGTAGGTGCGCACCTGTGCGTTCTGGCTCGAGTTGGCGAGCGGGATGATCTGGGCGACGAACACCTCGGCGGTGGGCACCGTGGCCGTGATGTGGTCGATCAGCGCCGATAGCCGGGCGGGGGCGTTGGCCACATCGTCGTTCTGCAGGATGTCGTTCGTGCCGATGTGCAGCAGGACCGTGTGCGGCTGGTAGGTGCCGAGCCAGCCGACGACGTTCGCGTCGATCTGGTCGATGCGCCAGCCGGGGTGGCCTTCGTGGTCGTGGTCGCCGAGGCTGGCCGGGCCGTTGGACTGCGAGCCGACGAAGTCGACCGTGTACCCGCCGGAGACGAATCGCTGCCACAGGCCGATGCGGTACCCGCCGGGCACCGTGTAGCCGTCGGTGATCGAGTCGCCCAAGGGCATGACCTTGACCCCGCCGTTGGACTCCGCGGCGGCCCTTTGGACGCCGGTCGTCGCCGTCAGCCCGATGGCCAGGGCCAGCGCTGTCGCGGCCGACACGATCGAGCCGAACCACCGTTTGGGTCTGTGCACTTTTGTCCACTCCTCTTGTTGGACGCCGGACGGATCGGTGCAAGGTGGCTCAGCCGAGCGGCCACCACCGACCGGGGCGTGTGGAATCTGGCGAGACGAGCTACACGAACGCCGAAGCCGTTAGGGGTGGGCGGCTCGTGACGGTCGGGCGCGCGCCGGAAGAAGCTTCGAAGCGCTTCCGCGAAGGGCTCGATCGGATGTTACGTCCGGGTCTACCGGCGGTCAATGCTCTGTTACGGGTTTACGCGTCCGCCTGCTGCCACCTTGGGGGAGTGGTGCAGCCACCCGTTATCGAAGCGCTTCGAACATCTCATCACCCGTTTGGGCCGCGTGACGGCCGGTCGCGGCAGGCGGGACCGAGTACTGGAACGTCTTCCGCGTCCAGGCTGCTGCCAGGGGGCGTTGAGCATCTTTGGTTGAGTTCGTGCCAGCTTGTTCGTTCTGGGTCTTCGCCTTAACCGTTACGTCGGCGCGTCAGATCCTTGACGCTCCTTCAGATCGATCCTATGTTGGCGATGTTCTCCTGTGCCTATGTCCGGTTTCACTGGATTGCTCGGCACGATCTCCCCACATTCATGGGATGTATCAGCGCACAGACCCATGAGTCGCGCGTTATGAAGGGGCATCGAGCACATGTTGATTTCTGTTTGGTCAGGCCGTGGATTCACCATCGATCGATGGTCGCGCCGGCCGGCGGCCGGTGGTGGGCGCCCCGGCCGCTTACGGCGCTTGACCCCGCTCGGCCTGGTGGTCGCGATGCTGCTGAGCCTGGTCGGCGTGCAGGCGGCGACCGGGACCGCGGCGCACGCCACCACCAACCAGCTCCACGGTGTGAACTGGGCCGACCCCAGCGACAACTTCGTCACCGGCGACCTGCAGCCGGTCGGCCTGTCCGACACCGACAGCTACGCGACCGTCTACGCCAAGTCGACCGCGATCCTCAAGGGCTTCCAAGCCCTGGGCGCCAACACGGTGCGCATGCCGTTCAACCAGGCGACCGTGTCAGGCAGCTGGTGGAACAACTACACCGCCGCCTGGGACGCCGCCACCGCGCTGGGCATGAACGTCGTCGTCGTGCCCTGGCTGCAGAACGGCGTCATCGGCGACACCACCGCGTTCTACGCGATGTGGACCACCGTGATCAGCAAGTACCAGAACAACAGCCACGTGTACTTCGGCATCATGAACGAGCCCTGGGGCTACAGCAACACCGACGAGGACAACATCGCGGCGGCCTGGGTCGCGCACTTCTCCCAGATACCCCGCGGACGAATCATCGTGCCCGGCGCCTGGGAGGGAAACCTGTGCACCGTCGGCGCGGACTCGCGCCTGAACGGAACCCTGCTCTCGCTGCACGACTACACCCTCGGCGGTGAGACCCACCCCACCGAGGCCGACTGGATCACCAGCTTCGAGAACAACGTCTGCGGATACGACAGCCGTGCCGTGCTCACCGAGTTCGGCGTTCCGATGAACACCGGCGTGAACTACGACGGCGCCCGCGACGGCACCAACGACGTGTCGTACCTGTACGCACTCACCGACACCGTGCGCAAGCAGGGCATGGGCTCGATCCTGTGGACCGGCGTGAAGAACGCCTCGGCGACCCAGGGCCCCGGCCCGTGCGAGAACGCCTCCTGCGCCATCACCTCACTGCAGGGCACCGCGCCGAACTACACGCTCAGCCTCAACAACCAGTCCGGCCTCGACCGGCTCCAGTACGGCTGGGGCGGCACCGGCGGCGGAGGAGGCGCGACCAGCGGCGCCCTTCACGCAGTCGGCGCGGGCAAATGCCTGGACGTGCCCGGCGCATCGCAGACCAACGGCACCGTGACCCAGATCTGGGACTGCAACGGCGGCACCAACCAGACCTGGACCCACACCGCGAGCAACCAGCTCACCGTCTACGGCGGCACGAAGTGCCTGGACGCCGCCAACAACCAGACCGCCTCCGGCACGCCAGTGCAGATCTGGGACTGCAACGGCGGCGCCAACCAGCAGTGGACCGTCAACACGAATGGCACGATCACCGGCGTGCAGTCAGGGCTGTGCCTCGACGTGACCGGAGGATCGACGACGGACGGCGCGAAGATCGAGCTGTGGAGCTGTAGCGGCCAGAGCAACCAGCAGTGGACGCTCAGCTGACAGACAGCACCGCGGAAAAAAGGGGCCGGCCTGGAGTTCGTTCCAGGGCGGCCCCGCAGTGCCCGGGCTGGAATTCAGAGCGTTCTTTCGCCCGGGTCGATGCGGCCGAGGAGGGTTTGCAGCTGCCTGCGCTGAGTGGCGGTCAGGCGCTGGACGACGTCGGTGTCCAGCTGCGGAATGTGGGCTTTGAGGCCCGCACGCAGCAGTCGTTCGCCCTCGTCGGTCATCGCGACCTGGAAGGCGCGGCCGTCCTCGGGATCGCGGGTACGCGTGATCAGGCCCTTGTCCTCAAGACGGGCTACGAGCTTGGTGGTGCCGGCAGAGGTGTGGCCCATCCGGGCGGCGACCTTGCTGGCGTGCGTGCGCGGTCCGGGGAAGCGGGCCAGGCGTAGCAGGAACTCGAACTCGGTGCCGTCCAGGCCGCTGGCGGCTCGGATGTCGGCGTGCAGCCGGGCGTTGAGGGCGCGGTGCAGGTTCACCACCTGGCCCCACAGCACCACTCCTTCGTCTTCCACCAGCGCGCGCAGTTCGTCGTCCACGGTGACGATGGTAGCGCACGTTCACCGAAATTACCTTCCCAGTTAGCTTGATTTAGCTAACTGGGAAGGTATAGTGGGCGGCGTGACCACCCCTGCGAAGCACTTGGAGACCGTGATGACGGACCTCACCTACACGATCATCGACGGGGACTTCCCGGTCGGATCGAAGAACAAGACCGCCACCCTCGTCACCGGGGAGACCGAGGCGCTGCTGGTGGACGCCGGGTTCACCCGCGCCGACGGGCACCGGCTGGTCGCCGCGGTGCTCGACTCCGGCAAGCAGCTGACCACCGTGGTCATCTCCCACGCCGACCCCGACTTCTACTTCGGCGCCGAAGTCATCGCCGACGCCTTCCCCGACGCGACCTTCCTGGCCACGCCCGAGGTCGCCGCCGCGATGGCCAAGAAGTACGAGGGCAAGCTCAAGGCCTGGGCCGCACTCGGCGCCAACCTGCCCACCCGGCTGATCCAGACCACGCCGCTGACCGGCGACCTGGCCTTCGCGGGACACACCTTCGCCCTCAAGGGCGCACCGGCCGCGCTGCCCGACCGCACCTACCTCTACCAGGCCGAGGACCGCGCGATCCTCGGCGGTGTGCTGGTGTTCGCCGACGAGCACGTGTGGATCGCCGACACCCCGCGCGAGGAGCAGCTCGACGCCTGGGACGCGCTGCTGGCCGAGATGCAGGGCCTTGAGCCCGCGCTCGTGGTGCCCGGTCACCGGCAGCCCACGGCCGCCGCGGACGCCGGCGCGATCGCCTACACCCGCGAGTACATCGCCGCCTTCCGCCGCATCGTGGCCGCCGCCCCCGACGGTGCCACCGCCACCGAGGAGCTGCTCAAGGCCTACCCGCAGGCGGAAATGCAGATCGCCGCGCAGCTCGGCCCGAAGGTCGTCAAGGGCGAGATGGCCTGGGGCTGACCATGACCAAGACCAAGACCAAGACCAAGACCGAGACCGTCACCGGAACCGATTTCGCCACCAGCAGCGCACCGGCTGACGTGGTGCGCCGCCAGTACCTCGCCTCCGCGGCCGGAGACCTCGAAGCGCTGCGCGCCACCCTCGCCCCCGACGTGGAGTGGACCGAGATGGCCGGCTTCCCGCTGGCCGGCACCTACCGCACCCCCGAGGGCGTGACCAGCAACGTGATGGAGCGGCTCGGCAAGGACTGGGAGGAGTGGACCGCGCACGACGACACCTACGTCGTCGACGGCGAGAACGTCGTCGTCCTGGCCCGCTACACCGCCCACAACAACGCCACCGGCAAGGACCTGAACGCGCGCGTCGCCCACCACTTCGTCGTGCGCGGCGGGCTGATCGTGCGCTTCGAGCAGTTCGTCGACACCGCCCTGGTGCGCGACGCCATGACACCGAGCGTCTGACCGCGCCCCCGCCCCATCCGAGGAAAGATCGACCGATGTCCACGGCGGACAACAAGAAGCTCGTCATCGTGTTCTACGAGCAGGCGTTCAACGACGGCCAGCCGGAGCAGGCCGCCGCCGCGCATCTCGGCGCCACCTACACCCAGCACAACCCCGGCGCCCCCGACGGCGCCGAGGGCTTCATCGGCTACGTGCACTGGCTGCGCGGCCAGTTCCCCGAACTGCACCTCGACATCAAGCGCGCCCTCGCCGAAGAGGACCTGGTCTTCACCCACAGCCACCTGCACCTGGAGCCCGGCGACCGCGGCATGTCCGTGGCCGACATCTGGCGGATCGCCGACGGCCGGATCGTCGAGCACTGGGACGTCGTCCAGGAAGTCCCCGAGGCGAGCGCCAACGACAACACGATGTTCTAGGCCTGTGGAACACGGCATGAGCAGCACCGGCGAGCAGATCGTCAACCGTTTCGTCACCACGCTGAACGAACGCGAGTTCGACGGCTTCGAAGCCCTCTTCGTCGACGACTACCAGCAGCACCAGGCGCTCGCCAGCACCAC
>Ga0207671_10000593_pt1 | contig 48276 bp, 38 predicted proteins | sample KBSC24metaG_FD_184352 | JGI IMG/M metagenome (GOLD analysis project Ga0207671, IMG submission 184352) | Corn rhizosphere microbial communities from Kellogg Biological Station, Michigan, USA - KBS C2-4 metaG (SPAdes) (version 2) | ecosystem: Host-associated > Plants > Roots > Rhizosphere > Soil... | reverse complement strand
TGGACCGATGTCTACGACCTCGGCGCCGGTCACCTCGCTTCGGCGGTCGCCTCCTCCGGCGGCAAGATCTACGCGGCGTGGTGCGGCGGCGGCTGCAACAGCGTCGGGTTCACCCGCGGCATCGCCCTCGGCAACGCCGACGGCACCGGCTGGCACCAGCTCAACCTGCCCGCCGACGGCAGCGTCCTGCCCAACCGCTACCTGCCCTCGCTCGCCATCGACCCCAGCGACAGCAACCACGTGTACGTCTCGGTCAGCGGCTTCTCCCGCATGTGGACCGAAGGCCCCGGCGCAGGCGTCGGCCACCTCTTCGAAAGCCACGACGGCGGCGCCACCTGGAGGAACATCACAGCGAACCTGCCGGACATCCCGGCCGACTCGATCCAGATCCTGCCGCACGGCGGCATCGCGCTGGCGACGGACCTCGGCGTGTTCTACCAGGCCCCGTACAGCACGTGGTGGAACATCCTGGGCTCTGGCCTGCCGACCAACGCCACGCTCCAGCTGTCGGAGGGCCCGGACGGGTACCTGTACGCGGCCACGCACGGACGCGGCATCTGGAAGATCAAGGCGGCTTCGGGCGGTCTGAACCGATAGTGACGCACAGGTGTGGCGCCCTCCGATGAGGGCGCCACAACCCTTCGGCAAAGCCCTCGATCCAGGCTTCGATCCAGGCTTCGATCAGGCCTTCGTTCAAGCTTTCGTTCAAGCCTTCGGCCAAGTTCGCTCAGGCGAAGAACTTCGCGAGGACCGGGCAGATCGCCTCCGGGCTGACCTCGTGCGTCTGGCCGGGCAGCGTCTGGCGCTCAGCGTCCGGGCAGGCCTCGGCGATGCCGGCCGCCGGGTCGCGCAGCAGGTCAGGGCTGGCGCCGCCGTCCATGGCCAGGACCGGCACGGTGATCGTGGCGAGCAGAGCGGTCGGGACCGCGCCGCCCCCGGGGTAGCCCAGGACCGCGTTGTCGTAGGTCAGGGACTTGGCCACGGCGGTGAACATCGGCCACACCGGCGACTGGCGCATGCCGGCGACCTGCTCGTCCGGCATGCCGACCAGGGACATGAACAGCGCCGGCATGTCGTCGAGGCGGCCCTCGTCCAGCGCCTGGTGCAGCTCGGCGGTGTACTTCAGGCTCATCTCGCGGTGCCAGTCCTGGGTCACGTACGGGACCTCGTACACGGCCGCCTTCGTCACGCCGATGCCCGCAGCCGTGGCACGCAGAGCCAGAGCTCCGCCGGAGGAGAACCCGACGACGCGCGCCTGCCCGCCGGCGGCCTGGATCAGCGCGGCGAGGTCCTCGACCTCCCGTTCGGGCGCGTAGGTGTCCGCGTCGCCGCTCTCGCCCCGGCCGCGGCGGTCGTAGGTGTAGACGGTGAATTCCGGGGCCAACTGCTCGGCGATGCCGCCGCTCGGCCCGAACGAGCGATGGCACAGCGCGCCGTCGACGACGATCACCGCGGGACCGTCGCCGGTCGCGGTGTAGGCGATGCTGGTGCCGTCGGCCGAGGTCACGGTGCTGGTCATGGGATGGTTCCTTTCACGGGGTCCGGTTCGTCGTCTGGTTGGACGACGCCCGGACCCCGAACTCATCGGTCGCCTCGGAAACCATTCCGGACCGCAGGTCAGGACGACGAGGGCGAGAGCGAGGACGAGGGCGACCCCAGCGTTCCGTCCGGGTTGACAGTCCGGCCGTTCTTCAGCGTCTGCGGCAAGCCGAGCAGCCCGGCGAAGTCGCTCTGCTCGACCAGGTTGACCACCAGCGAGGCGCCCTTCGGGTCGGTCGGCTTGGCCGAGAGTTGCGCGATGTGCTGCCCGCCGCCGATCACCTTCGTCTGCGGATCGGCCAGCAGGTTCGCCCAGGGCTGGTCCGTGACCACGTCCTTGCCGCTGGTGACGGCCTTCGTGAACCCGGCCGCGAACGCCTGCGCACCGGCCGCGTCGGGGGCGGCGGCGCAGATCTCCTCGCGGACGTCGGACGTACCGGTCGCGGTGACCCCGAACGCGATCGCCGAGATCCCGCTGCTGCGGATCTGCTGAGGGTCGGTGATCACCACCGCGACCACGGCCGGGCCGAGGCAGTCCGCGAGCGAGCCCATCATGGGGTCGCCCGACAAGGGCTTGGACTGCGCGGGCAGCGCGGCGGCCAGGTCGGAGGTCGCTCGGCCATAGGCGATGCTCGACTTCGACACCCAGACCACGTTCAGCCAGCCGCTCATCCCCGGGCCGACGCCGGTGGACGGGTCGAGCTTGCTCATGTCGATCTTGTGGTCGTCCTGGAAGATCCAGGCTGTGACGCCGTCGCCTCGGTCCTGCGAGTGGTACCCCCACGCGGCGAGTTTGGCCCCGACCGCCTTCGGATCGAAGGACCCGTAGAGCACCGAGACCGTGTTCGGCGGGCTGCCGACGCTGATCGCGCTGCTCGCGGTGGCGGGGTCGAAGCCGATCTGCGGAGGCAGGATCTGCTGGTACTGAGCCAGATCGTTCTCGCCGGTGCCGATCAGGCGACCGAAGGGGCTGTCCGAAGCCGCGCCAGTTCCGCCGTTGAGCTTGGCGAGCTGCGCGGAATCGCCCCACTCGATGTAGCCGCTGGTCTGCGCGGTGGTGCGGATGTTCTTCAGCACGTCCTTGAACGCGCCCGATCCGCCGCCTCCCCCACTTCCTCCGCTTCCCCCGCTTCCCGTCGACCCGCTGCTGGAGCACGCCGCCGCCGATCCCACGGCCAGCGCCAGCGCGGTGACGGCCGCCGCCGCTCGTATCCTCATCATCCATCCCCCTTGTCAGGATTCGGACAAGCCTCGTCGATCTCGATGTCGATCTCGATGGCCGACCGGCGGCGCGAATCAGCCCGGCGCGTATCAGCCGGGATGAATGTACGACGCCTGACGTCAGCTCCCCGCCCCGGCACCGTAGGTCCGCGCGGCGATCCGCACGAACGACCGGACGAGCGGGTCGTCGCGGCTGCCGTCCCAGGCGACGACCAGCGCGCTCGGCGGCACGTCGGCCAGCGGCACGAAGATGAGCCCGTCGGGCAGCACCTCGACCCGCGGCGCCAGTCCGATCGTGCCGTTCCACAGTACGGCTTGCAAGCACTCGTGCACGGTGCGCACCAGCGGCCCTTCGCGCGCCGGACCCTGCGGGGTGGTGGCGTTCCAGAAGGCGCGCCAGATCGGGTCGGCGGTCTCGGGGAAGCGGAACCAGCGGCGGTCGGCGAGGTCGGCGAGGCGAAGCGCTTCGCGGTCGGCGAGCGGGTCGTCCGTCCGCAGCACCGCGCCGACGGGGTCGGTGCGGAGTCTGCGGACGCTGATACCGGTCTCGTCGAAGGGGGCGTAGGTGAGCGCGACGTCCACCAGGCCCGCGCGCAGCCCGGAGGTGGGGTCGGTGAAGTCGGCTTCGCGGATCTGGACGTCCATCCGGGGATGGCGTTCGCGGAAGGCTTTCACGAGGTGGGCGGCGGCGCGGTCGGCGGCGTCGGACAGCATGCCGACGGTCAGGGTCGCGGCTCCCGCCGAGGCGGCGACCTTGGCGCGCAGCCGGTCCGCCTGCTCGAGCAGCGCTTGAGCATCCTGCTGGAACCACGCGCCGACCTCGGTCAGCGCCACGCCGGAGGGCGAGCGCTCGAACAGCGAGACGCCGAGGTCGGTTTCCAGCTGCCGGATGGCGCGGCTCAGCGGCGGCTGCGTCATGTGCAGCCGGCGGGCCGCGCGTCCGAAGTGCAGTTCCTCGGCGACGGCGACGAAGTAGCGCAGCGTGCGCAGTTCCAGATCCACTACGGGCGACGATACCCGTTCGGTATCGGGTGTGCCGCATCGGACTTGGACCGCGCCGACGGGGCGGTGGTGGACTCGAAGCATGGCTGACTACCCCTTCCCCGACCCGATCGTCGAGACCTCCGGCGCACAGGAGGTCGCGCCCGACCTGCTGGTCGTCCCCAACCGGGACGTGGACCTGGTCCCGAACATCGGCCTGATCGGCGGTACGCATTCGGTGCTGGTGGTGGACACCGGACTCGGACCCCGCAACGCGGAGAAGGTCCTCGCCCTGGCCACCGAGTACGCCAAGGGCCGCCGCCTGTACCTGACGACCACGCACTTCCACCCCGAGCACGCCTTCGGCGCGCAGACGTTCGCCGGCGAGGCGACGTACCTGGTCAACCGCACGCAGGCCGACGACCTGGCGCAGAAGGGCGCCGGCTACCTGGCGATGTTCACGCAGCTCGGCGAACCGGTCGCGCGCGAACTGGCGGGCACGCAGCTCCCGACCCCCGATGTCGTCTTCGACGAGGGCTACGACCTCGACCTCGGTGGCCGCACGGTGCGCCTGCGCCCCACCGGCCGCGCGCACAGCCGCGGCGACCAGGTGGTGACGGTCCCGGACGCGGGCGTGCTGTTCACCGGCGACCTGGCCGAGGCGGGCCAGTTCGCGATCTTCCCCTGGTTCCCGCCCCACGACACGGACGTCTCGGGCCTGCGCTGGATCGAGGTGATGCGGAAGCTGGCGGCCGAGCAGCACCGCGTCGTCGTCCCCGGCCACGGCGGCATCGGCGACGCACGCCTGCTGGCCGAGGTCCGCGACTACCTCACCGAACTGCGCGACGAGACCTGGCGGCGCCGCGACACCGCGATGAGCGAGGAGACGGTGGTCGAGGAGGTCAGGGCGCTGATGGTGGAGCGGCACCCCGAGTGGCGGATGCGGGAGTGGATCGAACGCGGGGTGGGGTGTTTGTGCGCTGAGCATGCGGGTGGTGGTGGGGTGTCTGTGGGCTGAGCATGCGGCCGGTCGCGGGGTGTTTGTGCGCTGAGCATGCGGGTGGTGGTGGGGTGTTTGTGGGCTGAGGATGCGGCCGGTCGCGGGGTGTTTGTGCGCTGAGGATGCGGCCGGTCGCGGGGTGTTTGTGCACTGAGCATGCGGCCGGTCGCGAGGTGTTTGTGCACTGAGCATGCGGCCGGTCGCGAGGTGTTTGTGCACTGAGCATGCGGCCGGTCGCGAGGCGGTGGCGGAGGGCTGAGGCGGCTGGGGCCTGCACCTCGCCGCCTCACTGCCTCCCTGTCTTCCCGCCTCCCTGCCTCCCCGCCCCATCTCCCCGAACCCACTACCGTGTGACCCACCCCCGAAGGAGATCGCCTCCCCGAGAACCGACCCGCCGCCCGGCGGCCACCCCGACCCCGCCAGGAGGACCGGTGCTAGCCCTCACGGTGATCGTCGTGATCGGCGCCTGCGTGCTCGGCGCCGGCATCGTGGGCAACCGCACCGGCATCGCGCCGCCGGTCCTCATGCTCGCCGCCGGGGTCCTGGTCGGCTTCGTGCCGCGGCTGCGGGCCGTCGACCTGCCGCCGGACACGGTCCTGCTGGTCTTCCTCCCGGCGCTTCTGTACTGGGAGAGCCTCAACGCCTCGCTGCGCGCCATCCGCCGCAGCCTGCGCGGCGTCGTCCTGATGAGCACTCTGCTCGTCATCGCGTCGGCGGCCGCGGTCGCGGCCGTCGCCAACGCGTTCGGCGTCCCCTGGGGCCCGGCCTGGATCCTCGGCGGCGCGCTGGCCCCGACCGACGCCACCGCCGTCGCCGCGCTCGGCAAGGTCCTGCCGCGCCAGGCCATGGACATCCTGCAGGCCGAGAGCCTCATCAACGACGGCACGGCCCTGGTCGTCTACGGCGTCGCCGTCTCGATCACCACCGGCGCCGAACACTTCAGCACGGTCCACATCGGCTGGCTGTTCGCCCGCTCCTACATCGGCGGCGCGGCGGCCGGCATCGCCGTCGCCTTCGTCGGCGCGCAGGTCCGCAAGCGCCTGGAAGACCCGCTGCTGGAGAACGTCGCCATCCTCCTCGTCCCCTTCACCGCATTCCTCCTCGCCGAGGCGATCCAGGCCTCCGGCGTCCTCGCGGTGGTCGCGTGCGGCCTGATCATGAGCCAGCTCGGCCCGAAGGTGGGCACCCCGGCCGTCCGCCTGCTCTCCCAGGGCTTCTGGACGCTCGGCACGTACATGCTCAACGGCGCCCTGTTCGTCCTCATCGGCCTGCAATCGCAGTCCGCCGTCCGCAACCTGACCAGCTTCGACCTGGCCCGGGCCCTGTCCGCGGTGGCAGCGGTCTGCGGCGTGCTGATCGCCGTCCGCCTCACCTTCCAGTTCGCGATCGTCTACCTCATCCGCATCCTGGACCGCCGTCCTTCGCAACGGGCCCGCCGGGTCAGCCACGGCTTCCGCGTGATCACCGGCCTGGCCGGCTTCCGCGGCGCGGTCTCCCTGGCCGCCGCGCTGGCCGTGCCGAACACCGTCCACGGCGGCTCGCCCTTGCCCGATCGCGACGTCATCGTGTTCGTCACCGCGGGCGTCATCGCGGCCCTGATGCTCCAGGCCTTCGCGCTTCCCCCGGTGGTCCGCTGGGCGAACCTCCCGGAGGACAACGTCATCGAGTCCGAAAGCCGCATGGCCAACCGGACCGCCGCCGAGGAAGCCCTCGCCGCCCTCCCCGACATCGCGGCGACCCTCGGCACCGCGCCTGAGATCACCGAAATGACGCGCCACGAGTACGAGAAACGCATCCGCGTCAGCCGTGCGGGCGACCCCGACGACGACAGCACCGACGTCGACGACGATGCCGCCGAACGCATCCGGACGTTCGACACGCAGTACCGCGAGCTGCGCCTGGCACTGCTGGGCACGAAACGCGCAACGGTCCTGCGGCTGCGGGACGAGCACCGCATCGACGACGCGGTGCTGCGTCAGATTCAGGCTCGGCTGGATGTCGAGGAGGTGCGGCTGTCGAAGGCGCCGCTCGTCGAGTGAGGTTGGGTGTCGGGTGAGGTTGGGTGTCGAGTGAGGTTGGGTCTCGGGTGAGGTTGGGTGTCGAGTGAGGCCTGATGTCGAGTTACGTTGGATGTCGAGGCGAGCCGACCCTCTACTCCAGCTCCAGCCGAGGCCGGCGCCCAGCTTCGAGCAAACCGTGCGCACTGACCGCCTCGCCGAGCTGCCGCGCCAGATGCGGCACGGTCGTCGAAGTCAGATACAGCTCGACCCCGGAGTCGATCATTCGCCGCACCGGGCCCCCATAGCTGACGCCGAGCTCCGGATCGTCCAGCTCGGCCAAGACAACGCGTGCCGAGGGAAACATCTCCCGCAGACTGCCCAGCAGCTGCAAACTGAGCGGCGGGACCAGCAGCACGTCTGCTGTGCTCGGCGCAGAGTGCATGTCCAGGACGATGTAGTCGTTACCGAGTTCGCTGGACAGCTTCGATCTCGCGCTGTCGGACAGCTCCATCGCGGTGGCGACGACGGTCACGCCGTCGTCCCCGACTGCAGCGTGCCTCGGCTCCTCGTCGTCCGGGGCACTACGAGCCTGGATGACCGTCCCCTCCAACGGAGCGGACCCGGCGGCGGTGAGCGTCGCGACCGCCTCGCCGCCGCGCGTGATCACCAGGCTCCCGCCGGGCGCCAGGCTCGCGATGAGCTCGGCCAGCTCATCGGGTAATCGGGCCAGTTCAACGTGCACGAGGTCAATCTACCCACACGCGCGCCCGCCGCGCCGCTCCCCGCGCTCCCCGCGCTACGCCATCAGCTGCTCGCTGACCTCCCACAACCGCTTCGCAGCGTCCTGATCGACGGCGTAGGCGAGCACGCCGGGCCGGTCCAGCATCCCCTCCGACCCCGCCAGCTGCTCGGGAGTCACCACAGGGCTGATATCGCAGTCCTCGCAGTAGACGCCGCCGAGTCCGTCCAGCGTGGGGCTGGTCGCGCACCACAGCGTGGTCGCCGCTCCCTGCTCGGCGGTCTTCGACTGCCGTCCGGTGTTCAGCACGCGCCGACCGTCGACGTCCTCGACCCCGGCCGCGCGCAACGCCTCCTCGCTGAGGTGCCGGGTCAGGGCCGTGTCGAGAATCGCCCCGGGGTGCACGGCGAAGGCTCGGATGCCCTCGTCGCGTCCGCGCCGGTCGAGTTCGACCGCGAAGAGCGAGTTGGCGGTCTTGGACTGGCCGTATGCCAGGAACGGCTCGTAGGTCCGGTTCTCGAAGTTCAGGTCCTCGAACACGACGGGTGAATAGCGGTGCCCGCGCGAGGACAGCGCGATCACGCGCGCTCCGCCGGCGGCGGCGAGCGCCGGCCACAGTCGCTTGGTCAGCCGGAAGTGGCCGAGGTGGTTGACGGCGAACTGCAGCTCGTTGCCCCGGGCGTCGCGGGTCAGCGGGGTCGCCATGACGCCGGCGTTGTTGATCAGCAGGTGGAGCGGACGGTTCTCGGCGAGGAACCGCTCCGCGAACGCGTCCACGGATGCGGGCTCGACGAGGTCGAGCTCCTCGACGCGCGCGCCTTCCAGATCTTGCAGCGCGGCGCGGGCTCCTTCAACGTTGCGCGCCGGGACGATGACCTGCGCGCCGGCGTCTCGCAGCGTGCGGACGGTGGTGAGCCCGATGCCGCTGTAGCCGCCGGTGACGATGGCGGTCTTGCCGGTCAGGTCGATGCCTTTGATGACGTCCTCGGCCGTGGAGGTGCTGCCGAAGCCGGAGGTCAGGGGGTGTTGGGTTGTGGTTGTGGGCGGGGTTGTGGGCGGGGTTGTGGGCGGGGTTGTGGGCGGGGTTGTGGGCGAAGTCATGGCGGTGGGTCCCTTCTGGAGGTGCCTTCACGACCACGCTATGTCGGTGGGGATGTACGATGAATACTTGTGAGTTCGCAAAACTTGCGCGAGCGTTCAGGAGCGGTTGCGAGGGCTGCTGAGGGAACCGCCGCTGGTTCGGCCGAGCATCTGTCTGTGGATCTGGCCGCAGGCGCTCATGCGGTCATTTCCGACGACCCGCTCTGCGACGCCCTGGCTCTCGCCGACGCCCGCGCCGCCTTGTCCGGCGCCTTCGTCGCGGGCGGCGACTGGGCCATTCGGCTGCACGCCCCGGACCGTCTGAAGGTGAACTGCGTCGTGCGCGGGGCGCCAGTGATCGTCCGTGAGGACACCGGCGAGCACGTGCAGCTGTCGGCAGGCGACGTGATCGTCTCCGACGGCGCGCTTCCCTACATCATGTGCAGCGATCCGAGCGTCACGCCGCTGCCGTCCGGCCAGCTCCCCGTCGATCCCCGGACCGGCTACCGGCACATCGGCTCGGGCGAGGAGGTCATGTGCGTCGCAGGGCACGTCGATCTGAGCCGGGATCGCGGCGGGCTGCTGCGCGGCGCACTGCCGTCGCTGGTCCATGTTCGCGGCGGCGCCCCCGAGGCCACGACCCTGCGCCGTCTCGTCGAGCAGCTCCTCGACGAGATGACCGGCCACCGTCCCGGCGCCCACGCCGCCATGGACCACATCGCGCAGCTGGTGTTCCTGCACGTGCTGCGCATCAGCCTCGACAGTGAGCGCCTGCCGCCCGGCTGGCTCCGCGGCCTGGCCGACGCCCGCATCGCGCCGGCGCTGCGCTTGATGCACGGCGATCCGGGGCGCGCGTGGCGCTTGGAGGATTTGGCGGCGGCGGCAGCGCTGTCGCGGACCGCCTTCGCGGTGCGCTTTCGGGAGACTGTCGGTGTTCCGCCCCTGACGTACCTGCTCACCTGGCGCATGAGCCTGGCCGCCAAGGCCCTGCGACACGACGCCACGCCGGTGGCCGTGGTCGCGCGCGAGGTCGGGTACGGTTCGGAGAGCGCGTTTAGCAATGCTTTTAAGCGGGCGATGGGGGTTTCGCCGCGGAACTATCGGTATGGGGTAGCTGCTGCGCGGGTGTAGGTGGTGCGCGGGGGTAGGCGGTGTGGTCAGGTGCGGCTGGCTTGTTGGTTTACAGGCATTTTCTTACGGCTTCGCGCACGGTTTGATGACCTCGCTGGTGGCGCAGTTCGGTGGCAGAGCCGCAGGTCGCGCTGGCGGCTGGCGGTTTTCGTGAGCACGACCGCGCGCAGGTCCGAGTCACTGCGCACACGTTTGGGCGGGCGGCTGGCGGCAGCGTTTGGTGGGTGCCTAAGATCAAAGGCCGGCCTCCGGCGGGCACCACAGCGTGGGGGGAGGCTGCGGTCTGATTGTGGGGCTGCGGTTCGCGGCGGTTCGGCCTTGTTTCCCTCGTTGCGTACGGGGTTGCGGCGCGTTGTGGGGCGGCGGTTGTTCTTTTGGTCGCCCAGTGTTCTGTGCCCCACGCCACGTATGCGCCTAACGGAAGCAGACCGGTCCGGTGGCATCAAGCCGGATCACACGCTGCTGTGGTCCAGCCGCGTCCGGCCTGACACCACCGGACCGGCCTGCTTGGGCAAGCCCCGCATACGCGGCGTGGGACCCAGAACACAACACCCCTGTGTGGTGAGAAGGATCCACCGAAGCATCTGGTCGGCTCACGCTCCAGCGGCGCCGGCGATTCTGGCCACAAGGGCGCCGGGCCGCGGAAGCACGCGGCCCGGCGCCTGTCCTGCCCACCGACAGTGAGCGCCCGCGAGGTCAGGCGTTCATGAACTCGTCGATGCGGAGTGGCCGGCCGGTGATGCGGACATCGCCGATCCAGCCGTTGTGGATCTGGTTGATCGCGCCGGCGTACTCGTAGCCGCCGAGGAGCCAGGAGTGGTTCAGGGTCGTCAGGCCGATCGCCGGGGTCGAGGGGTTGCGGCCCTCCTCGCAGCCGTTGACGTACAGGCGGTTCACCTTGCCGTCGTTGACCGCGGCGACGTGCCACCAGGTGCCCAGCGGCAGCAGGTGGCTCCAGGCCGTGGAGGCGCCGGGCTGGTTCAGCGGGTAGACGTTCCACTGGAGTTCGGAGCCGCCGGACAGGCTCAGGGTGACGATCGGCTCCTGCGGGTCCGTGTTGCCGCCGGACTTGCCCGCCTCGCTCGCCAGGCCCCAGCGGCTGAGCAGGCCGCTCCATGCGCTCTGCGACGAATCCCAGTCCGCGGGCAGTTTGAAGAACATCTCGAAGGTGTAGCCGTGCTGGAACGTCTCGGCGTTCAGCGGCGCGTTGGGGACGGTCTGCAGCCAGGCGCCCTGGACCGGGTGGCCTTGGCCGGTGAAGCGCAGTGAGCCGTGGCCCGGCTGGTCCGGGTGGAACTCGGTGGTGGACCAGGCCAGTGGCGTGCCGGGGGTGCCGGAGACGTTCTGCTTGACCAGGTCGTTGCCCTTGCCGGTGAGGTCGCGGATGACCTGGCTGTCGGCGACCGCCGAGCCGTCGGCGCCGCCGCCGTCGAAGCGCCAGTAGGCCAGGGTGTCGCGGGTCAGCATCTTCTTCGCGGGGCGCGCGGGGCGTGCCGGGACCGGGGCGAAGCCGTGGAAGCGCTGGTCGAAGTCGATCGCCATCGAGAAGCGGTCGACCGCCGAGGTCAGCTCCCTTTCCTGCCCGGCCAGTTCGTTGACCTGGCCGGCGGACATGCCGCGGATCCAGGGCGAGAACGTGGACACGTCGATGGTGTTGCGCCGCATGTCGAAGCGGTAGGTGCGGATCATCGCCGCGCCGCCGTAGTAGCGGTCCTGGTAGTTGGTGATGTGCACGTGCACGTCGTGGCCCGCGGTGTTGCTCAGCGTGGTGGACCCGGGCGGCCAGTAGTGGCCGTTGAGGGTCAGGAAGACCTGGTCGTGGTTCTTGATCAGGCCGTCCCACAGCTGCTGGCCGTAGTCCGACAGGTAGGCCGTGCCGGAGTCGTCGGCGTAGGCGATCTCGTGCGTGGTGACGATCACCGGCAGCGTCGGGTGGTCGGCTATCACCTTGTTGGCCCAGGCGAATCCGGCGGGTGAGAGCCGCCAGTCCAGGCCCAGCAGCAGCCAGTCGCGGCCGCCGCCCCGGAAGATGTGGAAGGTGTTGTAGCCGTCGGGGCTCGCGCCGCCGAAGGTCGGGGACTTGGCCGCGCGCGCCTTGGTGAACGTGCCCGAATACGGCGTCGCGCCCCGCTGGTCGGTCCCGGACACGTCGTGGTTGCCGGCGACGACGCTGTAGGCGGCCTTCTTGCGGTCCAGCATCTCGAACACGGAACCGGCCGCGGCGAACTCGTTGGCCTGGCCGTTCTGCGTGATGTCGCCGAGGTGCGCCATGAAGACGATGTTCGCGTCCTCATCTCCGCTGAGGATGTGGCGGAACGAGGCCTCCATCGGCGCGGGGTGGATCCGGTCCTGGTCGAACATGTACTGCGTGTCCGGCATCACGACGAGGGTGAACACCGGGTTCTCCGGGTCCGGCTCCCAGCACGCGCCCGGGTCGTCGGTGTCGATCGAGGTGATGTCGTAGAGGCCGGCCCCGGCGGTGGCGTCGGCCGAAGCCGGGGCAGCGGCGGCAGGAGCGGCCGGCCCGAACACCGTGGCGCCGGAGGCCAGCGCGGTCGCGCCGGCACCCAGCAGCCCGGCATTGCGCAGGAAGTCACGGCGGCCGGTGGCAGCCGGACCGGCGGAGTCGAAGTCAGCAGTGCGCGGGCACTGGCAGTGGGGGTCTTCATGCTCGTGGTTCATAGCGGCTCCGGTGGGGGTGAGGATTCCGCCGGTACCGTATGCGGCGCGCCGCGTCCGGCGAGGATCACGTAAACCACCGCCGGTCGAACATCGGTGAAACGCGTTAGTCGGCGTGACCTCGGCCTGGGGAACCGCTGAGGATTGGTACCGTCGTCAGCATGCCGACACAGTCCGCCGATCAGTCTGTCACGTCTCACGTTCTGGACGATCCGGCCCGCGCCTCGCTGCTCGGAGCGCATGCCGGGTTCGCCGAGTCGGTCGGCGCCGTGCTGCGCTACGACCCCGAGGTCTCGGTCTTCGTCTCCCTGCCGCCGGAGCCCGGCGAGCAGGATTGGCGCGACGCCGCCGAGCTGCTCGGGCCCGGTGGCCGGCTGGGCCTCGGCGGGATCACGGCGACGCCGCCCGCGGACTGGGAGAAGGTCATGGATCTGCCCGGGGTGCAGATGGTCGCCGAGAACGTGGCCGCCGCGCCGGATCCCGAGGCCGTGCGGCTCGGGCCCGAGGACGTGCCCGAGATGCTCGCGCTGGTCGAGCGGACCAATCCGGGGCCGTTCCTGCCCCGGACCATCGAGATGGGCGCCTACCTGGGCATCCGCCGCGAGGGCCGGCTCATCGCGATGGCCGGCGAGCGCCTGCATCCGCCGGGCTGGACCGAGATCAGCGCCGTGTGCACGGACGAGGCCTTCCGCGGCCAGGGCCTGGCCAGGCGCCTCATCCACGCCGTCGCGAACGGGATCGCCGAGCGCGGCGAGACCCCGTTCCTGCACGCCTCGGCCGCGAACGTCTCCGCGATCCGGCTGTACGAGGCGCTCGGTTTCCGGCTGCGGCGCGAGTTGGTTTTCTCGGCCTACCTCGTTCCCGTTCATGCCGACGGTGCCGCCGCTGATGTTCCAGGGCGGCACCGTCGGACCGGCTGACGGGTGCTACTGCCTCACTCCGCGTCGGCGACGATCGAGCCGACGCGCTCCCCCAGCCCGGGGTCCCTGCGCACCAGGATCACCGCGTACACCAGCGCCACGGCCAGGACGCCGAGCGCCATGTACGGGAACCAGTCGTAGGGCGTCTCCTGCCCCGGCTTGGCCAGGTAGTACAGCGGGACGATGATCGCCGCGGCCCCGATCAGCGGGAGCACCGCGTGTCGCAGGGCATTGAACTCAGCACGCTGGTACTTGCGGTAGTAGAACGGCAGCGCGACGTTCGAGGCCAGGTACACCAGCAGGATCAGGATGGTGCCCATCGTCGAGGACTCCGCGAAGAAGTTCACCGGGTCCATCGTCCCCTTGCCGCCGATGATGTGCAGCAGGCCCCAGCCGCCGATGATCAGCAGGCCCGCCGAGACGAAGACGACGATGGCGTTGAGCGGTGTGCGGCGCGTCGGGTGCACCCGGCCGAGGAAGGCCGGCAGCAGCCGCTCGCGGCCGGCGTTGAACAGCAGCCGGGTCTGGGAGTTCGTGCCGGAGATCAGCGCGCCGAGCGTGGAGGTCAGGCCGGCGAGGTAGGCGAAGAACGCCAGGACGCCGAGGGTGCCGTGCGCCACGTCGATGAACGGCACGGCGGCGGCGCCGGTCTTGTCCGCGTCGTAGCCGAAGCCGGTGACCGTGGCGTAGGCGAACAGCAGGTAGCCCACCGACATGATGCCGATCGAGGAGAACACCGCACGCCCGACGTTGCGGCGCGGGTTCTCGGTCTCCTCGGCCAGCGCCGCGGAGTTCTCCCAGCCGATGAACATGTAGACGGCCAGCGGGAAGCCTTCGGCGAGCCCTGACATGCCGCCCTTGACGTGGCTGGGCGTGAACGGCTTGAGCGACAGGTGCGCGCCGTGCTTGGCGATCGTCACCACCGACACCACGACCAGCACGGTCATCTCGACGGCGAAGAAGTACCCGGCGATGCGCGTGGACATCCCGACGCCGCGGACCATGAGCACCACCGCCAGCGCGGTGAGCACCAGGGTGAACAGGATCCAGGGCACGTTCCAGCCGAAGTAGTAGTTCAGCGTCATCTCCAGGAAGCCGCCGGAGATGGCGATCACCGAGGCCATCGCGATGATGTAGCCGGCGGTGACCAGCAGCGCGGTGGTGACCGCGCTGGTCGGCCCGAACGTCTTGCCCACGAACGTGATGAAGCCGCCGGCCGAGGGATGCGCGCGGGAGAACTGGGCCAGCGTGTTGCCCAGCAGCGCGACGGTCAGCCCGGCGACGACGATGGTCAGCGGCGAGGCCACGCCGGCCGTGGTGGCCAGCAGGCCGAACCCGAAGAAGAAGCTCATCGCCGGCCCGATGTTCGCCATGGTGGAGCTGGCGATGTCGAGCAGGCCGAGCGAACCGCCGCGCAGGCGGTCGCCGCCCGGTCCGGGCTCGGCGGCCGACGGTGCGGGCGCGGTGGAGGGGGGATCCATGGTGGACATGAGGGAGCTCCTCGACGGCAGGATCAGCTGGAACAGCTGAGCGGAACAGGGCGGGGCCGCGGTCTTGCCGAGAAAATAGCTCACAGGGAGCAGATAAACAAGGGGTAATGGCTCGCGGTGAGCAATTATTCTCCGGCGGCCAAGTGGGCAGGTCACAGCGAGGACACGGACAAGTCGGGCTTAGGCGGCCACTCGGTGCGAAGACGCCAGATGCCGCCGGATCGCGACAGCGATGAACACGGTCGCGAACAACGACACGCACAGCGCCGCGACCGCCACGGACAGGGAGTGCCACGCGGACAGGCCGTGCTGCAGCCCGTAGGCGTAGAGCCCGCCGCCGATCATCGAACCCAGACTCGCCCCCATCGACTCGGCGAGCACGAGCCCGGCGGCGAAGGCGTCGGTCGTCGAGGTGTCCCGGACGCCGACCGCCGTCACCGGCAGGTTCGTGTAGATGAACCCCATCCCCGCCCCGGACACCAGGAACGCCGCCCACATCAGCGGCATCGCGGTACCCGAGGACAGGTGCGCGGCCAGCATCACCGGCAGCGCGGCCACCGGCACGGCGACCAGCACCGCGCCGACCACTCCGGCCGTGCCGGTGCTGAGCCTCCACCGCTCGTGGAACTTCGGCTGCAGGAAGGCCACAGTCGACCACGCGACCGCGTCGCACGTCAGCACCGCCGAGGCCGCCGCGATCGACGATCCGAAGCCGCGCCGGGCGATGACCGTCGCCATGGCGTCCAGACCGGAGTAGCCCAGCGACAGCGTCAGCATCGCGAAGACCGCCAGGCGCGGCCCGCGTTCACCGGCCGGCAGCAGCTTCCTCGCCGCCACCGCGACCATCACGAGGCCGCCCGCCGCGATGACTTGGCCGGCGTCGCTCTTCACACTGGTGCCACCGAGGAGGAGTAAGCACCCGAAGATCAGTATCAGGACACGCAGAAAGGGCGGCGTCTGCACACGGCTCGCGCCGCTCGCCTGTCCCCCCGCCCCGGCCCGCCGCACCACCAGCGCGCGCCCGACCACCACCAGCGGCAGGATCAGCGTCAAGGTCCACCGCCACCCCAGCAGGTCCGACACCGCCGAGGCGTACACCGGCCCGAGAAAAGCCGGCAGCAGCCACATCGCCGAGATCAGCGAATACACCCGCTTGCGCAGCCGCTCGGGGATCGAGTGCGCGACCGCGCTCACCCCGAAGGTGGTCAGCACGCCGGACCCGAACCCCTGCAATACCCGCGCCAGAACGAAGACCAGCGCGGACCCCGACACCGCGGCCAGCAGCCCGCCGGCCACGAACACCACCGAAGCCAGCCCGGCAGTCCGCATCCGCCCGAACCGCGCCGTGATCCCCGGCGTCAAAGGCGCGGCGGCGATCATCGCCATGCCGTACGAGCCGAGCAGCCAGCCGTAGTACCGCTCGGCGTTCAGATCGTGCGCCACCAAGGGCATCACCACCGCCACCGCGAAGTACTGCATCGCCGTGGCGAACTCCATCATCAGCAGCCCGACCACCAGCAGCCCGGTGCCGCCCCGGAACAGCTCCCGCCACGACCCGCCCACGCGCGCGGATTCGGCAGGGTCCGCGGGGGCAGCAGTAGTGACGATCTCAGAGCTCATGATCACCACGATGGCACAGCGCCATTGCGCTGGGAATGCGGCTTTGGGCTTAGCACTTCGGGCCTAGGCTCCCCCGCCATCGAAGCATCGACGGCCACCAGCGGCTGAGAGCGAGCCGAGGCTTCTCCGATCGTGCTCTGTTTCGCCGGCGCCATGGACCGGCATATCCCCCGCCGCTACCTTGGCCAGCGAGAATCCTTGCCGAGCGGAGGTACCGGGCATGGCGTACATCGACCTCGGACTGGACGAGCACGAGTACCCGGGGATCACCGGGCTGCTGGCGTACCGTCCGGAGACGGCCAAACCGTTCCGCGATCTTCTCAACATCCTTCTCCGTGGCCCGCACTCCATGCCGGCCGGCGAGCGTGAGCTCATCGCGGCTTACGTATCCGGACTCAACGAGTGCGTGTTCTGCTGTACCTCGCACTCCTCCTTCGCCGCCGCGCAGCTCGACGAGGGGATGCCCCTGATCGAGCAGGTGCTGGCGGACCTGGACTCGGCACCGGTCTCACCGAAACTGCGCGCGCTGCTGCGAATCGCCGGCGCCGTGCAGCAAAGCGGACGCACCGTGACCGAGGAGCTCGTCGCGGCCGCGCGGACCGAAGGCGCGACCGACCTCGAAATCCACGACACCGTGCTTATCGCGGCGGCGTTCTGTCTAGCCAATCGTTACGTCGACGGCCTGGGGACCATCCCCGGCGACGAGACGCACTATGTGGAGACGACGAAGCGCATCGTCGAATCGGGGTATTCGGGCCGACGGGCTCCCGCGAGCGCCTGATCGCCCCGGGGTTCGCGGGTCAGGAACCCCCGACCCGGGCGCCCCTCCCCCGCCTCGCCATCACAAGCCCGCTACCCGCCGCGTCACAACCTCGCCACCCGATGCGCCTTCACCGCCCCGACCGCGGCGTCCAGCCGCCCGAGTTCCAGAGCGGCGAGCAGGTCCGCGTGACGCTTGTTCGCCTCCTGCAGCCGTCCCGCGTCGGGCACCGCTGCCAGCAGGCACTGCCGCCCGAGCAGGTCGGCGACCTCCTCGCCGGCCATCCCGTGCCCCAGCGCCTCGGCGAGGCCGAGGTGGAAGCAGGTCTCCAGGCGCAGGAGCTCGGCGTGGTCGACCGTGGCGTTCATCTCGTCGACCACCAGGCGCAGGCCGGAGTCCCAGTCGGCGGGCAGCTCGTCGGCGGAGCGGGCGACCAGTCCGCACTCCAGCAGCAGGTGGAAGTCCTCCAGCGACGCCGCCTGCTCCTCGTCCCGGAACGCCGCGACGATCGCGTCCCAGTTCGTCGCCACGAACGTGCCGCCGACGCGCCCGCGCCGCCGGTCCAGCAGGCCGTCCTGGCACATCGTCTCCAGCGCGCGCCGCACCGTCATCTCGCTCATGCCGAGCTCCTCGGCGATGACGCCGGTGTCCGGCAGCCGCTCGCCGGGCGCGAGCACGCCGAGCCGGACCTGCAGCGCGATCCGGGAACGGATCAGCTCGGCGCCGGTCTGCTGCCGCACGGGCAGCCGGGCGGTGGTCGTGCCGCGGACCGGCGCGGCCAACGCCGGCGCCGGGTAGGGCCCGAACTTACCCGCAGTGTTCGCCACGGTAGACACTCTAAGTCGCGGGACGATTGGGAGACGTGCAGGTCGTAACGCTCACTCATTCCTCATAACCGTCGGCGACGACCGCCCCGACCCGCTCGCCCAGAGCCGGGTCGCGCCGCGTCAGCACCAGCGCGTACGCCACGGCCGCGACCAGCAGGGCAAGCGAGACATAGGGGAACCAACTGTACGGCGCGGGCTGCCCCGGCTTCACCAGGTAGTACAGCGGCACCACGATCGCCACCGCCCCCAGCGCCGGCAGGATCACGTGCCGCACCACCCGGAACTCGGTCGGCCTGTATCTCCGGTAGTAGAACGGCAGCGCGATGTTGGCCGCCAGGTACACCAGCAGAATCAGGATCGATCCCATCGACGAGGCCTCGGCGAAGAACACCGTCGCGTTCATCGGCCCGTGGTGGTGCCCCGCGCCGGCCACATGCCCGAGGCCCCAGCCGCCGATGATCACCAAGGCGGCCGCGATGAAGGTGAGGATCGCGTTCGTCGGCGTGCGCCGCGTCGGATGCACGTAGCCGAGGAACGCGGGCAGCAGCCGCTCCCGACCGGCGTTGAACAACAGGCGCGTCTGCGAGTTGGCGCCGGCGATGAGCGAGCCGACGGTCGAAGTGAGTCCCGCGATGTAAGCCAGGAACGCCAGAACCCCCAGCGTCCCCCGCGCCACGATCATGAACGGCACGTCCGCCGCGCCGACCTTGTGCACGTCGTACCCGAACCCGGTCACGGTGGCGTACGCGAACAACACGTAGCTCAGCGACATCACCGCGACCGACGAGAACACCGCGCGTCCCACATCCCGCCGCGGATTCTCGCTCTCCTCGGCCAGCGCCGCCGAGTTCTCCCACCCGATGAACAGGTACACCGCCAGCGGGAACCCCTCGGCCAGTCCGGACATCCCGCCCCGAATGTGGCTCGGCAGGAAAGGCGCGGCCGACAGGTGTCCGCCGTGCTTGACGATCGCCGCGACCGACACCACCAGCAGCATCACCAGCTCGACGGCGAAGAAGAACCCCGCCACCTTCGTCGACAGCACGATCCCGCGCACGATCAGCGCCGCCGAGGCGGCGGTCAGCACCAGCGTCCACACCAGCCACGGCGGACTCCACCCGGCGTAGTACTCCAGCGTGGTGGCCAGGAACCCGCCGGACACGGCGATCACCGCGGAGATCCCGATGATGTAGCCGAGCGCGGCCAGCAGCGCGGTCGCCACGGCGCTGGCCCCGCCGAACGTCGTCCCGACGAACGTCACGAAGCTCCCCGCCGACGGGTGCGCCCGCGAGAACTGCGCCAGCGTGTTCCCCAGCAGCGCGACGGCGACCCCGGCGGCCACGATCGTCAGCGGCGAGGCCAGCCCGGAGGCCGTGGCCAGGAACCCGAAGCTGAAGTAGAAGCTCATCGCCGGCCCGATGTTCGCCATCGTCGACCCCGCGATGTCCAGCAGGCCCAGCGCTCCGTGACGCAGGCGTTGCTGCTCCATCCGCGCACGGACCGGCGGCGGTGAGACTACGGACATGGCTCGGCTCCTCGCCGGCTGAGCGGGTCGTCGGTGGTGGCCGCGAAAATAGTTCGTGGCGACCAGTTAGGCAAGTACCCGGCTCCGGACCAGCCGTTTCCTCAGTACCTCCACGAACCTCTGTCGCCTCGCTTCACCACGATGATCCCCAACTTCCCTTAATTGAGCGTCTAATTTCGCGTACATGTCAGAGTCTTGCGCTCTCCTGTCGCCCTTGCAACGATGTGCCTGCGATCCACCCCAAAGGCCCATCCATCCAGCGCCAGGAGGACGCATGAGTGTCATCGGACACCGCATCTCCGCCCCACCCCTGCGCATCAGACTCAGACTCGCCGCGCTCGCCACCGCCGCCGCGACCGCTGTCACCGGCGCGGCCCTGCTCTTCGGCGCCTCGCCCGCGCACGCCATGAACGGCCCCGGCACTCCGCCGTACTGGGCCCAGTCGCCGTTCAGCGTGCCCGGTGGGACCGGCGCGAGCCTGCCGTTCACCGAGGACGAGGCCGAGGCGGCGACCACCACCGGCAGCCGGCTCGGGCCCGACTTCACCCAGGGCAGCGTCGCCAGCGAGGCCTCCGGCCGGGAGGCCGTGCAGCTCACCGGATCGGGCCAGTATGTCCAGTTCACGCTGACCAGCGCGGCCAACGCCTTCGACCTGCGCTACAGCCTGAACCAGGGCGCCTCGGGCTCCCTGTCGGTGTACGTCAACGGGGTCAAGCAGAGCAAGGAGCTCTCGCTCACCTCCGCGTACAGCTACATCAGCACCGGCGGCATCACCGGCAGCAAGACGCACAAGTTCTTCGACGACGCCCGGATGATGTTCGGCCAGACCCTGAACCCCGGCACCACCGTGAAGGTACAGGTCGACTCCGGCGACAGCGCGGTCCCCTACACCGTCGACGTCGCAGACTTCTACAACGTCCCCACCGCGGCCACCCAGCCCACCGGCTCGATTTCGGTCGTCAGCCAGGGCGCGGACCCCACCGGCGCCGCCGACTCCAGCAACGCCTTCAACGCCGCGATCAACGCGGCCAACGCCGCGAACCAGTCGGTCTGGATCCCGTCGGGCACCTACCTGGTGAACAACGCGATCCAGACCCAGAAGGCGACCATCGTCGGCGCCGGCAGCTGGTACTCGCAGATCAAGTCGAACATGTTCATCCACAACTCCGGCGCGGTCTCCGGCCCGGTGAACCTCAGCGGCTTCGCCATCCTCGGCAATACCGTCGGCCGCCACGACGACAGCTCGGCGAACGCCATCGACGGCTCGCTGGGCAGCGGCTTCACCGTGAACGGCCTGTGGATCCAGGACACCAACGTCGGCTTCTGGCTGCAGTACGGCAACAGCGACTGCACCGTGGAGAACAGCGTCGTGGAGTCCACCGACGCCGACGGCCTGAACTTCAACGGCAACGCCTCGCAGTGCACGGTGAAGAACAACTTCCTGCGCGGCACCGGCGACGACAGCCTGGCCATCTGGTCCTACCCGAGCGCCGACTCCGACATCACCTTCAGCAACAACACGATCGTGGCCCCGACGCTGGCCAACGGCATCGCCGACTACGGCGGGGCGAACAACACGATCTCCAACAACGTGATCGCCGACGACAACGCCCTCGGCAGTGGCCTGACGATCTCCAACGAGGCGTTCCTGCAGCCGTTCTCGCCGCTGTCCGGGACCATCACCGTCTCCGGCAACTACCTGATCCGCGCCGGCGCCTACAACCCGAACTGGAGCCACGTCATGGGCGCCGTCCAGTTCGACGCGTACGACTCGGATTTCAGCAACGTGACCGTCAACTACAGCGGCGGCGCGATCCTCGACAGCCCTTATGAGGCCTTTGAGATCGTCGGCGGCGACGGGACCGGCCACGTCGTCAACGGCCTGAACATCAACAACGTGAGCGTCCAGAACACCGGAACCACCGTGTTCGAGGCCGAGACCGGCGGCGCGGCGAGCGTGAGTGGCGTGACCGCGAGCGGCATCGGCGTCTCGGGCACGTACAACAACAGCTATCCCGGCAACGTCGCGGGCGCCTACACGTTCAACCTCGGCAGCGGGAACTCCGGCTGGAGCACCACCCCGGTGCTCACCACGTTCCCGGATCCGGTGCAGCCCGGCGCTCTGCACGCCACACCGAGCAGTCTGTCGTTCGGCGACGTGAACTCCGGCTCGACCAGCGCGGCGCAGGCCGTGACCATCACCAACCCGGGCACCAGCGCCGCGGCTATCTCGTCGGTCGGCGTCACCGGGCCGTTCTCGCAGACCAACACCTGTGGCAGCTCCCTGGCCGCCGGGGCCTCCTGCACCGTGCAGGTGAAGTTCTCGCCGACGGCCGGCGGCAACGCCACCGGCACGCTGACCGTCGCGACCAGCGCTCCCGGCGGGCCGCTGAGCGTGGCGCTGTCCGGGCGCGGCATCACCTCCACGACCAACCTGGCGCTGGGGCAGCCGGCCACCGCGAGCAGCGCGCAGAGCACGTTCGTGGCAGGCAACGTCACCGACGGCAACACCGCCAGCTACTGGGAGAGCTCGGACGGCGCGGGGTACCCGCAGACCGTCACCGTGGACCTGGGTTCGACGCAGCCGATCGGTTCGGCGACGCTGAACCTGCCGCCGTCCTCGGCGTGGAACACCCGCACCCAGACGCTGTCTGTCCTGGGCAGCACCGACGGGACGACGTTCAGCCAGATCGTCGGTTCGGCGAACTACACGTTCGACCCCTCGAGCGGCAACACGGTGACGATCTCGCTGCCGTCCGGCACGAGCGCGCGCTACGTCCGGCTGAGCTTCACCGCGAACACCGGCTGGAGCGCGGCGCAGCTGTCGGAGTTCCAGATCTTCCCGGGCGGCTCCTCGACCGGCAACCCCAGCGCACTGAAGGCGAGCCCGTCGAGCGTGGCGTTCGGCAACGTGGCGGTCGGCTCGACGAGCACGGCGCAGACGGTGACGGTGTCGAACCCGGGCACCACCGCCGCGGCCCTGTCCTCCATCAGCGCGACCGGACCGTTCTCGCAGACCAACACCTGCGGCAGCTCGCTGGCCGCCGGCGCCTCCTGCTCGGTCCAGGTGACCTTCGCCCCGACCGCAGCCGGCGCCGCCAACGGCACACTGTCGGTCTCGAGCAACGCGCCTGGCAGCCCTCTGACGGTCGCGCTGTCGGGCACGGGTACGACGTCCGGCAACACCAACCTGGCCCTCAACAAGCCGACGAGCGCCAGCGGCACCACGCAGAACTACGGGCCGGGCAACGCCGTCGACGGCAACACGAGCAGCTATTGGGAGAGCACTGACAACGCCTTCCCGCAGTGGTTCCAGGTCGACCTGGGCGCGTCGGCGAGCGTCAGCCGCATCGTGATGGACCTCCCGCCGTCCTCGTCGTGGGGCACGCGCACGCAAACCATCCAGATCCAGGGCAGCACCGACGGCACGAACTACACCACGCTCGCCCCATCCCAGGGCTACACGTTCAACCCGAGCACGGGGAACACGGCCACTGCGACGTTCGGGGCTGCGAACGTGCGGTATGTGAAGCTGACGTTCACGGCGAACACCGGCTGGCCAGCGGGTCAGCTCTCTGAGCTGCAAGTGTTCTCGCAGTAGGAGGTTTCTCTACCTGTCGCCGCACTTCTTGAATGGTGACGCTTGCTGGGCCCGGTTCGGCGAGTTCGTCGGCCGGGCTCCGCTGTTGTGCCGGAGGTATTCGAGGAGCGTTAGCCTTCGAACATGCGGGCCCTCTACCCAGGATCGTTCGACCCGATGACTTCAGGACACCGGGCGGTTCTGCACCGTGCCGCCCTGACCGGCGTCGAGACGTTCTTTCTCGCAGCGGAGCCCGATCAGGCGCACATTTCGTCCACTTCCGTCACCGCGGTCGGACACGAAAGCCTTGCGGCGAAACGGATGTAGGCGCCGCGCGTCTACCTCCAGCGTTCTTCCTCAGGCAGCGGCAGCTGTGCGAGCGACCACGCCGCCAGCTCGTCGAGGTCCCCGTCGGCCACGCGTGCGGTGCCGTGGCGGAGCAGCCAGGCGGCCAGGTCGGGGGCGATGTTCGGGCCGTCGGCGTAGACGCTGATGTCGAGCTCGCCGGCGAGGATCCGGTCTCCCCACTCCCGCCACAGCTCGGCCACCTTGAGGTCCGCCGGCCGCCCGGGCGTCTCGGTCCAGATCCGCAGCCACGGCTCGACATCCCTGGTGAGCGGCACCAGGAAGGCCAGCGCGCCGGTCACCGTCCACTCGTCGACGGGACTGGCGAGCGTCAGCCGCCACAACGCCGAACACAGCGCCTCAATGGCCTGACGCTCTGCCTCCGGCCACTCCCGCCACCCCGCCTTGTTCAGCCGCACACCGAGCATCTCGTCGTCGAGCAACCGACCGTCCAGCACCATGTCACGCATCAGGCGAGGCGTGACCCACCGAAGCCAGGCCACGCTGTCATCGAGCGTGCTCCCCCAACTGAACACCGCGTGGAACAGGTTGTCCTCGCTGATGAGGGCCGGAGGCCCGGACAGCTCGGCGAGCTCGTCCTCGGTGAAGCAGTGGCTGCAGGCCTCGACCGGCGCGGTGCGGCCGATGCGCGGCCCGAAGGCGCGGTCGATCTGGTCCAGCGCTGCGGTTATTCCCTCGATCACGATGTCCCCCTCGCCGCAGCAGCGTAGCGCCGCGCCAGCAAAGCGAAAGCAGCCTTCAGCCCAGGCGGCCCGACAACCTCCACCTCAGCATCGAACGCGCCGACAGCAGCCGCCAACGCGGGCCACGACCACGCTCCCAGCGTGAGCCGGCACCGGTCCGGCCCCAGTTCCTCGACGACGGCGTCGTGGACGAACGGTGCCACGTCCGCGATCGCCGCGTGCAGAATGACCTCACCTCGGCACGGCCAGCCGGCGGCGCCGTCCGATCCCTTGAAGCGGTTCGTCACGAACGCCGCCACGTCGCCGCCGGGTACTTCGCGTGGCGTGAAGCGTGGGCCGGTGGGGATACGAGGGCTGACGCGGTCGGCGCGGAACACGCGCCAGGCGTCTCGGTCGAGGTCCCAGGCGAGGAGATACCATCGGCCGGCTCGCGTCACGAGGTGGTGCGGCTCGGCCCGGCGTGGCGCGTCGGTGTAGTCGAAGCGCAGTACTTCCCTGGCGTGGATCGCGCTGCTCAGTGCCATCAATACGTCCACCCCGACGGCACTCGGCTGTCCCGACGCCGACCCGATCGCCGTCACCCGGAACATGTCGACCCGGCGGCGCAAGCGCGACGGCATCACCTGCCGCACCGTGTGCAGCGCACGCATCGCAGCTTCCTCCATCCCTCCTCCGCCGCCGACGACTGCGGCCTGCAGCGCCGCGGCCAGCGCCACCGCCTGATCGTCGTCGAACAGCAGTGGCGGCAGCTCCGAGCCGGCGCTCAGGCGGTAGCCGCCGTCCGGCCCCTTCATCGTCGCGATCGGGTAGCCGAGCTCCCGCAGCCGGTCGATGTCACGCCGCACGGTCCGTGGGCTCACCTCCAGCCGTTCGGCCAGGTCCGCGCCGGGCCAGTCCCGTCTCGCCTGCAACAGCGACAACAGGGACAACAACCGTGCGGAGGTCTTCGGCATGTCTTCCATCATGCCGCGAGTAGAGGACACAACCTGGCCGCTACTGCTGCGAGCGTGTTCGGCATGAACCAGAACCTGAAGTCCACCACCCACATCAACTTCCGAGGCGAGGCCCGCGCCGCGCTCGAGTTCTACCGTGACGTCTTCGACGGTGAGCTGACCGTCATCACCTACGGCGCGATGAACGCCGCGCAGCGCCTCGAGGAGGCCGACCAGATCATGTGGGGCCAGGTCACCGCGCCCAGCGGCTTCGCCGTCATGGCCTACGACGTGCCGGCCGACCGGCCCTACGACAAGGGCATCGCGCCGTTCTTCGAGTCGGTGCGAGGCCAGAGCGTCGAAGACGTCACGCCGGTCTGGGAGGGGCTCTCCGACGGCGCGACCATCCTGCAGGAGCTGAAGCCGTCGCCGTGGGCTCCGGCGTACGGGATGCTCACCGACCGCTTCGGCGTCACCTGGGTGATCGACGTCGTGGCCACCGCTGCCGAGGCGTCCGAAGACGCGCCCGCCGCCGCGACCGCTACGTGATCCGGCGCACAGTATTCTGATTCCCCAACGGGCCGCCTGGGATGGGGCCGGCCGCCGAGGGTGGAGGTGCGCATGTCCGAGAACGGCCAGCGTCAGGAGGAAGTCGAAGGAGTCGGGCACTGGCTGCCCACCACGATCGACACGTCCGTGGCGCACATCGCTCGGGTCTACGACTTCTTCCTCGGCGGCAAGGACAACTTCCCGGCGGACCGGGAGGCCGCGGCGCGCATCCTCAAAGGGAATCCGGGGATGCGCGACACCTGCCGCGAGCAGCGCGAGTACCTGCGCCGCGCGGTCCGCTTCCTGGCCGAGTCCGGCATCCGGCAGTTCATCGACATCGGCACCGGCCTGCCGACGCAGGAGAACACCCACGAGGTCGCGCAGAAGATAGCGCCCGACGCGCGCGTCGCCTACATCGACAACGACCCGATCGTCCTGGCGCATGCCCGGGTCCTGATGGCCGACCAGGACCACGGCCGGACGGTGTTCATCCACGCCGACGCCCGCGAGCCCGGCAAGCTGCTCGCCGATCCGGACCTGACCGACGTCATCGACTTCACCCAGCCGGTGGCGGTGCTGCTGATCGGCATCCTGCACTTCATGCCGGACAGCGAGAACCCGGCCGAGCTCATCCGCTCGCTGCTCGAGGCCGTCCCGGCGGGCAGCTACCTGGCGATCAGCCACGGCACCCCGGACTACGCCCCGGCGATGGGCGACGCGGTGCAGGCCGCGTATCAGGCCTCGTCGATGCCGTGCCGGGTGCGCACCTCGGCGGAGGTCATGGCGCTACTGGAAGGCGTGGAGCTGGTGGACCCGGGTCTGGTTCTGCTGGCCGAGTGGCGGCCCGACCGCCCCGTGCCGGCGAACCGGCAGGAGATCACGTACGCCGCCGTGGGCCGCAAGATCGCCTGACAGACCTCGTATACCCGGCCGCTCTGACCAACGCCCGCCGGTCCGAGCGGCACCCGCAGCACCTGCGGCGCCCCTCCCACTGCGCGCTCCGTGATTATGGGGGCCGCAGACATCGTATGCGGGTATCAGCGGCAGTACGGTCCCGTCACCCCATTGGTGAACGGGAGGTTTCGTAATGCCCCGCACCCCCACATCGGTACCCGTATCCGCGACCCCGCCGTCCGGCCGACGGCGCGGCGTCCTGGCCTCGCTCGCAGCCGCACTGCTCACCCTGGCCGCCTCGGCCCTGACCCTGACCCCCTCCGGCGCCTCGCCCGCGCACGCCGCCTCGACCCTGAACCAGGTCACCGGCTTCGGCTCGAACCCGGGCAACCTGGCGATGTACAGCTACGTCCCGCAAGGCCTCCCTCAAGGTGCGCCCCTGGTCGTGGCCCTGCACGGGTGCACCCAGACCGCCACCGACTACCACAACGACTCCGGCTGGTCGAAGTACGCCGACCAGTGGGGCTTCGCGGTGGTCTACCCGCAGACGTCCAGCGCCAACAACTCACTGTCCTGCTTCAGCTGGTTCGACTCGACGAAGGACACCCGCGGCAACGGCGAGGCGGCGTCCGTCGCGCAGATGGTGTCGTACGCCGAGAGCCACTACGGCTCGGACTCGCACCGCGTGTACGTCACCGGCCTGTCCGCGGGCGCCGGCATGACCGCCGACCTGCTCGCCGACTACCCGGACGTCTTCGCCGGCGGCGCGATCGACTCAGGCCTTCCGGCGCAGTGCGCGACCGCGCAGTCGGCGGCCTCGTCGTGTCAGATGAACAACCAGAACCTCACCCCGGCACAGTGGGGCGACAAGGTGCGCAACTCAGACCCCGGATACAGCGGGCCGTGGCCTCGGGTGGCCATCTGGCAGGGGACATCGGACTACACGGTCTATCCCGTCAACGCCACTGAGCTGCGCGACCAGTGGACCAACGCCTGGGGCATCAGCCAGACCGCGTCGAGCACGCAGACGCTGACCGGCGGCACCACGGAGTCGATCTACAACGACAGCACCGGCAAGCCCGCGGTCGAGATGTACTCGATCAGCGGCATGGGACACGGCCTGGCAGTGGATCCGGGATCGGGGACCGCGCAGTGCGGTTCGACCGGCGCGTACTTCCTGAGCTACATCTGCTCGACGTACTACACAGCGACGTTCTGGGGCCTGAACTCCAGCGCTCCGCCCACATCGACGCCGTCCACCACGCCGTCGACCACGCCTTCCACCACGCCGACCTCGACTCCGCCGACCACGTCCACGTCGTCGTACCCGGCGCAGTGCTTCACCGCGAACAACTACGCGCAGACCGTCGCCGGCCGGGCCTACCAGTCAGGCGGATACACCTATGCGAACGGGTCCAACCAGAACATGGGCCTGTGGAACGTGGCGGTCACCCACACGCTGAAGGAGACCAGCCCCGGCTACTACGTCATCGCCGACAGCGGCTGTTGACGCTTTCCGGCCAGGCCGCGGCAGGATTCCGGGACGCCATGGACACTTGTGCGCATCAACCCTATGTTCTCAAGGCTTCGATACACCCCACAAAGCTCGATCTGTATCGTCACAAGCCTGGGAGCATCTCATGCCACGAAGACTCCACCGGGTCACCCGGATCCTCGCCGCGGCGAGCCTCACCGCCGCCGGTCTGACCACGGCCTCGCTGACCGCCGCCCCGGGCGCGTCCGCCGACTCCGGTCTGCGCGACGTGCTCGTGGTCGGCAACAGCCAGGCCGGCACCGTCAGCGTGATCGACGGCCACACGTTCGCCAACCTCGGCTCGATCAACGTCATCCCCGACCTGTCCCAGCGCATGCTGGAGATCGACCTCAACCCGATCTGGCTCGCCGGCTACGAAGCGGTCCGCGCCGTCGAGGGCGGCGACCGGTACGTCGACGACGCGACCGTCTCCCCTGACGGCCGCACGCTGTACGTCTCGCGCGGCAACCTCGACGACATCGCGGCCTTCGACCTCACCACGCACGCCGAACTCTGGCACACCCGCCTCGCCGGCTTCCACGCCGACCACGCGGCCCTGTCCCCGGACGGCACGCGGTACGTGGTCTCCGCGACGACCGCGCAGGAGGCGCAGGTCTTCGACACCGCGACGGGCAACGTCGTCGGCACGTTCGCGACCGGGACCTACCCGCACCAGAACGACTACTCGGCCGACGGCAAGTACATCTACAACTCCAGCATCGGCATCACGTCCCTGCCGCAGTCGCTGGAGTGGGCCAAGGGCTCCTTCCAGCTGACGAAGGTGGACGCCCACACGCTGCAGGTCGTGAAGACCTGGACGTTCCCGCACGGCATCCGGCCCAACCAGATCGCACCCGACGGCCACACGTTCTACGCAGACCTGTCGTACCTGAACGGGTTCGTGAAGTACGACCTGAACACCTCGCAGATCCTGAACACGGTGCAGATGCCCTTCGCCGGCGGCGGCACCACGCTGAAGCCCGACGACTACCCGAAGAACTCGGCGCACCACGGCCTGGCGCTCAACGGCGACGGCTCGAAGCTCTGCGACGTCGGCACCATCGACGACTACACGGCGATCGTCGCCACCTCGAACCTGACCACCGCCGGCACGGTGAACTATCCCGCCGGCGCGCTGCCTTACTGGGGCCAGACCAGCGCCGACGGCCAGTACTGCTTCGTGTCGCTGAGCAACGCCGGCCAAGTGTCGGTGATCAACTACGCCACCGCGACGGAGGTGGCCCGCGTACCGGTGGGCGCCTTCCCGCAGCGCGAGCGGATTTCGCAGATGTCACCGGCGGCTATCAGTGCTCTGAGTCCGGCGAACGGGTGAGCTCCAGGCGGCGCCTGCTCATTTCTCGATGACCGGATAAATGAGTCGGCGGCGGATCTCCTTGCCATCCGCCGCCGATTCAGTGGAGCGCTCGCTGCCTACTTCGAGTCCAGCCGCCCGACCGAAGCGGCATTCTGTGCCATCTCAGCCCTCGCCGCAGCGAAGCTCTCGGCGTCCACGGCGAGCGCCGTGCGCAGGTAGGCAGTGGTGATGCGCTGGATCAGCGCCACCCGCTCGGGGTTCTCATCGGTGGTCTCCGCCGACCCGTAGCCGACGATGCCGCCGAGCGAGTGCTCGCCGCCGAACAGCGTCAGCAAGTGCTGCGCACCGGGGCTCATGAAGTAGGCGTCGGTGAACCAGTCCGGCCCACGCGTCGAGAGCAGCGACTGGTCGTTGTCGCCGGTGACGATGAGGGCCGGCGTGGTCAGGCTGCTGAACTCCGGGTGCATGAAGGGGAAGTTCTCCGCCGCGAACGGCGTCAGGCTCTCGCCTGTGCCCGTCAGCGACAGCAGGACGCCCGCCGTCACCCGCTTGTCCGCGAAGTCCTCCTCCGGCGTCCCCGAAGCGTCCCGAACACCGGCGCCGAGCAATGTGCTCGCCGTCTGCGCGCCCCACGAATGCCCCGCGACGGCGATCCGCGTCGCATCAACTCGCCCCGCCAAGCCCGGCACCGCGGCCACCAGCGTGTCGATCTCGTCCAGAACCCGCACCAGATCATCGATCCGCACGCGCCAGATGGTCCGGTACCGCGGATCCTCCGGCGTGACGGCAAGCGTCCGCGAGTCCAAATGCGTCGGCTGCAGCACCACGAAGCCGTTCGCGGCCCAGAAGTCGGCCAAGGGAGCGTACTTGTCCAGCGATCCACCGAAGCCGTGCGAAAACACGACGACCGGCAGTCCGGTACCACTCACCGGCGCGGTCACCCGCACCGTCAGATCATCCCCGCGCTCCGGCGCAGCCAGCACCACCGGCTTGACCGAGACAATCGGAATAGACATAGCCATGAACAGCCCTTCCAAAATGGTTGGTTCATTTGCTTTCGACGCGACCGAACGCGTCCGAATCCGCGGCCAGCGCCTCACACGCCACCGCCCAGGCGTCATCGCCGGGAGACAACTGCGAGCGCACATAGGCCCCCGTCAGCCGCACGACGTCGGCGACCATCGCAGGGTTCTCGTCCGTCGTCTCCGCGGCGTCGTACCCTGCGATACCGCCGAGCCCGTGCTCCCCGCCGAACACCGTGAGCAGCGCCTTGGGACCGGTGGACAGCGTGTAGGGATCCATGTGCCACTCCGGCCCGACATCCGTGAAGTGCCGCGAGTCGTCCTTGTCCCCGGCGACGACCAGCGCCGGTGTCGTCATCGCGGCGAAGTCGACCTCCCGGAAGAACGGCACGATCCCAGCCATCGGCCCGTTCAGGGCATCCCCGCCACGCCCCGGCGCCGCCAACAACACACCGGCCTTGATGCGCGGCTCAGCAAGACTCACGAAATCTCCGTCGCCGCCTTCAGCGACGCGAGCCCCCACCAGCAGACTCGCTGTGAATCCGCCCAGGGAATGCCCCGCGACAGCCACCTTCGCCGCATCGACTCGCCCCGCAAGCAGCGGCACCGTCTTCTCGATCGCATCGAGCCGGTCCAGGACATGCCCCATGTCCACAGCCCGCGACCGCCAGAACAACGGCGCACCCGGAACATCGGCGAGCCGCTCACTGAGCGTCCTGGAACTGAGATGAGTCGGCTGGATGACGACGAAACCCTGCGCCGCCCAAGCGTTCGCGAGCGGCCCGTAGCCGTTGAGCGAGGACAGGTTGTTGGACCTGCCGTGCCCGTGCGAGAGCAGGATCACCGGCAACCCGGTGCCCTCGACAGGTGCCGTGACCCGCAGTTCGAGATCGACCGGCCGCCCGGGAACCGGCAGCACCACCGGGCTGTAGGAAAGAACGGGAACGGCAGGGTTATTTGACGAGCTCATCACGAGACTCCCTTCCACGCGGGCGCCCGTCAGCTCGGCTAAGCTGAAACGGAACACCCTTCCGCTTCAGTATCCGGAACCATGTTCCGCTTTGTCAACGCCGCCGGAGGCAGCCGCGTGCCCACCGCCCCCAGAACACCGTCCGACCAGCCGGACCGCGCCGATCACGCCGAGCACGCGGCGCACTCCGACGCTCCGGAACCCCGCAGCAAGCGCTCCGACGCGCTCCGCAATCAGCAGACGCTGCTCGCCGCGGCCGCCGAGGTCTTCGTCACCTCGGGCGTCGACGCGCCGATCCGCCAGATCGCGGCCAAGGCGGGCGTGGGCGTGGGCACGTTCTACCGCCACTTCCCGACCCGGGCCGACCTGATCACCGCCGTCTACCGGCACCAGATCGAGGCGTGCGCCGAAGCCGGCCCGACCCTGCTGGCCGACTCGGAGACCCCGTTCGAGGCGCTGCGCCGGTGGATCGACATGTTCGTCGACTTCCTCGTCACCAAGCACGGCCTGGCCGACGCCCTGCGCTCCGACGACGCCACCTTCGCCGCCCTGCACAGCTACTTCCTCGACCGCCTGGCGCCGGTCTGCACCGAGCTGGTGGACGCAGCCCGCGCCGCCGGCGACATCCGCTCCGACATCAGCGCCTACGAGCTGATGCGCGGCGTCGGCAACCTGTGCGTCGGCCGCGACCTCGACCCGCGCTACGACCCGCGCCGCCTGATCGCGATCCTGCTGGACGGCCTTCACACCTCGCAGCCGGCCCGGTAGCCCGGGACCAGCCGGTCAGCTGATCTTGCGCCGCCGCAACCCCCGCCGCTTCAACCGGCTCAGACTCCGCTCCCGCGCGGCCAGCGAAGCATGCACGTCCAGCATCGAAGCGATCGTCGCCGACCACGGAAACTGCTCGGCACGGCGCCGCGCCGCCGCCCGCCGCTCCGCCTCCGGCCAGGCGAGGATCCCGGCGACCGCGCGCGCCATATCAGCACCCGTCGACGCGGCGGCCAGCCCGGCCCCGGCCGCGAGCAGTTCGCCGGCGCCGCCGGTGTCCGCCGTCACGACCGGCGTGCCGCAGGCCAGGGATTCCAGCACCGTCAGCCCGAACGTCTCGGCCGGCCCGGGCGCGATGACGACGTCGGCCTCGGCGATCCGCGCCGCCAGCTCGACCCGGTCGCCCAAGTGGCCGTGGAACGTGATCGGCAGATCGGCCGCGATCCGCTCCAGATGCTGACGCTGGCTTCCGGTGCCGTACACGTCCAGATGGACCGCGAGATCGTCGCAGATCAGGGCTTTGACAGCGGCGATCGCCGCGATCGGGTTCTTCTCGACGGACAGCCGTCCGCTGTAGACCAGCTTCCACGGATGCTCCCCGGTCCCCCGGGGAACGTCGGGTTCGCGAACCGTCTCGGGGCAGCTGGGCCGGAAGGTGTCCAGGTCCACCCCGAGCGGAATCTCCCACAGGAGCCCGCCGGTCCCGGCGAATTCCGTCCCGGCGAACGCCGAGGCGACGACCACCGCGTCGAACCGCGTCGCCAACCGTCGCGAGCGCCGGTTCAGCGCCGGTGTCAGGGCCCTGCCGCCGGCTCGCCACGCATGCGGAAAACGCGCCGCGGCGACCGCGTCCAGCCGCTCGTGCGAGATCAGCACCGCGCCGACGCCCCGCTGCCGGGCCCACGGCCCGGCAGCGGCCAGCGTCGCCTTGTCCGACACCTCGACGGAGTCCGGCTGCAACTCCTCCAGCAGATCCCGGACCCGCGAGAACCGGTGGATCATCCGGTACCCGCCGCTGACCGGCACGCTCGGCAGCGTGACGACGAGCCCGGACTCGCTGTCCTCCCGCGAGTGCCGCTGGCCGGGGATCACCAGCACGCGCTCGTGCCCGGCGGCCACATACCCTCTGCCCAGCTCGTCGACCACCGTGCGCAGGCCACCCGAAGTGGGGTTGTAGGCGTTGGCGAGCTGGACGATCCTCACGGGAGCGGGACCGCGGCGCGGCGCATCACGAGCCCGGTGTACGTGCTGGGCTTGTACCCGGCGGCCAGCGCGGCGTCGATGACCGCGAGCGTGGTCGCCCGCAGCCCCGGATGCCGCAGGTCGTCCGGGTGCAGCGCGACCCGGAACGAGCGGCCGCGCCGGGTCATCGCCAGGGCCGACTTGCGCATCATGCGAGCGGCGAGGACCTCTCCGGTACCACCGGGCCGGTGGGACAGGGCCGGGAGGGTGTAGCGCTGCTCGGTGATCAGGTCGTGGATGTACAGATGAGAGCTCGAATACCGGATCCCGACGCGCCGCAGCGCCTGGTACGCCCCCGGCGAGGCGAGCCAGCCCGGCGGGTGGAAGCCGACGGGTTCGATGTCCAGGGCGGCCAGTTCGGCCAGCCCCGCCGACAGGCGGGCCGTGGCGTCGGCGACGTCCAGGGCGGCGAACTCGGCCGCGCCACGGGCCAGCAGCTGCGCGGTGGCGCGGCGCCAGGGCGCGCCGTCCGGTCCGGCCTTGTGCGCCCAGCCGTGCAGCGCCAGCTCGTGGCCCCGGGCCGAGGCGTCGTGGAGCGAGGCGACCAGATCAGGGCTCTGGCTCAGCCGGGAGCCGCGCCACGGTCCCGGAATCACCAGCAGCGTGCTCGGGATGCCGCGGGCGTCGAGGTCGGCCAGCCAGCGCTCGGTCGCCTTCGCGCTGGCCGGGGCGATGTCGTGGATCGAGACGAGCAGGTGCGGCCGGGGCGGCGTCACGCCGCCGTCTCCAGACCGGTCGGTGCGGCGGTGGTGCCCGCAGCGGTCTTGCCGGCAGGGGTCTTGCCCGCGGCGGCCTTGCTTACAGCGGTCTTGCCCGCGGCGGCGTTGGCCTCGAAGGTGGTGGTCATGCCGGCGGCCTCGACCGGCACGGCGGCGACCGCGCGGCGACCGCTGACGACCGTCTCCAGGTGCCCCATGAGCTGGCCGATGACCGCGTCCCAGGTACGGGACTCGACCTCGGTGCGGGCGTTGTGCCCGTACAGGGTCCGCAGCTCGCGATTGGCGGCCAGCCGCATGACCGCGGCCCGCAGCTCCGAAGACGAGTCGGGGTCGTACAGCAGCCCGGTGCGGCCCGGCGTGACCAGGTCGAGCGGACCGCCGGCGGCCGGGGCCACGACCGGGACCCCGCTGGACATCGCCTCCTGCACCGACTGGCAGAAGGTCTCGTCGGCGCCGGTGTGGACGAACACATCGAGGCTGGCGTAGGCGCGGGACAGCTCGTGACCGTCCAGGAACCCGGTGAAGACGGCGTTCGGCAGCGCCGAGCGCAGCCTGCCCTCGGCGGGCCCGTCGCCGACGATCAGCAGCCTGACCCCGGGCAGCCCGCTGAGGTTCGTGAGCAGGTTGACCCGCTTCTCGGGCGCGAGCCGGCCGACGTAGCCGACGACGGTCTCGCGGTTCGGCGCGACCTCGTGGCGCAGCATCTCGTCGCGGTAGCGGGGGTGGAAGCGCTCGGCGTCGACACCGCGGCGCCACAGGGCCAAGCGCGGGATCCCGTGCTCGTCCAGGCTCTTGAGCGTCGAGGTCGACGGCACCAGGGTGAGGTCGGCCTGGGAGTGGATCCGCCGCAGCCACGACCAGATCACCTTGTCGGTGCCGTGCAGGCCGTAGCGCTTGGCGAAGCCCGCGATGTCGGTCTGGAACACCGCGACGCAGGGGATGTCCAGCTTGCGCGCGGCGACGGCGCCGGCGTAGCCGAGACTGAACGGAGAGGCGAGGTAGACGACGTCGGGCTGGAACTCCCGCAGCTTCCCGACCAGCCGCGCCATCGGCATCCCGACGACGAACGACCGGTACCCCGGCAGCGCGAACCCTCCGACCGAGGCCACCTCGTGCCCGGCGTACTGCTCGGGCCCGGGTTTGGCGGCGATGACGAGCGCCTCGTGCCCTCGTGCGGCCAGCTGCTCCAGGACGCGGCAGACCGAGTTCGTGACCCCGTTCACGCGGGGGAGGAACGATTCGGTGATGACGGCTATACGCACGTTGCTCACGATGGGGGCGCCAGATGGAACGCGGATATTAATAACGCGAGTACACGCACAACCTGAGGTGAAAGGTAGGGGGCGCACGGCACCGCACGGAACGTCTACCGGCAAAGGATCTATCCGTGGGCTGACGCGCCGGTGAACACGAGAGTCGGCGCCGCCGCGGCATGCAACCCCCGATCGCGAACCCGTGGTTCTGAGGTTTTGTGATGAGTCAGAGGAACGTGGAGAAGAAACGGTCCGCCCGCGAGCGGGTCGCCGCCGAGCGTCTGGCCGCCCAGCAGCGCGGACGACGGCGGCGGCAGTACGCCGTCATCGCGGCGGTGGTGGTGCTGCTCGGTGTGGCGACCGGGGTCGGGATCGCCGTCAGCGCCTCGTCGAGCAAGCCGCAGGCCTACGCGGTGCCCTCCGACGGCTCGGTCGTCGCCGACAAGTACGCCGATCCCGCGAACAAGCCGACGGCGCTGGCGTACGGCTCGGCCTCCGCGCCGCACACGCTGACCGTTTTCGAGGACTTCCGCTGCCCCTTCTGCCGCGGGCTCGAGACGGGATCGGCCTCGGTCTACAAGTCCTATGTCGCCTCGGGCACCTTGCGGGTGCTGTTCCATCCGGTGACGCTGATCGACGCCAACGACCCCGGCAGCAGCGGTTCGCTGTGGTCGGGCGCGGCCTCGGTGTGCGCGGCGACGGCCGGGAAGTTCGACGAGTACCACGACGCGCTGTTCGCCGACCAGCCGGACGAGTCCGTCGACGGGTACAAGGATCCTGCGAAGCTGATCTCGGTGGCGAAGCAGGTTCCGGGGCTGGACACACCGGCCTTCGAGTCCTGCGTCACCTCCGGCACGTACAAGGGCCTGGTCCAGCAGAACATGGCGGACTACAACGCCCTGCGACTGGGCGGGACACCGACCCTGATGCTCGACGGCAAGCAGCTGAAATTGCCGTTGTCGCTTTACAAGCTCTCCGCCGACGGCAAGACGGTGACCGGGTCCGATCCCGCGGTGTTCAAGCAGATCCTGCAGGCCGCGGGTCTGCCGTAGCCGTAGCCCGGCCTCAGCCGGACTGGCCGGTGGGCCGCACGACGAGCTGGCTGACGTCCACGCCTTCGGGCTGGTTGACCGCGAACAGGATGGCGTCGGCGATGTGCTCGGCGGTGAGCGCCGGCGCCGCCTGCGGCGAGCCGCCGCGCTCGTCCCAGAACGGGGTGTCCACCACGCCCGGCGCGACGAGCGTGACGCCGATCCGGTCCTTGGCCACGAGCAGGCGCACGTTCTCGACCAGCGCGTGGACGGCCCACTTCGTGACCGAGTAGAGGTTGCCGGGCGTGTTCCTGATGCCCGCCACCGACCCGACGACCACGATCCGGCCCTTCGACGCCCGCAGACGCGGCAACGTCTCCCGCACCAGCAACGCCGGCCCGAGCACGTTGGTGAGGATCATGGAGCGCATCGCGTCGGGGTCGTGATCCTCCAGCGTGCCCGGCAGCGAGAAGCCCGCGTTGGCGATCACGGTGTCGAGCCGTCCCCAGCGCTCGACGACCTGCGCCACGGTCGAGGCGACGTCGGCGGGATCGCTGGCGTCGCCGGGGATGGTGAGGAGGCGCTCGCCCGCGTCGGCGGCGGAGGACACAGAAGCGGCGAAGGCGGCGAGCCGATCGGCGTCGCGTCCGGTGACGGCGACGCGATGGCCCTGCTCAAGCAGCGCACGCGCGGTGGCCGCACCGATCCCGCTCGAACCGCCGGTGATCAACGTGACGGGTTCCATGGGAAGGCCTCCTCGGCGACGGTACGGCGAGCTCCGGCTGGCGATGGTATCTCAGGCGCCTCCCGCCTCCCGGATCACCGCGCCCGCGAGCCGCGCCGACGTCGCGGCGATCTCGCGCGGCGGAACCGGACGCCCCGCCTCCAGCCACCAGGTGATCGACTGCGCGAACATGGCGCCGATCACGCTCGGGACCAGGTCGTTCCGCTCCGCGGGCAGGTGCTCGCTGACCATCGCGGTCAGGGCTGTGCGCATGCGGTCGGCGAACCAGGGGCTGCCCTTGCGGCCGAGCATCGCCGTGTAGAAGCGGTGGTAGGCGTCGAGGTGTTCGAAGAAGGCGACCCAGCGCTCGGGCGGCGGGGTGGCGTCGTCGACCGTGCCGAGGAGCGCCGTCATGGCCTCGTCGTGGATCTGCGCCACGAGGTCGTACTTGTCGCGGTGGGTTCGGTAGAACGCCGCCCGGCTGATCATGGCCCGGTCGGTGATCCCGGCGACGGTGACCTTGTCGAAGCCCTTCTGCTCGATCAGGTCGATCAGGGCTTCGCGCAGCAGCTTGCGCGTGCGGCGCACCCGGACGTTCTCCGCCTGCTGAGACACTTTCCGCCCCTTGTCTCGTCCTGGACAGAGTCCCCGCTTTGATCCTCGTCGGGCGCTCGGCGCGGCGAGAAGACTCGCGATGGACGTTCCGTTGCCTGCCCCGCCGAGGATATGAGGTGCCTGCCATGCGCGTGATCCGGGTTCGAGAGTTCGGTGAGCCGTCGGTGCTGAAGGTGGAGGACGCACCGGCACCGGTTCCGGCGGCCGGTCAGGCGCTGATCGGCGTCGAGGTGGCCGCCGTGCTTTTCGGCGACACGATCGTGCGCAGCGGTCGCTTTCCGTTCCCGCTTCCTTACACGCCGGGGCTGGAGGTCGGCGGACGTGTGCTCGCTGTAGGTGACGAGGCCGACGAAGCACTCGTCGGACGGCGTGTCGTCGCCGCGACACCGAAGACAGGCGGTGGTTACGCGCAGCAGGCCGTGGTCGACACCCGGTGGCTCTTCGACGTCCCGGACGATGTCGGGCTCGACCAGGCGGTACCGGTGTTCCAGGCGGGCGCCGTGGCCCTGGGCATGCTCGACGCGATGCGCCTGACGCGCGGCGAGACGATCCTGATCACGGCTGCGGCCGGACGCATCGGCTCGCTCCTCGTCCAGGCGGCGAAACGAGCAGGGGCAACGGTATTCGGCGCTGTGAGCAGCTCGGGGAGGAAGACGGAGTTCGTCACCGCACTCGGCGCGGACATGGTCGTCGACTACTCGATGCCCGACTGGGTCGACAAGGTGCGGGCGGCCACCGGCGGCCGCGGCGTGGACCTGGCTCTGGACGCCGTCGGCGGCACGATCGGCACCGGAGCCCTGGCCACGCTGCGCGACGGCGCCGGCCGCTTCGGCACGTACGGCTTCGCCAGCGGCGAGTGGACCCCGCTGGACGCGCGCACCATCGGGCGCCGGGGCCTGACCGTCATCGGCGCGGCGGGCGTCACCTTCGCCAAACCGGACGCCGAGCAGCGCGCCGACGCCGAACGAGCCCTCTCGGAACTGGCCGCCGGACGCCTCACGCCGAGCGTCCACGCCGTCTTCCCGCTCGAGGAGGCGGCTCAAGCCCACGTTGAGCTGGAGGCCCGGGCCAATCTCGGCGCGATCCTGCTGACCCCCTAGGCCCCGGCCCACGTGACCTGGACCATCACGCACCCGGCACACCTTCTGGAGGCCACTTCGAACAACTCTGCGTCCCTCGCCGTGGGGCGAACCCGAAACCCCCCGATGGGCGATAGGGTTGGAGCGCCATGAGCTCGGATCCGGCGGGGTCCGTTCAACGTCGACGATGTGCCCGTGTGCGGCGGGGGAAGTTAGGGAACTGCGATGAACGCCGACCCCGATGAGGGGCAGCCGACGACCGTGCCCGAGCCGACCGCGCCTGCGAAGACCCCGCCCGAAGCGACGGTGGTGGAGACGGTAGAAGACGCGGTGGCGGAGACTGACGCGACCGAGGCTGAGGCGGATGCGACCGAGCCGGAGGCGGATGAGCCGGCCGCGGATGAGCCGGCCGAAGCCGAGCCGGAAGCCACCGGGTCCGACACCGCCAAGTGGGACGCGGCCGAGGATGACTCGGAGGCAACCGATGCTGAGGTAACGGATGCTGAGGCATCCGATGCTGAAGCGTCCGCGGCTGAAGCCGAGGCCGAGTCGGTCGAGGCTGTCGAGCCGGTCGCGTCAGAAGTCGCCGAGCCCGAGCACGAGGCCGAAGCGGCCGAACCCGAGGCCGCCGACCCCGGCCCGCTAGACCCCGAGCCCGCCGAGCCCGCCACCACACCCCCCGCAGCCACCACCCCCCTCGTCGCCGGCCGCTACCGCCTCGTCTCCGAGATCGGCGGCGGCGCGATGGGCGTCGTCTGGCGTGCCCGCGACGAGGTCCTCGGCCGCGATGTCGCCGTCAAGGAACTGCGTCCCGACCACGGCATGAGCGGCGCGCAGGTGCGCATCTCGCATCAGCGCGCCCGCCGCGAGGGCCGCATCGCCGCGCGTCTGCAGCATCCGAACGCGGTGGTGATCTACGACGTCGCCGAGCACGACGGCCGCCCCTACCTGATCATGGAGTACGTCCCGTCGCAGAGCCTCGGGGACATCCTCGCCACCGGCGCGGTGCTCACGCCGACCGAGGTCACCAGCATCGGCGCGCAGCTGGCCTCGGCCCTGACCGCCGCGCACGAGCGGGGCATCGTGCACCGCGACATCAAGCCCGGCAACGTGCTGATGACCAGCGACGGCACCGTGAAGCTCACCGACTTCGGCATCTCCCGCGCCGCCGGCGACGCGACCGTCACCGCCACCGGCGAGATCCTCGGCACGCCCGCGTACACCGCCCCCGAGGTCGCGCAGGGTCACCCCGTCGCCTTCCCGGCCGACGTCTTCTCCCTCGGCGCCACTCTCTACGCCGCCGTCGAGGGCACGCCGCCGTTCGGCGAGGACGCCAACGCCATGGCCACGCTCCTGCGCGTCGTGCGCAACGAGATCCGCCATCCGAAGCGGTCGGGCCCGCTGACCGACACCATCATGTGGATGCTGAATCCCGAGCCGGTGGACCGGCCGACGATGAAGCAGGCCTGGCAGAACCTGGACCAGCTCGCGGCCAAACCGCTCCCGGTCGCCGACATCCGCGCTTCGGCCCCGGTGACGAAGGCGTTCGAGGCGCCCTCGCCGACGCTCGTCGTCCCGGATCCGACGGCAGCACGGCGCGGGGGCAGCATGGCGTTGCCCGAGCAGCCGATCGTCCACCCGCTGGCCTCGCTCGCGACCCCGGCGGCCGCACCGATGTCGACGCCCACGGCGCCCCCGCCCTCGACACCGATATCGACACCCCTGCCGACGCCGGACCCGACGCCGGACCCGACGCCGACCCCGGCACCGATATCCACTCCGCCCCCGACCTCGTCCTCGTCCGTGATCGCCGCGACGCCGACCTCGGCCATGGCCGCCGTCCCGACGCCGACGCGCAACACCGAGCTCGCGAAGTCCAAGGCCAAGAAGTCGCCGGCCGCTCCCCCGCCGCCGACCGACGATCACAGTGCCCTGACCCCGGCTTCCCCGCCCCCGAACCGCCGCTCCCGCATGCCGCTGGCGATCGCGGTCTGCGTCGTCGGCACGGCGGTCCTGATCGTGGCGATCGTCGTCGCCATGAACTCGGGTGACAAGTCGTCCCCGAACCAGCCGGCGGGCCACGGCTCGACGGCCCCGACGCAGTCGGCCGCCTCGCACCCGACGACCTCCGGCTCCTCGACTCCCAGCCAGAGCCAGACCTCGAGCCAGAGCCAGGCCCCCACGGCGCCGTCCACGAAGCCGTCGTCCTCACCCTCGTCGACGCCCTCGACCAGCGCCAGCACCCCGTCGACCTCGGCCACCGACACCGCGACGCAGATGAAGGCGTTCATCACGAACTACTACGGCCTGCTCCCGAACAACACCACCGCGGCCTGGCCCCAGATGACGGCCGCCTACCAGACGAACGTGGCCCGCAGCTTCAGCTACTACCAGTCGTGGTGGGGCGGCTACCAGCAGGTCACCGTCTCGGACGTGGTGGCGACCCTGCCGTCCACGGTCGTCGCGACGATCCACTACGTCGCGAAGGACGGCACGCGCACCGACGAGCGCACCTCCTTCGGCCTCGTCAGGGACGGCTCCAGCTTCAAGATCGACACCAGCCACGTCATCGGCTAGCGCACCGGGCAGTCAGGCGCCTGAGAACCAGATCCCAGGCGCCTGACTAGCCGGCCACCGGAGCGAGCAGGCCCTCGGCGACGAAGCCGAGCACCCGGTCGGTCAGCCGCTGAACATCGTCCTCCGGCGCCGCCCGCAGCGGCCCCTGCCCGAGCAGCACGGCCAGGCCGTGCACCGTCGACCAGACCGGGAACTCGACGCCCTCGCGCCGCCGGGCGTCCATCAGCCCGGCCTCGACCAGCTCGTCCAGCACGTCCCGCAGCTGGCCCAGCGGGCTTCCGTCCCGACCGGACGCGCCGTCGGGAACCGCATAAGCATGCTGATCCGGCAGCGCGTATGCCGTCGCGAAAACCCCAGGCTCCTCACGCGCGAACTCCAGATAGGCCTGACCGATCGCGGCCAGCCGCCAGAAGGCGGCGTCGGGATCGCCGCGCTCGCCCGTCACCTTCCCCACCGCCGCCGCCATGCGCGCACCGAGTTCGTCCATCGCCGCCGCGCACACGGCCGCCAGCAGTTCGTCGCGGTCGGCGAAGTGCCGGTACGCGGCGTTCGGCACCACCCCGACGATCCGCGTCGCCTCGCGCAGCACCACGGCGTCGGGCCCGCCGGTCCGCGCCAGTTCCAGTCCGGCGGCGACGAGCCCTTCGCGCACCGCGCCGCGCGGGCGCCGCGCCATGCCTCTGGCACCGGCCGATGACCTGGGCTTCTGTGCTGCGGATCCGTCGGTGCTCATCCGATCACGATATCAAAGTGGACAGCGTCCACATAGCTGGGTTAACGTGGACAGTGTCCACTTAGAGCGCCTCCGACGCCCGCTTGAACGGAGCTCATCGTGACCAGAATGGCGCCCCTCCTCGAGAACAACGACTGGGCCGCGTACACCTTCACCCCGGTGCCGCTCGGTGTGCCGGCCGCCCGCGTGGTGGTCGTGACCTGCCTGGACCACCGCCTGGACCCGGCCCGGATCCTGGGCCTGGAGCCCGGCGACGCCCCGGTCATCCGCAACGCCGGCGGACGCGTCACCGAGTCCGTCATCACCGACATCGCCTACCTGGGCTTCCTGGCCCGGCAGGTGTTCGGCGTCGACGGCCCGCTGTTCGAGATCGCGGTCATCCACCACACGCAGTGCGGCACCGGCTTCCTGGCCGACCCGGCCTTCCGGGAGCAGGCCGCCGACGCGACCGGCGTCCCGGCGCCGACGCTGGCCGCCACGAAGGTCGACGACCCGTCCGTCACGGTGAAGGAGGACGTCGAGCGCCTCCTGGCCGCGCCGCTGCTCCCGCCCGGGACGACCGTGTCAGGGCACGTCTACGACGTCGACACCGGGCGGGTCACGATGGTGCTCGACGCCCCTACCGGACCGTGAACCTGTCGACCAGCAGGTAGGTGCCGCTCTGCTTCACCAGCCGGATCGTGTGCACGCCCGGCGTCAGCCCGTCGAGGTGGTAGACGACCTGCTGAGCGGCACGTGTCGTGCCGGAGGCACTGACGGTCTGCCGCGACTGGCCGTCCACGTACACCCCGATGACGCCTTCGTCGGAGTTCGTCTCGGTCACGAAGTCGACGCCGGTCCCGGACCACGTCGCGGTGACCGAGTCGCCGTCGGCCGTCGTGTAGTGCACCCCGTCGCCGTAGTCCCCGTCGCCGCGTCCGCTGCTCACCGCCCACGTCCCGCTGTAGTGCAGCGAGATGTCGGTGTCGTCGATGGTCTTGTCCAGCTCGTAGCCGTCGATGGTGGCGTACGTGCCGGACTGCTTGGTGAGCACGACGCTGTGGGTCCCGTAGGGCAGGTTCGAGACCTGATACACCGGCTGCTGAAGCCGGCGAGCACCGGTCGTGGAGGTGTCGACGGTACCGGCGGCGGCGCCGTCCAGGGTCACGCCTAGCGTTCCCTGATCGTTGTTGCGTTCGCCGAGGACGCGGATGCCGGTTCCGGTGAAGGAGAAGGCGACACTGTCGCCGTTGGCGGTGGTCGCGTGCACGTCTTCGTTCAGGTCGCCATAGTCGCGTCCGCTGTATGCCTGCCACGAACCTGTGTAGGTGATCGTGCCGGGCGCCAGCAGTGAGCCGGTGGCGCCGTCGTTGACGAGGTCGGCTTCGGGAATGGCAAGGTTCTTGTACGCGCTCTCGAGCCCGGCTGCGGCGACGATGCTCTGCGCGCCGGCCGGCCACACCCCGTTGGTGACCGAGGTGGTGCCGGCGATCGTGACGTTGGTGCCGTTGTTGTTGAGCCGCGGGACGTCGGTGTAGGTGCCGGTGAAGGTGTCGTCGTGGATCGTCGGGGTCCACATGTTGGCCCAGTTCCCGGCGGTCTGGCTGACCACGTTGCCGCTGACGGTCCACCACGAGCTGCCCTCGTCCAGATAAATACCCTGACATCCGCTGGCGGCCGAGGTGCAGGTGCTGAGGACGTTGCCGCTGAAGGTGGAATGGACGGAGCCGTCGCCCTGGCCGCCGAGGGTGTAGACGAGGCCGCCGTCGTTGAGGACCCGCATGACGTCGTGGACGGAGTTGCCGGTGATGGCGTTGCCCTGGGAGTAGATGGTGCCGTGGCGCGAGCCGCCGTTGGTGGAGGCCCAGCCCCATCCCCAGCCGAGGGAGATGCCCGAGTAGGGCGTGTGGCCGATGTCGTTGTGGGCCACCGTGATCGCACGGCCGTTGCCGACGAGGACGCCGACGCAGTCCTGGTATTCCTGGCCGACGTAGGAGATCGCGTTGTCGGCGACGGTGTCGCCGGAGGTCATGCGGGCCGGGTCGGTGAGGAAGAAGTCGTCGAACTCGCCGACGCTGACGCCGCTGCCGGACGTGTCGTAGATGCGGTTGCCGCGCACGGTGCTGCCCTGGGTGCCGTTGGCGAGGTCCACGGCGGTGCCGCCGAGATGGGAGAAGGTACCGCCGGAGATCTCGATCCGCTGACCACGGCTGACCTGCACCGCGGCGCCGACGCGGCCGGCGACGGCCGGGGCGCCGGTCCAGGTGACCCCGGCCTGGTTGTCGCGGTAGCCGTCCGGGCCGTTGGAGCCGAGCCAGGTGGCGTAGGAGAACGTGATGCCGCGCAGGGCGATGTCGTGCACCGGGGCTATGGGAGCGGTGACCGGGACGTAGCCGTCGATCAGCAGGAAGCTGTTGTCCTTCTTCACCAGCTTGATGGTGTGCGTGCCCTGCGACAGGCCGGTCTTGGAGTAGACGACCTGCTGGGCGAGGCGTTCGGCGGTACGGTTCGCCGAGACGGTGCGGTCCAGGACTCCGTCCACGTAGACGTCGATGTTCCCCTCGTCGTTGTTCGCCTCGGACAGCACGTCGATTCCGGTGCCGGTGAAGGTGATCGTCGCGGAGTCGCCGTTGGTCTGGGTGTAGTGGACGTCGTCGCCGAGGTCTCCGTACGTCCGGCCGCTGCTGTATCCCCAGCTGCCGGTGTAGGCGATGCTCGGGCTGGTGTCGTCGATCGGGGTCAGGTGGCCGGGGGTGCCGGCGAGCGAGACCAGCGTCTGGGCGGTCGGCAGTTCGACGTCGGCCTGTGCCAGGTTCTCGCCGGCGCGTGGTATGTAGTAGACGTATCCGGCTGCCGAGTCGAGGTAGAACTGGCCGGGCGCGGAAAGCAACGCGTAGTTGTTCTCGATCCAGCTGATCGAGTCCAGACCGGGCGATCCGCCGCCGTTGTACGGGAAGTGGCCCGAGGGGTAGGGCGGGGCGCCGCCGTTGCCGAAGCACGGCTGGGCCAGGGTGAACGCCGAGCCGCCGCCGGAGGCCGGGGTGATCGCGGTGACCGGGCAGCGCAGCTCCTTCCAGGCGTTGAGGTGGACGATCTCCACGCTGCCCGGGTTGGTCCAGCTCAGGTACTGCGGGTCGCTGGTGGTGAAGCCGGTCGCGGTGACGGTGAACCCGGCGGGGTTCAGCGCACCGCGGGCCCGGTCGGCGCGGACGCCGTTGACGAACAGCTGGCGTGATCGCGTGCCGGTCGGGACGGCGGCGCGGTAGACGCCCTTGCCGGAGTCGTAGACCTGCCAGCCGGAGACCTTCTGGCCGCCGGAGAACACCGGGGTCTCGCCGGGATAGGCCTGCCAGACGACGGTATGGCCGTTGGTCCCGGAATCGGCCGGGGTGAAGGACAGCGGCGAGGACAGCTGGTAGGTGCCGCCGCGCAGGTCCACCGTGATGTCACCGGTCATGGCGGGCGTCAGGGCCCTGACCGCCTGCTGCGCCTTGGCGAGCGAGCAGGGGTTGTCGAGCGTGCACGATGCGCCGTCGCCGCCTGGGCTGGCATACAGCGTGGGGGTCGCAGCAGCGGCCTGATGCGCCCCCAACGGCACCAGAGCCGCGGCGAGGAGCACCGCGCCGGTCCCACTGAGCAGCTTTCGCCGGAAAGACATCCGATGACCCTCTCGCCAGTCAGCGCCGAATGGTCGGACACGCCCGATCAGGGGGCGTATTCATTGGATGTTTTAGCAACGACAGCACACTCTGGCAATCCTCAAGCCTGATTGACAACCTGGATTTATCAATTTAGGTTGAGGATATGGACTCCCCCAGCGTGGACGATCTGTCCACCGCGCTGTACAGCGCGATCAGCCTCGTGGTCCGGCGACTGCGTCAAACGGCCGCCCCGGACGAGCCGACGCTCCCCGAGCGCTCGGCACTGGCCCGGCTGGCCCGGCTCGGCCCGGCCACCGCCGCCGACCTGGCCCGGATCGAGCAGATCAGCCCGCAGGCGATGGGGATCACGCTGGCCTCGCTGGAGGAGCGGGGGCTGGTCGAGCGGCGGCGCGACGAGGTGGACCGGCGGCGCTCGGTGACCACCGTGACCGAGGCCGGGCGGGAGATGCTGCGGCTCAAGCGCAGCGCCCGCGCGCACGTCATCGCCGCCGGACTGGCCAGCGAGTTCACGGACGAGGAACTAAGGACACTGGCAGCCGCGGCCCCTCTGATGCAGCGCCTCGCGGAGAAGATCTGATGGCGGTCGCGACGGCTGCGCAGCCGACCACCGACAAGCGGTACCAGTGGGTCGCGCTGACCAACACGACCGCGGCGATGTTCATGTCGGCCCTGGACGGCTCGATCGTGCTGATCGCGCTGCCGCCGATCTTCCGGGGGATCCACCTGGATCCGCTGGCGCCGGGGAACATCGCCTACCTGCTGTGGATGATCATGGGGTACCGCCTGGTGCAGGCGGTGTTCGTGGTCACGCTCGGCCGGCTCGGGGACATGTTCGGGCGCGTGCGGATCTACAACGCCGGGTTCATGGTGTTCACCATCGCCTCGGTGCTGCTGTCCTTCGATCCCTTCGACGGCACCCACGGCGCGATGTGGCTGATCGGCTGGCGCCTGCTGCAGGCCATCGGCGGTTCGATGCTGACGGCGAACTCCGCGGCGATCCTCACCGACGCCTTCCCCGCCGACCGGCGCGGGTTCGCGCTCGGCGTGAACCAGGTCGCGGCGCTGGCCGGGATGTTCATCGGGCTGGTGGCCGGCGGCTTGCTGTCGGCGTGGGACTGGCGTGCGGTGTTCTGGGTGAACGTGCCGGTCGGGATCTTCGGGACGTACTGGGCCTACCGGCGGCTGCGGGAGACCAGCCGGGCCACCGGCGGGCGGATCGACTGGTGGGGCAACGTGACCTTCGCCGTGGGGCTCGGCGCGGTGCTGATCGGGGTCACGCAGGGCTTGCAGCCGTACCACGGCCACGCGATGGGCTGGACGAACCCGAGCGTGATCACGCTGCTGAGCGTCGGCATGGCGAGCCTGATCGCGTTCTACTTCATCGAGTCCCGCATCCCCGAGCCGATGTTCGACCTCTCCCTGTTCAAGATCCATGACTTCACCGTCGGCAACGCCGCCTCGCTGGCGATCTCTGTAGCACGCGGCGGGCTGCAGTTCGTCCTGGTCATCTGGCTGCAGGGCATCTGGCTGCCCCTGCACGGCTACGACTACGCCGACACGCCCCTGTGGGCGGGTATCTTCCTGCTGCCGATGACCGTCGGCTTCCTGATATCCGGGCCGGTCTCCGGATACCTGTCCGACCGGTTCGGCTCCCGGGGGCTGTCCACGGCCGGCGCGGCGGTGTTCGGGTCCAGCTTCATCGGGCTGATGCTGCTCCCGGTGCAGTTCCCGTACTGGGCCTTCGCGTCGCTGATCGCGCTCAACGGCATCGGCAGCGGGATGTTCGGGGCGCCGAACACGTCGTCCATCATGAGCAGCGTCCCGGCCAGCAAGCGCGGGGCGGCATCCGGGATGCGCGCGACGTTCCAGAACTCCGGCACCGCGGTCTCCATCGGCGTGTTCTTCTCCCTGATGATCGCCGGCCTCGCCGCCCGCCTGCCGCACACGCTGACCACCAGCCTTCAGGCGCACGGCGTGTCGGCGCAGGCCGCGACCCAGATCGGGCACCTGCCCCCGGTGTCGTCGCTGTTCGCCGCGATGCTCGGCGTCAACCCGGTGGAGCACCTGCTCTCCGGGGTCGGCGCGCTGAACTCGCTGACGCCGGCCTCGCAGGCCACGCTCACCGGACGCGAGTTCTTCCCGAACCTGCTGTCCGGGCCGTTCCACCAGGGGCTGATCATCGTGTTCGGGGTCGCCACGGGGCTCGCGGCGCTGGCGATGATCGCCTGCCTGCGGCGGGGGAAGGGGCGGAACGTCGGGAAGGAGATCGAGGACATTGCTGACGGCGAGGGCTGATGTGCTCGGTTCAGCTGTGGTTTACAGGCATTTTTTACGGCTTCGCGCACGGTTAGATGACCTCGCTGGTGGCGCAGTTCGGATGGACGGGGCATGTCGCGCTGGCGGCCGGCGGTCTTCGTGAACACAACCGCGCAGAGGTCCAGCGCTCATGGGTCTTGTCGGCGGCTGGCATCGAGCTCGTGGCGCGCGTGGGTCCGAGTCACTGCGCACACGTCTGGCGGGCGGGCGGCGGCCGCGTT